>Ga0194130_10004752_pt1 | contig 16981 bp, 12 predicted proteins | sample TA2KigsurfametaG_FD_160084 | JGI IMG/M metagenome (GOLD analysis project Ga0194130, IMG submission 160084) | Freshwater microbial communities from Lake Tanganyika, Tanzania - TA2015050 Kigoma 12 surface | ecosystem: Environmental > Aquatic > Freshwater > Lake | place: Tanzania: Lake Tanganyika... | reverse complement strand
TCCGCAAGACGATTCGCCGTGATCCCGCGCACTTTACCGTGTTTTCTGATCGAAACGAGTGGGCATCTTGGCAGCTCGCGTTCGAAGCCACTGCTCGCGCTCAAGACTTACAAGATTTACTCAACCCCACGTATGTGCCTTCTACCTCTGATGAACGTGACGTTTTTGACGCCAAGCAGCAGTATATGTTTTCGGTATTCGTCAGAACATTGCTTACGGATGAAGGGAAGACCTTGGTTCGCCGCCACATGGCAAACTATAACGCGCAATTGATCTATAAGGAGCTCAAGGAATATCACAACAAGTCTATTCATTCAGAGATCAAGGGCAGCAGTATCCTGAACTTTCTATCCTCCTTTCGCCTCAACGGCACGAACTGGGCAGGTGGTGATACAGTTTCCTTCCTAAATTACTACGTAGAGCAGATGCGACGTTACGATGAGATCTCGCTATCGGCGAATGCACCTGTTCTCCATGACCTACACAAGATCCAACTCCTCGACGCAGCAGTCCAAGGAATCGAAGATCTCCGACAAGTCCGAATCATGTACAACACAGTCTGCCTTCATCACCAACAACATGGCACGTTTGAGAATTTCTATGATCTCTTATACAAGGCCGCTACCACGCATGATGAACAGAACGCCCAGTCCCGCAGGAACGCACGCCCTTCATCACGTGACCGCCGGGTCTACTCTGCACAGGCTACCTACGAAGATGAACGTTATGATTCGTATTCTGATACATACGATTACTATGACTACCCTCCAGAGAATTTTTCAGATGGTCCTGAGTTCCTTGACGTTGATATTGACACCCCTTTGTCTACCATCAACATCTTCGCTGCACAACAACAACGTCGGCCTATGGGGAGCTCTCCCAATCCACGTCCTGTTGATCCCACGACTCGACTCCCGGAAAATACTTTCCAACAGCTCTCGCGTGATGACAAATATGCATGGTTCAAACTCAGCCCCGACGGACGACGGCTCATCCTTGGTAACTCCAATCGTCACACCACCGGTGGACCTCCACGACCCGATGCCCGTCCATCATCCGGTATTTCGAGTGTTGATCGACGCGTCCTTCATGTCGCAACTACATCTCCACCGACTTCGGACGATCTAGCTACTGCTACTGACGACCGTTCGACGCCACCTTCTACAGAACCATCCTCCACCCTCCCTCCTATGGCCCAGGCACCTTTTCCTGGTGATTTGAGGCGTGTTATGTCTTCTTCTGCCGCCCGGCATGCCCAGAATTCGTATAGCATTAATAAAACACTAACCTATACCCTGGCTAAGACCCATGTCAACTCTGCTCCTTTCGGCGCTCTGATCGACCGTGGCGCTAATGGTGGTCTCGCGGGTGGCGACTGTCGAATTCTGGCTTCGAATCCCGATTCCTTTGTCAATATTGAGGGTATTGACAGGCACCAGATGACGAATATTCCTGTTGTTTCTTGTGGCGCCTATGCGGTGACTAAGAACTATGGCCCAGTCATCCTGATCTTTCATCAGATGGCGGGTGTCCAGAAAGGACCTACTATCCTATCTGCTGCTCAGATGGAGTTCTATTTCAATACAGTCAATGAACGTTCCCTCCGGTTCGATCCTAAAGGACAACTTATTACTACAAACGATGGTTTCGAGCTCCCCTTGCATATCCGCAATGGGCTGGCTTACCTGGATTTGCGTCCTTTTACAGATTCGGAATGGGAGACGCTTCCCCACGTGACCATCATGACGTCTGATGTCGCTTGGGATCCTTCGGTTGTCGATGTCGAGTTCCCTATGAATGGCGATGAACATCTCGCGACGACGGCCGACTATGACAACAAAACGCCTTTTGACACATTTGGCAACTACAGATTAGGCACTATTGTCGCCTCTTCTCATGTGCTCCGTGATCATCCGGTGCTTGTGGAGACTGTTCTACCGGACGATGGGGTCGGACTGAACGATGAGGCCCTCTGACGGGACGCGGAGTTTGCCGGTTATCAAGGCCCACCGAAGCAAATTCCACCTGCACCAGACCCTACAACTGTCCCCTACGACCCTATAAACGATATTTCAAAACAAATTCCTACATTTGTTAACTCCTCCCCTCACATTACCCCTTCCATTGTCGACGCGACCCACATGAGACAATTTTTCGCATTCTTCTTGCCGAGCGAAGTTGTTTCCCGGACCCTGCAGAAAACCACGCAGTACGCCCGCGTCCGATTTTCCGATACGTTCAAACGGTACTACAAGACACCGTTCCCTGCGCTGAACGTCGCGCGTCGCAATGAAGACCTACTTACTGATATTATCTACAGTGATACCCCGGCGATTGATGACGGAGCCACGTGGCTGTGCTACAATTTTCAGTGGGCGTCTGTCCCATGTCCTTGATGTGTATGGCATGCGCTCCGAATCCCAATTCGTACATCGGAGACCTGAATCAGAAAAAAAAATGATTCTAAAATTCAGCTACATTGTTTTTTTGTCCCATCTTAATTCTAGTATAGCCCAATTAGATTTTTTTGAAATCATATCGTTAAATCTTTATGTATTTTTTTATTTAAAATAAATATATTATAAAAAAAATTTTACATTTTGAAAATCCCTATTCTGTTTTGCCTTAATCATTTGTGGAATTCAGAATTCCATATGTAATTTTAGAATCATGTTCGTTTTATAAAAATCATTTCAGACAGAAAATAATCAGATTGGCTATATCCTAAACAAAATAAGCATTTCACAAGTCAAATGAATACTCAAAACGTTAATGAGTGATATCCTCACAGATTCTGTTTTGAAATCCAGATACTGCGATTTTGGAATCTTTTTTGTACGTCTGATCATGTTATGCTTCTTTTAAAACCATTTCATTTCTTGTAATCCAGTCTTGTTTTAAAATACACATAATTGGTAAAGACAGACCCTCTGAGGTAATTTATAATTCTTTCTTTAATAGATTAAATTACTTGAGTACCCACCACTTCTGAAAACATTAACTTCATAATTTCTACATTCTAATATAAATCATCGTCGTTTCAGGCTAAACATTATATGTTTTGAATGAAAACAACCTGATTTTATCACTAATTTACTTGTTACAAATGTACCCTTTTAAACTTCCTCATAAGCACTCATTGAATCCATTAGCAACTGATCCACATCGTCCTCCAAATCTCTTGAAATATCCTTTACCCGTGGTATTGGCTCACTACTGAACACAGGATCTTTTGCAGCCAACAGCTGTTCATTCCATATTCGCTTGTACAACATCTCCCACAATTTCCGCACTCCACCCGTCTCCTCCAGCTTCATTGCGTCATTGGCCTTTGCAAAGAAGGATACCTTTGAGTCCGGCAACCTGGTTTGGTTATCTATGGATCTTCTGTATTTCTTTTTTGCCGGACCTTCTGACTCAACATCGCCTGCTTCCTTGAACAGTCTGAGATTTTTTTTGGCCTCTGCAATGGCCTCCTTTGCCTTCGGGTCATTTTCACTGGTCTGATTTCTCTTTACCCGTCTAATCCGCATGATGGTTTCCTTTAATGTGGGGAGGATGTCTTTATGATCCTCCCTTCTTTTCTCGATTAGATCTTTTAGATCTCTCCTCTGTTTTTCTCGAATGGCATTGAATCGATTCTTGTCAATTTTTTTGTCTAGAAGGAAGAACTCTTTTTGAGTCCTGTTGTGCTCTTGATGTTCACGGGTGAGAGCAGCTGAACCCTCAGGGGATGAAGCTGGGTTGACACTTCTCGTACCTGTTGATGATGCGACAGACTGGTTGACACTTCTTCTCCCCGTAGATGACGTAATGGACTCTTCCCCATCACTTGTACTACTATTGCTGTTAGCCGAACAGTAGCCATTATCATCTTCATTGCCACTCTCGGCGTTACCTCCAACTTGTTGGTCTTCAGTGGCTATTTCGCCAGGTAGTATATTCGCAACATCTTGTTGTCGTCCTTCTTGTTGAGGAGAGGTAGAGGCACGATCCCTACCGTAGAAGAGTTCATAATCTTCAAACGGGAACCGGGTGATCTCTTTGTGGGTACAAGCCAATGTCTTTGGGAGGTTAGTGTATACATTCTCATCATATTCCAACTGAAAGTTGAGGACGTCCTCATCCTTGACTTCTTCTATATCACATAATAGCTGGAATATCCACTTGAAATAATTCTCTCGGATCGTCGTCCTGACATGCGCCTCAAATATGGCAGGCCCAAACCGCATTTCATTTTGGCCTTTATCCCGTTGGATGGTATTCATCCAAAGCGTCCTATTATGTCGGCCAGCGCGGACGAACACATCGAAAAAGATGAAGTACCTTTTCGGGAAACGAATCCGATCTTCAAATGATTCAAGAGCTGGGAAGGGGACCTTGTTCACAAGACATGAATGTACAAATCCTATTTGAAATAACAAAGATAAGAAATCAAGTTGCAAGAAAGAACGTAACAATATCCCGTGAGATCATTATACAAGACCACCAACATCTCTTCCTTACTGTACCTATTGTAGTAACATACGCTTAAAGCTTTCCGAAATACCTGCATAAACAGCAGACTTTTTGTTACTTAACGCTCTCCGGATATTATACTTTGCTTTCTTGGCTTGCAGTCCTTCCTTCCACAAATATTGCAAGTAATGTTTTTGTTCTGCAGTAGAGCTTCCAAGTAATTCACTGTTTGATATTCTGTCACTATATCGGAGGAAGGACTTAACAAAAGATTTACACGCCGTCCCTTCTTCCTTCATTACCTCATCGTCTGGATTAGTCCCCGCACCTCTCGCATCATGGATCAACGCGTAGAAAAGAGTTTCCCGGACAAACTTACACATGGCTCCCATGTCTTTCCGGAGCCCATCCTTATTGTTGATAGCTCTGAAATACTTTGTGTGCGTCAAGTCCTGTGGCTGAAGGACTACATTTGTGGGTACATTTTGTTGCTCTCCTGTCATGATCACAAAAATGGGAAAACCCGTCAATCAAGGTTGTGTGCTGAAGTAGTCTCTGATGTTTGCCGCCGGTTTCACTTTCATTTGCATGTGGGAGCATAAAAACACTCTCTGCCCTCGAGGTGGCAATACCCCAGTACGTGCACCACTCATATCGATTTGAATTTGAACGTGTGTATACTTAGACAGAACATGCCGGTAAGCTCCCCATATATATATATATATGTAAGGTACAAGGTACAAGACGTATTCTCACTTGGTCTGTGGCTTACCTCAAATGCTGATTACTGTTTCTATGTTCGTACGTCATCGCCAAGTTTCAGAGCTAAAATAATTTCTTTCTGTGATGTAAAATCAGTTCTGGTGTCATCAAAATTCTTTTGGATTTATCCAAAATCAGTTCTGTAGAAATTACCCACTAGTACATGTTGGGACAATGGGTATCACTGTCAAACAACGAAGGAGACGACTAAATGCTGATAGGCAACGGGCAGAAAGGCAACGAGCTGACACAGACCAAAGTGAAAGTGACTGTATGTCTCCGACCGAAGAAATATGTTATGACCCACCTGATTGGTTCCCTACTGATAGCCCTGGGAGTACTGTGACGGAACATCGAGTGGTGGTTAGTAGTGTTGGCAATCAGGTTCCGATCCCAAATAGTATCTTTCTGGATGACACTACTATGGACCAAGAGAGCCATAGCGGTATCAATTGGGACGAAGAAGAAGCAGACGACGATGATCAAGCTTACGTCATGCTGGAAGTTCATAAAGAAGTAGATCTGTTCTTGAATTACACAGAAGAAGAAGAAGAAGAAGAAGAAGCTTTGAACCAGGACCAACCAGCTGAAGAAGGAGAAGAAAATAGTACTGTATCCCATTCCACTATGAACACCGACTTGGGATGGAATCTGCTGGACGGCAATAATGCGTTGGGCCTCGACTGGGATGAACATCATAATCGGTTCAGTCAGATGACAAGCAACGAAGTAGCCTGTTATAGGATAATGTCACTGTTAGATGCTGCAGGTGCTCCCCGGTACTGTTATAACAAGTTGATGGCACTTCTCAAGCAGCTTACCAAGAAAAGAAGCTTCGATGTAAGGAAAGCAGTCACCCGAGAAACCCTTATGGGCAAACTGGGTACATGTAAAACTCGACCGCGAATCGAAACAGGAACTGTAGCCAACCAGGAAGTGGCACGATTTGCTTTCGTTGATATGCTCCAAGACTTATTGCACGGATGTTGTGACCAAATGCACACCATTCTTCCCCCGGATGAAGACAAAGCAATTGTCCCACCAGGTGAAGATTATGAACTATGGCATACGTCATGGATGAAAAAGACATTCCAGTCGGAAAAATACCAGAACTTTGATGAAAAGAAAGATGTCATGCTGCCCATCATCATTTACATGGATAAAACAGGAACTGACGTCAACCAACGTTATAGTCTTGAACCCATTATTTTCAGCCTCGCCGCCATCCCTCGTGCAAACAGAGAAAGCCGAAACTCCTGGCGTCATCTTGGATTCGTTCCTCAAAGGAAAACCACTAGCATGGAAGACGAAGGTCGTACATCAAATCAAGTATACCACGAGATCCTTTTCTTTTTATTGGATGGTATACGTGAAGCCCAGAGGAATCCACCACAAGTCACTATAAAGTTACAGAATGGAGATGTTGTCCGCCGACTTGCCCATCTGCCACTGATGCTTGTCATGGGGGACCAACTTTCCCAAGACACGTTATGCGGTCGGATTAAGTCCAATTCAGGTGGAGCAGGTAGAGTACACCGTTCCTGTATGTGTTCATACCTGAACGTCGATAATCCGTATCACATATGTAAGCCGGTTGATATCGATACCATTAACTCGTTGTTGAACGAATCAACAATGACCAATGAAATGATGACGAACCTTGTTGATACAACAGCAGGTAACCTCAATAAAACCGAGAAAAGAAAGGTCATGACATACCTGTCCAAGAAGCGGAATATGTTCCGTTCCATACTTCGAAACCCCTTCGGCATGCATGCTATAACCAATGGATTTGATGGTATAGACTTTGGGTCATGGATAGCCGGTATCCACGACGCGACGTTTGATGACTTCATGCACAGTGTTGAAGCCGGAATGATATCATACCTCACCGAAACAGTGTATGGCGGTCTCACCAAGGGAGAAAACGAGGAAGTTGAAGAGTTAACCCGTTGGATGTTGGAGAAACATCGCTGTTCTGTGAGCACCGATTATCCCAGAATGAGACTTCAAACCGGATTCTCACGGCAGACACTGATGACTTCGGGTGAACGTGTGGGGAGTCTATTGGCCCTAAGCCTCTCGTTGCAGCACGAAAGGATCCGGTCAATCATTCAGGCTGGACATTCGCGGCAGATCGAGAAATACGTTGATATACCCACCGATATGTCGGATACACCAGTTATGAATGACAAGAAGAAGAAGCATCCACCCGAGAATTCAGAAGAGAAACAAAAGAAGAAACAAGAAGTTTCCCCCCCGCCCCCCCCTGAAATATACCTGAAGCAGCATATGCATGAATTGGACGGGGACTCAGTCACACACACACTGGAACAGATGATTAGACATGGATTTGATACCGATATGATGGATAACCTCGACCCATTGCAAATCAACCAAATGATATGGCATGCTTCCGAAATCTTCAAGAACGTAGAATATCCCCGTCACTACCCATCGCGAAGTATTGGACAACAGGGAAGTATATATGCCGACTTAGAAGACGCCGACGCAGAACCCGACAATGCATCTTTGAAAAAGGCGTGTGATGCACTGAGGGAAAGGAAACCAAAAGATTTAAAGGCATTGCTAAGCCCTAATCGCCATCTAGAAGTTGACGGTTCAACCCGTAAACACCTTCTCCGAAAGCCAACCAAGAAAGGAGAAGGTTCGTCTGCGGCAGTCCTCACCACTAATATGGTGACTCTGAACATATTCTTAGAATATGTTCTATGTTACCATGCCTTCTGTAAGTACGGATGGTCGCTTCCCCCTTTTTTACAGAAACATCACGAGAACATTGCAGCTGGCAACAGTTTTGTTGCATTATATTTTCAGAAACTTATCTACCGCGGGAACGCAACAATCGATACCCGTTTCCCCAAAATGCATTCTCAATGTCGGATGGCAGACAACACGATTCAATTGAATTCTGTAATGCATTGTTGTTGCGAGACCGGTGAGAGGCTATTAAAAACTGAAGCAAAAGGTATCTCCAGGACAGCACAGCAACGAAGCGACGAAACATTTCTTACGCAGACCATGTTGAGACTTCAAGATCGCTGTTTGCTTGATAGCTTTTCGGTTTATTTACATCAGACAGAAGATAGTACTGAAGAAGATGAGTGCCTTAATTCACAAACTGGCGCTGATCACACTGGACGGAACGTACCTAATTTCGTCTACGATGTCGAGGAAGATAGACTGATTGCTCTGGACAGGTTCCGAAGAGAAAAGAAACCCAACAAAGAATCTGGTATACTCGACAGATTGATTCTCCTGCAATTAACCAAAAATTCATCCATGACAAAGCGATTTTATGTCTTCAACGAGGTTGTTCTTCGGAATAACTCCCGTCTTCGAGCTTCCCCAAACTATGCCAAGTCGGGGCCATGGTATGATTATGCCAATGTCTCATGGGCAACTAACGAAGATGAAGATTCTGAGAGCACCATCCTTCTCCCTGCCAAATGTATTTGCTTCTTTCAAGCTGACAACGACGAGGAACTGAAAGCGCTGATCCATTCCGTGGATCCTGAATCAAGAGGAAAAATAACTGGTCGATTGGATACACTCCTCACAAAGAATTATAAGATGGAGGTAGACAGGACCACGCGACTACCCAAAACACACATTGTGCCTGTCGCTTCAATCGACAGTCCTATATGCTGCTACCCAATAGTACCAAAGGAGACAGTCCTTGATCCCGAATCCTGTGGGATCACATATCTCCTACCCCGGAACCATTGGTCGTATATGTGGATGGCCATGAACCAGTGCCTTACAACTAGTAATTCGACAAGAAAGGTAGGGTCACGTAAGGGTCTCAATCCAATGTGTGACGAAAAATGGTTAGAGGAAGTTCGACAGACGTACCTAAAATATTTGGAAGCAAAGTCCAGGGAAGACCTGGTAGCAAGAAAAAGCGAGAATAACAACAAGAGAAAGAAAAAGTAACATTTACATACAGAGAATACGGAGTCCGTGTTGTTCGATTAAGATACAAGAAGATACTAAAAAAAAGGGAAACGAAGTTAGGTTTTCCGTGACAACATGTGTAACGATAGCCAAAACGAAACGAGATAAGGATCTTACCGTCTATTTTGTTTGTTGATTATGTAGTAGTAGGAGTTGGACCACCGATTCCATCAAGCGGATGGAAAATAAGCAAGTCTCGTTTTGTACCGACAGCCCTCTTAGGAGTTATCGTCGCGTGATAACAGAGGTTAGCCGGAAACGACAGAACCGATCCGCACTTGTTGTAAAAGAGTCTTCGGTCAAGTCTCCCCTCGTCTCGCATCAATCTTTTGGCCTGTGCATCAAAATTGGCCACGAATTCGTCGACTTTTCGTCGACTATCAAGCGACAAAGTTGTGAACCACTTGTTAAACAGTTTCATCGAGTGATCATCCTGTGTGACATCAAAATGTCGTGGGACGGCAATTATTGTAAAGAACGGAGCAGATCCAACAGGGACAAAACAGACACAATGAACGAAGGCTTTGTCTATGTGTCCTGGGAAGAAGGAAACCTCATCTTCCGCACAAACGTCAGGGTCGCGATGGTATCTTGCCGCAGCCAAGGGAGGAACACGTCCCATTGAAGTAGACGTTGCGGATAATGTATGCAAATAGTCAAGAAAAGGTTGACTCTGTCGGAAATGCTCAAAGTTGTTGCATCCCGATGTAGCCACTGCGTTCTCTCCATCTCCCAGGATAAACAGGGAACTGATTCCTGTAGAGTTCAGTGACGAGCCAACATAGAAATCTGCTGTCTGGACCTTCGTATGACAGAACTTTGCGTCACTGATAGAGTTGTTGTTGAAAGAGACGTTGTTACCTGATGTCTTCGATGTTCGACCGTTCAATATAATTGTCTTGGCTGATTCTTTGCTTCTGAGTGCCGTACCGAATTGAAAGGCGTAACCAGATAACAGTGGGTCATCGGCAACGTACCAAAATGTTGGTACCCCAATAAAGGCAAACGTATATTCCAGTAGATTCATCTTCACCCACTCAGTGTATTTTCCATAGTCCTTTTGGAAGAATTCTCCTTCAGTGTTGCAGTCGTACAGCGTGCTTCCCTTACGGAACCAGTCTCTGCAACACAGACTTCTCATGGGATGGCTTTTGCATAGGATACACTCCATCTCGTCGCGACAGTAAACCTTGAAACCAAGTTCCGACAAAAGATGCCTCATGAAACAATCATGATCCTCCTCAGAAACACTACCTTCACCATCGTTACAGACGACTTCATCCCTTTCGTTTGTTCCAAGCGCATAAGCTTTTCTTGATGACATTACATCGGGAATGGCATCGGAGAGATGCTTATACGAAGCAGTCCCTTTCACGGGAAACATTAAATGTCTTAGATGCCTCCCGGGTTTAAGGAGTCCACAGCCCAAAAGGATTGTTGTGAGGATACCAAGCCTGAAATTACTGAACTGACAGGCCGTCACTTCTGCTATCCTTTTTACCGTCGTGTCATATCGTTTCCTGATAACCTGCAACGGCATCTCTTCTGTTGGCGAGGCACCAGTACCCTCCATACTGTTTATCCATAGAACATGATCCCACAGAATCGAGATAATTTTCGTGAGTCGCCATTCCCCTTGTTCCCTCTCTTCCTTCGTTGCTGTTGGCTGTGCTCCAAAGGTTTCAAGAATCGTCTCCTTGCTTCCACCACATGGCGACCACCGGTTGTGGGGTCCGCCTTGCCATGTGCCAAATATTTTGATTGTCTCCTGTGACCAATCGTAGAAAGGATGTAACTGAAACTGAAACGTCTTGTCTTCGATACCCTGCAGTAGAGCGGACATAGTCCAGTCAAACCAAAACGGGTTAGACAGATAGGAACATGCAAGTGCCAATTCAATCATCTGATCAGTTTTCAGGATTCCCTTCAGCTTAACAATGGGGTCAATAAACATTGACAGAGACAATGTTCGCGAAACACCAACTTCCATCAAAAGGTATTCGCCTTCGTAAGTTTCCTTGTGTTTTCCATTTTCCGATATTCTTATTTTCGTATACGGTAGCGTGTCATCCAAGTAATACGCAGAACGTTGGTAGACAGTCGGGAGGCTCTTCGTTCTACCCGCGTATACCTGATAGATACTCCGATTCCATTTGTCAATGTACTGACGTGCATGATTAGCAATCGGTGAGATGAATTTACCAAACGAAAGAACATAATCCCCCACCACTTTCCGGAAATTACCAATGATTTGGAAGTGTATAATGGTTGGGTTCTTCCGGTTATCATTCATCATAACCATGTTGAATGCCACCGTCCGGGTATACCCGGATAGCGTGTCGTTCATTCCGTCTTTGTGATCCGATACGGAATGAATGACCGGGTGCAGACATGACACTACCAACGTGAGGTCCTCAAAGCCAACTTCCTTACCCATGCTTAGGTAGTCGTTCAGATGTTGGGCATACATCTGTTTTCTTGTATCATCCGGGGCCATTGGGTGGTCTGCGGCCTCCTCTTGCAACGTAGATGCGACATGCCAAGTAAACTCAGTTATGTTACCAATCGTTTCCAATACTTCAGCCACGTTGAAGTTTCTGTCAGCCTTCAAAGCTTCTTCGAATTTCATACCATGAAGTTTACATGGTGCACCGTCCACCCAGTTCAGTCCCCCGTTGCCAATGTTCATTCGGTACTGCCCAGTGGCTCTTTTCTCGTCTACTATCCCGTGCTCCACGATTGCTCTGCAGACATCATGGATATTTGTTAGACATGGAAGGAGACGCAAATGCTCATCGAAGCTTGTACTTCCTCTTCGCGTAATGTAGAAAGATTTACCGGAGATATCAAGGTAAGACTCAGCATCCGCATCAACACGTAGGGTCACTGAACTCCGATTCTTCTTGCTAGGAAAGAATGGTGGCTTCGCCGACATTCTGCAGTGCACCAGATCGTGTAGATTGTTCGCCGAATAGACTTCAAGGGGAGAGAGCTCTGACACAATGTCACTTCCGTCGTTTCGGCGGATCACAAGGTACGATTTCACGTATTCTTCTAACTCACTTTCTGAAATGAGACGCATGCTTGACCACTTAACCTGTTTGACAGGTTGTGTTCCGACAGTACCAGTCTCACTGGTAGTATCAACTCTATCGTCAACTCTAATCAGACTTTCTCCTTCCCCTGCGACGACGTCAGTCAAGGATCTGGATTGATGGGGGTCTTCTGCCGTATGGACACTAGCTCCTGCTCCTTCTTGTGTGAGCCATGAGGGTGGGTTTCTGGGCCTTTGTTCCTTATCGCGTAGTAATGGCTGCGCTTCTATACCTTCTGGTATGAGAGGAAGACTACTGTTGTCATCCTTATCGAAAACACTGGGAACACTTTGTTGCTGCTTCTTCTTCCTTTTCGATAATCCTTGTGAAACCATGTCCTTGATGTTGGTGTTAGTTGAGGATTCCAACCAAAAATGGAATATATAACCACGGAGCATGTTCCATTTTGTAGACCATGGTGTCTTCCGGCAATACGTAGCCTTATTGTAGCGGGTCAACCGGAGTATGAGGTTGTTGAAGCATTCGACAATGATTTCGGCTTGAATTTTGGAGGTGAAACGCTTACTATATTCGTTACCCTTCTTGAAGAACAAAGATGGGTCTTGTTGTATGTCGTTCAGTTTCTTGCGATTTGATTTTATGGACTCTTCCGTAGGAAAACGAATGCAGTAACCAAAAAGTGGAGACAGAAACTCATAACGCCCGGGGCCACATGGTGCCATCATTTGGAACGAGTATACAAGTGACTCCAGAGACGAAGACTGTTTTTCAAAGATGTGATCCGTCAGAAAGAGTGCTGCCCAACGATGGTTGATTGACAACCAAATTCGATTGGTTAGGCTATCTTCCTTGTGGAATTCAACATTTGGATGGGCCATCACACAATGATCCGGGTTGGCGTTGCTTGGATTGTCAGGCATGATCGGAACATTGATCAGCTTCGCTGTACGGGGACCTTTCTGTCGCATTCCTGTTTTTCCTAGGATACTTGGGGATTCTGTCACTTGTTCTTGCAAAAGTGACAAAGTCACAGATAACCCTAAAAATTCTTTGCTCAACTTCTCTTCATCAACGTCCTTGGAATTACTTACAATCGCATAGTGGAATGTGACCCCACATGTCGTTTGAGCATTCAGATGCATCGATAGAGTTTTGACTTTACGGATAAAGTCAAATGGTGTGTAGTCACACTGACGAGAAACACATAACAGTGTTGCAATTGAATCAAGATTGAAGTTCTTTTGTAGTTGCCGCCCCCAGCGGACATAGAGGCAAATTATGTCACGTGTTGGCTCCCACTTACGGATCAATCCGATTAGTTCTTCTTCTGTCAGCGACACACCACTCTGCTCCACTTCCTCTTCATCTGTTTCCTCAATTTTCCTCTTATTCTTCCCTCCGTGCTCCAATCTTTCAACTTTCTTCACAGCCAAGTTGAATTTCTTCAACACTTTCTCCGAATGTTGATTGTTATTGTTTCCATCGTCAGGGTTACCCCCGGTGAGGCCAGGTGATGGTGTTGACGACATTCGAAGAGAAAGAGGATGGAGATCAATTGTTTCAGCACAATGAATGAGGAAGCATTTTTGGGGTTTAGCGCGGACTGTGATCTTTGTGTAGAAATCCTACGGTGGCGAGATTGGTACGCTAGCTCCGGCGACCCGTTGCTCTGGAGCTAGCGTACCAATCTCGCCACCCGTAGACTCTACGAAAGATAAAAACCCCTCATGCAAGGCTGTGATATTTTGCGCTGGGGGAGTTTTGACTAGTATTTAAAGGGTGGGGTGGTTACCATGTGGTGCGATTCAACGTGATGTATGCACGGATTCAGCCCGGGGGGGTGGGAGGCCAGGTGTGGGGGGGGGGGGGGGGGGGGGGGGGGGGGGGGGGGGGGGGGGGGGGGGGGGGGGGGGGGGTGCTGATGATTGGGGAGGTGCGGATTTGTGCGCACCTTCTTTGGTAACCAGATTCGCGGCAGCAAATTGTCCGGAGGGTCTTGTTGCTTGTTCTTCCATGGGATGCTTGCATTCTTATTCAACATTGCAAACCAGTGTTGAGTGTTAACTTTATCAGGTTTGCTTATTTAAGGATAAGCTCTGCTGGGGTTAAACATTAGGTATTTGCGGGAGAACTATTGTTGGTTTGTACTTAATGACAATTTATTGGCGAGTATGGATCGTGAGAGCGTATTTAATGGGACGTATCTACCGCTAACCTCATTGTAAGTAATTAGGTGCAAGGAGAACTATTTTGCGGGGAATTATTATTGCTTAGTACTTAATGACTATTTATTGGCGGATATGACATCGTGAGAACGTATTTAATGGGACGTATCTACCGCTAACCTCATTGTAAGTAATTTGGTGCAAGGAGAACTATTGGAGTTTTGTTTATTTATGGGGAATAAGAAGCCTAAGGTTGTTTTTTTGGCCATATGGGAAAATTACACAAGAGTCCTTCTCCCGTACTATTTACCCGTGAAATCACTTTAGTATTTTTTCTGAGTGTTGATCCATGGTGCCGGTGAGAGTGATGACGGTGAGAGTGATGACGATGATGGCCAATACGAAGACTACGATCTTCCCCCTCTCCATCCTGCCCCGGAGGATCCCCCAATTCCTATTATTGGTCCTGCCGATCCCCCTGATCCTCCCGCGGCAGATAATGGTCTCTTGTTTGAGGATTACATTCTTCCCCCAATTGTTCCTCATCACAACCCTGCCCATCTCCCAGGAGTGGCCCATGAAGAACTTGCCATTCTTCCTGCCCCTCTCGACCCAGCGGATGATCTCTCGGAATGATGAGTATGATGAATACGATTGCGACGACTACGATGATGATGATGGAAGCAATGATGATGACAAAAATGATGGCAATGGAAGTGATGATGAGGATGATGAGGATGTTGATCCGTGATGATTCTAACTACGATGATGATGGGATCAGCGACGATGATGAGATCAGCGACGACAATGAGTGTGTATGACTTTGATGATGATGACGATGATGATGACGGTGGTGACGGGGATAAGGAGGATGATGATGAAAGCAACAATGATGATGAGAGCGATTATGACAAGGAAGAAGATGCATGAAGAGAGCGATGTTGATGATGATGTCGATGATGATGTCCATGATCAACAATGATAAGGGCAACGTCGATTATGCTGCATACAGATGATAATGCGAGGAGGGAGGAGGACAATGAACAAAAAGATCAAAAAAGACAACGACAACAACGACAACAACAACAAAAACAACAACAACAATCAACAACTTCAAAAACGGTACTAATAGGAAAGGTTACGGTGGGACCGACGGCGACGAGGACAACAAATCCGGGAGGACGAGGACGAGCATGACAACGATGATGATGCTGATGATGAGGGTGATGTGGGCGCTTATGAGGGGAGTGCCAAGGATGACGATGACATTGGCAGGAATGATGGTGTGAGCATGAAAAGGATGATGATGGTACTAGTAGGGACAAGGATGATGAGAAAAGTAATGGCAACGAGGCTTACGGCGATAAGGATGATAATGGAGGCCACCCGCTAAAGGATTGCAAAGACAATTCACAACAAGGAGAATAAAGACGGTAGGCTCTTGACGAACTAAAATATGAACATAACGATATAGTAGAACTACTAGAACTATACTAGTGGATACTCTTTGTCTCTGATGCTATTACATTTTAAATATAACTGTACTTGTTCTTAACCCGTTCAATTTCAACTCTGGCCTTTTCCATTGTCAATTCGCAACCTCCTGTGGTAAACCCATTTGGATACACATCTTCTCCGTTCTTCCGATACTTGCGACGAAACGAAGCATCACATTTGGGATGCCTCAGGGAGTCCATAAACGTTTTATCATACTTTTTCCTACCAACCAAATACAAGACAATGGCCTTGATACAGTTCCCTTCACATTGATCAGTCGCAATTTTCAACTGAATCTCCGCCATTGAAACGAGGTGGCCCTCAAGCTCACGTTGCAAGGTGCGATAACCAACATACAATTCGAGATCCAAGTCACAGTTTTCTAAATCAACAGAAGGGGGGTTGTCTTCCTTACTCTTCAAGATGTCCAACCTAGCAGCCCAAAATTTTTGAATCTTATCGGTTTCAGGACAGGGAGTAACAAGCATCTCCTTCTTTGCAAAGATAAGGATCTCCGAAAAGAATTCACGACAACTTGCAACACGCAATTGATGAGACAAAAGATGGTAAGTGAGAATCCTTTCTTTTTTCTCATTCCACAAGGCGCTATTGGCATCGCAACCTTGTAGGTTTGAGATATCGGTTTGGGTGCTTTTGGTTTTGTCAGTGGAAGACATGGTTGTTACCCAAGAATACGCAACAAAATATCAACCAAATGAAAGGAAGCGCTGTACAACATCGAATTTGGCGATTTGCGAAGCCCTCTATGGAGTAGATGGTCAGACCTTGTTTTGAAATAATCATGTTGGTTTCATAATAATCATTTGGGATAAAGTTTTGTCATGTTGGTAAAAATTGTTCGGTACGGGGTAATTCTGATTGGTAAAACGGATAAATAGAATCGATTTACCCATTAAGTAATTTCTAACGGTAATTCGGACCTATACATAAGTAAAAATTTCAGCTACGCGAAAGGCGGCCTTTTTTCAGGTCTCCGATGTAGATCTGTTCTTGAATTACACAGAAGAAGAAGAAGAAGAAGAAGAAGAAGAAGAAGAAGAAGAA
>Ga0194130_10004747_pt1 | contig 16987 bp, 19 predicted proteins | sample TA2KigsurfametaG_FD_160084 | JGI IMG/M metagenome (GOLD analysis project Ga0194130, IMG submission 160084) | Freshwater microbial communities from Lake Tanganyika, Tanzania - TA2015050 Kigoma 12 surface | ecosystem: Environmental > Aquatic > Freshwater > Lake | place: Tanzania: Lake Tanganyika... | reverse complement strand
TCAGTATCGCATTGCTCCCACCGAGAATGTTGTTGAGCTCGAGAAGCGTGCACTGACTGTCAAGCTCCTGTCTGACAAGATCACTGAGCTCAAGACAGAGATTGATGGACGCATGAACAATGCACCAAAGACCTCTTCTGGAGTTCGTGCTGAGGCAGTTACTTGTCGTCGTCTTCTCAAGATGGTTTGCAAGCAAAACGAGGATGCTAAGCGTTTTGTTGAGGCTCTTCGCGACATCAACAAGACCGAGACTGAGGTGATTCAGGAGGAAATCAAGCACCAAGATGCCGTGTTTCACATTCGGGCCAACAAGATGTCAAAGGCTGAATCGGATAAGATGAAGGAGAAGAAGGTTATTCCTCCTGCTCCTACTCCTGCTCCTGTTGCACGTGCGCCTACTCCTGCCAAAAAGGGTCCGTCGCGTTCGGAGAAGCTTGCTGCTCTTCGGAACAAGAAGTAAACCTATTGGAAACCATATACGAACCTTTTACGCCTGGAGCTAAAATGAGGTGGTAGTAAACATTTTTTTATGCACTGCAAAACATATAAAAATAAAAAAATTGAAATATGTAAGTATTTGTAGATTCCATTAATTTTTAAATTTAAGATCAGAAAAATTCATGTTGAACGAACGAGTATATAAAGCTCTAATCACTTAGCCAGATACGGGCTTTAAAGGTGATGGTAGTAATACACATGATTTTCTCGCCGCTTTGTGCGATTGAGACCTTGATAATATTAATTGTAAAATCTGCAGATTGAGACCTTATTCCCCGGACGGCATGTGCTGCATAGGGAAAAGTAATCAACACATCTGTTCGGTTTTACAATGAAAGTTGTCCTTAAGAGGTTGACACATCGTACGTGGTATAAACTTTGTCGAATGTTTGGAAGATTGTCTTTTCACATTTTAAATGTGGAGCCCATGAGAATGGGTGGGTGTAATAGCCTGAGTCAAATGCAAGTATAACGGTTGCCACCCGGCTTGCATGTTAAGATCTTCTTGATATGAGATGTTTTAATCCACTACCAGTAACGGAAGTTAATGTTTGCCCCAGTAAATTATCCATAAAAGCTTTTGCACCATGAAATGCCATGGTGGAAGTTGGATGAGTGAGGGGAATCACAAACAAAGACTTTTGACGTTTTGTAGAGTCGGGTAGACTTTACTGGTACTTTACCCAGATTTTTTTGGTGCTTCGTCTTCTATTTTTAATGCCGGTCCTTGCACAATGGACCAAATTATTGCTGCCGCCATGGAGCATTATGAGACTGCAAATGTAGGCAGTAAGCAAGTTAAGAACCTTACACCGCGTGATGTTGTTGCCGCTCTTCTCGTTGAGTCTGAAATCATGCGTTCTGATGGAAGTCCCTTTTGTCAACGCGTGAGTGCTGCTCTTCGCGAGATTCCCATCAGCAAGCCAGATGGAACCACTATCACAATGGACCTTGTCCAACTGTGGTGTGAGCTCTTCAGTCTGTTCATGGCGTATGAAAGCCACGAGTTTGCCATCGCGACCTTTGGGTCGATGTATAGCACACGCGTCGATCGAGACACAACAACATTTGACCCGAACTTCCACATTTCGGGCAAGGAGGCATTCTCTGTCTCTGACGACACAGCTTTCACGAAGCTGGTCAAGATGTGGAACTTCCTGATGTCGGAGATGTTTTATCGCTTCTTCTACACCTACGATTTCCGCACAGTGGACACTGAGCGAGCCTACTACACTGTGCTGGGAGATGCGACCAAGAAGAAGCGCGCTACATCTAAGTTTTGCGAGTTCCTCCTGGCCTATCGTCCTCTGTATGCACAGGTTTGCATGCTTTCTCCCGAGAAGAAGGAAATCTACTCTATCTTCACTGATGCTGCTGCCTATGCAAAGCAACTGCGCGAGTTGAAGATGAAGAAGCTTGAGGAAAAGCGTGCTGGAAAGCAGCGTGGCGAGAAGGCGCAAGTCAATAAGTTTCACGAGTCGCATGTTGAGCGCATGGCTCGTATGGAGAAGCGCCTTCGCGAAATGGACATTTTGATGGGACGCATTCCTGCTCTTGAGAAGATTGCCGGTGAAGGAACAGTTGCACCAGCAAAGGTTTCTCTTCCTCCACCTCCTCCCAAGTCAGTCTGGAAGACTTTGGCTCCTGTGCCTGCTCCTGCTCCTGCTCCTGTGCCTGCTCCTGCTCCTGCTCCTGTGCCTGCTCCTGCTCCTGCTCCTGCTCCTGTGCCTGAGGAAGATGACGGTTTCACAACTGTTGTCAAGGTCCGCAAGCAAAAGCAACAACAACCAACTTCTCGTAGCCGCCGGGTTGCGAATCTGTAAATATCACAGAACCAAAATGCAATTAATATCTATTTGTTGAAACGAACGGGGAATCAAAACCCTTATACCTTTTACGCCTGGAGCTAAAATGAGGTGGTAGTTAACACACAAAGTTTGATTTTTTGATTGTATACATTTTATTTATATAATAATATTCATACACACACATACACATACATGTACACATAATAAGAAATAATAGTTATAAGATTAATTAAAGGGTGAATGTAAAAAAAATGAAATTCATAAATGTCTGATTACCCTATTATTTTATGTTTGTATCATTCCCTCAAAGGGAAGTGAGTACTTTTTGCGGTCTATGTAGTTGGGTAAACTATATAGATGACGATCGTGAAGTACAAAAAGGGCTTTAGAACTAGTCCTTAAGGCTTTGACAGCGTGAAGTGTAGTCTATTTTTAACTTTTTCTGAAACTTTTTATTGTTGTGCAAGAATGAAATCATTCAATGTAGTAAAAAGATATCAATCATGGTTGGTTGATATTTTGTGAATAGAGGGATACGCCCTCTACAGTTTTAAACTGTTAGTAAAGTACTTCCGTAAGCGGACCCATACCATGGGCAAGGAAGTATGTGTTTACTAGTTCTCACTACAAAGAACTTCATTCAAACATTAATGATAATCTGAAGATAGAAACTGTATAAAATTAGATGAAAACGATGCCATTGGTAGTTTTTACTATTACCATGTTACCCATCGGAACCGGATTCTGGTTTTGAGAATTAAAAAATAAGTGTCTTAATAAGACACTTGTTTCTCCTACAGGAGTTTCTCCACACACATTGCGAACAATAATACTCTAAACAATACTTTTTGCAAGATTGATAACCACAATCAGAATAAAATCATGTCCGTTGAGACATGTGACTTTTGTACTGCTTGTCAAACAGTCGTTGTCTTTGATAATTGTAGCAAGAAGTATATTGATATTCGTCTACTCGCGTACACTGTGAGCACCAACTACACCAAATGGTGCAAATAAGACGCCTATATTGTAAAGGAATGTTTAAGAAGTTACATACAATATACTTTATTTATATACTTTTTCACTAGAAAAATACACAAAACATTATACTCACTAATCTAAATAAAAAATGAAAAAATGAAAATATATAATACTTAATTACCTTAATATATTTTATTTATATCAATATAAACTAATTCATTACAAGCAAATAAAAATGACCGAATTGGAGTCAGATTTTATCCCTGTCACGACACGCCGTAATTTTCGTCCTAAGTCGTATACAAAAGCCGAAACTTTTAATCCGTCTCTTAATGAACTTATGACTATTGTAACTTCAAAGCTAGAGATGTACAAGAAGGAGATTGTTGGTGCATACATTTATGGTTCACGTGCACGTCAAACAAATCGTCCTAATTCTGATGCCGATATTATCGTCTTCTGGAAACACGAATATGATCAAGATTTTCTTAAGTCAATTAGAACCTCAATTGAAGAAGAATTGGGTTTTAAAATTGATTTTGTAGCATGTGTTTACAAAAAGAAGTGGGTTGAACATCACGATCAGCGTGATGAAGCTTACTTTGATAATGTAATAATTGATGCAAAGTCGATTATTGGTACAGAGCCGGTAAAGTATTTGATTGAACATTCAATCAAGCTTCCAAAACTTACTCGCTAAATTTTTTTATTTTTTTCTATTTTTTCTATTTTTTTATTTTTTAATAATATAGATGTCAATTATAATTATAATTATAATTTTATTAATTGTTGTTGTTTATTTATATAATCAAACATTAATTGAAACTAAAAAAAAAGAAAATATGGAATTATCTGATAGATGTAATAGAAATTGTGGAAATTATAATATAGATAGAACTAGTACAAATATTAGTGGATGTTTATCATGTGAACATTGTGGTGTATGTACTCTTCCAAATCGAAGTCAGATTTGTATGAATGGCGATGAAGATGGTGCTCATTTTAATTCGGGTTGTTCTGGAGAAAACTGGAATTTTGGGTCATCTGCAAGTAAATCATATACATCTACAAACGTTAATTATGAGTATGAAAATCAATTATCAGAACTTGGCCAAACAGATAATCTACCAAGTCAAAATAGGATTGTATCATATGAAATTAAAAAAGAACAACCAAAAATAAAAGCTAAAATACAAAAACAAACTGAAAATGCATTAGATGATCTTTTAAATAAAATAAATTCTTCATCTGCTAATAAAGATTCTATTGATCAAGATACTATAAAACAATTACAACAAATTTTAAATCGATTAAAAAATTCAAGTAATTAAAGTTAATTTTATTTTTTATTATATATAGATGATTATTATAATAATAATAATTTTAGCTTTGATTAATATATATTTACTAAATAAAAAAACAGAAAATTATGATTTACATACGGATTGCACAAGTTGTAAAAATAAGGGTTATTACCAATGTAGAAATTGTGTAAATTGTGGTGTATGTACAACAGCGATGGGTGATATGTATTGTGTAAATGGTGATATTAATGGTCCATATAATAGAACAGATTGTTTAAAATGGGATTATGGAAATATCTATCCACAATATCAACCACATTATTATCATAATAATCCTGAACATCTTAAAATTTCAAAAGATGCCAGATTTTATCCTTATTTTAAAACATTAGATGAAACTACTGGTTCACAATATTTTAATACAGAATTTTTAAATAATTTTTATAAAAACTTTAATTCTACATTAAAAGGTCATTTATATAGAAGATAAATTATTGTATTGATTGTTGTGATTGTTGTGATTGTTGTGATTGTTGTGATTGTTGTGATTGTTCTTTTTGTTTTAAATCAATTGTTGATAAAAAATCTAAATATTTCTTATCCTTAATCAATTTATTTAATTTACGCATAATAGTATTATTGGGTTGTGATAATAATTTTTTCTTATCAAATGTATTTGAAGAATGAGACATACAAACAATAGTCTTATCAGGATCTAATTGAGCCATTTTTTCTGAAAAATTATTGGTAAAAGACGGCTCCTCTTGAGCATTTTTTGTTGGGTCGTGTTTATGTTGTTTTAAATATTCTTTTCTATATGCAAAGGTACCATTTGTACCATGTGAATTAGAAAAAGGCCCGTATTGATGCATCTCCTTAATATCAACATAATATACATTAATTTTAGATGAACCTGCAAGTATTGCTTTTTGACTATTTAAACATGTAACACTGTATGTAATTCTTTCTGGAAAATGATAATCATCATCGTCAAAACATACAATAACATCACCTTGTGCAAGTTCATTGAGTCGATTACGTTTCTCACCCAAAGTCATTTTTTCCTTTTGATAATAATATTTTATTGTTTTATCATTTTTAGGAATTAAATCAAAATTTGATTCAGGTGAATCATCGAGAATAATAAGTTCTAAAAGATTTTTAGGATATGATTGTTGTTGATATAAATAAATAAGCATTGGTAAAAACAATCTACGATTATATGTTGGTGTAATAACAGAAACTGTTGGTTTAGCATGTGTTGATTTTCCTGCAAATGACATTATAATAATTAAATAGAATTAATTAATTCTTTAATATCATTTTTTGTTTTATTTTTAAATACTAAATTTACACTAAAATTATTAGATCCAATATGAATAATCTCAGGTTCTAGTTTATCAAAGTTTAATTTTCCAATTTTATTAAAAATATTATCAGAAATAATAGATATAATTGTACATCTATTTATCATTTCACACTCATAATCTGATTTTAATTTTTGATACACTTTATTTAATTGATATATATTTTTCTCATTTGTTGTAGTAGAGATTGAAAATTGTGAAGTTGTAATAATACTAATGTCAATATGTAATTCTGAAAATCGTCTAAAAATATCTGCTACAAATCCATAAGCATTCCACATATTTTCTGATTTAATATTAAATAGTGTAACATCATTTTGAATAGCAATAATATCATGAGAATCATTCAAATTTGATATATAAGTACCATCCGAATTTGTAAATGATGATTTAACAATAATCGGAATAGATTTTGATTCACATGGTAAAATTGATAAAGGATGCATAACTTTAGCACCTAATGATGCAATTTCTTTACATATATTATAAGATATATTTTTAATCTTCTTTACTGAATCACAAATTCTCGGGTCAGCTGTATAAATACCATCAACATCAGTCCATACTTCATAACGTTCTGCATTTACTGTATGTGCTACAAGTGAACCAGTTGTATCAGAACCACCCCTACCAAGCAGTGTTGGATTGGAATTTGAATCTGATGCAATAAAACCTTGTAGAATAAAAATATTAACAAAATTATGATCTTGAATTTTATGACATGTAAATTCAACACAAGGATATAATTCATATACTTCTTTTGATGTTCTAATATAATCATATGAATTTAATAGAACTGAATTATTTTCTCGTTGATCTTCTTCACTAACTTCTCTTTTCTTTTTATTTAATTCAAAATAGAAATGAAAAATTTTTGTTGACATTATCTCACCAAATCCAATAATCTTTGATTTTATATTGATATCATCTAAATCAGTATATGAATCAATTAATAATTTTAATTGTTTTTCAAATTCATCTAAGAGTGATTGAGGTTTATTTGAATTATATGAATATTCATCAGATGGAAATAGCTCATCAATCAATTTTTCATTTAATTCTAATACATCAATAATATATGTATAATCTTTTGTCTTTGTATATCTTTCTAATAAATTAGTTACACCGCTAACTGCCGATAATACAATATATACTTTATATGTATCATCAATTAATTCTTCAATATACAACAAAAGTTTATCATATGCTGTCTTGCATTGTGATGTTCCACCAAGTTTAATTACAATTGATTTTTCAGACATTATATTTATTTTTAATTATATATACTTTTATAGAATTTTATGATTTATTGTAATCATTATTCAATTTTTATTTGTTTAGTATTTGTTTTATTTATTATTTGTTTTTTATTTATTATTTGTTTTTCTATTTATTATTTGTTTTTTATTTATTATTTGTTTTTCTATTTATGATTTGTTTTTTTTATTTATTATTTGTTTTTCTATTAAATTTAATTTGTAATATAATACTTATAAAAATGAATCGCCGAAAAAATTTAGATCGAGAATATACAAAAAAATGTTATTATGACGATGATGATAATGATAATGATTTCATAATATATGACAATATACATGAAGAAATAAGAGAAGAAAAATGTCCAAATCCAAAATGTGATCATAAATATAATAAAAAGTTTAAACCAGATATAGAAGATAGAGAAGTTAAATCAATAGATGATCTGATTTACTATGGCTATTTATATCATTGTAAAAATCTTAAAGAATATAAAGGTATTGATTTAAAAATTTTATTTAATCTTATCGAACCTTTATCAGAGTTATCAAAGATGATTGGAATGAAGGAAGTTAAAGAGAATATGGTTAATCAAATTATATTTTTTTTACAAAAATTAAATATAAAATCTAAGTGTGGAACTTGTCATAATTGTTTATTAAAATTTTCATGTCAAAAAAATAATAATAATCTGAATAACATAAATGATGATATGTTACATACGATTGTTTCTGGACCACCTGGTGTTGGTAAAACTGAACTTGGTAAGATTTTAGGTAAAGTGTATAAAGCTATGGGTATTCTATCGACCGGTGAATTTTTTATTGCAAAACGTGCAGATTTAATTGCAAAGTATTTAGGACAGACTGCGCATAAAACTCAAGCATTTATTGATAAATGTAAAGGTGGAGTTATGTTTATTGATGAGGCTTATTCACTTGGTGAAAAAGAAACTAGAGATTCTTTTGCAAAAGAATGTCTAGATACTCTCAATCAGAATCTATCTGAACGTAGAGATTTTTTATGTATAATAGCTGGATATGACGAAGCACTGGATTCATGTTTTTTTGCCTATAATGAAGGTTTAAAAAGAAGATTTAGTTTTAAATATACAATATCAGAATATTCTTTTGATGAATTAGCTGATATATTTTTAAGAAAGATAGGAGATGCTGACTGGGAATACGTTGGAACTAAAGAAGAATTAAATGCATTTTTCAAAAAGAATCAAAAAGAATTCCCAAGATTTGGTGGTGATATGGAGACTCTATTTTTAAAAACAAAGATAACTCATGCCAGACGTATATTTTTTAAAAATGATTCAGAACGAAAAAAAATTACAATAGATGATATTAAAAAGGGTTTTGAAAATTTTCATGGACATCGTAAATCTAAAAATAATGATAAAATACCAGAGAAAATTTTAACAATGTATACTTAGACTTTATTTATTTTATTTTTGTTAACTTTATTTATTTATTTTTTATTAACTTTATTTATTTTATTTATTTTATTTATTTTATTTATTTTATTTTTGTTAACTTTATTATAAATATTATTATTTTTTTTATCATATAATAATATTAATGGCTGGATTATACTTACATGAAGTTTCTGAAAGAAAAATCGTTGATGGTAAAAAATATGTCCATGAAGAATCTGTTATTCATGGAGATAAAGGTTTAACTATCAAGTTATACCACAAGGAAGGTGAAAATGCTACTAAAGTTATTGTTGTAAAGAAGGGCGATGGTTATCTTATGAAGGTAATGGCTGATGGCAAGACAGATGAAAAAACCTTAACTAAAGATGATTTAATTAAGGAATTAAAAAAAGATAAACAACTCAAGTTTGCTGTTGAATATGTCGAAAAAGCTAAGAACTTATCTAGAACAAAGAGAGGTTCCAAGAAAGGTTCCAAGAAAGGTTCCAAAAAAGGTTCTAAAAAAGGATCTAAAAAAGGTTCCAGAAAACATTAAAAATATTAAAAAAATTGAATTTTAATATTGCCTATTGTTAATCATATTTTATTTACTTTTTAATTATTATAAAATGTCTGCAAAGCGCATTTTGGTTATTATGTCTGGAATTCCTTGTTCCGGTAAGTCATTTCTGACGTCAATTATTGAAGAAAAGTTTTCTTGTTCTTATGATGTTATCCGACTTGAACGCGATGAGATCTTTGGTCGAATTATTACACAAAATCCTGGAATTGGTAGTAATAAGAAGAATCGAATGATTACACAGGAGATGGATAAGATTTATGGTAAATTTAATGAATCTATGAATGCAATTTTAATTGTTGATAGTTGTTCTGGCGGTGACGGTATTAAGGAGTTTATTATGCAAAAGGCAGAAAAGAAAATAAAAACAATCATTATTAATTTTATTCCTAAACTTATTGTAAATTCACTTGATATTGATTTTTATCTTCACCGTGCTACATCAAGGCCTCCTCACCACGTCTTTCCAAAAGAACACGGGGCACAGATTAAAGAATTGGAAAAGTGTTATGCTCAATGGACTTGGAGTTATGTTTGTGATAAATGGAGTGTAATTGATTTGCATTATGATTGGAAACTTGATCAATTTATTGAGAAATTTAAAGCTATGATCTAATTTTTATTTATTCATTTTCATTTATTTGATTTTTATTTACATTTTTTAATATAGATTTTGTTGTACACTGTTCTTCAAGTTTATCTGTTAGTACTTCCGATATAACACCATTTGAATAGATTAATCTATAATGTACATGTTTTGGTAGTTTTATCATACCTTTTTGTACCTTATATTCAGTTGGGCATTTTAGTTTTAATGTTGCTTTTCCGTTAACAACTGCTGCTATACCAATATTTTCATATGAATCATATGCCTTTAATGGGTCAGATTCAACTACTCCTTCATCGGCATGTGCTGCCCAATAAGCAACTTTTTCAGCACCTTCTGCTTTTACTATAACAGTTGCATTTGTATCTGATTGTTCTGATAATAGTAATAAAGAAGGTGGAAATACTGTTTTACCTAAGAATGGTAAAAATGTTCTAACATTAGGTGCAAATAATAAATATAAAGCCGATGCCCCAACTATTAATAAGAATACTCTTTTAGCTGTTGATAATTGAGTTTTAGAACATATACCATAATAACCAGCTTTAAGTGATGCTAATAATACAAATGTAATTGCAATTACATATAAATAATTTAATGGTGATACATTTGATGTCATGTTTGATGTCATGTTTTTATATTATAAAAAAAGAAAATGATTATTTATTATAAAGTTTACTATTTATTTTACCTTTACGATTATCTAATGTCTGTGAACAATACGTTCCCAATCACACCATAATACATAGAGGGCAGCAAGACCAACAGCAACATAGACAACTCTGTTAGCCATGTTTACAGTTGATGGGCTGCTTGAAACAAGTGAAGTTACACTTGATACAAGGTTAAAGTTGGCAGCACCAACTAAACCCCAATTAAGAGCACCAACAATTACCAATATGAGGCATACGATATAGAGACTGATCATAATACTTATTACCTAGAAAATAAATTTTTATATTAAATAAAAATTAAAAAATTAAAAAATTAAATATTTAATTGTAATAAAATTATATATTCTATATTGAATTATAAAAATGTTTTATATAATTTTAAATTAGGTCTTAATTTGTCATAAAGATCTATATAAAAAATTATTTCCTTCAGATGATAATTCACTTGATATTGTATGTCTCAAAAATAATCTTGATAAATTGTCATATGGCGAACTACGTGATGAACTCGATATTTATCTAGCAATATTTCCCCTGATGGATGTTTATACAGATGGTGGTACATTAATTCTTGGTGGAGAAGAAGTAACACTAAAATATGATGATAATCATAGTGATCTGGATCTTCTACCGTTTGGTGTTGATTGGGCTTATATGGGAAGAGGATTATGGCTTAAAATTTGCAAGATTATTGCAGATAATAAAAAATAATTTAATCTAAATTTATATTATTAATTATTGATGAGTTATTTATTAAATCTAATTAGAAGTGCATATATCGAATTTTTTTATATGGAATCTGAATCAAATGAATTAAAAAAAACTAATACAAATGAATACAAGAATTTACCAAATAAAGATAAAATTTATGCATTTAATTTTTTTAATATTACTCTTGATTTCGAGTTTGATATTGATTTATTTTCCAAATATTGAATCATTAATATTTGATTCTGTAATATTTACATCAGTTTCATCATATTCATTTATTTCAAAATGTAAAAAATTAACAAAGTTAGAATTCAAAAAATGTTTAATTAAATATTTATCATCTCTCTTATCTACATCAAATATTGAATTAAAAATATTAAAATTAGATTCAATAGATGTTATCGATGATGTTGATATTGGTCTTATTTTAAGTTTAGAAGAATTACATATTAATAAATCAAGATTAACACGTATTGGTGAACTTCATAATCTGACATTAATGAGATTGAAGATTTAATATTATTGGAAGAAGTTGAAGTTAGAAATAATCAACTTAATAAATTATGGAATCTTGAAAAGACACCTTTAATAAAAAAATTATTTTTAACAAATAATAATATTAATTATATGAATGATTTAGTAAAATTATCGAATCTTGAATCATTTGAAATTAATTTAAATCCAATAAAATCTCTACCAAATCTTTTATTGTTACCAAAATTAAATTATGAAACAATAAAAATTGACTTGAATTTAATTATACATGTTGATAAGGGGTTTTGGTTTAATTAAGAATATAATTAAAAATCTTACATTATAAATATATATGGAGTCTTTGGACAGTTCTGAATTAGATCTATTTAAAATTAAATTTGATTCGATTACAGCTAATTATAAAAGTTTGATGGAAAATCTATCAAATATATCGTCTGATATAAAAAAATTAGAAAATATACACAATACATATATAAATAATGAAGATATGTCTTCATTAAATTTTTCTATCTATGTCGACGATATAAAACATCAAATAAATTTAACAAAGATGGAATATAAATATATATCTGATTTACTTTATATAAATTTAAATAAACTCTATAGAGACTTATTTAAATTATATACAAAAGTCGTTAGAAACCTACTTGATATATTTAGGGAAAATAAAGATGTAGTTATAAAGATATGGAATTCTCAAGAAAAAACACATACAGAATCAGTAAATTTCAAAAAGATTAAAAAATCAATTAAATCAATATCTGATGCAACAAGAACATCTAATTCAATTACACATGATAATAAAATTTTTGAAGAGATTAAGAAAAAATTTTATTCAAATATAAAAATTTATAATGAATTAGATCAAAATGATTATGATATTAAAACCATTGAAACAATTTATAATGAGTTAGTAAAAAGACTTGAGGAATTATTATTATCACAGGAATTAATAAAATTTAATTTAGAAGATATAAAATTCAAGGCCGATAAAGGTATTTTAACCCAAACTTTTATGATGGATTTAAATGGAAAAATTGACAGAATTAAAATTGACTATAATATTCTTATAAAAATTCTCGAATCAATTTTAAATATTCATAATACAATAAGTGAAAGACATAATACAATAACTACAATTATAGCAAATTATGTAAATTATGATGAAGATTCATATGATGAATCTGCAACAAAATCACCTATAAATTTTAATAAATTATTTGCAAGAAAGATATCTAAAGATATTGTATATAATGAGTAAGGAAGTAGTTGACAATAATGATGAAGATGAAAAACAAAAACAAATAAATCCGTTTGAAGATGCTAAATGGACTGAGGATGATGATATAATTTTAAAAGAATGGGTTGATAAATCTGCTTGTTTTAAATGGTTACATGAAAAATCATATAAAAAATATAAAAAATCATATTTACGATTTATGATCCCTGTTATTATTATATCTACATTAACAGGTGCTGCTAACTTTGCTTTAGAAAGAATCCCCGACCAATTATATCAATCATATGCACAATTAATAGTCGGTACTTTTAATATTATTGCTGCAATTATATCAACTGTATCACAATTTTTAAAAACTGCCGAATTAAAAGAAGGTCATAATATTGCTGCTAAAAGTTGGGACAAATTTAATAGATTATTAAAAATTGAATTACAACGAAGTCCAGATGAAAGAACAAATAAAAGGGAGATATTTAGTTTTAGTGTAAGAGAATATGATAGGCTAGTCGAAATATCTCCTGATATACCAAATGATATTATTAATGAATTTAAAGAACTATATAAAGATTCTCTTGATTTAATTAAACCAGAAATTGCTGGTTATATTGTATCATCTAAAGTTTATGAAAAGAAAATTTTACATAATTCAATTGAGGATGGATTATCAGATGTAGTAACAATTGATAGAGAGATTGAACTTAAAAATGAATATATAAATAAATTTAAAGAAAAATATAATCGTAATCCAAATAACGAAGAAATAAATGAATATTTAGAATTAAGAACATATAGTACAATTTAGATTAATCTTTTTTTAAGAGTTTTAATTGGAGCTGGTTTTTCCTCTGGCTCATCTTCGTCTTCATCATCTGATTTTTTTGTACTTTGTTTTGAATCAACATCTGATTCATCTGTTGTTGAATTTGATTTTACTGGTTCTGGTTGAATTTTTAAAGTTTCTGATGTCTTCTTTAATTGTGCTAAATATTTATCTGTATCAAATTCAATTTCATTTAGAATTTCTTTAATCTTTTTCATGGTCTTCTTATCTATGACATCTTTAATCTCTTCTAGTTTTTTAAGATTTTCATGATATTCAATATATGGCGTAAGAATACGGTTAATAATAGAATATGAATTAACTGATCCTAGTTGTAAAATATTTGTATTTGACTGGATATTTGATGGTGTAGTATTATTATCAGGCTTATGTCCACCATTTTGAGTCATATTCCGTTTAAATTGAGATTGATATGCTTCTGTAATTTCTTCCTCTGTTAATTTAAATTCTTTTGATAATTCCTTTGATGTTGATTTTTTATTTGAAATCTTTTCAAAAATATATGATTCAAATTTACATTTAACAGCAAATTCAGATCGAGTAACCTTTGTAGATATATACTTATAATCCTTACCTTTTTTAATCAAATCTAAAAGTGTTGTTAATTCTTCTTCAGTCCATTTTTTTGCTTGATATGACATATTTTTATATATTATTGCTATTGACTATCATCTTTATAAGTATTTTTTATCAATTTTTATATATATATAAAATGCAAAATCAAAATCAAAATGGAAATATAACTTCATGGTTTAATAGTGAAGTCAGGGTAATATCAGATATAGAAGGTGGTGATATACATCATTTTGCTACAAAACAAGGTGATTTACCATATAAAGGTAAGATTCTTGTAACAGGTGATCTAATTGATTCAACGCTATCGTCTCAACCGGTAGCACCTCTTGAAACATTATCATATAATATTCGCAATCTTATTGCATGTGTAACAAATCAAAATATACAGTATGTTTTAGGTAATCGTGATTTAAATAAAATAAAAGTTTATCATTTAACGACACTAAATAATTTACAACTAAGATCAGATAATAAATATTTTAATGAATTTAATTCAGGTACAATTCCAGATGGTCAATTAAATCTAGCTTATGACGCATTACAAGGACAATTTGAATCAAAATCTATAAATTATAATGCTATGATGAATCATTGGTATACTTTTTGGGCCCCAGGATTAGGTAAAGGACGCAAATGGGCAGTTCCAGTAGATTATAGTTTAACACCTTTTTATAAACGTTTTAATGATATCTTTGGTGCAGATAATTCAGTTGGAACTATGTCTGCTCAAAATTTATTACAAACTATACCGTATGAGTTATTTAATATGCCAATTGATACACGTAATCCAATAACGCCAACATATGCTGTTGATAATGATTTTAAAGCATTTATTGTATTATATGTATTTAGAATTATGTTAATGCCTACAATTCCATCTCAACCTCCAAGTTTTAATATAATATCAAGTCTACGTGGGTTATTGATAAATTTTTATAATAAAGGACATGGAATTTTGTATAAAATTAAAAATGAATTAATCGTATTTTCACATGGTGGATTAACATCTAATTTTTCGATACAAGCTTTTTATAATATTTTAAATCAACTTCCATATCTGTCACCACAATTAACAAATGCATCTGTTGTAAATTATAATCAACAAGGTGGAAATATTTATACAGCAAAAAATTTAATAAATGAAATTAATAAGTTTAATATTCTATTAAAAACAATACTTAATAAAGTTTATAAGGGATTTACTCTAATTAGTTCATCAAATAAACGACCAATTAAACCATCAAATCCAATGTTATTTTTATTAATAATAACAGCTCCATTTGATTGTAAACTATTTCAAACTAAATTATTAAATGGAAACCACGTAAATTGTGGCAATATTATACCAATTGCTGATTTAGGTCCTATACCTACTGGTATTAGAGAAATTGTTCGAAACCCATTAAAATTATCTGATTCAAATTTAATGCAAATTTTTGGTCATTATTCTGCTGGTATTGGTGCAGCAATTGCAGATGTATCAATTCCATCACAACAATTTAAAACTATATTAATAAATCTTGATATAACAAATACATTTGCTCATACAGATCCTAATGTGCAAACTTCTAAGACAATGGTTATTTTTAATGGTAGTAATATTCACGTATATACATTTTTATTTGTAACAGCCCAAAATATGCCAACATTATATATACTACCTAGAACAAATTTTGGACCAATAACAATATATCAAGATTTAAATCAAATGACGACAATACACCAATATATCATTAAACATATGCCAGATTCACAACAAAAAAAAAGATTATTTTTTCATGGTATTACTACTAATGCTAATGATAGTTTTGCAATATTTTCACTGAATAAAGCTTTATATGGCGTTGGTAATCCAGTACAAGCTTTTCAATCTAAATATCTTATTATTCCAAATAAAAATCCTAATTGGTTACAAACTATAATAAATAATAGTCATTTTTAATTTATTTTATTATTTTATTATTTTATAGATATATATATGGCAAATAAAGATTTAACAGATTTAAAAGATTTATTGGAATATGCATCAAAACGGGAATATCCTGATAATAAATTGGAAAATACTGATTTTGAATATAAAATTAAATTTACAAATAAAAAATCAATTGTTATTGGAAATCCAGAAGGTATGGATATTAAAAATATAATTAAATCAGCTGATCTTGGTATTAATATAACAGATACTAAAAATAATATCGTTGTATTAGGAAATATCGTTGTATTAGGAAATATTGTTGGTTCTACTTTTTCTAAAAATCCTTTATTAACAAAAGATTTTGGCGAGGATGATGGAGAAAAATTACATACCTATTACAAACGTATTATTAAAAACAAATCATTTAATGATGCAAATATTAAATTTTGTAATCATAATAATGTTACATTTATTATGGGAAATAGAGAATTAGATCTAATAAAAATTAAAGATTTGGTAAAATTAAAAATGCCTAAAATGTATGAGGAAGGTACAATAGATGATTATGTAGCCAATAGAGCTAAAATAGAGTTTGAAGTTGAATCAATAGATGCATTTTATCCTTTTTGGGTAAAATATTATTTTAAAGACAATTATATAATGCCATCAACATTTAAATTTATTAAAAGATTTAAAAAATTATTTAAATC
>Ga0194130_10004743_pt1 | contig 16993 bp, 16 predicted proteins | sample TA2KigsurfametaG_FD_160084 | JGI IMG/M metagenome (GOLD analysis project Ga0194130, IMG submission 160084) | Freshwater microbial communities from Lake Tanganyika, Tanzania - TA2015050 Kigoma 12 surface | ecosystem: Environmental > Aquatic > Freshwater > Lake | place: Tanzania: Lake Tanganyika... | reverse complement strand
GACGGTCGCGAGACACGCTGGCGAACGCTCTTCCGCGCCGACGGCTTGCACCGCCTGACACCGCGCGACGCACGGGCGGTCGTCGATCTTGGCGTGCGCACCGTGGTGGACCTGCGTACCGTCAACGAGGTGAAGACGCGCGGCACGTTTCCGGTGAACGACTTCAATGTCGCCTATCACCACCTGCCGATCATTGATGCGACATGGGGCGAGACGGCAACCCCCGAAATCGAGGATGTCGTCGAATTCCTGGTGTGGGCGTATCGCGAGATGCTTGCCTCATCTGCACCACGATTCGCCGACGCAATGCGTCTGCTGGCTGAAGAACAAGTGTTGCCCGCCGTGTTCCACTGCGCGGCTGGCAAGGATCGCACGGGAATTCTCTCGGCATTGGTGCTTGGGTCACTCGGCGTGAGTGAGCAGATCATCGCCGCCGACTATGGCCTCACCGCAGATGCAATGCGGCGACTCATCGTGTGGGCCGGCGAGCATCAGCCCGAGTTGGCCGAACTCTACGCAAAGATGCCGGCACGATTCGCCGCCGCCGACCCGCGCGCAATGACCATCATCCTCGATGATTTAACTTCACAACACGGTTCGGTGCGCAACTATGTGCGAGAGATTGGTGTGACCGACGAGACCGTCGATGCGCTCGCGCGTAACGTGTTGGCGCCCCGCTGAAACTGTTGTCGCCCCGCTGAAATTATCGACGACTCGCTGACGTCGTTTACGACTCGGTGATCGTCACGCTCTTCAGCACGATTTCCCCGGCGGGCGGCACTCCGTTGGCGGCCGGGTCGGGATTGAAGAGAGCACCCATTGCCTTCACGGCCGTATCAAGACCAGTGACGACCTCGCCGAACAACGAGTACTGCGGTGGCAGGGCCGCGCCGTTGTTGCCGGTGATGATGAAGAACTGGCTGCCGTTGGTGTTCGGGCCGGAGTTCGCCATCGCCAAGGAACCGATCTTGTACTCGCCGGCGGCCGGCAATTCATCAGCGAACGAATACCCCGGACCACCGGAGCCCGTTGCGGTCGGGTCGCCGCACTGCACGACGAAGTCCTCGATCACGCGGTGGCACTTGGTGCCGTCGAAATACTTCCAGCGGGCGAGCGACACGAAGTTGTTCACCGTGCCGGCGGCGCGGTCGGTGAGCAGTCGCACGCTGAACGAACCCTGCGTCGTCTCAAAGTTGGCGATGTAACTCTTCGCGGGGTCGATGCACAGTTGGTGGGCATCGCTGAAGGTGCGCTTCTGATCGGTGTTGCCATCGACTGGCGGGCATTCGCTGGTGCCGTATTCGAACGGTCCGGCGGCCACTGGGGCGACATCTTGAGTTGGCGTCGTGTCTTGCGTCGCGTCCTCGGAGACCGATGTATCAGCCTCGTTGGTGTTGTTGCCCGTCACGAAGACGAAGCCGACGAGAGCGATGACCACCAGCACGACGACGCCGACTCGCGCACCGCGCTTCTGCACCTTGTTGCGTTGCGCGCGACGCTCGTGCTCCGAACGTCTGGCATCACGGTTCTTTTTCTGGCGTTCGCGTTTGTCGGTACCCACGAGTGGAAAATGCTACCGACCGCAAAGATTGTGAGGAGTAGCGTTATTTATCGACATGTCGCTCATCGTGCAGAAATACGGCGGCACATCGGTGGCAGACCCGGAGCGAATGCGCAATGTGGCTCGCCATATCGCCGCGACCCGCGCCGCCGGGCATGATCTCGTCGTCGTGGTGTCGGCGATGGGCAAGGCCACCGACAACCTGCTGCAACTAGCCCATCAGGTGTCGACGAATCCACCGAGTCGCGAGATGGACATGTTGCTCACCACCGGCGAGCGCATCAGCATGGCGCTGTTGTGCATGGCCCTGCATGATGTCGGTGTCGATGCCATGAGTTTCACGGGTTCACAGGTCGGCATCATCACCGACACGGTGCACACGAAGGCGAAGATTCTTGAAGTGAAGGGTGATCGTGTGCGGGCGGCAGTCGCCGACGGCAAAGTCGCGGTCGTCGCCGGGTTTCAGGGCATCAGCACCGCAAAGGAGATCACCACGCTGGGCCGGGGCGGCAGCGACACGACGGCGGTCGCGCTTGCGGCGGCGCTGCGCGCCGACTCGTGCGAGATCTACACCGACGTCACGGGTGTATTCACCGCCGACCCGCGCGTCGTGTCGCAGGCGCGCAAGATTCCCGTCCTGCAGTTTGATGAGATGCTGGAGATGGCCGGTGCGGGCAGCAAGGTGCTCGCGCTGCGCTCGGTGGAGTTCGCCCGCAATCACGACGTGCCGATTCACGTGCGAAGCAGCTTCACATGGGAAGAAGGCACGTGGGTCGTTGGTCGCAATCACGAAAGGATGAAGAACATGGAAGAACCGGTCATCTCAGGAGTCGTGCAGGATGCCAGTGAGGCCAAACTCACGATCCTTGCCGTGCCCGACCGCCCCGGAGTTTCCGCCGCGCTGTTCGAGGCGCTCGCTGGCGCGAACGTGAACGTCGACATGATCGTGCAGAACACGTCGACTGCTGGCACGACGGACATCTCCTTCACGGTGCCGAAGGCCGATGTGAAGACGGCCGAGCCGATCGTCAGCCGTATCGGCAAGGAGTTGAAGGCCGGAGGTGTCACGCACGACGAAGACATCGCCAAAATTTCGCTCGTCGGGGCGGGGATGAAGACGAGCCCCGGCGTTGCAGCCAAGATGTTCCGGGTGCTCGCCGACAACGGTGTCAACATCGAGATGATTTCCACATCGACGATTCGCGTGTCGGTCGTCGTGCGCGCGGCGATGATGCAGAAGGCCGTGCAGGCTTTGCACTCGGCGTTCGGTCTCGACAGCGGCGACGATTATTCCGCCCCGCTACCTGAGCGCAAGTAAACGATGACCTTGCTGCGTCGCGCTGCGGAACGATTGCGGCGTCCGCAGGGTGTGCCGTGGCGCAGCGCCGGTTTGCGCACCGAGACTCTGACTGCCGACCAGGCAGTGCGCAGCACCGGTTGGGTGTTCGACAACAAAACCGGTGACGTGTCGCTTGCGTCGTTCGCCGCGAGTGGCGACGACGAAGTGCGGCGGTATCTGAAGATCTTCGGCTTTCCGAAGGGTTCCACCACCGATTTGTCGATGGTCGAGATCGGCAGTGGCATCGGTCGGATGACCGCTGGTTTCAGCAAACGGTTTCGTGTGGTGCATGCTGCCGACGTCGATGCGGCGTTTCTCGAGCGTTGTCGTGAAACCGTATTCGAGCACGGCGAACCCACCGCGTTGCGCACGCTGCACGTGGCCGATGGGAGAACACTCGACCTGCCGTCGGCTTCCGTCGATCTCGCGTTCTCCTACATCACCTTGCAGCACTGCAGCGCTGGAGACGCACAGTCGTTGGTGGGTGAAGCCGTGCGCGTGACAAAGAGTGGCGGTCTTGTCGCCCTCAACTTCCGCACCTGGACTCCGCTTGATGCCGCACTCGTGCCGCTCGGCGGCGTGGTGCGGGTGTTGTGGCGTGCGCCGAAGGTGGCGAAATACATGGCGCGTGTACGCGCCCTCACACGATTGGGTTGGCAGGCCAATCGGCTGAGCCCCGACGATGTGCTGGCGTCGATTGGGCTCGACTTGATTGGTGCGCGGTTGCGTGACGTCACCATCATCCATTCGCCGCGCCGACGAGTGAAGGTGTCGGCCGATGGTGTGCGGAAACTTGCGGTGCGGCGTGTGCACCCCAGTCACTGGTGGCTGCTTGCGCGGTTAGCCTGACGCGGTGGCATTGAGTCGCAAACCGAACATCGGCGTCGTCGGCGCCACCGGCATGGTCGGCAACGTCATGCGTTCGCTGTTGCTCGAGCGTGATGTGCCGCACGCCGACCTGCGATTCTTTGCATCGGCCCGTTCGGCAGGCAGCAAGATCGACTTCGGTGGCCGGCAGATTCTCGTCGAAGACGCTGCGACGGCCGATCCCGCGGGGCTGGATGTCGCCATATTTTCCGCCGGTGCCACCACGTCGCGCGCTCTCGCCCCGAAGTTCGCGGCGGCAGGGGCAATCGTCGTCGACAACTCCTCGTGCTGGCGCATGGACCCCGAAGTGCCGCTCGTCGTCTCGGAGGTCAACCCCGAAGACATCGCGCTGGCAAAGAAGGGCATCATTGCGAACCCGAATTGCACCACCATGGCGGCGATGCCCGTGTTGAAGCCGCTGCACGATGCCGCCACACTCGTGCGCCTGACCGCGAGCACCTATCAAGCAGTGAGCGGCGGCGGAGTCTCCGGCGTTGCCGAACTCTCCGCCCAGGTGGCCGCCGCCGACGACATCGATCGCCTCACCTACGACGGAGACGCCGTGTCATTCCCCGCACCGAGCAAGTTCGCGCGCACGATCGCATTCAACGTGTTGCCCTTCGCCGGCTCGCTGGTTGACGACGGCGAATTGGAAACCGACGAGGAAAAGAAGTTGCGCAACGAGACGCGCAAGATCCTGCACATCCCGAACCTCAAGGTGTCGGGCACCTGCGTGCGTGTGCCGGTGTTTGCCGGTCACTCGTTGTCGCTGAACGCCGAGTTCGCCAAGTCGATCACGCCGGCACAAGCGCAGGAGATTCTTGGTCGTGCGCCCGGTGTGAGCGTGGTGGACATCCCCACGCCACTGTTGGCAGCAGGCAAGGATCCGTCGTACGTGGGGCGCATCCGTCAGGATCAATCGGTCGACGACCGTCGCGGTCTCGTGCTGTTCGTATCGAACGACAATCTGCGCAAGGGTGCCGCATTGAACGCACTGCAGATTGCCGAACTCGTCATCGCCTCGCTGTAAGCGTTCGCCGCGACCTTCGGTCGGCGACGGCTGCGTCACGGTTGTATCGATGCATCACAGTTGAATCGAGTGGTCGGGGAGGGGAGATTTGAACTCCCGGCCTCCACGTCCCGAACGTGGCGCGCTAGCCAAGCTGCGCTACTCCCCGTATTGCAATTAGTGCTTCGTCAGCCTAACGGTGTTGCATCGCCGGAGAGGCGGCTTCATGCCACGTGCGGCCGGCACACACTTCTTGTACGGCACGGCGCAATCGCAGCGAGTCGATCGGCTTCACCAACCATGCTTCGGCACCGCTGCGGCGGGCGAGATGCACATCGGCGATGCGATCGAGCAACATCACCACCGGCACGTGCGGGAGTCGACCACCGCTCTCGTCGAGTCGCAGGTTCATCGTGGTGGCCATCGCGCCCATCGAGCCGACTTGCAGGTCGAGTACGGCAACATCGGGGGTGCGGCTGCGGACGGCATCCGTCACATCGCGACCGTCGCGACAAATCGTGAATGAGGTTTCTGGTGTGCCCAACGCGGCAACGACATCATCAAGCACGTACTGAGCATCGGTGGCAATCAGCACGTGCACGAGGCAAGGTTATCTCGCGCGTGGATACCGTTGTCGTGTCGTGTTTGCCGCTCTCGCGCTCAGCCTTGCTCTCATGTTCGGCGTCGGGGCGACGGTGTCGGGTGACAACGCCGAGGCGTTGGCAAAAGTCGACGTGTTCGAAGTAAGCGGGCTGATCGACAATGTCGTTGCGAACGGCATCGAGACGGCGATCGAACGATCGTCGACGAACGGCGCACAAGCACTCGTGCTGCAGGTCAACTCGCGTGGTGCCGTCGTTGATGAAGCGCGGATGCAGCAACTCCTGCGTAGCGTGCGCGATTCCTCCATCCCGGTTGGCGTCTGGGTTGGTCCGAGCGGTTCGCGGGCGCATGGCTGGTCGGCATTGTTGCTCGCGGTCGCGGATGTGTCGGCAATGGCCCCGAACTCCACCGTCGGGAAGATCGGCGCACCATTGCTGTTGGACGACCAGCCGATCTCCCTTGGCGAGGCGACAACGTTGCTGCGCAGCAACACCCTCGGCACCGACGAGGCGCGCGAACGTGGCGCACTACGCCTCACGATCTCCGACGAGGGCGTGCCCGTGCTGCGCAACATGCTGTTTGCCCTCGACGGTCTTGCCGTGAAGGGCGTGGTGCTCGACACGGTGGTGGAAGTGGTCGGCGATGACGGAGCCATCGTGCGCGAAGCAGCCACGACGCGATTCTTCAAACTCGGCACCGTGGAACAGTTGATGCACACATCGGCGAGTGCCGCGCTGGCGTATTTGCTGTTCTCTTTCGGTTTGGCGCTCCTCGTGTTCGAGTTCTATACCGCGGGAATCGGCATCGCGGGTTTCGTCGGTGCATTGTGCACGTTGCTCGGCACGTTCGGTCTTGCCGAGTTGCCGGTGCGTCCCGTTGGCATCATCCTGTTGATCCTCGCGGTGATTGCGTTTGCGGTCGATGTGCAGGTCGGCATCCCGCGGTTTTGGACCGGTGTCGGGGTGTTGGCGTATGTGATTGCGTCGTTCGTGTTGTACGGGCCGGTGCAAGAAGAGGCGTTGCAACTTTCGTGGTTGACGTTGATCGCCGGCGTCGCATCGATGACATTGGCCTTCGTGGTCGGCATGCCGTCGATGGTGCGTACCAGGTTTGCCACACCCACGATTGGGCGTGAATGGTTGATCGGACAACAAGGTGTGGCAGCCACCGACATCTCGCCCGAAGGTGAAGCCGATGTGCGTGGCGCAAAGTGGCGGGCCCGCACCAACCGCGCCACACCGATCAAGAGTGGTCAGCCGCTCAAGGTTGCGGCAATCGATGGAGTGACGCTGGATGTGGAGCCGCTGGAAGGCGCAGCCCGCGACTATCGCGAGATGCGCAAACCGCGCGAGCAATGACCGGCGCCAGCGATCCGCAGTCGGTGCCGCTACGACCGGCATCCACCGTGATGCTGGTGCGCGACGTACCAAGCGACATCGAGGTGTTCATGTTGCAGCGCACGACGAGTGCGGTATTCGCCAGTGGTATGTACGTCTTCCCTGGTGGGCGGGTCGACGATGTCGATGCAGCCGCTGAGCTCGACGAATTGTGCGATGGCATGAGTGACGCCGAGGCGAGCGACTTGCTGCGTGTGCCAAGCGGCGGCCTCGCGTATTGGGTTGCAGCGATTCGCGAGTGCTTCGAGGAGGCCGGTGTGTTGCTGGCACGTGATCAGCGTGGTGACTACGTGTCGCTGGGCGACACCGATGCCCAGGCACGATTCGGTGAGTTGCGCCACCGGGTGCATGACGGACAACTATCGCTGGCCGAGTTGTGTCGTCGCGAGAACTTGCGTCTCGCAGTGGATGCGATTCGCTACGTGAGCCACTGGATCACGCCCGTCGGGGAGAAACGCCGCTTCGATACCCGGTTCTTCGTCGCCGTTGCACCATCGGCGCAGGATCCGCTGCATGACGACAAGGAGACCGTCGCCAGTTTGTGGGTGACCCCATCCGATGCATTGTCGCGCGCCAAACGCGGCGAACTGGCGATGATTCCCCCGACGATTGCAAACCTCGAGTTTCTCGCGCCGCATCATTCGTCTCGAGATGCCGTCGACGCGGCACAGCGCATCGGTGTGCCGACGCCGATCCTGCCGAAGTTGCAGTTCGATGGCGACGGGCGAGTGGTGGGAATCGTCTTCCCCGACGACCCGCGCTACGCCAAGATGCCGTAAGCCGGCGGCTAGCGCGGCTTCTTGCCGAGTGCCACCTCGACGGATTCCAGCAGGCGTGCCGAACAGCCGGCCATGTCGGTGGCCGGCACCGTGGCGCTGATGATCTTCTTCGCGATATCGCGGAATGCTTCTGCCGCGGCCGAATCGCCCGTCAGTGCGATTGGCTCACCGGTATCGCTGCCGTGTGCGACTGCGTTCTCGATCGGAATCTGACCGAGCAACTCGGCACCAATCTCGTTGGCCAACGTTGCCCCGCCACCTTCGCCAAAGAGTGGGTACGTGCTGCCGTGTTCGCAGGTGAAGTGGCTCATGTTCTCGATCACGCCTGCGATGCGCAGGAAACTCCGTTGTGCCATGTCGGCGGCGCGAATCGCCACTTTTTGTGCCGACACTGCGGGGGTCGTGACGATAATCAGATCGGTGCGCGGCAACATGCGAGCCAGGCCCATCTGCACGTCGCCCGTGCCGGGCGGCATGTCGATGAGCAGGTATTCGAGTTCGCCCCAGTGCACGTCGTTGAGAAACTGCTCGACCGCCTTGGTCAGCATCAGCCCGCGCCACATGAGCGCAGTGCCCTCGTCGTCGACGAGCATGCCCGTGCTCACAACCTTGAGCAACCCGCTACCGATACGTCGTTCGTTGGGGATGATCTTTGGTTTCTCGGCATCGCCAATCCTGCGGGCGGCGAGACGCTCGGACATGCCGAGCATGCGCGGCATTGAGAAGCCCCAGATATCGGCATCGAGCACACCGACGGTGTGACCTTGCGCCGCGAGTGCAACAGCGAGGTTCGCGGTGACCGAACTCTTGCCGACACCACCCTTTCCGCTCGCAATCGCGAGGACGCGAGTGGTGACGGGCACCGCGGTGTCGCCGGCATTTTCGCGCGCATTCCAACGGGCCTTGGTCATCACTGCCGAACGCTCTTGCGCGTTCATCTCGCCCCACTCGATCTTCACCTTCGTGACACCGGGGTGTGTTTCGAGTCGTGACTCGATGTCGTTCTTGATCTGGGCACGCAGCGGGCAGCCCTTGATGGTGAGTTTTACGCCGATGGTGATGACGCCGTCGTTGCCGACCGTGACGTCGGTGGCCATGCCGAGGTCGACGATGTTGGCCCCGAGTTCGGGGTCGATGACGGCGCGCAGCAGGTTGCGTACCTGGTCCGCCGTGGGGGGCGGCACGGTTGGCTCAGCCACGCCCTCAACCTACCGACGACGGTGTCGCGGGGGTCGCGTTGCCTCCGTGTGACTTCGTCACAATGCTTGTCACTGCACCACTCGGAGACGGTAGTTTGGGTGCGACATGATCACGCTTACCTCGGCTGCTGCCACCAAAGTCAAACAACTGCTCGAGAGCGAAAACGCCACCGATCTCGCCTTGCGCGTTGCGGTGCGTCCGGGCGGATGCTCGGGATACTCCTACGAGATGTACTTCGACGGTGACTTCACCAGTGAGGACAAGGTGCACACCTTCGGCGATGTGAAGGTCGTCGTTGATCCGGCATCCGCACAGTTGTTGTCGGGTGCCAGCCTCGATTACGCCGATGGCCTGAACGAGTCGGGATTCAAGATCACGAACCCGAACGCCAACCGCACCTGCGGTTGCGGTCAAAGCTTCAGCTGACCAGTACGGCGTCGGCCGTTTGGCACAGCTTCAGCTGACCAGCACGGTGTCAGCCGATTAGCGACGCGAGTTCCACTTCGTCGAACACGGCGTCGAGTCGCGCCGTCACCACACCGCGTGAATCCGTAACGAACAACGCCGGTTCATAGTTCATTCCGAGCGCCGTCACGACGGGCGCAACTTGTGTGGCGTCACGATCGGCGTAGACCTCCGCGTGAATGAACGTGTAGGCGCCACTGGCGCGCGCCGCCACCGAGACGAGTGCCTCCAACGCAGGCGCGCACGTGCCGGTGGCGCAATGTGCCGGGGTGCCGACGAGCAGCACGATGGGTTTGCCGAGTGTCAACGCTTCGGTGAGCGTCACTTCATGTAGCGGACACGCCTCGGGTTGCTGAGTGCAGATCGGGTCGACACCGTGGGCATCGTCGAACGTCGGAGTGTCGAACGCAGGCAGCGCGTCGCCGATGCCCGGCACCGCAACCTCGCCACGGGCGAACACCTGGAATGCCGCACCATCGCTCGGCCCGCCATCGAGCACGATGCGGTAGAACCCCGTCTGCTCGATGTTCACGAAGAACGGCCAGTACGGCGTGGCGAGTTTGGCGTCGTGGCGTTGCGCAGTGAGACCCTCGGCGACGACATCGTTGCGCCCATCGTCGATGCGCAGAATCCGCGCGGTCAAGACATCAGGTGTCTTCGTCGGGCCGTCGGTGGTGAGCAAACCGCCGGCGCTGGCCAACGACAGAGGCAAACGTAGGTCACCCGACACCAGATTCTGGGGAAACCGCTGCACGATTTGCACATCTTCGGGTAGTGGCACACCGGGCGTGTCAGGGTCGCTGCTTGGCGACCCACAAGCAGCCGCGAGCGAGCCGAGCGCAATTGCACCGCTGCCGACCACGATGACACGACCAGAAGTCGCGAGAAATTCACGTCTCGTCGTCGAACGCACGCGGTAAGGGTAACGAGGAGTGGTGTGTCTCGCCGTCCCTGCTCTAACCTTGACTGCATGGCTGCACCAATTGGTCCGTACACACCCGTCGTTCGCGCTGGCGATTGGATCATCGTCTCGGGTCAACTCGGTTTGCGTGACGGGAGTCTCGTTGCTGGTGGTGTGAAAGCGCAGACCACGCAGGCGATTGCCAATCTGCGCACGCAACTCGACAGCGTGGGTGCCAAGTTGAGCGACGTAAAAAAGACGCTGTGCTTCCTCACCGACATGGATACCTTCGCCACCTTCAACGAGGCATACGTCGCCGGCTTTGGCTCGCACCGCCCCGCGCGCAGCACGATTGGCGTCGCTTCGCTACCAGCGAATGGTGTGGTGGAAATCGAGGCGTGGGCGTATGTGCCGGCTGCTCAGACGGACACCAAGCCGACCGCAAAGAAGCCATCCGCAAAGCAGCCGCCTGCAAAGAAGAAGTAACGCGATGGCTGGCGCACTAGTACTCGTGGCGGTGTTGCTCGCGTTCCCCATCTTGGTCGGTCTGGGCACCGTCGTGATCGCCGCCATCCTCGGTGAGTCGCTCCACCGCGATGCTCGCGCGCGCAACGAAGCGAGCGAGTTGCTCGAGTTGAACACCTGAGCACCACGTCGTCCGGCATCGCCGACATCGTCGTTCACTCGGCGCGGCTGGTGGCCACGCTCGATGACGAGCGTCGCGAGATTGCCAACGGATGGGTCGCCGTCACCAACGGCATGGTGTCGGCGGTGGGGGCAGGCACCGCGCCACCGGCACGCGAGTCGATCGATGCGTCCGGCTGTCTCGTAACGCCGGGTCTCATCAATGCACATCACCACCTGTACCAAAACCTGACGCGGGCATACGGCCCGATGACCGACTCCGCATTGTTCGGCTGGTTGCGCACGTTGTATCCGTTGTGGGGTGCACTCGACGAGGAGTCGGCACACGTGTCGGCGTGGGTCGGGCTCGCGGAGTTGGCGCTCTCGGGGTGCACGACATCATCGGATCATCTGTACTTGCATCCGCGCGGTGCTGGTGATTTGCTCTCGGCGGAGATTGCAGCGGCCCGCGACATCGGCGTGCGCTTTCATCCGACATACGGCTCGATGTCGCTGTCGGAGAAGGATGGTGGACTACCGCCCGATCATGTGGTGCAAGACCACGACGAGATACTTGCCGCAAGCGAGCGTGCCGTCGCAATGCACCACGATCGTGCGCGCGGGGCGATGGTGCGTGTGGCCTTGGCGCCGTGTTCGCCGTTCAGTGTCACCAAACAGTTGATGATCGACTCGGCGCAACTCGCCGAACGACTCGATGTGCGGCTGCACACGCACTTTGCGGAAAACGACGAAGATGACGCCTACTCACTCGCGACATTCGGATGTCGGCCAACGCAGTATCTCGATGATGTCGGCTGGTTGAGCGATCGGGTGTGGTTGGCGCACTGCGTGAAACCCAACGACACCGAAATCACGCAACTGGGCAGAGCGGGCGTGGGGGTTGCACATTGTCCGAGCAGCAATCTCATCCTCTCGTCGGGTATTGCACCAACCGTCAAACTGCGGGCGGCTGGTGTGCACGTCGGTCTTGGTGTCGACGGTTCGTCGTCGGCCGATGCTGCATCATTGTGGTTGGAGGCCAGGCAGGCGATGTTGCTCGCGAAGTTGACGAGCGGTGCAGCGGCCGGCACCGCTCGCATGGCACTCGAACTCGCGACGCGTGGCGGTGCAGGCTGCCTGGGTCGCGTCGGCGAACTCGGAGAACTGAGTGTCGGCTGCGTCGGTGACATCGCCGTGTGGTCACTCGACGGCCCGCGGTTTGCCGGCGTTGTCGACGAGCCAATCGAGGGCTGGCTGCGCTGTGGGCCGGCGAGTGCTAAGCACACGATCGTGCATGGTCGTCTTGTAGTGCGCGATCACGCGCTCGTATCACCGAAACTCGGCGCGATGCTCACCGACCACACGCGACTCGCCAAGCGAATGCAACAAGTGGGGTGATTGCCGACGCTCGGCTCGTGCGCGCCGTGCCTCAGCCCGACCACTTCGACGAACCGAAGCGGTAGCCGACACTACGCACGGTTTCGATGAGGTGAGCGTGTTCTTCACCCAACTTGGCGCGCAGACGACGCACGTGCACGTCGACGGTGCGGGCGCCACCGAAATATTCGTAGCCCCACACCTCTGAGAGAATCACTTCGCGCGAATACACCCGGCCGGGGTTCTGCACGAAGAACTTGAGCAATTCGTATTCCATGAAGGTGAGGTCGAGCGGACTGCCACCGAACGTGGCCTGGTAGGTCTCGAGGTTGAGACGCAAGCCGGCGTGCTCCACCACCGTCGTCGACGGCGCGATGAGCTCGTTGTAGAACATGTGACGCAGGCGCGCCTCCAACTCGCGCGGATGAAACGGCACCAACTGAAAGTCGTCGAACAAGTTGTCGCGCACCTCGAGGTCGCCGACCTGTGCGCCGCTGATCAGGACGAGGATGCGCTGCACCGGGCGCTCGAGGCGGCGTAGCGCGCGACACATCGCCCAGCCGCTCTCTGGGTCTTCGTCGCACGACACGACTGCACCCGCCCAGCCGCTCGTCGGCGTGAGCTTGGCCATCGTGTCGACGTTGGCGACGCCCTTCCACGAATAGCCCGACAAGTCGAGCGTGCGAGCGACGTCGATGCCGGGAGTTTCGGGGAAGACAGCGAGCAATCCGGTTGCGGTCATAGCGAGCGCAGGTAGGTATCGATCTCGAATTGCGACACATGGGTCTTGTACTTACGCCACTCGGTGCGTTTGTTGCGCAAGAACCATTCAAAGATGTGTTCACCAAGCGTCTCGGCCACGAGCTGCGAAGACTCCATCACTCTCAGCGCATCGTTCAGCGATTGCGGGAGCTGCTCGATACCGAGTTTGGCGAGTGCGGCGTCGCCCATCTCGAACAGGTTCGCGTCGGCCTCGAGTGGCAACTCGTAACCCTCGGCGACACCGCGCAAGCCCGCCGCGAGAATCACGGAGAACGCCAGGTACGGATTGCACGCCGGGTCGGGCGAACGCAACTCGATGCGCGTGGCGAGGTCGTTGCCGCGCTTGGGCACGGGAACGCGAATGAGACCGCTGCGGTTGTTGCGCGCCCACGAAACGTGCACCGGCGCTTCGAAGCCCGGCACGAGACGTTTGTAACTGTTCACCGTTTGATTCGTGACCGCGGTGATCTCGGCAGCGTGGCGGAGCAACCCGGCCATGAACGACTTCGCGACATCGCTCAGGTTGTACGGGTCGTCGCTGTCGTAGAACGCGTTGGAATCCCCTTTGAACAACGACAAGTGCAGGTGCATGCCCGAACCCTGGACGGACTCCATTGGCTTGGGCATGAACGTGGCGTGCACGTTGCGCATGGCTGCAATCTCTTTGACGACGAAGCGAAAGGTCATCACGCTGTCGGCCATCGCGAGTGCGTCGGTGTGGCGCAGGTCGATCTCGTGCTGGCTGGGCGAATCCTCGTGGAAGCTGTATTCGACCGGAATGCTCATCGTCTCGAGCGTGCGAATCGTCTCCTTTCGCAGCGAACTGGTGATGTCGGTGGTGGTGAGGTCGAAGAACCCACCTTCGTCGAGCGGCGTTGGGCGACCGCCGGCCGGCGGTGCGAAGTAGAAGTACTCGATGTCGGGTGCGATGTAAAACACGAAGCCGAGTTTGCGGGCAGCCTCGAGATTGCGGCGCAACACCTGGCGCGGGTCGCCCTCGAACGGTGTGCCATCCAACTGTGCGATGTCGCAGAAGACGCGCGCTTCAGCGGCCTTCGAGTCCACCCAGGGAAGTACCTCGAAGGTGTTCGGATCGGGTAGTGCGAGCACATCGGCTTCTTGCACGCGCCCGTATCCATCGATCGACGACCCGTCGAAACTCATGCCGTCGTTGAGCGCGTTCTCCAACTCGGCGGGGCTGATCGCAAAACTCTTCAAGTTGCCGAGCACATCGGTGAACCACAGACGCACCAACCGGATGCCGCGCTCCTCGACGGTGCGCAGAACGTAGTCGCGTTGAGCGTCGAGCATGCCGGCCACCCCTTCAGTCAACCGTCACTGCGGAGTCGAGCCACGCGAAGCGTCCGATATCCACGAGGTCAAGCACCTCGGGCGTACACCAGCGAAACTGCGCGGTGGCAACGACGGTTGCTCACGCGTGCCGGTGTACGCCCCGAGGGGTTACTTGCGACCCTTGCTCTTCTTCTTGCCGCCGCTGGCCGGCAGTTTTTCCTGCGAGCAGACGGTCTCCAGCAAGAGGCGGGTGACGACGTAGGGGTCCATGTTCGCGTTCGGACGACGGTCCTCGGCGTAGCCCTTCTTGTCGCGTGCCACCTGCCACGGAATACGGATCGATGCGCCGCGATTGGAGACGCCGTAACTGAATTGGTTCCACGGCGCAGTCTCGTGCTTGCCGGTGAGACGGCTCTCGATGTCGTGACCGTAGTTCTTCACGTGTTCCATCACGCGACCACCGATGGCCTTGCACGCCGCTTCGATTGCGTCGTAGGAGTTGCGCATCGCCTTCGTGGAGAAGTTGGTGTGCGCACCGGCACCGTTCCAGTCACCCTTCTGTGGCTTGGCGTCAAACGACACCACCACGTCGAAGTCTTCGGCGACACGGTGCAGCAACCAACGGGCGACGTACATCTGGTCGCTCGCCGCGAGAGCATCGAGCGGACCGATCTGAAATTCCCACTGACCGGGCATCACTTCGGCGTTCGTGCCAGAGAGCATGAGCCCGGCATCGAGGCACGCTTGCGTGTGGATCTCGATGATGTCGCGACCCATCACTCGGCCTGCGCCGACACCGCAGTAATACGGACCCTGCGGGCCAGGTTCGCCATCGAGTTCGGGGAAGCCGAATGGGCGACCATTCAGGCGCATGAACGTGTACTCCTGTTCGATGCCGTAGATCATCCCGTGCGCCTTGTATTTCGCGGCGGCTGCGGCACACGCGGCGCGCGTGTTGGTGGGGTGCGGCTCACCGGTCGCGGCGAGGTACACCTCGCACATCACGATGATGTTGCGTCCACCGCGGATCGGATCCTTGCACCAGAACACTGGCTTCAACATGCAGTCCGACGATTCGCCGGTCGCCTGCTCGGTCGAAGATCCGTCGAAGCCCCAGATCGGTGGCGTCTTCACGGAGTTGTCGAGCACTTTGGTCTTTGAGCGGAGCAGCGGCGTGGGCTTCACACCGTCGATCCAGATGTATTCGGCCTGATATGGCATTCGTGTTTCCTTTCGTGAAACGAGACGCAATAGTTTTGCTCGTTTTCGTGTCAGCGGCATCATCCGTTTGTAAACGGCGTGTGAAAATCTCCTCCTCAGTAGCCTGACGGCGTGGCCACTGCGGCACCGCCAGCCTCGTTGCGGGTCGGTCTTGCCCAAATCAACCCACGGGTCGGCGATTTGGCGCACAACCTGGCCAAGGTGGAGGAGTTTCTGGCGCGCGCCGAGGCGGCCGGCTGCGACCTCGTTGCCTTCCCCGAACTGACCCTCTCGGGCTACCCGCCCGAAGACCTCGTTCTCAAGGCCGGGTTCGTCGCCGACAATCGGGCGGCGTTGGAGAAGGTCGCGGCGCGCAGCGGGCGGTGCGCGGTGGTGGTCGGGTTCGTTGATGTTGCCGATGATGAAGCCGTCGAGCAGTCGAGCGCACGACCGCCGCAACTGTTCAACGCTGCCGCCATTTGTGCCAACGGTGCAATCGCCGGCGTCTACCACAAGCAACTGTTGCCGAACTACGCGGTGTTCGACGAGGCGCGCTACTTCGCCGCCGGCCACAACGACTGCACGCTGTACGACGTCGCGGGTGCATCGGTGTCGCTCAGCATCTGCGAAGACGTTTGGGTTGCTGACGGTCCTGTCGCTCGCCAGCGCGAAGCAGGTTCGCAGTTGTGCATCAACGTGAATGGTTCACCATTCGACCGCGCGAAAGGGGGCGAGCGCGAACGCACCGTCGCGAGTCGCGCCCGCGAAACCGGATTGCCGATCGTCTATGTCAATCAAGTGTGCGGTCAAGACGAGTTGGTCTTTGACGGCGGATCACTCGTCGTCGACGCACGCGGAGAAGTCGTCGCGCGCGCCGCCCACTTTGCCGAAGAACTGCTAGTCGTCGATGTGCCGATCGCGCACCCGTCAACGTCGGTGCGCACAGGTGTGACCCCACATTCGGCTTCGCCACAGCCGGCTTCGGCACGCAATATGGCGGCGCCGCTACCGCTACGCATTGCCACACCACTTGATGAATGCGACAGCATCCTCGCCGCACTCGCGTTGGGCACTCGTGACTACGTGGTGAAGAACGGCTTCACCGACGTGGTGATCGGCTTGTCTGGTGGCATCGACTCCGCGCTCGTTGCGGCAGTTGCCGTCGATGCGCTCGGTGCCGCGCACGTGCACGGTGTGTCGATGCCCTCGCGTTACTCGAGCGAAGGTTCCCGGACCGATGCGGCACGGTTGGCGGCAAACCTCGGCATGGAGATGCTGACGATTCCAATCGAGCCGGCGTTCGCTGCCTATCTTGCGATGACCGGCGAAGCGTTCACTGGTCGTGCCACCGATCTCACCGAAGAGAACCTGCAGAGTCGTGTGCGCGGCACCACATTGATGGCGCTGTCCAACAAGTTCGGTTGGATGGTGCTCACCACCGGCAACAAGAGCGAACTTGCCGTGGGCTACTTCACGCTGTACGGCGATTCCGTCGGTGGCTTCGCAGTGGTGAAGGACATCTTCAAGACCGATGTGTACGCGTTGGCGCACCGCATCAACGAACGCGCGGGTCGCGAGGTGATACCGAGTGCGACGCTGACGAAGGCACCATCCGC
>Ga0194130_10004741_pt1 | contig 17004 bp, 16 predicted proteins | sample TA2KigsurfametaG_FD_160084 | JGI IMG/M metagenome (GOLD analysis project Ga0194130, IMG submission 160084) | Freshwater microbial communities from Lake Tanganyika, Tanzania - TA2015050 Kigoma 12 surface | ecosystem: Environmental > Aquatic > Freshwater > Lake | place: Tanzania: Lake Tanganyika... | reverse complement strand
GGAGGGTCCCGGGGATATTCTCCTGGTGAAGGGTGAGCATGCTCAGATTCGCTGGCGCCGTCCGGTGCCGGATGTGTGGTTGCGCCTGGACCAGTTGCAGCCTTGGCAACCCTGAACGGGTGGTCCTGTAGAGGCGACACCGCGAGGGCGTTCAGAGGTCGAGGCGGCGGCGTTCCTGGTGAAGCCGTTCCCTTCGCCGCTTGGCCTCGCGCAACATCTCCCGTCCATCGCGCAGATAGTCGTCCACGTAGCCCAGGGTGTAGCGCTCCAGTTCCGCCAGCGCGTCCTGCACCTGGCTGAGGCAGTGGTAGAGGCTGAGACTGAAGCCCTTGGCCGCCGCCGGACAGGCCTTGGAGCGGTAAAGCTGCTCCGCTTTGGCCATGCGGGCCTGGCTGTCCCGCAAAAATCCCGTGAAGTCCTCCATGAGCTGATCGTCGTAGGGATCGGCGGCCAGGGCGCGCAGTTGGGCGCTGAAGGGGTTGATCACCTGTCCCAACCAGCGATCGATCGGGGCGTAGACCTGTCGCAGCCACTCCAGGAGCACGCCATCGCTGTGGCGGCCTCCTCGCGGAGACCCCGCCCCGGGGTCAGGTCCTCTTTGGCTTCCACCACCACCGTTCCCGCCAACGCCAACCCCGACGCGGCGACTTCCATGCTGGGCGTCGTAGCGCCGCCGGCGTTCACCGTCGCCCAGCACCTCCCAGGCGGCATTGAGGGCGACGATCCTGGTGTCATCGCCACCAGCGTCCGGGTGATGGCGTTTGACCAGGGAGCGATAGGCCGCCTTGATCTCCGCCATCGTCGCTGCGGGGCTGACGCCCAGCACGGCATAGGGATCGGCGGGCGAGGGGGCGGCCAAGGGGGACGCGGCAAAAGACCATCCTGAGGCGAATCGTTCCCAAAAAAAAGCCCCCTTGCGGGGGCATGAGGAGTTGTTGTGTGTTGTGTGAGGCCGGGGTGAATCAGAAGCGGATGGTGGTTTGCACCAGGCCGCCCAGGATTCCGAAGGTGGAGGAGCGATCGAACGAGCCATCGGCGCGGACCCCATCGGTGAGAGCGCCGAGAGGACGGCTCAACCAGAACAGGGCGGGGGTGACGCTGATGTTGTCGGACACCTGGAATTTGTACCACCACTCCCAGGCGTAGTTGCCGTCGTTAGAGAAGAGCGTCTGGGAATCTCTGTTGGACCCGCGGGCCAGACTTGTGGCAAAAGTGGGCTGACCGACAGCCATACCTGCGGAGTTTCCTCCCAAGAACACGTCATTCCACTGCAAGCCAACGTACCAGCTTTGCGTCTCCGTCACGCGGGGGTAAGCGTAAAAGACTGCCTCGTTGGGTTCATTGGCGACGACAGCACCAGAGCGGACATGGTTGTTGTTGAGGTTGTTCAGGCCCCAACCCACGCTCACGGATGGAATCAGGCCACTGCTGCTGGGTTGAGCATACGCATTCACCGCAACGCTGTTGGATTGGCCATTGCTCAACCACCAGCTGTTTGATGCGGCATAGTTGGTGCCGCGACGGAAGTTGGAGCCGCGCTGACCATAGCGATAGGCTGCGGAAACTCCCCAAGTCTTAGAGGTCCAACCGAGCTGGCCAAGGAAGCTTGCGCGGGAGCAATCGTTGCCGATGCCGCCCTCCGTGTTGGAGCAAGCAAATGGATTATTGTCTGAATTGGTAGCTCCATTATCGCCGACAGGGGAAACGTAACTCGCTGTAAGACTGAAACGTCCACTCCATAATTTATATGGAGTCTTCCAGATCAGGCCACCGCCCGATCCGGTCGCTTTGTTGTAAACGCCGGGAGCGCCGTTGAGAGAAAAAATATCAAGGATCCTGTCACCCTTGCCGCTTCCGTAGACCCCGGGGTTGGCGCCGAGGAACTCCGTGTTCCGATATTTGGCACCCACGATGGCTTCAAACTGACTGCCTAGCGGGAAGCGGTAATACAAACGGTCAACTCCCACAACATCCGAGCAATCGCGATTGCCGGTGCAGCTGGTATTTCCAAATCCGTTGGAAGCAACATCCAATGCCGTCAGGTTGACACCATTGCCATTGAAAGCATTGCTGAAGTTGCCGCTGCGGATACGGGTATAGAGCTGATCCTTGCCTGTGAAACTGGTGATGAAGTTCAGGCGAACATCATAGTTGAAGCTTGTGGCTCCATAGAGTTGGTTGTAGATTTTTGCAGCGTCCCTATTGTTACGAGCTATCGCTTTTTCTCTCGCTTCCCTAGCGCTGTTGATCGCTGCCTGATTCGTGATGACCCCGCGATTGTTTCTGATTGGGGCGGGCACGCTGGGGGCATTAACAAGGTTGCCGCCGAACGGACCCTGGCCTGCCGTGGTCTGATTGAAAGCACTGATCTCAGGGTTGATGCCACGTCCCTTGCTGTCGCCGCTGGCGTTCACAGCACCGAGCACGAAGGTGGCCTGACCCTGAAGTTTGGTGGTGGTGGAGAACCGTGTGGCTTCCAGCTCACCCACCTTGGCTTCCAGGCTGTCGACGCGACCGCGAATCACGGCGAGCTCTTTCTCAAATTCCTTGAGAAGCTTCTTCAGCTCATCGGTGATCTCCGTGATGCGATCAAGACAAGCGTTCAGGAGCGCAGCCGCCTCATAGCGTGTCATGGCCCGCTGGCCCCGGTAGGTGCCATCGGGATAACCAGCGACGCAGCCGTAACGTTCAATCAGGTTGGAGAGGGCCTGATAGGCCCAATCCGCAGGATTGACGTCGCTGAATTGATTGATGCTCGTGACTTGCTCACTGCTGGCGTATTGATTGACGCCAGAAAGGTTGAGTTCGGCCGCATGAGTTGCCAAAGGAGCAATGAGGCCCACAGCGGCAGGTGCAACCAGCAAGCGCTGGAAAAATTTCATGAAATCCTCACACCAAAAAAAAGAGGAACCCCGGTCGGGGCTGATGAACTTTAACGGTGAGACGTTGCCCGCTGTGTGGGCAAAGACACGATCCCTTGTCGTTTGGAGCACAAAAAAGCCGGCTGATGGACAGCCGGCTCAATGATCAACATGTTCAAAGCATTGCAGCCATCAACTGTTGAAATCAGATCGAGGCAGGATCAGAAGCGGAAGGTGGTTTTCACCAAGCCACCGAAGTTGGTGACAGAGCGATTGTCATCCTTTTGCAGGGCACCCAGCGGAGCACTGAGGTAGTAAATCGCAGGGGTGACACTGATGTTGTCGGTGACTTGGAACTTGTACCACCATTCCCAGGCGTAGTTGCCGTCGTTGGGGGTATTGGAGTTCAAGCTGTCCGGCAGAGCATTGTCCAGCTTGGTGATGAAGGTGGGCTGACCCACAGCCATGCCAAGGGCGTTGCCCTTCCAGAACACATCAGACCATTGGAGACCCACGTACCAGGATTGGCTGCGGGCGCCATCGATCCAGTTGGTTCCGGAAATCCCGCTATCCGCGTAGTTGAATCCGTCACCGTTGTACGCACTGATGCCCCAGCCGGCGCTGATGGAGGGGAACAGACCACCGTTGATCGGGGTCCAATAACCGCTGACGCCTACGGAATTGGTGGACTCAGCGAACTGAGAAGCCGCAACCGCCAGAGGTGTGCCATTGCCGCCGTACAGTCCGGCGCCACCACGATTCAGGCTGTAGGCCACAGCCAAACCGAAGTTGTCACCGCCGTAGCCGAGCTGGCCAGTGAAGGTGGACTGAGAGCAGCTGGTGCCGATACCACCACCGCAGATCTCGGTGCCGTTATCGCTGTAGCCAGGGGAACCATCGTTTCCATTGGCTGCCACATAGCTGACGCTGGCACTGAAGCCACCGCTCTTCCACCACAAGCCACCACCGGAACCGAGGTTCAGGTTGTACGTGCCGGGAGCACCCGCGTAGGTGAAGATGTCGAGAACGGTGTCAGCCGGATAGGCGCTGGGCCACAGAGGCAGCATGTCGTCCTGACGAACCCGACCACCGACGGTGGCGGTGAAGCTGCTGCCGATGGGGAACTGATAGAACAAGCGGTTGACGGCCACGACATCGCTGCCATCACCGAGTCCAGTTTCCTCAAACGCGATCTCCATCGCGTTCAGGCCGATCGGATTGTTGCTGCCACTCCAGGGACCCGACCCGAAGTTGCCGGCCCGCAGGCGGGTGCGGAGCAAATCCTTGCCCGTGAAGCTGGTGTCCAGATACAGGCTCAGGTCGTAATTGAAGGCGGTGGCGCCATCCAGCAGGCGGGCGGTGTGGTCGTACTGCCGCGTGACGCCCGGGATGAAGGCCGTGCCACCGATGCTCTCGATAACAGTATTATCGAAAGATGTGGCCGGATTTCCACCGAAGCCGCCAGGAACGGCTGTCCCGTAATATGCGTTGGCGCCAAGCACGAAGGTGGCGACACCGCGCAGCTTGGTGGTGGTGGAGAACTGAGTGGCTTCCAGCTCGCCCACGCGGGCTTCAAGCCCGTCCACGCGTCCACGAATGACAGCGAGCTCCTTCTCGAACTCCTTCATGAGCTTCTTCAGCTCATCGGTGATCTCGGTGATGCGATCGAGACAGGCGTTGAGCAGAGCAGCCGCTTCGTAGCGAGTCATGGCCCGCTGGCCGCGGTAGGTGCCGTCGGGATAGCCGGCCACGCAGCCGTAGCGCTCGATCAGGTTGGACAGCGCCTGAAAAGCCCAATCGGTTGGCTTGACGTCACTGAACTGATTGATGCTGGTGACCTGCTCCTCACTGGCGTACTGGTTGACGCCAGAAAGGTTGATGTCAGCGGCGTTGGCCGCGAAGGGCGCCATCAGGCCAAGGGCCGCGGGTGCCACCAGCAGTTGCTGGAAGAGTTTCATGGAAGTTGACCTCACACAACAGGCGCAAGGCGCCGCAGTGATTTTGTCGATTGGCTCTCGTCGGCACACGCCCGCGTGTGCCAGAACACTGAACGCCCTTGCCTCCACCCCGAATCCCGGAAGACCCTCTACGCCCTGTCGGGATGGACAACGCCAGTCCAGACTTCCCCCGAATGCACCAGTCCGCTGGAAACCCTGCCCCGCCCCCGTCTTGATTTCGGCGACCGCTGGCGCGCCCTCGGCTGGTGGGCCGCCCTGGCGGCGCTCTGGGCGTTGGCCACGATGGCGGACCGGGCCTGGCTGGCGCTGGACCAACGCCTCCCCAGCTGGGATCAAGCGGACTATCTGAACAGCGCTCTGGACCATGGCCGCGCCCTTGGCCTGATCCACCCGGGGAGCGGCGGCGATTGGCTCGCCCTGCTCGATCTCTCCCCCAAGATTCCCCCACTGGCCTCCCTCGTCAACGGCACCGTGATGGCCATCGCCGGTGACTCGCCTGATCAAGCCAGCTGGGCGTTGGCGGTTTGGCAGGCGCTGCTGTTGGTGGTCGTGGCCCTGTGGGGGCGGCAGTTGCTGGGCCGCAGTTTCGGGCTGCTCTGCGCCACCGCGCTGGTGTTGGTGCCGGCCCTGGTTCACCTGCGGGTGGATTTCACCCTGGATCTCCCCCTGGCGGCCTGCGCCACCCTGGCGCTCTGGCTGCTGGGTCGCTGGCAGGCTCCCGAACCGGCGGGGGGGGGCTGGGGCCAGCTGCTGGCGGCGTCCCTGGCGATGGCTGCCGCGCTGCTGGTGAAGCAGAGCGCCCTGCTGCTCCTCCTGGGGCCAGCGCTTTGGGCCGCCGCGGATGGGCTCCGCCGCCGCCGCCGTCGGCTCCAGGTGCTGGTCGGGGGGGGTGTGATCCTGGCCCTGTTGGTTCCCTGGCTCCAACACAACTGGATCACCACCCTGGGTGGGACGAATCGCGCCGTCCTGGAGTCGGCGGCCGCAGAAGGTGATCCGCCGGTGCTGAGCTGGGCCTCCTTGACTTGGTATCTCCGTGGCCTGCCGGTCCAGCTGGGTCCCGTGCTGCCCCTTCCCGCCCTGGCGTACGTCCTGGTTCGGGCCGCCGATGCCTGGCGTTGTCGCGGGGGCGAGCCTCGCGATGGCGGGAGTTCACGGCTCGCCCATGGATGGGCCTGGCTCCTGGGTTGCGCCTTCAGCGGCTGGCTGCTGACCACCCTCAGCCCCAACAAGGATCTGCGGTATTTCACCGCCGTGCTGCCGCTGTTGGTGATCCTGCTGGCGCGGGCCTGGTGGGAGATTGGGCAATGGATTCAGTTGCGTTGGGGGCGTCCCTGGGCTTGGGTCCTGCTGTTGACGGGTCTCGCCGGCGCCGCCAGCCAGGCGGTCACGGCGGCCTCCGCCCTGATCCAGATCAAGGATCCCGCTCCTGTGGCCGCGGTCACAAGGCGCCTCAGAGCGCTGGTGGGGGACCAGCCGACCACCCTGCTGGTGGTGCCGGGTCATCCAGAACTCAATGAACAGACGGTCACCACCTTTGGCAGGCTGTCTGGAGGTCAGATTGAGGGACGGCGCCTGGGGCGCGCTCGCCGCGAGCATCCCCTCGTGCTGGAGCGGAGTTCTTGGATCCTTCTGGCGACAGGGGATCAGGGCACGGATCGTCCTTTTTCCCGAGAACTCAGCCATCGTGTGCGCGCGGACGGGCGGTTCGAGCGGGTCGAGGACTGGCCATGGAGCGAGGGACGGCGGGTGGAGCTGTGGAAACGCCGGCCCAGCGCCACCGCGGTGCCGTTTGATGACGACTTCATCCGGCTGGCCCGGGGCATGGAGCGCGGTCCTGAGGGACTGGGGCCTGTGTTTGCCCGCATTGGCGCGGAACACCAGCTGGATGCGCATTTTTTGTATCAGGAGCGCGTGCGCGCCCGGGCGCTCGCCCGTTTGCGGGAGAGGCCGGACGATGCGGATGCCCTCTGGAGCCTGGCATTGGTGGCCACGCTCCGGAATCGTCCCGTGGAGGCGCATCAGTGGTATTCCACTCTTCAACGGCTGCAGCCGACCAATCCCTGGCCTCTGGCTTACCGATCCGTTGTCTTGCTGGCCTCCTGGAATCCAGTCGGCGCCCAAGCCGCCTTGCGGGACGCTCCTCTCGCCATGCGGCGGAATCCTGTGATCCACGCCTTGACGGATGTGAGCGATGTTCTGTCGGGACGATTGGATCGGCTGGCGGGCCTTCGCGGGAGCCTGCCCGAGGCCATCGCGGATGTGAAGCGGAGGTTGGAGGGCGCGCGCCTGCAGACCAGAACAAAACCCCCGTAGGGCACAGCCACGGGGGTGAAGGGGGGGTCCGCAGGGTGCGGAACCGAATGATCGTGGAGAGGTGATCAGGCCATCAAAGCCAGATCAGACGGCATTCTCCGCGAATTGCAGACCCTGATGTTGGGAACATTCGGCCATGGACACCTCCTCCTTTGGGGACAATGACAGCCGGTGACGTTTTCGGAGGCAAGGTCGTTGACCAAAACCTCCACGACACTGCTGCCGGGACCAGCTCAGCTTAAGCGGAAGCCATGGGTGGAAGCACAAAGATGCGGAAATGAAAAAGGCACCACGTGGGCGCCTGGAAGAAGGATGGGAAACGTCTCAGGTCAGAGAGCATTACCACGAGGCAGAACCTCTTCAGGGAAGACGAATTTTTCATGGGGTTGATCGGCTGGTGCCATCCAAGCCCTCAATCCCTCATTGAGAAGAATGTTTTTGGTGTAGAACGTTTCGAACTCCGGATCCTCCGCTGCGCGGATCTCCTGTGACACGAAGTCATAGGCACGCAGGTTCAGGGCCAGGCCGATGATGCCGATGCTGCTCGTCCACAAGCCCATCACGGGCACGAAGAGCATGAAGAAGTGCAGCCAACGCTTATTGGAGAACGCAATCCCGAAAATCTGGCTCCAGAAACGGTTCGCGGTCACCATCGAATAGGTTTCTTCTTCCTGGGTTGGCTCGAACGCACGGAAGGTGTTCGCTTGCTCTCCATCCTCGAACAGCGTGTTCTCCACCGTTGCGCCGTGAATGGCGCACAGCAGCGCACCGCCGAGAATTCCAGCCACTCCCATCATGTGGAAGGGGTTCAGCGTCCAGTTGTGAAACCCTTGCAGGAACAGCAGGAAGCGGAAAATCGCCGCCACTCCGAAGGACGGGGCGAAGAACCAGCTGCTCTGACCCAAGGGATACATCAGGAACACACTCACGAACACGGCGATCGGACCGGAGAAAGCGATCGCGTTGTACGGACGGATGCCCACCAGGCGGGCGATCTCAAACTGGCGCAGCATGAAGCCGATCAGCGCAAAGGCCCCGTGCAGAGCCACGAAGGGCCACAGACCCCCCAACTGGCACCAGCGCACGAAATCTCCCTGCGCCTCGGGTCCCCACAGCAGCAACAGGCTGTGACCCATCGCGTCAGCGGGGGTGCTGACCGCGGCGGTGATGAAATTGCAACCTTCCAGGTAGGAGCTGGCAATGCCATGCGTGTACCAGGAGGTGACGAAGGTGGTGCCGGTCAGCCAGCCTCCCAGTGCCAGATAGGCGCAAGGAAACAGCAGCAGACCTGACCACCCCACAAAAACGAAGCGGTCGCGCTTGAGCCAGTCGTCCAGGATGTCGAACCATCCCCGGGCCGCTGGCGCGCGTCCTACAGCGATCGTCATGGGAAAAAGTGAGCTTGGAGCGGGTTTGGGAACCCACTCGTGTGGTGGTTACCGGGAGATGGTAACAACGATGCCCCGCGGTCCGGGGGAAGATGACATGCCCTGACACTCCTTGGCGCTCTCTCCTATTGTCAGAACCTCCTTGCCGCAGGCAAAACAGGCGGGCTCGGAGCCCCCAGATTGGCCGTCCTTCATCCAATGCCCATCCCCTCTCAGACAACCGCCGATCCAGTGGACCTCATTTTGGAACAACGCGTCACCGGTTCCAGGCGGCTCTCCAACCTGCTTGCCGCGCTTGCTGTCAGCATCGGAGGGACAGGTTTTTTTCTGGCAAGCCTCTCCAGCAAGCTTGGACACGACCTATTGCCGATTTTGCATGGCTCCCAGCTGGTATGGATTCCGCAAGGGATTGTGATGGGTCTTTATGGCCTGGCGGCTCTCCTGTTGGCCACATATTTGTGGGTTGTCATTGCCGTAGACCTGGGTTCTGGCACAAATTGTTTCAACAAGTCGAAGGGCATAGCCATTATTTCAAGAAATGGCCTTCGTCGTCCTATTGAGGTAGAAGTTCCATTGCGTGATATCCAGGCTGTAAAACTTGAAATTCGAGATGGGATAAGCCCTCTGAGACGTTTATCTTTACGTATTCAGGGGAGAAGTAACCTTCCCTTAACACGTGTGGGTGAGCCTCAACCCCTGTCTGAACTAGAACTTTCTGGAGCCAAACTTGCTCGTTTTCTGGGAGTTCCTCTCGAGGGTCTGTGAGGATGGGTGCTTTCAAAAGTCACTACTTTCACATTCTTCGCATGCGGTCATTATTAGGCATCTCAACAGTGTTTCTTTTCCTATTCGGGTGCAAGCAAGAGCTTCCAACGAAGGAAATTGGCTGCAAAACTTCACAAATCCCCTGTCTGGAGGGCTTGGCCGTCGTTGATCTCCAGACCGAGCGCGGCTCTGTGGTTGTGCAGCTGGACGGTCGTCGGGCACCACTGACGGCTGGAAACTTTATGGACCTTGCGAAACGCGGTGTTTACAACGGGACACTTTTCCATCGTGTCGTGCGCTCACCGATGCCATTTGTGGTTCAAGGTGGGGATCCTGGAACTGCGGATCCCAAGGTTCCCCAGTCAGCTTATGGGACAGGGAACTTTATTGATCCAATTACTAGTGAAGCAAGATTTATACCCTTGGAATTTCAACTTGCAACCAGTGGAAAACTTGTTTATGGACAAGAATTAACTACTACTTCTCTGCTAAAAAAGCCTTCTCTCATCCACGACCGTGGATCGATTGCGATGGCACGATCGGATGATCCCAACTCAGCCAGCTCACAATTTTATATTGCTCTAAAGCCTCTACCTGAATTGGATGGCCGCTACTCTGTTTTTGGAAAAGTGATTCAGGGGATGGAGGTGGTTGATCGTCTACAACAAAATGACAAGCTAATCAAAGCTCGAGTTGTTTCCACAAATCGCTAGTCAGCATTCGCGATCAAGATTTGCTCTTTTCAGGAACAATGGCTCAAGCTGGTACCCGGCTTTCCGATCGGGTTAATTTGAGTAATTCGGTATTTATTCCGGATGCCCTCTCAAGAGCCACTTTTCCTGTTCGAGCTATTTCAAGAATTCCATAATGTGTCAATAATCTCTCCAAAGCAACCAGCTTTCCAGGATCGCCGACCACTTCCAAGGTCATAGCGTCATCAGCCACATCAACCACTTTGGCGCGAAAGACCTGAACCAAATCGATGATTGCTGCCCGGTTTTCAGCTGTTGCTGCCACTTTGAGAAGCATAAGCTCCCGCTCGACCGCTGGGATTGTGCTGAGATCAATGACTCCCAGAACATTGACTAGCTTGTTGAGTTGCTTACTCATTTGTTGCAGGGTGTGATCATCACCCTCAACAACCATGGTAAGACGGGAGATACCCTTCTGCTCAGCTGGGCCAACTGCCAAGCTTTCGATATTAAAACCGCGACGGGCGAACAGCCCTGCGATCCGGCTGAGAGCGCCTGATTCATCTTCCACCAGCACGGAGAGGGTGTGCTTCATTGGATGGTCGGGGTGCCACGCACTGCTTTACGGTAAGCGGCCATGTGCTCTCTTGGCCCATTCTCTTGAGTCTAAAACCTGGGGTCCCAGGTCGTCCAGCCATGCGAGCAACGCTGTGTTAAAGAGCTGCCCTTTCTCATCATGAGGGCAGTGGCCCGCTCCAGGAATGACATGAACGGTCAATCGCTCTTGGAAACGCTGGCATTGTCGTGCCACCTCCAAGGGCACCAAGGTGTCCTCTTCGCCCCAGATCAAGAGCATTGGCTTCCGCAACCGCTTGAGAAGGCTCGGTGCCGTGGCTCGGAGGGGTCGCAGGGCCATGGCAATGCTCATGGATCGAAGGGCTCTGACTGCACCAGGTCTCCGCGCCGGCCAAGCAATGAGTCGATGGAGCTCCCTGTCTCCGATCACATTCGTGCGATAGGCGGTCTGAATGGCCAGATCCAGGAGAGGCGAGTGGGCCACGAGCGGCACAAACACCTCCAGGGGCAGAAGACGACACAGCAACACGACAACCCATCGCTTCAGCCTGCGTCTCCAGGGGCGGCGTCGTCTCCTTGTCCCCTGGAGGTCAGTGGGATTCAGCATCAGCAACATGGGGTCTGGCAGGGGAGCCGCAATCAGAGCCAACACCCACTGGGGGAAAAAAACGCTGCAACTTAGGGCAACAAGACCACCAAGGGAGTGCCCGACCAAAACGGCGGGTTCTCCCACCACCTCGTTCAGGAAGCCGTGGACCTGTCGTGCCCAGATGCGGTTGTCCAATCGCCCAGCGGGTTGGCTGGAAGCTCCGAACCCCAGGAGATCCAACCCATAAACGCTCCATCCCGCATCAGCCAGGGCAGAGGCGTTGCGGCGCCAGTGTCCACAACCTGTGGCAAAGCCATGCAGGAGAACCAAGGGAGGATGAGATTTTTTCCCGAGATGACGCCAGTGGCAACGGTGGCCGTTCCACTGCCACTCTTGATGTTCACCCCACTCGGCGGTGTCCTGTGTGCTGTCCTTCATCGTGTGACCTGCTGATGAACCCTGATGGCAATCCGGTTTTGGAGGGCGCCGCCTCCTTTCATCCAGGTCAGGGCTTCTTCAATCCTGGAGCTCGACCCTCGCGTGACCTGGGTGTGCTCCTTGCACGCCGTCTGGCTGCGGAACGCCCCCCGCGAATTCTGGATTTGATGGCGGGTTGCGGTGTGCGCAGCCTGCGTTACGCGCTGGAAGGCAACGTGCGCTGTCTGTGGGCGAATGATGCCGATCCCCAGAGAGAGAGGGACCTCCAGCGCAACCTGGCCAGCCTTCAAGACCATTGTTTGGTCAGACGAACGTCTTGGTCGGCCCATCGGTTGTTGGCGGATTGTCTTCTCCGCAACGAACGGTTTGATCTGGTGGATCTGGATGCCTTCGGCTCTCCCCATTCCCTGATTCCTTTGGCGTTGGAGGCCGTTGCGTTGAATGGTCTTCTTTATCTTGCCAGCACAGATGGCCGGGGACCGACGGGCCATGACCGAACAGCTGCCCTGCGCCGCTTCGGGGCCTCCGCACGAACCCATCCGGCAAGCTGGGAACAGGGGTTGCGGCTTCAAATCGGCCTCATGGCCCGCATCGCCTGGTCTCAAGGGCGCGGACTGGAACCTGTGATCTCCTTCAGTGACGGACGTGCTTTTCGCACGGCGGTGCGTCTCCGTCGCCATCCCCGATCGGATGAGGAAACCTTCTTGGGTCTGGTCGCCGTCTGCCACGGCTGCGGGGATCAACAAGTGCAGTCGATGCGTCATCTGAGACGTTGGCTGCCTTGCACTTGCGCCTCGAATGGGGAGTCCGCCCTGGCGGTGAGTGGTCCCCTATGGATCGGCCCTCTGCAGCACCAACCCACCTTGGACGCCATGGCAGCCGAGTCTGCTTCGCTTCCGAGAAGTGTGTGCCGAGCCAGTGGGGCGCTCCTGGAGCGTTTGCGGAGGGACCGGGGCTGGCCTGCCCGCAGCTGGCCTCACGCCCTTGTGGCACGTCGGATTGGGACGGCGCCTCCCACTCTGCAGAGGCTTGTGGAACGTCTCAGGCAGGAGGGGTTCCTGGCGGTGGCCAATGGGGTGATGCCTGGCCAGATCAGAAGCGACGCACCATGGCCCGTCATCCTTGCCTTAGCCGCGGAAGCGGTGGGTGGATCTGTTAAATAAGAAGCGCCTTCCCACATTCCGCTCCATGGCCTCGGAGATTTTTGGCACTGCTGCTCTCTTCTGGGTGTTGATTCCTGTCGGCCTCCTGGGCGGGAGCTTGCTCCTGAAGGTGCTGAAGGATTGAGATCCTCTCGGGTGGGGCGCGTCCCATCCCCGCGCCTTCCTAAGCTCAGCCGGCCTTGGTAAAGCGTTCATGCGGGTTCTGGTGGTGGGCGGAACGGGCACCCTGGGGCGGCAAATCGCCCGCAGAGCCTTGAACGAGGGTCACGCTGTGCGCTGCGTGGTTCGTTTTCCCAGGAAGGCCGCCTTCCTCCAGGAGTGGGGGTGCGAGCTCACCCGAGGGGATCTTCTCGAGCCAGAAAGCCTGGACTACGCCTTGGAGGGACAAGAGGCCATCATTGATGCGGCCACCTCCAGAGCCACGGATCCTGGCTCGTGTTACCCCGTGGACTGGACGGGCCAACAGAATCTCTTCCATGCGGCCCAAAAGGCCGGCACAAAACGGCTTATCTTCTTTTCACTTCTGAATGCACATCAGCATCTGGATGTTCCTTTGATGGAGATCAAGGCTCGATCTGAGGACTGGTTGATGGCTTCCGATCTTGACTTCACAATTCTTCGTTGTGCCGCGTTCATGCAGGGACTGATCAGTCAGTTTGCCATCCCTGTCCTGGAAAGCCAAACCGTCTGGGTGAGCGGAGTTCCCACTCCGATCGCCTATATGAACACTCAGGATCTAGCCAGGTTTGCCGTTGCGGCATTGGGAAGAGAGCAGACGATTCGCAAAGCTTTTGCAGTCGTTGGTCCCCGTGCTTGGACGACCGGGGAAATTACGCAGCTTTGCGAAAGATTTTCTGGCAAGGAGGCAAAGGTTGTTCGCGTACCGCCTCTGTTCTTGCGATTGATGCGTTCGGTGGCAGACTTTTTTGCTGCCAGCGTCAATGTCGCGGAACGGCTCACTTTCGAGCGGGTGACTGGCGGAGGACAACCGCTGGACGCGCCGATGAATGAGAGCTACGAAGCCTTCGGCCTTGATCCCAGCGAAACCACCTCCCTTGAGCAATACCTCCAGGAGTATTACCAGACCATTCTCAAGAGACTCAAGGACATGGAAGCCGATCTCGACAAAGACGCCAAGAAGAAACTGCCGTTCTGACCCCACTTGCCTGGTTCGCATGTACTATTGGATGTCTCTTGGGGGTTGCCATGTCCATTGCGCAAATCAAAAACCTCCAGCGGCGTCTGACGTTGCTGGAACAGGAGGCCATGACGGAAGTGAGCCGTGCCTGCGGTCATGAACTCTGGCAAACCCTCGGATTTGATGCCCTTGATGCGATTGAGGATGGGGAACGACGCGCTCGTGCCAATTACTACTTCGGCCAGCTGCAGACGGCCCGTCAATTGATGGAGGTACTGGGCTGACGCAACAGTCGGCGCAAACGTCGTTCCTCTTGGGGCTGCACAGGTCGCCATTGTCCCGGTGCCAAACCCTCCAGGGTCAAGGAAGGACCATTGTCACAAAGTTCAATGGCCACGCGGATCAAGCGAAGGGTGGGCAAGCCGACAGCGGCCGTCATGCGCCGCACCTGCCGATTTCGCCCTTCCCGCAAGCTGAGCTCCAGCCAACCGGTGGGAATCGCCGCGCGATAACGGATCGGCGGAACCCGGGGCCCCCAAGGAACCTCCACCAGCTCACGAACCCTGGCAGCAAGAGTTTGACGTTTCTGGATGCACAGGCCCTCCCGGAGCAGAGCAAGCTGTGCGTCCTGAATCTCACCCTCCACCTGAACGTGGTACGTGCGCCAGTGGCCCCAGCGTGGCTGACTCAAGCGAGCTTGCAGAGGGCCGTTGGAGGTCAGGACCAGGAGTCCCTCACTGTCTGCGTCCAATCGGCCTGTGGGGTAGACCCCGGGAACAGGAAGGATCTCGGCAAGCGTGCTCCAGCGGCTGTTGGGCTCTGGGGTGAACTGGCTGAGGACCCCATAGGGCTTGTGCAGAAGGATGGTCGTCAGGGCGGTTCGGGTTGGCGAGGGCACTAGCCTCTAGAATAAGAAGCGACCAATGTCCGGTTTCATTTCCGTATGATCGAAACGTCGGGTGTGATTGAAAAAGAGCAGGGAAATGGGTTTTACCTTGTCACCCTTGAGCAGCCGGCTGGACATCAGTGTCTGTGTCGCGCGGCTGGGAAGCTGACCAAGTTTCGCATCAAATTGTTGGCGGGCGACAAAGTCTTGGTGGAAATCAGCCCCTATGACCTCACCCGCGGTCGCATCACCTACAGGGAACGCAACGCTGGAGCAGCCAATCCGCGCCCTGCAGGCAATCGTCCGGGAGGCCCCAGGAGGCGTTGACCTCTCAGGGCCAGTTTTGAGCATGATTTAGAGCAAGCTTTCGACCGCCTGACGGAATTCAGTCCTTTGCTTAACACCGCGCCATGTATTTTTTAGCTCTTTATTGAAGAAGAGTTGCACAGTTGGGGTGCCTGTGATACCTGCTTGGGCAGCAATCTCTTGATCCACATCGATATCAATCTCTACGCCTTGAGCTTTTCCATCCAATTCATTCAGCACTCGTTTGAGTTGTGGTTTTAGGACGTGGCACGGGCCGCACGTTGGGGATGTATAGATCACAAGCAATGGCTTGTTAGACTCGTGATAGAGACGTCTCAAGGCATAGGCCCCCTTCTGCCATGACAAATCTTGGGAATAGTTGTCTGCATCACTGGTTGCTGTTCGCATCGGCGTACCTGAAGGTTCGGGATCGATCGAATCCCTGGCAACCGTTACCGCCAAATCATGGTGGCTTAGCCACCGTTCAGCTGCCAACGCTGCCTGACAGCCACTTCCTGCGGCTGTAATGCCTTGACGCCATTCCGCATCGGCTACGTCCCCTGCGGCGAAAACTCCTTCCAGGGATGTCTCGGGTCTTCCGGGTCGTGTGAGGATGTAACCCTTGGAATCAAGTTGCAGTTGATCTTGGAATAAATCAGTGTTGGGCGTGTGGCCAATCGCATAGAAGAGTCCTTTCACAGCAAGCTGGTTCAGACCACCGCTGCTGCGATCACGCAACGTAAGGGCTTCCAACCAATCAGTTCCTTGCACATCCAACACCTCTGCATTCCAGTGAACAGTAATAGCGGAATTAGCAAGAACACGATCTGCCATTGCAGCACTGGCACGCAATTTCTCACTGCGAACAATCAGATGAACATGGCTGCCATACTTGGTGAGATAGACTGCCTCTTCACAGGCCGAATCGCCTCCGCCTACCACTGCCAAACTCTCTTGCCGAAATTGTGGAGTGGCTCCATCACAAATCGCGCAGGCGCTAATGCCCCGACTCCAGAAGTCATCTTCATGGGGAAGGTGCAATCGATTGGCACTGGCTCCAGTGGCTAAAATCAAGGACTGTGTTCGGATGATTTCGGAATCCGAGGTCGTGATCGTGTAGGGACGGTGACTCAAATCAACGCTGATGGCATCGACCTCTAAAAGCTTCGTGCCCCAACGAACAGCTTGCGCTTTGCAGCGATCCATGAGATCAGGACCGAGGATCCCGTCTGGAAAACCTGGGTAGTTCTCAACGTGCGTGGTGGTCATCAGTTGTCCACCGGGGATTCCGCCTTTTTGAAATCCTGTGATCAACAACGGGGAGAGGTTGGCACGAGCTGCATAAATGGCAGCGGTGTACCCGGCTGGGCCGGAACCGATGATCACAAGGTTTTGCAAAGGATGATGGGCTGGATCCCGCAGTGCGTGGGCTCCAGACTCTTCCGTTGGTGCCATTGGCTAACACGGATCAACTTCGCCTAAGCCTAGGACTTGCCATCATCACCCGGCCGGGCGTGACCAATCGTGAAAACCGGATACCGGATCACGCAAAATTTAAGGTTTGCTTTAGCATTCAAGAAGTCCGTCGGTTTCAGGTCGATGCTCGGGTCTCAGATGAACGGGAACCATGAGAGCGTTTTCCTTCAGCAATTCCGGGTGCGTTTCCAAAGTTACAAACCATTCGCGAAATTCTTCCGTCAACGCGTAACTATCCTCGAAACGCTCCATTCCGTCTAAGGCGGCCCTCCTTGCCAGGGCCCAACAGACGGCGACAGTCACCCTGCGATGCACCGAGGCGTCCATTTTTAGCGTCCGGCTGTAGGGATTTTGCCAGAGAGTCAGGGGATTCTCGGTGTTTTTTGACACAATGAAAAGATGGCGTTGAGCCAATGGCTCACTACCTGTTCAAGATCAACGCTGTGCCGCAACCG
>Ga0194130_10004739_pt1 | contig 17009 bp, 15 predicted proteins | sample TA2KigsurfametaG_FD_160084 | JGI IMG/M metagenome (GOLD analysis project Ga0194130, IMG submission 160084) | Freshwater microbial communities from Lake Tanganyika, Tanzania - TA2015050 Kigoma 12 surface | ecosystem: Environmental > Aquatic > Freshwater > Lake | place: Tanzania: Lake Tanganyika... | reverse complement strand
GCGTGCTCAAGTATATAGCAGCATATTTCGTCAAGATAGAATACTGACACCATCGATGCCACAACATGTAACAGACGCCGACCGTCAGGACGCATCAGATCTAATGAGTGGCGCGAAATTGGGAAAGCCCTCTGCCCTCCTCTGCGTTAACACAGGAACTCATATTAACTTGACGAAAGAACAGTATGCTCAAGTGATTCATGACTTACAAATGCATGGGATTGAAGTTATTGTCAATACGCATGGCCTCTCTCCATTAGTTATAAGATTCTATTCATCCATTGCTAAAATCATCAAGGTACCTGCGCATCTAATGAGCTTGATTATTTCGTCAGTAAATTGCATTGGTGGTGTCATCGGAGGAGCCATAGGAATAGCCTATGATTATACAGATGTCAACTTAGTTACGATCTTCACTCCTGATATGCATGACTTAAATCGTTTCACTATAAAGTCGCCAAGTCTTGACTGCATGGGGGCAGAACTCCTGCCTCACTCGCCGGATAGGATGATCACAATAATTGATGCAGTTTCGCCAGGGAAGAGACTCAACGAGGAAATTGTTGCGCAATTCACCAACGCACTTATAGAAAGCTCAAGACAAGGTGAGAGACGTATTTAGCGCCTCAGGTGCTATCAATGAAGTAGAAAGGATACTGCCTTGAGAGCCATTGTTACCAGTGTCCCCAACATTAAGGTGCATTAAGTGAATTACTTAACTAGAGAAAGTGGAACTTGCATCAGTGGCAGGAAAGTTGACAGACTCGTTTTGCTGATTCTTACGCTCTTCTTATTTCCCACCTACTTACAGTTTTCGTGACTATTGTTGTTGGTCTCCACGCTCCATTTGGATCTCATGTCCACGATCCAAGTATCGCCATTGTTCAGAATGGACAGCTTATTTTTGCTCTGGAGGAGGAGCGTCTCAACCGACATAAGACTTCTCCTGGTCTTTTCCCAGAGTTTTCACTCAAGGAGGGACTGTCTTTTTGTGACATCAAAGTTTCTGATATCGATGCTTTAGCTATTGATGGGTCTACATCAAGAACTCTTGCTTTTAAGGTAAGACGTCAAATTTATCAGATGTTTGGAGCGTGTCCACCAATACATAGGATCCTTCACCCTATTGCACATGGTTAAGGATCATTCTATTCCAGTACATTTGAACGCTCACTTGTTTTTAGTGTAGATGGTGAAGGGGATGGCATATAAATACTTGTATACATGATAGTCGCACAGGGCGCCGTAAACTAATTCATAAGGGTCTGTCTTGCTCATCATTGGGAACATTCTACACTTGTTTTACAAATTTTCTGGGATTTCGAAGCATCGAAGGAGAGTATAAGGTTATGGGAATGGCTGCATATGGCGACCCATATAGATATGACCTTTCAGATCTCCTTTGTTTCGATAAAGGATCTGGAAGTGTCTTTTGCGACAAACGTCTACGAGATAAAATCGCCCACACATCAGTATTCGAGACCCATGCAGATCTGGAGTTCATCGCAAGTTATGTTGGAATATCTCCAGTCTTCACTTCATGTCCATCTAGATCCAGAGAGCATTTTGACTTAGCAGCTTCTGTCCAATTAACGTTTAAACGGGTATACATGGATTTAATAGATTATTATGTTAAGTTAACGGGCATTACTGATATCTGCTTATCTGGTGGTTGTGCGCTTAATTGTCTAGCTAACATGTCCCTACATTTGGACAGACCTTACCAGGTCTATGTGCAACCAGCCGCATCTGATCGAGGACTCTCTATTGGTTCGGCATTCGAGGTCTCTAAGATGCTCGGTAGTACTCCCCAGCCAGTACAGGATCTATATCTAGGGCCCACTTATAGTGATACAGAGATAGCCCAGTCATTGAAAATCTCTGGCTTACTGTACGAAACTGTTGAGGACATTGACTTATATGCAGCACGTGCGATCACAGAAGGGCTAATTATCGGTTGGTTCCAGGGGCGCTCCGAATTTGGTCCGAGAGCCCTAGGTGCAAGAAGTATCCTAGCCTCGCCAAGAATACGAAATAATTGCGACCTTATAAATTCAAAAATTAAGTTCAGGGAAAAATTTAGACCATTTGCTCCTGCTATCCTCGCAAGTGATCTTGCTTATCTTTCATCGTCATCAGTGGACAGTCCCTTCATGACCACGACAATTCCAATTGATGGTCCAATGTCATCCCATATATGTGAATGTATCCATACTGATGGCACAGCTAGAGTTCAGACTGTTTCTAGGCCTGACAACCCCTTGTACGGTGTTCTTACACACTTGAGGACCATAACGGGAATCGGGGCGTGTATAAATACGTCTTTCAACCTGGCCGGTGAACCAATCGTAGAGAAGCCGACAGACGCTCTCCGAACATTCGTATCGTCTGGCCTGGATTTGCTTTGCATTGGGAATTATGTAGTTAGAAAGTACTATTAGAACTTGCCAGTCAGAATATAATTGAAATTAAGATTTGGCAGTTTGATAAATACTAGTAGCAATCCAAGAGCGCGGGTATGTAAGCCAAAAGATTATACTTGTCTAGGATAAGATCTCTAGCGCGGAGTATATCATTGGTAATCAACCTTGGCTTGTCGATATGGTTCTTTATCTGATGACAAGCAATTTCAGGATCACACATCCAGGTGATAGAGGGCAGGTCGGTTTCAAGGTAATGACTAATATTCGGAGCACCTGAGTATATAGGTGTACATCCAGCAATCAGACTATCGGAAATCTTTTCTGTCCAATAGTGGGGGGCCCTGTCATTCTCAATAACTACTGTATACAAGTAGTCATCTAAAGCGGTTGCCTTGTCTGCTAATGGCCTGTGCCCAAAGCCATATATGTCCACATCATTACCAAAGTACTTCTTCATAGCATCTGCAACTCTTAGTCTCCATCGATGGCCAGGCAGTCCATTCTTACCACTTACTATAACTGATAGCAACTTAGTCTTCTTCCTTGGGAATGCTCCGCGCAGTTGACATAACTCCAGACTGGTCTTCTGTGGTACGTGCAGAAGCCCACAGTCTGTTCTGAAGGGAATCCCGTAAAACCAAGCAACTGCAGGTTGGCCTACGAGCTGCACTACTCCGTCTGGCACTTCAAGAAAGAATGGGCTAATAACTACTCCAAACTGCTCGAGAAAACTTTTGTCGGGCTTCCAGACAGCTGGATTCTCAGCCATTATAAAAACACGTCTTTCCTTGACTATGCATCTCAAACAATCAGGTAGTCTGGCGGGATCGTGACATAGTAGCCAGTCGTAATCAAGATGAGGAAAATTTGACCATGAGTGTGGGCCTATTAATCCGGTAAACTGATTACTCTGACGGAAAATAGTAGTACCGCACCATCTTGGGTTCTGTACGTATAGCCTCATAGAAATGGCCTATTGCGATAGTATCGATAAGTAATTCCAAAATGCATGAACTGAGCTAGTACAATAGATTGCCAAAGACAATCTCCCTGTATGCTGTCATATCAACGGGGTCTTTGCAATTGACATTAGACCTGTCAAGAAAATTTGGTAATTTATCTTGCTCGACTAGTCTTGGCTGATACCTTCTACATATCTTATTTAGCAGTGTTACCTCGACACATGTATACATCGTTCTAGCACCCAGACTTGTGTCTAAGATATACGGACAATTGTTATTTGGCTTGAAATGAACAACATCGAAGTACCTCATAAGTCGGTTTACGCAAGTATGCAACGCTTGTCCATAGGAGTTAGTAACTTGATTTAATAAGTGTAGGTAATGCAACTCAACCGTAATAATCCTGAAAGAGAGCAACTCCTCATCGCTTAAAGAAAGCAAGACCTCAACTTCGGCGCCCTCGATATCCATGCTAAGTATTCTGGGATATCGACATTCATATCCATATTTGTGAAGCCATGACCTTAGTGTGGATTGGCCAGTGGCGTCTCGAGACGACAGCGCAAACCTGTCAAACGTTAAATATTGGTGGAGATCTGCAGGCGGTTCGTCTTCTGGGTCACATAGTAAACTGATTATACCGTAGGTGTCCAGTAAGTGTTTTTCGAAGCTATAGTTTCCGCAAACGCCTGGAGATAGACACAGAGTAACACCTTGCAAGACATCAGGCAGAAGATAACTACCGTCATCATTCCCGCCAATTCTTATAAGTGGGTACCCGGTGTCGACTGGCCACAAAGCCTTATAGAATTGACTAACTTTGCTCATTTTCAGATCTTAGCATTAAAGGGAGTTAACTGCTTGGCATGTCAAGGGGAACTATTACATACAATTGACCCTAAAGAGATAGTATGTAACTACAAAAAGCGTGTGGCTTGGTTAATGTTACGTATGATTCCATCTCGTATCTCTTGGTCGTAGGCGCCAGCTTTTAAAATGACCGTTGGTGTGTTAATAAACCGCAGAACTTCAGGGGAAGTTACATACAAGCTTGTACCATAAAGCCTTTTTCCTTGCTTTAATGGATTGTTGTCTAAAATTGCTGCAATCTTGCTAGTATTTAAACCCATAGCGATTAGATACTGAGAAAAGATATGTGCGCCAAAGAGGAAGAAGTCTGTGCCTGTAGGTGTATAAGACATTTGGAGATTTAGTTCCGCTACTGTCATTTCGAGTCTATCTATGAATTGAGAAAAAAGATGTCTGTTCTCAGAATAGAGTGAGACTGTTGGGGACTTATCTAATACTGGTTCGGACAGCTTTTTGGTGACGTAGAAAATGCTATGATCATCTAGGTAGTTTCGTTTTTCTACGGTAGAAAAACCAAGCTCAGAAAGCATAGAATCGATATATTCCTCTCTAAGGAAGACAGTATGCTCAAAATTCAAGCAGTTGGTATACCCACGGGCTAACATCTCCTTCATGTTAGGTATGGAGAAAACATGAAGTCCGCCAACAGGGAGCTTCTTAATGACATCCTTGAGAAACTGTTTTGGATTATACATGTGTTCCCAGACATGACTATGCACAATGATATCGGGATCCATTGCGATCTCGATATCGGCTGTAAAAAAGGATTCTATATACTTCGCCTTAACACCAATCAGTGGAATTGGATATGGCTCTACAATAAGCCAGTCTGTCTGAGAGCTTAGATTCTCAATGTACTCATAACTTAATGCACCTGACCCTCCGCCAATCTCAAGAATTTTCGAAGGCCGGAATTGATAGATTAGTTGAGACAGCTGTCTATTATGCTCTTTCCAGATGTCACCAAGAGGAACGAAATGGCTAGTATGATAGAGAAGCTCGGGATCAACAAGTTTCTTAAGCTGTATAAAACCGCTATTCTTCCCGATTTGCCATTGCATTTCCCGAAAAGAGTCAGAAACTTCTTCACTATTTACACAATCCATCCTGACAGGCATCATAAACGATGGGCCAATATTTTCAACTTCACCACCGTCAAAGATGTCCTTTGTACGTTGTAACTGCATTAGCAGGCCCTGGCTGACTTGTTGAGCATACTATGCCCGAGGTAGTACAGGAATATTGAATATGGGGCATGGTGGAGCGCTGAGATATTGAGAAAGATCAACGCCGTTATGATCTCTACTCTCTCGTAAACGAGGCCATTGCGCAGACACCACTCCTTAAATAGTTCACGGCATATCTTGCTGGTATCTTCTTCACCGATAGATAGAATTATATCGTTCCCAGATGCATTAACGCTATAACCGTGGTTGTGAATAACTGCGTGTGACACAATCATACCATGGAGCAGCTTTGCAAGGTCATAATACAAATCGCCATATTCCAGGCATCCACCAAAGTCTTGTCTCCAGTCTATGAGAGTATATCTTCCATCATTACCTCTTATTATGTTCTCAAAGTGGAGATCTCCATGTATACGCGATGCTACACCATCCGCTAGCTCAAGCCAGTTAATGCCATCCATCAACTCTTGTAAAGAATTTACCTGTATACCATTAATCCAGATTGGCTTATCGCTAACATTATTTCTCTCATAGAATTGATTTAGTCTAATCTCGGTCTTTGTCTTATAGAAATCATAACAAAGCTGTACGAATATCTCCTTTTCAGGTTGTGGTAAGTTCATTGGAGACCAGAATTCTTCTAGCCACGCTAATAATTCTAAGAAAACATCTGGATCCATAGTGCGCGAAACAACGTCGCCCTCAATAAAGTCATAAGAGTACATATGGTCACCAACCATTTTCACCATTGGCACAAAACCCTCTAAGATATTTGATCTTGCAACTCTGCCACTAATGAAATTCAGGTCGTCACTATACTTGATAACCTTTCCATTTACAAACCAAATGGATTCGCTAGACTTTGGAAGTATGTTAAATGAACACTCCTTCTCAAATCTGTTTCTGCATTTAACTAGTTCATCTATAGAGCCAGTATCGTGCCAATCATAGACAACTCCTGTTACAGACTTAGCATGAGCTAATGCTCTAAGGCCATATACTTCACCTTCATGGATTGCTTTTGCTCCGCCATTCTCTAATGATTGCCAAAATATTTTATAATCTTTGATTCCTGCCAATCCAATGTATGGTTTTGCACCGTGGGATTGGACATTGGTATTCTTTTCGAAAATATCTTTTACAAGACCATTATCAATTCTAACGGTACGGTAAGAGGGAGAAGGCTTTTTATCTGCTAAACCAATCCAATTACTATCCGGGGGTTGCACAAGTGTCTCGACTAGTGTATCGCAAGAAATAAAAATAAAAGGCTCTAGCAATAGGTCCTTGCAACAAAGAAGCGTATAGCCAAGTCCAGATCCCTGTCCTTCATATAAATCAACACTCCTGTAAGTTATATTACGGTCCTGAAAAGCATGTTGGACGAAATCTCTTACTTCATTTCCACGATAGCCTAATGCAATAACCAACTCTGAATCGGCGGGTATCGTCTTAATCAGCTTTGAAATCGCATTTTCGGACCCTATGGTTACTAGTGACTTGTTTCGATTAAGAGTTTCTGCACCTAATCTTGATCCTAATCCACAGGTAGGAATGAATGTTTTGAATGTCATTTACGTTATTTTCGATTATAATCGTCTTCTAGTCTGATAACGTCGTCAAGCTCCGGCGTACTTGCCTCAAGGTATAAGCAATCCTCTAGTGCTTCCATTCTATGGATGAGACCAGGTGCCACAGTGAAACAATCTCCTTTAATATGAATACGCTCCTCAAGTGTAGATGGGGATGTACCCTCAAAGTACCGCATCTTTCCAGTTACTACATAGATTGTCTCTAATTTCGTTTGATGACTTTGTAGGCTGCACCTATTACCTTTTTTCATGAATAGCTCCTTCACCATATAACTGGCATTCCTCGTAAGCACCTGCTCGTGACCCCATGGCTTTTCGATCCGCATGTTTGATTAACAGATACTGCTAACAATAGCATGAAATCATTGTGGAGAATTACGATTCGCCATCGCGTCGCTTTGTGTAATTATGACTCAATATTAAACTAGATTAGCTGCTCTACAAGATGTGACCAAGTTTAGGAATACCATAGGGCTGTATAGTGGAACGTACGGCTAAACGCTATAGAAACAAGTCAAAGGCTAACCGCGCGGTTACTTGCATATGACAACTTACTAACGCTAACAAAATACTTGATCCAAACCGGACGAGAGTAATTAAGTATGGAATTGAAGCAGCTACCTGCTGACAGCCCTCTAGGAAAGTCAGTACGTGGGGGCTGTGCATCGCCAAATGTTTAAGTGTCGCTAGGTTAGGTAGTTGGGAAGCTCATGCAGAAACTGATGAGGAGTACAAAATCAGGCGGCGTGAATCTATTGCGGTGAGTAATCAGCAGGTATCGGGGAAGCTAGAGACATAGCTGATATGGTCACAAGAAAAACACATTGTAAGACCTTTCTAGTAGAATATGAGGGTAAGCCCAAGCCATTACAATAGCCCGCTGCAAAGTTGTAGTGCGTATCAATCTGTGCATGAGTTTAGTGTAGGCGTTGAATAATCCATAAAGGTATAACTCGATGCACTTTTGAACAACAACTGAAAAGATTCGTTGCCTGAGGCGTGGAACCAAGAAAAGGGCAAACAGATCAAAAGGATAGACGTGACATGCCACTCAAGTGACATGGCTTGCTAGTAAGAGACCCAACAAGCTGTTTTTCGACGGGTGAGTCGGTGTTACCAGCCAAGTGCGAGAGGAACAGTGCATAATAACTAGGTAGGATATGATCTAACTTGCAGAAGTGAGTCGAGACTCATAATTTCGATGTGAATTAGGTCAGTGCAATGTTGTAGGTAGGGCGCTGATCTGGTGGCAACGTTTCATGGTTTGGGCACAGTTACACAGGCGTTGCCACGCAATAAGCACGGTAGAAAAGAATTACACAAGTTGACATGTTTTTTCGAGATAAGAGACGGTTTTATAAAAACTGAGCTAGATGCTTGTAGTACAACTGATCAGGAATTAGCTCCTGTGTGCGGCTAAACCTCAGTAAGTACAGCAAAGAAGTATTCATGTGAGCGGTTGGGGGAGCCATTAATGGAGAAGACCGCGAAAACCGCTATTCCTGCGAAGTGTCAATCCGTGGGGCAGTGGTCGAGAAGATGTTGTTAGATACAAGACGCATTAGTACACTCAGCATTATAGGTATTTTCGCGTTTGAAAGATAAGGCGCAGGGTGCCGGTTAGGCGGTATCACGTCAGCTGGTAAGGATCTCAAAACGAATTAGCAAATAATCAACCTACGGAGTAAAGGTGTTATATTATCGAAGTCAAGAAGAACCTATAGCAAGATTACTGCACTTGGCAATATGTGCTCAGGTGAGAATCATGCTAAATGTAGTTGGATCAGATAGATTAATGGCGGGCGCTGCGTGCTTACCAATTAGCAAAAAAGCGACGGGCGGAATGAGAAGGTGCTCTCCATTCCGGAGAAGGCGAAAGCGAAAGATAGTACTGGTTAAAATCAATGAAGGTGGCATACCTGATGTGGAGAAAAGAGGAAAGGCAGAAGATACTAATGAATCACTAAATAACGTGAAAAGAGGAAGTGGCAAATATGTCTAGAGTGCATAAGCTTGTAGGACGCTAAAGTTGGTAAGGTAGAGTGTTTACACAAAAGAATCCATCATTCTGTCAAGCAGAGAGGCCAGTTCAATAGGGGAATACACTGATGAGCATAAAGGGGAGTGTTGTAAATGCACGGGATTAGTCCCTATTAAAGGGTGGTACCTGTGGCATATTGAGTGGGTATAAGGCCATCCACCAACGAGATAGTCGGGATTAGCGATTGACTCAGGGTCTGTTAGTCCGATGTATTGGCTATCTAATGGTGCAAATAAAATATGGTTCATGCTCGCGCTGCCATCTCCGATAGATAGTGAAGCAGAACGGAAGACTGAGATTTTATCTACAAGGCTAAGTCTGCTTGGGTCGAAGGATTGGCCTCCTCTTGCCCGAACGACTTCCTCTAACTCACCAGAATTTCGTATTCTACAAGCAGAAAGACCAGAACGAGTCATGAATAAAGGCTGGCGAGCAAGCAAGTCGTTCTCAAATAGTCCAGGAAGAGACTGATGTAGGTACTTCCTAAGAGAGAGTTGGGAATGAATTGTGCTGGAAGCGATCGGCACTAGTAATTCCCTAGGCTTAATAATTGCTAGCTTTGATGGTTGTGGACCAATAAGAGGTAGATATGCAAAAGGAAAAAACTGTAAAATTTGCTTCTGCCAATTGGGAATGGAATCGAAAAGTGGCACAAAAGCTGAATCAACATGTGGAAGCAGTAGGTCGGCAAAAATTGACCATGGTCCCAAGGAGTCTGACAGGAAGTGTGTGTAATTGAAACTTTGTGGTAGCCAAGCAAGTTTGACAGGAAGTGAAGTTGTGGTTAGGTGCTCAACATCAAACAGGAGCGAATTTTTCTCAAATCGTAGAAAGGGGAAATAACGGTAAAAAGCAAATTGACTTGGATCTTCAACCAGATGATGCCGTTGTGTAATAAGAAAATAACGAAGCTGGCCATTGCTCCATCGATAAAGTATAATAGTTGGGTTGTAAAGACGCAGCAAGAATGCCACGTCTTCCGTTGTTTGCAGTCTTTGCATAAGAAACTTCTTCTGGGGTGGGGATAACGGGTAATTATCAATTCCTTGTAGATATAATGAGAGCCCTCGGTCATAGACACCATCAAAACGGTGTATAATTTGGCCATGGTGGGCTAGCTGATTTAGATTAAGACCAATGCTACTTATAATCATCAGAAGGAATGGTCACGAAGAATGAGACTGTGTATTTTACGATGCGTAAGCGTCGGGCTTAGCTTGGTGTAAAATTTAAAGTGTATTAATTCTGCAGAGCCACATGAAAGCAGTTATACTTGCTGGTGGACTTGGTACAAGGATCAGCGAAGAAACACATCTCAAACCAAAACCAATGGTAATGATCGGGGAAAGGCCAATACTTTGGCATATTCTGAAGATCTATAGCCATCATGGGATAAACGATTTCATTATATGTTGCGGTTACAAAGGGTATTTAATCAAAGAGTTCTTCGCGAATTATTTCTTGCATACCAGCAATATAACCATAGATATGAAAGACAACAGTATGGAGGTTCATGAGAAGTCTGCCGAGCCGTGGAGAATAACACTGGTAGATACTGGTGAGTGCACGATGACTGGTGGTAGACTCGCGAGGGTCAGAGAATACATCGGACTTGAGACCTTTTGTTTTACATACGGGGATGGTCTATCGGATGTTAATATTTCAGAGCTTGTACGGTTTCATAAGGACAGAGGAACTAAAGCAACACTTACAGCTGTTCAGCCGCCTGGAAGATTTGGGGCGCTTGCATACGAAAGGGGCCAAGTTTTGAAGTTCATTGAAAAGCCCCAGGGTGATGGACAGTGGATTAACGGTGGATATTTCGTGCTTGAGCCTGATGTCATAGACCTAATCAGTGGTGATGACACTGTCTGGGAAGATATGCCTTTGAAGTTACTTGCCGACAGTGGAGAGTTATCTGCATACGAGCACAAAGGATTTTGGCAACCCATGGACACTCTTAGAGATAGGCAGATACTCGAAGAAATGTACAAACAAGCAAAAGCTCCCTGGATTAAATGGTGAATTTAGATAGGCGCTTTTGGAGCAATAAGACTGTTTTGGTAACAGGTCACACCGGGTTCAAAGGCTCGTGGCTCTTGATGTTATTAGAAAAACTGGGTGCCAACGTTTACGGAATTGCGCTCGAGCCGGAGAGCAGACCAAATCACTTTAAACAGGCCAATATGCTTAAATTACATAATCTGATCCATTTAGAAATAGATATCCGAAATAGGAATACCATTGAAATCGCAATTCAACGTGCGAATCCCGACATCATCATTCATCTGGCCGCACAAGCATTGGTACGAGAAGGCTATGTGAGTCCATATGAAACATGGGAAACCAATGTGATGGGTACTATCTCAGTCCTAGAGGGTCTCAGGAAGCTAAAAAAAGCTTGCGCAGTGGTTGTTGCCACCACTGACAAGGTATATGGTAACAACGAGTGGTGCTACGCTTACCGAGAGACAGATCGTCTTGGCAGTAACGATCCATACAGTGCGAGCAAGTCAGCCACTGAGCTTGCCGTTAGCTGCTGGCGAAATAGTTATTATAATACGAATCAATTATGCGGAAATACAATACGGATAGCTACAGCACGTTCAGGTAACGTAATAGGTGGGGGAGACTGGGCAAATGACCGTATTGTTCCAGATGCCATAAGGGCGTTAACGAAAAAAAGGCCAATACGAGTTAGGAATCCAGAATCTATTAGGCCATGGCAACATGTACTCGATCCTCTGTATGGATACCTTCTTCTTGCCGAAAGACTTTATCAAGGTAATCACAATATAAGTGCGTCCTACAATTTTGGTCCAGAGAGCGAATGCCAGAAGAGTGTGAAAGAATTGGTTGAGACTATGCTAAAGTTCTGGCCCGGAATGTGGGTCAGTAGTGAAGACCCTTCACAACCGCATGAGGCGAGAACATTGCTATTGTCTATAACAAGAGCCAAAGACGAGCTGGGATGGAAACCTCGCTGGGGTTTTACAGAAGCTGTCGAGAAAACAATTAAGTGGTATAGAGAAGTTGAATCAGGCATTGATCCTAGACTAAAGACTATGTCAGACATTAACTCTTTCCTGGAGGGAAAATAAGATGGTCAGTCGAGCTGACAAAATTAAAAAAGATATACTCGGCTTAGTTCGCGAGTATTCAAAGTTGAAGCATGGGAGATTCAGACCAGGCTATGATTTAAATAGGCCTGCCTGGCAAAAGTCAGATGGAATCCAATATTCGGGGCGAGTGTTTGATGACGAAGAGCTAGTAGCCGGTGTTTCCAACATGCTTGAGTTTTGGCTCACTCTAGGTTCGGAAGGGCAAGAGTTTGAGCACGAGATTGCAACATTCCTAGGAGTGAGAAGTAGCGTACTGGTTAATTCAGGATCAAGTGCGAATCTGGTCGCATTGGCTACTCTTACTTCATGGAAACTGCCTAGAGAGAGGAGGATTGAGGTTGGTGATGAGGTAATAACTGTTGCATCTGGTTTTCCAACTACAGTAAGTCCAATAGTACAAGTGGGTGCCGTTCCTGTCTTTATAGACGCAAATCCGCTCACTGGAAACGCAGTCTGCGGCAAATTAAATGAGGCTTACATCCCCGGCAAAACTAAGGCTGTAATACTGGCGCACGCACTTGGAAATCCATTTGACATACGAACTACGCTTGAATTCTGCAGAGACAAAGGCCTCTGGTTAATAGAAGATAATTGCGATGCCTTGGGTAGTTCATATTCTATGCCTAAGAAGACAGCTAACAGACTTGGTATATATCAAAACAGCCCCGGACTTGACGAAGGGCCTGAAAGAATTGCAAGATGGACAGGTACGTGGGGGGATATCAGTACACAGAGCTTCTATCCGCCACATCACATTACAATGGGAGAAGGTGGGTGTGTCAATATCGTAAGTAGCCAGAAGCTAAGACGCATAGCGGAAAGTTTCAGAGATTGGGGACGTGACTGCTGGTGTCCTAGTGGAATTGACAACACATGCCAAAAAAGGTTTGAATGGAAACTAGGTGATCTCCCTGAAGGATATGATCATAAATATATTTATAGTCATTTAGGCTACAATCTAAAACCACTTGATCTACAAGCTGCGATTGGGAGAGTTCAGCTTCGCAAACTGACGGAGTTTATTAGATCTAGGTCTAACAATTGGTTAGCACTAAGACAAGGACTTGATAAATATTGCGAGCATCTCAAATTTGCTCTGCCAACACACGCTGTTGGATGGGACAACGAAAATGGCTTTATATGGGATGATTCTGAATGTATGGTGAACTGTTCATGGTTCGGCTTCAGCATTGGAGTTGGGCCCGAGGCCATGTTCACACGCTCAGATATTATGAGAGCATTAAATAATGAAAGTATAGGCTTCAGAATGCCATTTGGTGGCAATCTTCTAAAGCAGCCCGCATTTGTTGAGCTTAAAAAGGCAAATCCTTCGGCGTACAGAGCAGTGGGCAAAATGAGTGGATCAGATCAGATTATGAACAACTATTTGTTCATCGGTAATTATCCTGGTCTAACTGCCGAGATGATAAATCATCAGATAGATGTTATTTCCAGTGTTGTGGAATCCAGAAGTGCGTCTCCTAGATAACAAGTAATTGATATCAGTAGAGGTGGTATTCTCACGCTAAACCTGCTGGGCACTGGATCTCTACATATGAGCCAATCAGCAATAGTTGCCTGCCTGTGTTAATGTGATACTCAAATCATCGGGTATTACATGAAGCTAAAAGTAGCGGAACTTGTATCAAGAAGGTTGACAGCACTAGGGGTTGTGAGGTGCTTTAGCGTTGCAGGAGGGGGGTCAATGCATCTGAACGATAGTTTTGGGAGAAATGCGGAACTGTCTTGTACTTACATGCATCATGAACAGGCCTGTGCGATTGCCGCAGAGGGATATGCACGTATCGCTGGGAGACCAGCGGTAGTGAGTGTCACGTCTGGTCCAGGAGCCATCAATGCATTAAATGGCGTTTTCGGGGCGTATACAGATTCGGTTCCTATGATTATTATTTCGGGGCAAGTTAAACGTGAAACATCAATATTTTTCCAGAAGGCTAGAGGTCTGAGGCAGCTGGGAGATCAAGAAGCACGGTCGCAGGAATTCATACCTGCCTTTGTCAAATACTATGTGTGTGTAACTGATGCGTCCAAATGTTTGGAGATAATAGATAACGCCATAAGTTTGTGCACATCAGGTAGACCCGGTCCATCTTGGATTGAGATTCCTATAGATATTCAGGGCGAATGGGTTGAGTTAAAAGACCATGACCTCTACAGACCTCTTAAGAAGACATGCATTCATATAAGCGCAAATCCTAAAGGAGAGATATTTCAGGCCTGTACTGATTTAATCAGAGCATGCAAGAGGCCACTGATTTTAATGGGCACAGGGGTGCGAATAGCTAATGCAGAGTCAAGTGTTCTGATGTTTGCTCGTAGACTTCAGATACCAATTGTGACTGCCTGGACACATGACACCATTGATAATAATGATCCACTGTTTATAGGTAGACCGGGTACCATAGGTACGCGCCCTGGCAACTTTGCAGTTCAGTCATGTGACCTTCTTATTGTACTCGGATCACGGCTCAACATACGCCAAGTCAGTTATAGTTGGGATTCTTTTGCAAAGAATGCCAATGTCATTATGGTAGACATTGATAGCGCTGAGCTTGACAAGCCATACCTTGATCTCAGGCTGGGCATCTGTTTGGACATAAAGCAGTTCATAGAAGGTTTAACAAGCTATATGCTGGAGCACTTTAACAATCAAGATTGGGTGACAAAAGCAAGCGTATTCAAGCCTTGGATACAGCGTCTGTTGGAGATCAAGAATAGGTTTGAGCCGAAATACGAAGACTATATTCATGATTCTCGCGAAGACTCTATTAATCCATATCACTTTATGTTTGAGCTGAACAAATACCTAAGGCCAAATCATCAAATAGTATGTGGAGATGCGACTGCGTGTATAGTGCCATTTCAAATACTCTCTCTCAATGGTAAGCAACGTATGTTCAGCAATAGTGGGTGTGCCTCCATGGGTTACGATTTGCCTGCAGGAATTGGCGCGGCTATAGCCGCTAGAGAGCGCGATACTATATGTCCAACAATTATACTGGCAGGTGATGGATCAATAATGATGAATCTACAAGAGCTTCAAACATTGTCCGCATCCAAGCTAGACATTGTCTTATTTCTGCTAGACAACAATGGTTATCTGTCAATCAAGCAGACTCAATCTAACTTTTTTGGTAATGAATATGGTGCTTCTCCTGATTCTGGACTTACATTTCCAGATTTCAGAAGACTGTGCACGGCCTTCGACTTACCAGTATATGAAATAATTTCGATGTATAATATTGGTGAAATTCTTCAAAAAGCACTTTGTGGTCCTTCTGATACTCCAAGATTATGTATTGTGAGGCTTTCTGCAAAGCAGGAGTTTGAGCCAAGGCTTAAGTCGAGGCTTGTAGAAGGAAAATTCAAGACTCCAGACTTGGATGATATGTTCCCACACATAGATGACGGCGAGCTACAGGACATCAGGCAATACTTGATCGGATAAAAAGCTGTTATAGCTCGATATGAAAAGTAAACTATTTTCAATCTTTGATTCCTACTGAGTAGGTCTAGTTGTAGCCAATGCTGCCAGATCGTCCATATCGTAGAATTAGTCATCAAGAATGAGCCATGTCCCACTCCAGCGTCGGCAACAAACAATTTGAAAATCTCTTCGTCTTAGAATTAGCAAATAATCACTGGGGAGACAAGAAGAGAGGAATCAAAATAATCAGAGACTTTGCGACAGTCGCAAGGGTTAACTCAGTTAAAACTGCTATTAAGCTCCAGCTCCGTGATGTTGATAGCTTTATTCATCCCAACTTCAAAGGATACACATCTTCAAGGTATATCAGTAAGACAGAGTCCACAAAGCTAAATGTAGACGACTTTAAGGAACTAATCGACGAGATAGTTAGCTGCGGATGCATCCCTATGGCAACACCGTTTGACGAAGTATCTGTTGATCTATGTGGTAGCTTTAATCTACCACTAATTAAGGTAGCCAGTTCAGACATATCAACATGGCCATTGCTTGAGCGGATCGCTAAGCTTAAAAAGCCAGTTATAATATCAACTGGTGGTGCAAGCGAGAAATCTATAGACGACTGTGTCCTTTTTTTCAAAAACAGAAATATTCCACTTGCAATCAATCATTGTGTCTCTCTTTATCCATCTGAAGATAGCGAACTGGAGCTGAATCAGATAGACTATTTGCGCAGACGTTATCCTGACAATATAATAGGCTTTTCGACTCACGAAAAATCTGACTGGCATAATTCTCTTCTTATTAGTTATGCAAAAGGTGCTCGAACCTGGGAAAGACATATTGATATTGATGAAGACGGCATTCCTGTCAGCCCCTATTGCTCTGTGCCACATCAAATAGATACATGGTTCAAGGCATTTCACAAGGCCGTTGAGATGTGTGGTTCCTCAGTTGATGTGCGTCGCAACATAAGTAAAAGAGAGAAACAGTACTTAGATGAGCTGGTTCGCGGTGTTTATGCTAGGACAGATCTTCCTGCTGGTTATACTTTTAGTTCTTCTACATTTGATAGAGATTTTTACCTTGCAATACCACTACATAAAGGCCAGCTTTCATGTCGTGAGGTGATCAACGGCGAGAAGCTTATTATGTCAATAAAAAGAGACGAAATACTATCTATAAACCATATAGATGGTCCATACAGTGAGAACCCCCATTTACGACAGTTTATCCTTGATCGCGGTATAACTATTGACAAGATAAATGAGCAATAACTATGCGCATTTTCCTGACAGGTGGTACAGGTTTCTTTGGTTCTGCCTTAATTAAGTATCTTGGAAATTATTATTTACCAATTACGG
>Ga0194130_10004737_pt1 | contig 17016 bp, 12 predicted proteins | sample TA2KigsurfametaG_FD_160084 | JGI IMG/M metagenome (GOLD analysis project Ga0194130, IMG submission 160084) | Freshwater microbial communities from Lake Tanganyika, Tanzania - TA2015050 Kigoma 12 surface | ecosystem: Environmental > Aquatic > Freshwater > Lake | place: Tanzania: Lake Tanganyika... | reverse complement strand
GGCGCGGGAGCGGCTGGCCCGGGAGGTGGCCCTGGGGGCGGATCTGGTGCTGCTGGTGGTGGATGCCGACCTCACCCGGGTGGAGGCCGCTGTGGTGGAGCGGCTTCTGGCGGAGGGCAAACCCCTGCTGCTGGTGCTCAACCGCGCCGATGCCTGGCCTGCGGAGGAGCTGCCCGCGCTGCTGGCCAGCCTGCGCCGCCGCCTCCCCGCCACCGCCGCCCACCTGGAGCCCCTCGCGGTGTCCGCCGCCCCGCGCCAGGCCCAGCTGCTGCCCGACGGCCGCGTGCGCGGCCTTCCCGGTCCGCCTCGCGTCGAACCCCTGCGCCAGGCCCTCCTGTCGCTCCTGGCGGAGGAGGGGGAGCGGCTCCTCGCCCTCAACGCCCTCCGGGCGGCGGATGCCTTCGCCGCCGAGCTCTTCCGCTGTCGCTTGCGCCACGGCCGCCAGCAGGCCCGGGTCCTGATCGGTCGCTACGCCGCCGCCAAGGCCGCTGGCGTGGCTCTCAACCCGGTGCTGGGCCTCGATCTGGCCGGTGGCCTGGCCTGCGACAGCGCTCTGGTGCTGCAGCTCTGTCAGCTCTATGGCCTGCCGATGACCCGCGGCGGCGCCCGCCGCCTGCTGCTGTCGCTCAGTGGTCACAACGCCCTGCTGGGGGGCACGCAGCTGGGGTTGCAGGCGCTGTTGGGGGGGGTGCGGCAGGCGTTGCTGCTGGCGGCGCCCCTGAGCGCCGGGTTGTCGCTGGCGCCCGCCGCGCCGGTGGCCATGGCCCAGGCCGCCCTGGCGGTGCACACCACGCGCCGCACCGGGCGCCTGGCGGCGGCGGCCCTGCTGCGCGGGCGGGTGGCGGCGGGGCATCCGGCGGCGCTGCTGCGGCGCCTGGCCGAGGAGGATCCAGCCACCCGCCGCTGGCTGGCCGACTGGCCCACCACCCGCAGCGCCAGCCGTGGCGCCACCCGTGGCGGGGGGGGGCGCGGGTCGTGAGCGCCGTCGCCCTCTTCGGCACCAGCGCCGATCCCCCCACCCTGGGCCACAAGGCCCTGCTCCAAGGCCTGCTGGCTCTGTTCCCCCGCGTCGTCACCTGGGCGAGCGACAACCCGATGAAACCGCGCCAGACGCCCTTGCCGGTGCGCCTGGCCCTGCTCGCCGCCCTGGTGGACGCCATCGGCGATCCCCGGCTCACCCTCGCCCAGGACCTCAGCAGCCCCTGGGCCATCGAGACCCTGGAGCGGGCCCGCAGCCGTTGGCCAGGGGAGACGCCGGTGTTTGTGGTGGGCAGTGATCTGCTGGCCCAGATGCCCCGCTGGCGGGAGGCCTGCCGCCTGCTCGACAACCTCGAGTTGGCGGTGGCTCCCCGGCAGGGGTGCCCCGTGGAGGAGCGGGATCTGGAGGCGCTGCGGCGGTTGGGGGCACGGGTGCGCCTGCTGCCGCTGGTCCCCCCGGCCACGGCCAGCTCGCGGGCGCGGGAGCTGGCGGGGCTGTCGCCCGATCCGGCCCAGGTGCCGGAGGAGCTCTGGCCCTTGCTTCAGCGCCATGGGCTCTACGGTCTGTCCTCTTCCTCCGCTCCCTCCTGATCCCATGCGGCTTGCCTTGGCCCAGCTCGATGCCCTCGTCGGCGACCTGGAGGGCAATGGCGAACGCCTCCTGGCGGCCTGCGAACAGGCGGCGCGCCTGGACGCGCGCCTGGTGGTGACCCCGGAGCTGTCGCTGTGGGGCTATCCCCCCCGCGACCTGCTGCTGCGGGCGGCGCGGCTGGAGCGCCAGGAGCGGGTGCTGGCGCGGTTGGTGGAGGCCATGCCGCCGGGGGTGGGGGCCCTGGTGGGGGTGGCGGAGCCGATTCCCGGTGGCGGTCAGCCGGCGCTCTTCAACGCCCTCGCTCTGGTGGAGCGGGAGGGCTGGCGGATCGTCTGCCGCAAGCGGCTCCTCCCCAGCTACGACGTTTTTGACGAGCGGCGCTACTTCCGGGCCGGCGAGGCGCCCGCAGTTCTGGAGCTCTCCGCTGGCGGGCGCTCCTGGCGCCTGGGCCTCACGATCTGCGAAGACCTCTGGGTGGAGGAAGACCTGCAGGGGCATCGGCTGGCGGGGGCGGATCCGATCGCGGAGCTGCTGCCCCACCGGGTCGATCTGCTGCTCAACCTCTCCGCGTCGCCCTTTGGCCAGGGCAAGGCCGCCCTGCGGCGGCGCCTGGCGGCGCGGGCGGCGGCGCGGTTGAGCGTGCCGGTGGTCTACGTCAATCAGGTGGGTGGCAACGACGAGCTGGTGTTTGACGGTGGCAGCTTCGTGGTGGATGCCGCAGGCAGCGTGGTCGTTCAGCTCGCCTGCGCGGAGCCCGATCTGGGGGTGTGGGATGGGGCGGCGCCCCTGCGGGTCTGTGAACCGTTGCCGCCGCCGCTGGTGGAGGAGGAGCAGCTGCTGCGGGTGTTGTGCCTGGGCGTGCGGGATTATGCGCGCAAATGCGGCTTCCAGCAGGCCGTGCTTGGTCTCAGCGGCGGCATCGATTCGGCGCTTGTGGCGGTGATCGCCTGCGGCGCCCTGGGGGCGGACCGGGTGCGGGCCCTGCTCCTGCCCTCCCCCTGGAGCTCCCGGGGGTCGGTGGAGGATGCCAGCGCCTTGGCGTCGCGGTTGGGGATCGCCACGGCCACCGTGCCGATCGCTTCGCTGATGGCGGGCTTTGACGCGGCGTTGACCCCCGCCCTGGGCGCCACACCGGAGGGGGTGACGGCGGAAAACCTGCAATCCCGCATCCGCGGCTGCCTGCTCATGGCCGTGGCCAACCAGGAGGGGCGCCTGCTGCTGGCCACCGGCAACAAATCGGAGCTGGCCGTGGGCTACTGCACCCTGTATGGCGACATGAACGGCGGTCTGGCGGTGATTGGCGACCTCTACAAAACCTCCGTCTATCGGCTCTGCGCCTGGCTCGACAGCCCCGCCGCCGCCCCCTGCCGCGCCGCCCTCGGCCTGCCGCCGACGGGTCCCTTGATCGGCGAGGCGATCCTGGCGAAGCCCCCCAGCGCCGAGCTGCGGCCCGATCAGCGCGACAGCGACTCCCTGCCGCCCTACGAGGTGCTCGATCCGCTTCTGAAAGGGCTGGTGGAACGTCTGGCCACGCCCGAGGAGCTGCTGGCGGGGGGGGCGGAGCCGGCGCTGGTGGCGCGGGTGATGGGGCTGCTGCAGCGGGCGGAGTTCAAGCGCCGTCAGGCGGCGCCGGTCTTGAAGGTGAGCGCGCGGGCGTTCGGCAGCGGCTGGCGCATGCCGATCGCCGCCAAGGTGACATAAACCAGCGGGCCACAACCGATGGCTGGTGGGACGAGGTTCTAGGCGTCCGTCCCCATGGCATCCGCACGGGAGGATGGCTGGAGGATCTGGGTGGCCATGGGTTCGTAATACGAGATCGGCGGTGTGGCTGGTCTGGTGTGGTGATGCAGGGAATGGAGGTGGCTGGAAGGCAACGGGACGTGATCCAGGGGCGAGGGGTGCAAAGGGGAGTGATTGCCATGCCTGTGATCAGGGCCGGCATCCTCCTTGTGATCAAGAAAAGCATTCTCAATCGCCAGTGGAACACCATGGGGCGTATTGGCGATGGCTCTTCTCCAAAGTTCCAACGTCTGGCGGTGTTCCTCGGGATTACTGAGGCCGGATCGGAAACAAAACTGCTCCAGAGATCGGCACCAATGCTGATAGTAGGTTTCCCCAGTGTCTGGATCTCCAAGGCTTTGCGCCTCCCGGATGGATTCCGCCATCAGATTCATCCAGTCTGTTGCGGAAAGATGATTGAGTTTCACCAGAAGGTTGCCCAGGGCGTAAGCTTCCGCCTCCCAGGAGTCTTGAAAGGGAGACTCCCCATCGGACCGGAGGAGAGGTTGGCAGGGTTCCTCAGCGAAGCTGAGCCGATCGACAGCGGAAGCGGAGGAGGACGCGACGTCCAAGGGCTGGCTGCTCGCAGGATTGGCGTGGCCAGACACGGGTGTTTGGGGTTCGTTATCCATCAGACCAGCTCCATCATCGGTTCCCAGATATCGATATTGATGAACATGCGCGGATCGGTGTTGACGTTGCCAAAGCAGTCGCTGGCACGGAATCTGACGGAATAAACTGGAGCGTAAAACTTTTGCCTTGACTGGCAGGCAACCTCGGGGTAGGGCCCGTGATATTTTCCGTCAAATTTGTCAATGGATTCCTCGCTCAATCCGTAATATTGCATGATGGTTCCTTCGGCCCCTCTGATGTAGGGATAGGTGCGCGAATGCCAGGTTCCAGAAAAGCGGATGATGCGGATCCGATCGCCGACGCTGAATTTGGCTCGATCGCCGATTCGACCGATGGAGCCAGCGACCGTCGGGTCGTAGGCCCTGGATTGATGCAGTCCGTTCTTGGGTGGACCGTCACAACCTGGGATCGTTTGGATTCCCGCTTGCTTTCGGATGGCACGCGCGCGCGCCAAGCGTTGCGGGGAGGTGATTTTTCGCCGAACCAACTCCTCAGAGGTGATGCCTAAAAACTGGCCAAACGTATCAACAAATAAGGCGATTGTATGTAGCCAGAGTCCATAATAACTTGCGTTCATATAATCCCGTGGAGAAAGTAACTCTCTCCCCCAGCGAGCAGCATCAAGGCCATAGAAGGGGCTGGGTTTCCCCTGGATGCCGTTACCTGCAATTGTTGTAAACAAAACCGCGTAGATCGCCGTTAAATGCCCTTGCCACCGTTCATGCCAGACCGTTGAAACTGCTTGTTGTTTGTCGGGAATAGGACCGAAGCTGTCCCATCCTTGCGAATTTTGTGGACCATCCATGGTTGAAGCTCTAAAAAACTTTGGTCGATGAAAGCAACGGGTTCAGGGATCAGGAAAGCAGGATTTCTGAGCCAATTATCGAATTTCTCGTCACCCGCTTGCGCAGTTCTGCCTCCGAGAGAGACTCCCAGCCGGCTGGCCTTACCGGGATCACAAAGAATCGCACCTCGGAATTGGAATCCCAAACCTGAATTTCTTCAATCCTGTCGCGATAGGACTGCCACTGACGACGCTTGTCGGCATGGCTGCCGGCAAGATCATTCATGAATTCATCGATGACTCCAATGGGTTCCTTGATGACTCTCGATCGATATTGCTGCGATCTATACCAGGTCGGCTGAATGCCGAGCAAGGCTTGCGGATAACAGGAGCAGACGGTGCAACTCACAATGTTGTGGACAAATTTTCCTGCACTCGGACCGGACTCCTGAACACCATTCATGAGAATCTTGACGTAATTCCCCTCGGGCCCAATCGCTGTGCCGGGTAAGACAAACTCTTTGGCTAACAGCGGCTTGCCGGTGTCAGGATTGATGGTTTTAAAAAAGAAATCCTGGAGCAACAAGCTTGTTTTGAAGGGGGCATCGGCTGGCGGATGCAACAGTTGCTGGCGGAATTCCGCATTGACCCAAGCGTGAGCCACGACGGCAGCACCGAGGTGGGGACCCACACCCTTTTCGTAATATTCGACAAATTGATCCAGCATTTTTGCTGGGATGATTCCCTTTTCAATCAGCAGGCTTTTCAGCGCCAGCACACGCTCTTTGATCGAAGGTAACGGTTGTTCACCATTCTTGTAACGCCCCTCGGAAATTGGCGAGCCTCCAAGATCAGCGAGATCTTGTGGAGACGGTTCCGGTTGTGATGGAGCGGGATCTTTAGAACTTCCTCCAACGTTTGCTTGACCCGCTGAGGGAGCAACGACACTGCCAGCTGCAGCGGCTGCGATTGCCATCCGCTTTAACACATCCCGTCGCCCGGGTGCATTGGTTGCTGGCTTATTGGAGTTGTTGTCAGTCATACGGGCAAATCATCAGTGGTTGGCAGGGTGGTTGGCAGGTTTGCTGCGCTGGCTTAAAAAGCAATGAAGGATTTCAAGGAGAAGACACCCAGAGGAGGATTGTCACTGTTCGCCTCAGGATTGAGAATATAATAGAAACCTGGCACCAGCGAAATGTTATCGGTTAATCGGTATGTATAGGAAAGTTCAAGATGCCAAGGTGGCGTGCTCTGTGACTGAAGCGTGTTGGAACTGTATGACACAACTCTGTAAGGATTGCCGACAAGAAAAGTGGCCACATTGCCGGCACCACCGAGGTTGTTGATCGATAGAGCCGCATTCCATTGCAATAGGCCTGCTTGATCACCTGACTTCGCGCCAAGACGTGGGTCAAGGCCGTTGGTCGTGGCTGTTGCCCGCACGTAGCTGGTGTCGGCGCTGAGATAAAAATTGCCACCCAGATGCCAGCCGAACCCCAGGCCATAGGTGTCGGCGTTCATGCCGGTGTTTGTCAAAAGTGTGACATTGTTGACCGGCGACAACACAGCGGAGGAGCCAAAGGGTTGATCCGCCAGTGCGGTTCCGGTTTGCGCTGTGATTCCGAATGGCGTGCCCTGTGGGATGTTGAGTTTTCCATAGGTGGCGGTCATGCCAAAGGTTTTGCTTTGCGGTGTAGGCCAGATGCTGAGCTGAGCAATGGTCGCCTGGCTCGCTCTTGTCGACCCACCTTGAGTCTGATAGGTGCCACCAAACAAGGGTTCGCCGCTGTAGCCACCGAAATAACCAAACCCAGCAGTGAAATTATTGCTGATCATGTAATCAGCTGAGATGCCTTTGCGCCCTAAATATGGGTAATAGATCGGGTCAAGACGGCCGAATCGGCTGATGGACTGCGTGTATGGATAGGCGGCGATAAAGGGAAGGTTGCCACCCAGAAACTCGCTAGAGATGTCGCTGCTGACGGCGTCGATTGTGATGTTGAGCTTGTTGATGGGTTGAAATCGATAATAAAGATCGCCAACGCTGACTGTATTGTTATAGGGTGGTGCATCAAAGGATAGGCGAGTCTGGTATGTGCCCGTGTTGTTCGCGGTGAAGCCAAACAGTGAGGCGCTGATCGGATCGAGGTTGGAGGTGTAGAGGTCGAGTCCTAAGCGATCTTTGCCGCTGTCAAAACTGGTGCCGATGGAAATGATTTGGGAGTATTGGAAGGCGATTCCCTGTGATAATGGTCCAGAGGCCAAGCTTTGCTCGATCTCCTGCGCTTTCTCTGCGCTGAAGGGGGAGACTTCGAAGCGAGCGGATGATTCTGCCCTTGTGGTTCCTGAGACGCCATTCAAGTACATTGTTGTAAAGCCTTGAAGTTTCGTCGTTGTACTGAACTCCATGGCTTTTAATTCGCCTACTCTGGCTTCCAGGCCATCGACCCGGCCCCGAAGGACGGCTAGCTCCCTCTCAAACTCCTTCGTCAGGCTTCTGATCTCATCCGTGACTTCGGAGATGCGATCCAGGCAGGCCTGGAGAAGTGCGGCGGCTTCATAGCGGCTGATGGCTTGACTTCCGCCAAAGAGGTTGTTGGGATAACCGTGAACACAGCCGTAGTTCTCGCTTAGATTGACGATGGCCTGGTAAGCCCAATCGGTTGGGCGCAAGTCTGAAAAGGTGGGAATCTCTCTGGTTGTTCGTCCAGTCTTCGCATAGTCCGATACCGTTGCAGCACGTGAGCTGATCTCTGCGTTGGGAAGCACGGACGTCAGAGCAAGCAGCACAAAAAACTTAAATCTGTTCATTCTGAAGTGGGTTTTTCAGGGCGATATATGGTGGTAAATAGTGATTTCTTTCTTGATTTTGTTTGACAAGACTCGGCTGTCAGCCGGGGCCAATTTCCTGGTGTTGATGTTGGCGCTCAGCGGCTTGGGTCAAAGCGCTGATTGGATGTGGCTGCAACATTTGAATATAAAAAGCATTATTCTAAGTGGGCCTGTACAAATGCGCTCGTCCGAATGTCGCCTAAACGCAAGTTGTTTTTAAAACGTAGTCTGCACGGCGGTCGATGACAGGGCGCCTCAGCCCTTTGTCTGGAGCTCTGGGGGTCTGTCGCTCCCTGCGGTTCGCGGCGCAGCCGTTCCGCCCTACTTGCCGATGCAGAAGCGCGCGAACACCCGCTCCAGCACCGCCTCGCTGACGTCCTCCCCCGTGATCTCGCCCAGCGCCTGAATCGCCTCTCGCAGGTCGATGGTCCAGAAGTCCCAGGGCAGGCCCCCGGCGGCCGCGTCCAGGGTGCGGCCCAGGGCGGCGGCGGCGGCGGCGGTCAGCTCCCGCTGGCGCTGGTTGAGGGCCACCTCCAGCCCCTGAAGGTCGGTGGCACCACAGCGTGCCAGCAAGGCGGCGGTGAGCGCCTCGCTCCCCTCGCCGCTGAGGGCGCTGAGGGTCACCTCCGCTTCCGGCGGGGGGGCGGCGCCGGGGGGGAGCCGGTCGCGCTTGTTTCCCACCACCAGCAGGGGCACCCCGGCCGGCACCCGCTCCCGCAGCTCCTGATCCGCTTCCGTCCAGCCCGCGCTGAGGTCGAACAGGAGCAGGATCACGTCGGCGCTCGCCAGGGCCGCCTCGCTGCGGGCGATGCCGAGCCGCTCCACCGGATCGCTGGTGGCGCGGATGCCGGCCGTGTCCAGCAGGGTGAGGGGAACGCCGTCGAGGAGGAGCTCACTTTCCAGCAGGTCGCGGGTGGTGCCGGGCAGATCGGCCACGATCGCCCGCTCCCGACGGCTGAGCAGGTTGAGCAGGCTGCTCTTCCCCACATTGGGCCGACCGACGATGGCCACCCGCAGGCCCTCCCGCAACAGCTCCCCCTGCCGCGCCTCCGCCACCAACCGCTCCAGCTCGTCGCGCTGCTCCTGAAGCGCCCGGGCGACGGCGGCGCCATCGAGGGGGGGCAGGTCGTCCTCAAAGTCGAGGCGGGCCTCCAGCTCGCTGAGCTGGTCGAGCAGGGCGGCCCGGGCCGCGCTGATGCGCCGCTGCAACCCCCCCTCCAGGCCGGCCATGGCGAGCTGGGCGGCGCGGCGGCCGCGGGCGGCCACGAGCTGGCCGATGGCCTCCGCCCGCGTGAGGTCCAGGCGGCCATGGAGCACGGCCCGCAGGCTGAATTCCCCCGCCAGCGCGGGCCGGGCGCCAGCGGCGCAGACCAGCTCCAACACCCGTCGCACGACCACCAGCCCGCCGTGGCAGTGGAACTCCACCACATCTTCCCGGGTGAAGCTGCGGGGGGCCCGCATCAACAGCAGCAGCGCCTCGTCGACCCGCTCGCCCGTGGCGGGATCCACCACATGGCCGTAGAGCACCCGGTGGCTCTCCCAGGGGGGCGAGCCTGGGGGTTGAAACAACAGGCGGCCGATGGCTTCCGCCCGTGGCCCGGACACCCGCACGATGGCCACGCCGCCTTGGCCCGGGGCGACGGCGGTGGCAATGGCGGCGATGGTGTCAGCGGCGGCGGCGGCGTCCAGGGGAAGGCGCCCGGTGGGCCGGGAGGAGGGGGCTGGTTTCAGTGTGGGGGGTGACAGGCCCCCTACCGTCGGTCTCAGCCTCTGCCGCCGGAGTGTGCCGCCATGGTCCGTGCGCTGTCGCGACTCCGGCTCCCGCGGGCCCCGCTGGGGCCGGCCCTGATGGTTGTGGCCTCGCTCCTGGCGCCCGTGCCCGGCCACGCCTGCGGGGGGGGCGCCGGTGGTGCGCGACGCCAGCGCGGCGACGATTCAGGCGTCTGTGCGCGGCCAGGGGAAGGTGGTGTTGACGTTTGTGGGCTATTCCGGGGCCGGCTATGAATCCCCGGAGCGGTTGACAGACCAGACCATGCGGATTCTGGAGCGGCAGGATCCCGCCCGAACGTTGATCAACAGCGGCGCCACGGCGGAGGGCATCGGCGCGGTGTATGCCCTGGCCAAGCAACGGGGGTTCACCACCATCGGCATCGTCTCGTCCCTGGCGCGGGACCGCGGCATCGTCACGTCAGAGACCGGAGGGACGAGCTGGAGCGGCTGAGGGCATGAAATTAAAAGACATCATAGCTAATGGATTGCCTGTCGCTCCTGGTGTTGATCGTTGTCGATTTGCGACAGCTCTGAGCGGTTGCCATGCGTGCGGATCCGTTATGGCTAAGACCACGGGGAGATCTCTCTTTCTTGTTCGCTTCGGATCCTCAGGAGACCATCCATGCAGAACTATGGTGTGCTCAAAGGCTCGGCCATTGCCTATAAGCGTGATGATGATCAAGACCCTCATTCCGAACTGTTGATGAGTGTCGATGGCGTCAGCTACCGGGTGGCCATCAATGTGCGCTCCAGCCGTGGGCCTGTGCAAAAGCGCCTGGTTGAATATCTGGTTGTGGAAGATCTCAACCATCCTGTGGTGGACCGGGCTCGGGCTCTTCCGGAAGGATGGAATCCCATCACCGGCTCCCCGGCTGAGACCGCCGCTATTGACTACATTCGCGGCAACCTTTTCCGCCCCAAGGATCTCAAGCCACTGGTCCACACCAAGCCGGGACCTAACAATGACTTGTTTGAGCGTGTGGAGGACTTGTTGCACCGTGCCATCGATGATGATGGAGCTGTTGCCTATGCGTTTGCTGAGCGCTGGGGTCCGGAGGCGAACAAGAAGGACCAATACTTCAGGTTCAAGCCAGGCAATGGCGTGCATCTCATCCACATGAATCAGGGCGGCGCCGGGGATGATGGCGGCCGGTATCGCGATGGCGCCCTCCTCGTGGATTTCCCCGCCTCGGGCATCACCCATGCCCTCTTCCTCAAGTTTCAGAACCAGGTTTGGCACACGAGTGGCGAACGGGCCCTGCCGATCGCCAGCGCACCGGCGGCACCATCACCCTCCTCGATGCCCGCGGCCTCAAGGTGGACGGCGTGGCCTACACCGCCGCCCAGGCTCAGGTGGAGGGTCGCCCGGTGGTGTTCAACTGAGCTGAGCCACGAAGGCCTGGAACCCGGCCGCCTGCTCCCGCAGGCGACGCAACAACTCGGGATCGTTGAAGGTCCCGTCAGCGGTGAAGGTGTTGTGCACTCCGGCGATGAACACCCGCCGCGGATAGGAGTAAGCATTCCGATAGCCAAAAATCATCTGCAGCTGTTCCACGGCGCGCAGGCCGCCCCACTGGCCTGAGGCCACCCCGACATAGGCCACGGGTTTACTCTCAAAACTCTCAGGAAAGGCCAACATGTCAATGAACAGCTTCAACGCGCCAGGGAAGCCGCCGTTGTATTCCGGTGTCACCACATGGAGTCCACTGGCTGCGAGAACCCGCTCCTGAAAGGGCGCAAAGGCCAAAGGTTTGTCCCCGTAGGCTCCGGGGTCGAGCAGGTTGGCGGGCAGCTCCTGCAAGTTCAGCAGGTCGGCCTCCAGCCCCAGGTCTTTGTAAGACTCCAGAAGCACCCGAGCGATGCGCAGACTGTTGGCGTTGGCGCGGTTGCTGCCGGAAATGATTTCGATCATGCGGGGGCTCCACGTCGCAAACGCCCATCATGACGCCGCCCCCGCCGGCCAGCCACGCTCCTCTGAGTGGGCGTCGTGACTCAGGGGCTCGACAGCCCCGGAAAGACCATCAGATCGATGTGACCTCCCGATGGATGGCGCCACTCCCGGAACTCTTCGGCCAGGGCATGGTGCTCTTGAATCAGGGCTCTGGACTCAAGATCCTGGAGTCGCTGATGCACGAGATCAAGGGTGTTGTCAATCAATTGTGCGGCTTGTTCAGACGTCATGGGTGTGCGACTCCGGGAGGCGAATGATCCGAAAGATCATTAATTTTGGCCCGCATTTTTTCTGACCCCCACCTGTTTGAGCTGTAGCGCTGGACACGGGTCCCTGTGGCTGTGCGGAGATGCTCACGGCTGCGCCCCGGGCCCCGGGCGGGCGACCAGGGAAGGGCGGGCCGTTGGCAGGCAGAGTTTCTCCAGGACAACGCGCCCTCGCGGCGAGGAGGCCCCTGCCATGACCGCCAGCTCTCGCGCCGCCGCCCCCGCGTCTCTCGCCGCGGAAGGGGAGGGCCTTCCCACCACAGAGGCGGGTCGCCTGGCGGAGCGCGACCACGCGGCCGTGCCCTGGGGCCTCTGGGGGTCCTACCTGAGCGAGCGTCAGTGGGGCACGGTGCGGGAGGACTACTCCGCCGAGGGCGATGCCTGGCGCTCCTTCCCCCATGACCACGCCCGCTCCCGCGCCTACCGCTGGGGGGAAGATGGCCTGCTCGGCCTGTGTGATGAGCAGTGCCGGCTCTGCTTTTCCCTGGCGCTCTGGAATGGTCGGGATCCCATCCTCAAGGAGCGGCCCTTTGGCCTGGCCAATCCCGAGGGCAACCACGGCGAGGACCTGAAGGATTATTTCTTCCATCTCGCCAACACGCCCACCCATAGCTTCATGCGGGGGTTGTACAGGTATCCCCAGCGGGCCTTCCCCTACCAACATCTGCTGGAGGAAAACGCCCGGCGCGGTCGAGAGGAACCGGAATACGAACTGATCGACACGGGTGTCTTTGCGGACAATCGCTATTTTGACGTCATCGTGGAGTACGCCAAACGCACGCCCCACGACATCTTGATCCGCCTGCGGGCGCGCAACCGCGGGCCCGAGGCCGCGCCCCTCACCCTGCTGCCCACCCTCTGGCTGCGCAACACCTGGAGCTGGGGCTATCCCGATGAGCGGCGGCGCGCCATCCAGCTGGATCCCGCCAGCGGCGACGCCGTGGTGGTGGACCCGGCCCCTCATCTCGGTGAGTACCGCCTGGTGTGCCGCGAATCCGGGCAGTGGTTGTTCACGGACAACGAAACCAACACCGCCCGGCTCTGGGGGAAGGCGAACGCCAACCCCTATCAAAAAGATGGCTTCCACCGCTTCGTGGTGGAGGGGGAGGAGGGGGCGATCAATCCCGCAGGCGCGGGCAGCAAGGCGGCGATCCTTCTGCGGCGCACCTTGGCGCCGGATGAGGAGTGGGTGGTGGACCTGCGGTTGACCGCCAGCGCGGAGGGGCTGCGGGCCGCTCCGTTCGACGCGACGTTTGACGCGCTCTTCGCTGCGCGCGAACAGGAATGGTTGGACTTCTTCGACCAGCGTGTGCCTGGCCTGGGGGAGGAGGACCGAGCGATTCTGCTGGCTGGCGCGGCGGGCCTGTTGTGGAGCAAGAAGTATTACGGCTGGAGCGTGCTGCGTTGGCTGGAGGGAGATCCCACGAGTCCGCCGCCGCCCAAGGAGCGCTGGTTGAGCGGAAACGCCTACTGGAAACGACTGCATGCCCATGACATCATCGCCATGCCAGATGGTTGGGAATATCCCTATTTTTGCCAGTGGGATCTGATGTTTCATGCGGTCTGCTTTGCGCAGATCGATCCGGAAACGGCGAAGCGCCAATGCCTGCTGCTGCGCAATCCCCATTACACGGCCCCCAATGCCCAGACCCCGGCCTATGAGTGGGAGCTTTCCGATCCCAACCCGCCGATAGGCGCCTGGGCGGCGATGCGGATTTTTCAGATCGAGCGCAAGTCCTTCGACACCGCTGATCTGGGTTTTCTGCGCATGGCGTTTCGCAAGCTGATGTTGGAATACGGCTGGTGGGCCAATCGCAATGATCGCTCGGGCTTCAATGTGTTTGAAGGCGGTTTTCTCGGGCTGGACAACATCGCGGTCTTTGATCGCCGCTTCCCTTTGGCCGATGGCAGTGTGATCGAACAATGCGACGGCACGGCCTGGATGGCGGCCCTCAGTCTGAATCTGTTGCAGATCGCTGTGGAGTTGAGCCGTGAGGAGCCGGAATATGCCGATCTCTGCGAGCGGTTTGTCGTGGATTTTGCCCAGCTGTCCCTGAGCCTCAACAATCCTGTTCAGCGCGAATTTCACAATTGGGATGAGGAGGATGGCTTCTACTACGACGTGATTCGTCGTCCGGATGGCAGTTGCGAGCTCCTGCGCACCCGCTCCCTTTCGGGTCTGATTCCTCTGCTGGCGGTGCAGAGTTTTGATGTGGACACCGTCAGCGCGCTGCCGATGCTGGACATGGAGCGCTCCTTGACCTGGTTTCTTCACGAGCGCAACGACCCGGACTGGGTGAAGGAGCACTTCTGCCACTGGCGCCATGATCGCCTGCTGTTCACCCTGGTGACGGAGGAGCGACTGCGTCGCATCTGCCAGCGCCTGTTCGACGAGGAGGAGTTTCTTTCTCCCTATGGTTTGCGCTCCCTGTCCAAGGTGTATGGCGAACATCCCTACACCTTCACCGAAGGCGACGAGTCACAGACCCTCGCTTACTGCCCCGGCGACAGTCCTGTGGCGATGTTTGGCGGCAATTCGAACTGGCGTGGACCGATCTGGATGCCGATGAATTTTCTCTTGATCGAAGCTTTGCAAAAGTTCTCCCATTTTTATGGCGATGACCTCCAAGTTGAATTCCCAACACGCTCCGGCCGCTGGCTCAATCTCTGGCAGGTGTCCCTGGAGTTGGAACAACGGCTGCTCAGCCTTTTTCGGCGGGATTCCAGCGGACGTCGGCCATGGCAGGGCCAGGACGATCGGTTCCTTCGGGATCCCCATTGGCGCGACCTGTTTCTATTTCATGAGTATTTCCATGGCGATGATGGCCATGGTCTGGGGGCTTCCCACCAGACCGGCTGGACAGCACTGGTTTGCAAGATGCTGGATCAGGTGAGCCGCTATGCCGAGAGCTGAGCTCGGCATTTCCTCACTTCTGTTGCCTGGCTGGCTTCAGATCGTCGGTGGCGGGGGTGTTGGCGGCAGAAACGGTGTGCGATCGCCCCCGGAGGTGTCCGTGCCCTGATGTCGGGGGTCCAGCTGTGGGACATCTCCCGCAGTGGTTGAGGGGCTGGTGGCGTGGGAGAGTGTCTTGTCCTTGTCGGAGTTGCCGGGGGTTGGGCTGCCGCCCCAAGAGGCGAGCTGGTTCACAAACCCGCGCGTCCCACTGAGGGCTTCCTTGGTCACCGTCACGAAGGCTTTGGCGGTTTGCCCCGCAGTCAAATTGTCGTCCCAGGGGAAGGGATCTTCTGGATCATGGGGAAGGATGACATTCCTCCACGTCCACTTGGCGCCGAAGCGGGCAACGGTGCGCGTGCCCTGAACAAAGCGCTGCCACTTGGAGGCCGCTGCTTTCTCCGTCGTCCCGCCGGACGCTTCCTCTCCTTCCATGGGGATGTCGAGGGCGCTGTCGCCACCGCCCATGGGGGAGGGCTCGGCATGGGCACTCGCTGTTTCGCTGATCCGCAGACGGCTGGAGCCGCTGGCATCGCCACCCACCTCCGCGTCTGCGGCCGCCCCCGCCTCCGGAGCGCCACCATCGGCGGCACCCTCCAGCATGTCGCCCAGGGCGCTCATTTCCGCTCCCACCACAAACGTGACCGCCGCGAGGATGGCCATGTCTGTGAGGGAGCCGGTTTCGCCACCCAAGGCATAGCCCCATTGATAGGCGCTGCGATTGCCGCCACCGTTGACCTTGACAGGACTTTTACCGCTGAAGATCTTGGAAGGGCTCAAGGCGATGAATTCCTGGAGCACCATGGTTCCAAGCATGCCCTCTTGACCTTGGATATAGATTTCCACGGAGGCATCGAATCCCATCTTCAGGGCGCCAGCCCAGTGATGATGGGCTAGATCGAGACAGAAACTTTTGGCGTAGTTGTAGGGCGTCATGTAAAAAGCTTTCATGCCATGTTTGAAGCCGGCCAGGAAGCCATCCCAGAAACCCCCTTCGCTGTGGTGATGGGCCTCCAAGGGTTTTGGACCATAGCGTTTGGATTTGGCGCTTTGGTAGTGACCACTGGGATCCCAGAAGTTCACCGGGTCGTTGCCTGCATAGGCATAGCCATTCAGGCCTCCCTTGCCGAAGGGGGAGAGGCTGTCCCATTGCAGAAAGCGGCCCAGGACCGGATCGAAGGCGCGATAGTCGCCCAAGAGCCTGAGGCCTGTGCCGACATCCGCCCCCAAGGCTGTTCCCATGACCGCGTCGGGATAGGCGGTGGCACTCTCCAGTGCCGCCGGGTAGCCAACGCTGGGATTCTCCAGATTCGTGGTGATTCCAAAGGGGAGCTGGCTGGTGTTGGCGAGCAGAAGCAGGCCCGAGCTGTTCCCGCCATAGCTGAGCGACGTCACACCTTGACGATTGAGATCCTCAATCGTCAAGAAGGCCGGAACTTCAGCCACTGGGATCACGTCAGTGGGTGTTGCTTTGTTCAGGCTGCCCATGCAGCAGACGGTGCCGGCAAAACTCCGCGCTTGCCACAGCTGGTTGTCGTCATGGAAGCGCGCTTTGCCGAAATCATGGACCGTGCCAGCCAGCCAGTCAGCCTGGCGCTGGACGATGCGGCCGAGTCCGTCACGAACAAACGTTTCGCTCTTCTGGTCAGCGCGTTGGATGCGGGCCAGCAGGCCGTGGGCGTCGTAGCTGAAGGTGCGGCCCTGGCCATCGGTCACCGTGTTGCCGGCCTGGTCATAGGTGAAGGTGCCGGTGGTTTGCTGGGTGGTGCCCCCTTGCTGGACTGTTTCCTCGATGGCAAGGAGACGGAAGGGGTTGGGATTGGAGGAGGCGGAAGCGGACGGGCTGTAGGAGTAGGAGCGAGATAAGCCGCTGGCGAAGGGTTCCCCTGACCCTGTGAGGTTGAGGCTGGTCAGATTGCCGTAGAGATCATAATTGTAGGTGGCGCTGCTGATGGCACCGAGGGTGGGAAGGGCGTAGAAGGGGGCAGCAGAACCATGATCATTGGCGTAACCAGCGAGGAAGCCTGTCTGGAGATCATAGCTGAAGCATTCGCTGAGAATGTTGCCTTGACTATCACTGCGATGGCGTGTCGCCACGCGGTTGGAGGTGTCAAATGTTTGGTTGAACTGGATCGCTCCCTCTGGTTGCTCGCTGTTAGAGCGGGTGACGGTTTTTCTGATGGCCCGCAGATTGGTGTCGTACGTGGTGCTGGTGATTAGGGAGAGGGTGCCCGTGTCACCGCACCCGAAGGTGGCTGGCAGATTGGCAAGCGTGTCCTGGATCAGGAGCCCGGTGACCGGGTGGTAACTGAAATTGCGATTCACCCCGTGGAATGACGCCGCCATCAGCTGGCTGATGCGCCCAAAGGCATCTCGCTTGACGTTGTAGCCATGGGGGCTGGCATTGCATTGAACCATCGTGCAGGCGCTGCCCGATCTCTGGGGATAGGGCAGCCAGGGATCCGCCACGTAGACAAG
>Ga0194130_10004730_pt1 | contig 17030 bp, 16 predicted proteins | sample TA2KigsurfametaG_FD_160084 | JGI IMG/M metagenome (GOLD analysis project Ga0194130, IMG submission 160084) | Freshwater microbial communities from Lake Tanganyika, Tanzania - TA2015050 Kigoma 12 surface | ecosystem: Environmental > Aquatic > Freshwater > Lake | place: Tanzania: Lake Tanganyika... | reverse complement strand
GAACGGTTCCTTTAGTTTCATAGCCAAAGTAAGAACGACTTGCCGAACCATCAATTCGTAAATAATTAGAACTAGATGAAGACGACAAATGCACAATGTGCTGAGGCGAAGTAGTGCCAATCCCTACTCGGCCTGCACCATCAAGCGTCATAACAGTGGCCTGGGTCCCACTGCCACTTGCAACCTTGAATGCAAACGTGTTGCCACCAGCGGAACCACTGAATCCTGTTGATTCAATACTATGTTTAAAGGCTGTGTTGGTTGAGTTTGTCCAATCAATTACAGGAGATGTAGCAGCAACTGTTAATAAACCCGTGGGGCTGATAGTCCCTATGCCTACTCGGTCGGTAGAGGCATCAATAAACAGCAGGTTTGCATTTGTATCGCCTTCAACCCTGAAATCAATATCATTTCCTGCATCATTAAACACCACCTCGCTAGTGCTAATTTTCAGGCGTTCAACACTGTTAGTGCTGATGGCTACGCTGTTTGCGGCAGGTAGATAAACCCCGTTTGACGGGACCGTGCTGCTGGTCGGAGACAAGCTGGCGCCCGTAACCGTGCCAGTGGTGGTGACGTTTTGACTGCCGAAGTCAGGGCTGATCTTGGTGCCAGCGATTGCAGCAGAGGCATTGACGTCAGCATTGACGATGACGCCGCTGCTAATGGCAGTTACACCGCTGCTGTCAACAACCACGTCACCAGATAGAGCGGTTGCTGTTGGAACGTTGCTGGCATTACCAAGCAGTACTTGACCGGCAGTGATATTCGCCAGCTTGCTGTGTGCGATTGCGGCAGAGGCATTGATGTCAGCATTAACAATCGTGCCATCAGCAATCATCGTGCTGGTGACGGTGCCGGTGTCACCGGTGGTGACAAGCGTGCCGGTAGTGTCGGGCAGTGTGATGGTGCGATCTGCCGTCGGATCCACTACAGCAATCGTGGTTTCAAATGCGTCGGCAGTGGCACCTTCAAAACTCAGGCTGCCGCTGGTGCCAATCTCTAGGTTGCCGGTAACAGTGCCACCGGATTTGGGTAGTGCAGCGTTGGCTAGGTCATAGGCAGATTTGACTGCCGTGCTGCTAGCAATCGTGGTGGAACTGGTGGTGCTAATGCTGTCGCTCAGTTTGCTCTGCAAACCAGCAGATGTGACGGCACGGTCGGTGTCAGAACCAGCCTGGGTTTCGGCGCTAGTGGCGAGTTCCAGTAGACCTTGAACGGTGGTGCTGCCGATAGGCGTGGCATTGACAAAAGCAGCGCCGTCATAAATCTTTACACCCGGTGGAGTCAGCGACGTATCGAGCCAAACTTCACCGGTGCTGTTGCCTGCGCTGCCGCCTGCCGGTGGCGACACGTTTGGTGCAGTTGCGCTGACGTGGACCGGACCGACTTTGATGATCGTGGCACCAGTGCTGTCCTTGAAAAACAGACCGGGGCTGGTGCTGTTGGTGTTAAGGGCGATTTGGCCGTCGGCAATCGCAGTAGTCGGGCGCTTGCTTGCAGTGCTGCTGCGAATGTGCTTATGCGTTGAGGCCATTCCCTTAACTCCGGGTGGACGGGATTACCCTGACAGATTAGCGACTTTAGTATTCGCCGTCGTCTAGCACCACGTCGTAATATTCAAAGACGTAGGACAAGTCGCGCCAAGCTGTGTAGTAGTTAGCGCCTTGAATTTTTACTAGTACGTCACCGGATTGGCCTCCGATGGGCACATTCTCGGCACTATAAACAAAGCTGTACGATCTTTCCGACATCAGTAGCTTCCATCGTCTACCGTACCGATTGTCATAGCACCAGTGCTGTTATCTACTAGCACTTCAGTAGATTCAAGCACAACACCGATTGTTGCAGTTGTAGCGATTTGAACGCGACCCCAAATTAATTCAAGAGCGTCACGGACATCAGCAACGCCGGTCATATCCGGGTTGAAATATGTACCGTTGGACAAAATGTCATAATCATTGAAGGTGCCACCTGCACCTGAGACAATGGCAAATTTTGTCCAGTTTGAGCCGGTGCCTTGACTAAGCACCCAATCACCAATGGCTAAAGCAGCAACAGGGGCAGGTGTTACGCCTGTGCCCGCTGTAACAACTGCGAGGTAAATACCGTTGTTTAGCGTGCTAGGAGCACCAAGGGCTTGTCCTACTGTAAGACCGGCTTCCGTTCCGTATTGATTTAGCGAGACAACAAGATTGGTACTGGCGTTATATGTGCCACCAAAACGTAAGTTCAGTTGAGCAGGACTGCCGTAACCAACCAGCAGCCAATATCCATTTGGCGAAGGAGCAACTGTTCCAATCCAGATATAAGCTGCACGATCAGAAGGGTTAATCCACCACTGACCCGCAAATTCTGCTGTTGGTGCCGATTCGGAAACTTGAGCAATACCATAATCGGCAAGTTGAGCAGCCGTAACACTGTTATTAGCAAGAAAAGTAGTATCGAATGTGCCACTTGTAATTTTACTGGCATCAAGAGAAGGTATATCGGTTGCGGCAAGTGTGGTGCCTACGCTGATATGACCTTGAGCATCTATAGTGACTTTTGTAAATGTGCCGGCGGTAGTAGTATTTGTATGGTTTAATACACCGGCGCCAGTAACATTAAGACCTGTACCTGGACTTATTGCTCCCGTCAGAGCGGACGTTGCTACAGGCAAGTCTGTGCTTGTAAGCGAGCGGAAAGTGGGTGAAGTAGCACTACCGGCTGCAGGACCGGCAAAAATCGTGCCGGCTGTTTGATTTTCAAGCGTGGTAGTGACTACAGCACTGAAATTATCTGGTTTAGTGACAGAAAATGCTAGTGGCGTTGTATCGCTAAACGATAATGTTTGGATACCAGAGGTCTGTTGCCATGCTGCGCCTGTCCACACATAAGCAAAACCAGTATTTGTGTTTAACCACTGTTGACCTTGAAATGCACCGCTGCCAGCAGGAGCATTACCACTAACCACTAATGAACTATCAGCGGCAAGTTTGGCGCTGGTTACTGAGGCGTTGTTTATCTTGTCTGTCGTAACTGCGGCATCGTTAATTTTTGCGGTTGTAACGGCACTGCTAGCGATTGAGGCGGCAAATGATCCAGTACCGGAGCCAGTAACATCGCCGGTCAGCGTGATTGTTTGATCGCCTGTGTTAGTGCCGGAGCTGGTGCCGGAATGAGTACCGCTGACTGTGCCGGATTGGGTAGCAAGGGTGCCGAGTCCTAATGTGGTACGTTGGGCGGATGCATCGGCGTCATCCAAGAGTGCGCGACCTGCGGAGGTGCAGGTAATTTCTTCAAAATTACCCGCGCCAGCAGTAGACCGTCCAAGTAATACGTCCGTTGCGCTGGCGTTTTGAATTTTTGCATAAGTAACGGCGTCGTCAGCTATTTCAACGGTCCCCACTTCGCCCGTGCCAATGGCATCAGCGGTGACGGATCCGGTGGCAAGCTGACTTGCTGTAACAGCGTCATCAGCAATTTTTGCGGTTGTGACGGCATCGTCGGCTAAAGCAGCTGTACCAAGACCAGCGGCGTCAATTTTTGCCGTGGTGACTGCGTTTGCGGCAATTTTGACCGTGGTAACCGCGCTATCGTCGATGCCGGCAGTAGGTGCTATGACCTGCTGATAGGCGCTGCCGTCATAAATCTTGAGATGTTTGGTGGTGCTGTGGACAAAGCCGCGACCTTCAAAATTATCCGAAGCAGGCTCAACACTGTCATAGACGATGCTGGAATCGTTCGCCAGTTTGGCTGCAGTGATGGCGTCGTCAGCCAGTGCGGTGGTGCCAATCTTCGTGGCGCTGGACTGGTTGAGCTTGGCTAGATCAACGCTGGAGTTGTCAGCTAGTGTGGCGCCAGCCTCGAACAGATCTTTGGCGGTGACTTTTTTGGTCTCGCTGGCCGAAATGTCTACGATGGGCAGAACGTCAGTCGCTGCGACGTTTGCCTCAGCGAGCTGAGTCAGTTCTGTAATTCGTTGGTCGGCCACGCGCCAGCTCCGGTTAGGGCGAGTCTTCTAGCAGTTTAGTCCGTCACTTCAGTAAGGAGGAAGTCAAGGTTCTGCTGCATACGGATACGGTCGGTATCCTCCTTAAGGATGTAGCCTGACGGTTCACCGATCAGCAACCTGATTTCGCCGGTCGTCACGAAGTCTATGGCACAGTTGATCGTCTGGTCTGGGCGCACTTCGACTCCTGTGCGCGTGATCATGGCTTCAAATTCATAGTAAATATCTTGTGTATTTGGGTAGACGCTATCTTCCGTAAGCTGGAGAAAACAACTAAATTCACTGCCAATATCTGTACGGTTAATTATTTGTAGCATTAGCAATGAGTTTTCAACAAGCCCGGAATTTTGTGTATTAAACAGACAATCTATGGAGCCAGAGCCGCTGATTAAACCAGCAGAATACATTTTTTTGAAGCGATCCGACATTGTGGTCGTTTCCAGTGCTTCACGATCTGTGTTAAATGTAAAGCCGGTTACATCGCCAAGCACACGTTCTACAGAGCCGTAAACACTAACATTGATATCTATTGGTGCGCCAGCAAAGGATTCTAATGCATATTCGTAAGCGCGATCATTGTTGATTGCTTGTGAAAATTCTTCAAATAAACGGATGCCACCGATTGGATTAATATTTGCATAAGCAATAACCTCACCCAGGGTTGCTCCGCCTCCATCAGGCCATGTAGCCGCAGGCAAAAAGTCTAGACCCCTGTTATCGGAGGTAAAGATTCGCAGCTGATCTCCAGTCAGCAAATTTTCAGCTGAACCGTCAAAACCAAGACGATTTAGGATTGTATTAACGTCTGCTGGAGAAACTGAAGACGAGAAGGTCGCTGCGCTTTTGCGGCGCAATTTTACTTTACCGTAGTGACCTAAAAAATATGTCATGCGTCAACCAATTCACGGAAGGCTCCGTCAACTGTAAATTGGAGTGCTACAGAACTTAGTTCGCCAGTGCTGACTTGTAGTGAAGCATTGGTGATATAAGCATTAAATGCAATGTCGTCTTTAATATCGCTGCCTGAACCGGCGGTGTCACCAACACGTAGCACCATGCCGACACGATCACTTTCGCTGACACCGGCAACGCTGGTTTTCATGATCTTGGCTAAAAACTGATCAAATTGCGTTCCGGGCTCGGTACTGGTAGTACCTTCGCGGCGGTAGTACAACAGGGTGGCGCTGCCCGTAGCACTAGACACGCCAGGTGTATAACTTTTGACGGCTGTGTCTACTGTCGTGGTTTCCAGCAGCTCAAGAGTCGTTTCCAGTGACCAATCACGTAATTTCAACGCCTTTTCTGTGTTGGCAGGCGTGACTTCGCCGGTCCCCGCAGTGGTGAGAAATAATGCGCCGGTGCGGCCCGTATAAAACGCCATCGGAAGTAGGGCTTCGTTCTCGTCTCAGTTTAGCGGCGGACTGTGAATAGGTTGTCAGCAAAATTGGCGATGAGGCTTTGGTCATTGGTGTCGCATGGGTAGATGGTGGCGCGGATCGTTACTTCACCCTCCTCGTCCATGCTGACTTCGCCAACCCGGTAGACCCGCCTGCTGCGAACGGTTTGCCCCAGGACAAACAGCCAGCCTTCACGGTCGGAAAGTGTTGGGGCAGTGTTGTTAGTAATGACGGCGCTAGTCGAAACGACATCGTTGCCGCTGCGATACATCAGGATGTTATAGGTGCCGTTGGGAATCATGCCTTCAATGGGGGTATTGAGTACGCCGCCGGCGGCAACGGTCCCGGTGTAAATGCCGTTCCAGGTGTTTTGGCCGATGTCAACGTAGATGTATGCCCCAGGTATTACGGGGCTGTCAGTGGGGAAGGTTTTGAACTCGATGCTGCTGCGGACGTGCCGGCGAAGGTTGCAGACCAATTTGCCGAACATGATGGCTTGAGCTTCGGTTGTCACATAAGCCGACAGATCAAAGTTTTGTTGTATCGCGTCGTTTTCAACGGTGTCTGCAAGTTGTACAGACAAAGAACGGTTGACAGCAAAAATGCCGTTGGTATCTAGTGAGCGGTAAACGATAGTGGCAACAATATCTTGGACGTTGGCGTCGTAGTCCATGAACTCCTCTTTATAGGAGTCAGCCAAAATATTGCCTTGGTTGAAGAGGGCTGTGATGGCGACCGTACGAGTCATCTCGCCGGTGGCAACGTTGTAAGGCACAGACGGAATCAATGTTTCGAGGCCACCGATTCGGGCAAACTCCAGCAGGCTAAATGGTGCCGTGCTGACCCAGAACGAGCGCCAGTTGGTGCGATCAGCAATGACACCATCAAAGAAAAAGTTGTTGCGCTCACAAAAGCGTTTTGTGATGGCTAGTTGGCTGGTGTCAATACCCTGCAGATCTGCGTAGTTGCCGATGCCGTCTTCGCGGTCAATAACAGTGTCCAAAAAAATGTCTGGGGCAAAACAGCTGGGACCGTCTGGTGTAGCTGGGTAGGCCAATGTTGATGTGTTAAGGCGGCGTACAGGTTTGCCCTGCGTGACGAATGTTGTGAACGAGCGCATGTCCTGCAAACTTTTGCCGCTAAAAACGTTGAAACCAATCAACGAAAGGTTGCGGTAAAGACGTGTCAGATCGAAGGTTTGGCGCTGTTGTTCGGTAACAGCGGTGATTAAAAATTCGGGGCCGCGTTCAAAGCTGGTGTTGTATTGGGTGTCAGCGTCGAGGCTGAACCAATCCCATTCATTAGTGGCTGTGGGTGATTGATTGATTGCGGGAAATGGATAAGGAGCTGTTGATTGAGTAATTTGACTGTCACGGTGGAAGCCGGTAAAATACACCTGACTTCCTCCGCCTAAATCAATAGTGGTTGCGCTCCCGCTATTTTCCATATAAAAATAGCGTATGTTGCCATTAGACAGTCTTAAATCTGGACGTTCAGTTACCTCAGAGATAGGATCTGTAACGGGTTCAAATTTAAATTGCCAGTTATATGCAGTATTACCGCCGCTGAATTTTATATAGACGTAGTTATCTTGATCGGCTGCACGCCTGACAACAAAGATGCCTGGTATGTAATTGTAGGCGCCACCGGCTATTCTGTAGCGCACGGTGAACATTGAGCTGCGTTGCTGTAATCCATTATCACTAGCGGCATAACCTCTGCGACGTTCGCGTCCATACTCGCGTTGACGCCCTGAAATTTTGCGAAATACTTGACATCGAATTGCAATATCTACATGATTACAGGTGGTTAAAGTACTATACGATGCTTCCTCCACGCGAACTAATGCTTTAAGGGGAAAGAGTTTGTCGCTGCCTCTTGAGCCACTATTGCGCAGATTAATAAAAGTTCGTATTAAACTTATTTCTGCGCTATTAAGATTCCTGACAAAAGCATCTACAGTTACTCCGTAATTTTGAGTTCCATGTCTACTGACGTGTATGCTGCGACGTTCTGTGCGCTTTACATAGATGGCTGGAGAAGCAAGAAGTTGTTCAGGAGTGCGTATATTGTCGCGCTGATCTTGTGCAAGAAGTGAGTTAGTTACACGCTCACTCTCTAGAAAGCGTGGATCGCGTCTAAAATCGTCATATGTATCAGACGCCTCATCAAAAGAATACGGTATTGTTGGTGCATTACCCGGTTCAATACAGGTTAGATCAACATGTACATCACCTTCGTCTGTTGACGTACCAATAATATTGGTGACACGAAAACGCGCAGAACCTAGTTTAAATATTCCAGCGTCGTCAAATACACTTGCATAAGTGCGGCGTGCATCCATAGCACTCCGCGTTAAATCATCGCGGAACGCGACGCCGTTCGGCGAATTTGCGGTTGATAATATGGTAACTCGCATGGTCGCTCCAACTGGTATGGCAACAAGGCCCTGATTTGTCCAGTTAAAAGTGCTAGAAACAGTAATACCTAAATTGATGCTGCGCTTATCGCCGGCCTCATCGCGTAAATAGCTTTTTACATTAAGCGGGACAGGACTGTAGCCGCCAAATGTATTTGAACTCGTAGGTGAATAGGCTTGGCTAAAACCGTCGAGGCGTTCATTTAGTACAGCTGGTTGAAGGCGATAAGGATTATCATTTGCGCTGCCGTATTTGGTGGGGTCGGTTGCGGAGTTGCTGTTAGTTTCATCGCGGAAACGAAGAGTCCCTGTGCCCCTTGGTTGGAAGTAAATCCATTTGTTTTGGGCGATTAGATCGCTAACTGGTGTCTGACCGAAAGCGCTTTTGGTGGCGTCGATAGCGGTGATTGAGCCGCCGGTCAGCGTCATCAGCATCTGGAGGAATTGGTTGCTGCCGTAACTGCGGACGGCGCTCCAGATCATGGCGCCGGCTACGCGAACACCACCGGCGCTGTTTACAGATGTATTTGTATAAACGAGTGGTACGGGATCGCCGTATTTTGCAAGTTCTTGGGTCGAGTTGAATCCAAAGCGTGGGGAGAAGCGTCGTTCCCGTGTTTGGCGTTCGCCGCCTGAAACATCTCTGATTTCTGGAACTTGAGGGCGTGGCGTCAATACCGCCGCAGCAACCTGAAAGATCGTTCCAATAACGGTCAAAACAAGCGCAACTTCACCCCCTGTATTTCTAGTATCAAAAATAGTGCCTTCCTTAGGATCGCTATATTCTGCTTGGATGGCAAGAAATTCCAGGTATTCGTCTTTTGTGATGCCGAGGGTGGCGATCAGGTCATATTCATAAGGCAGTAGTTTGCGGGTCATCGGTTCATCCAGAAAATTTGACCAATACCGCCCAGTGGTGCTCGAATCACGTGGTGGCCCGGACCGATAAACAGCACGTCGGTGCTATCAATGTAAGTGCCCAGAGCTGCGCCGACTTCAACTGGCAGCAAAACAACCGCCCCGGGTTTTGGGTGTTTGCAGCGAATACCGTTTTCCAGCAACCAACGTGCCATGCGCCGGCGCGGGAAGGTATCGTCAGTGTATTCCGCATAGACCCAGTTGTATTGGGGGCTGTAGTCACCAAAACCCAAGCGGCGGTGGATTTCACAGGCCAGTTGGAAACAGTCGGTTTTGCCGCTGCCGTCGTCTGGGCGGTGACCCCAGCCATAAACCAAGCCGATCAAATCGTTGACGTTGATCATTGCAGCGAAATTTGACTGTCCAGCGGAAGGGGTCCCACCAGATCGCGGGTTATTTGGCGGTTGGGGAAGTTGCTAGCAACGCTGTCAATCGCACTGCGGAAACGGAGTTCCAGCGTGGTGTCACTGATGCTGCTGCCTGTGCCGACAAAATATTCCGCAAGGCGGTTTGGGGTGTAGGCGCCGTCGGCAGTTAACCAAATAGTGGTCAGCGTTAAGCGGGAAAGACGATTGCCGTCGCCACTTTGGAGGAGACGCAGCGAGATTTCCAGATTGGGGAAAAGTACCTGGAGCACGTTATTGTCACCACTCAAAGCAGCGGTGGTGCCTTCGGTGCGAAAGGGAGCAAAGCTGTAAGTGTCGTTGCCGTAAACTTTATTTTCGTTGGCAAAATAATTTTGGAATAGGAAGCGGCCTCCGGTGCTGCTTGTTAAGTTAAAAAACTGAGCGATTCGTATATCCATTAGTCGTCGTAGCGGGGGTCGCGGATTTCTCCGGCAAGATTAATACGGACTGTATTTACACCAGGGCGCACAGAGCTGATTTCTGGTGGTTGGGCGTATTCCCAGCGCAGGTTGTCCACAGAAGCACTGGCGCGGGCGGCTAATGTGGCAGACATTCCCGCCGTGACATTACTGCTGACTTGGAAACGGCGGTTGGCGGCAGTTTGTGTGCGGTAGTGGTCAATCAGTGTTACAGCCGTGGCGTCCGAAATATTGGCGTATTCCAGTTGCAGGACAGCACCAAAAGGTTGATTGCCGAAGGTGCGCTTGATGGCGACGCCAGATAGTGAGCGGTATTGCTTTTGTGGATACGTGCCCGGTTTGAAGTTGCGGGACGTTGGCGTGATTGAAGGGAAGGCGGTCATCAGCGGAGTCCGATACGAGTACGGGTTTGAGGCGACTGTTGGATGCGATCTAGGGTCATGGTCATGCCACGCCTGGCGCCATCACGGGTAGCTTGGCGGCGGGTTTCGGCCATGGCGGCTTCCAGTTGATCGCGGCTGACATAGTCCACTCCGCCGATATTGGTGGTTTCAAAGCTCATGTTAAGTACGGGAGACCCGCCGGCACTACCTGGGGCGGCGCCCATTGAGGAGCGCAGGTCGCTGTTGGACATCACGCCGCCGTTAGTGCCAGGTACAAACAACTCGGGACCGCGCTCGCCAACGAGGTAGGGAGTTGCTGCTCTTACAGAACCGCCGTTAGCCATCGCACCAACACCGAATGTACCACCTGAAAATGATCCAAGAGATGCACCGCTCACAGAATTTGTGCTTCCAAAACCTCCTGTAGCCATAGTCGGTGTAAATGCGTTAGTTGAAACGTTTCCAGATGAATAACTGCCGCCACCGCCAGCTACAGCTCCAAGGGCTTTAAGGATAGTTTGCAAAATAATCATTGTGATTTGTTTGGCGATAATTTCGGATGCCATTTGAAGGAAGGCATCACCGACGGATTTGAAGAAGCCGGCAAGAGCTTCTTGAGTTGTCATGGAGCCAGAAATAATGCCCTGGAACGCTTGGCCAAATGCTGTGCCGATGCTATCCGCAACAGAAACGGCAACCGTGCCAAGGTTGGTGAGTTTAGTGATCTCATCTTGCAGGGCACCTATGCGTTGCTGGACAATTTCAGCTGCGCTTTGGGGTGCGGCAATTTGTTTTTTGAGTGCTTCAATTTGTGCCAGTTGACCTTCGTCAAATTGTTTGCCTTGGCGAAGGGCATCCATTTCATACATAATCCGAAGGCGATTGCGCTCGGCTTCGGTGGTGGCATTTTTAAGAGCTAGTTCTTGCTGAAAACCACGGATAGTATTTTCGGCATTTTCTTTGCGTTGCTGTTCAATTAACGCAATATCTTGAACCGTTTTTTGGTAGGCCAAAGCAGCTTTGGCTTCTTGAGTACCTAAGATTGCTAACTTTGCTTTCATATTTACTTCTTTTTCTAGTTTGCCTGCCGTCTCAATAGCTATTTCTTCGAGTTGTTGTTCTCCTTGCAGGCGGCGGGCGAGAATAGGATCTTTTGCTAACTCAGCGGCAAAAATTTTCTTGGAGTAGTCGCTTTGACGTTCTAGTTCGATTGTGATTAGTTTTTGGTCGCGGAGTACTTCTAAAACACGTTGGGCTTCACGGGCGGCATCTCTTGCTGCTTTATCCGCTTTTGGTTTTGGCGGAGTAAATGTTCTTCTATCTTCGGATGTAACACGGCCCGCTGGTGCGCTAGGGACAATGCCTTCTGCGGCGGCACTGCTGAGAATTGCTTGGGCATCTTCGGGGCCAGCAATAAATTGCCGCTTGCCACCTGGTACATTCCGGAATGTTCCGCCACGTTGTGCTCGGGTTATTTCAGCCAAACGGGCTTGTTGAGCGGGTGTGGCCTCTCGACGCAACGTAGCTAGCCGATTTTCAGCTGTGATGCCCCCGAGTACAGTATTTAATGCTGCAATAAAGGCTTTAAGCGGACCTGCAACAAGAGCAAATAGTTGCGCTGTAAGTGTATTCCACTCTTTTGTTAGTTGATTAGTCTCATCCCCTAATTCTTGTAGCGCCTTTACGCCTTCACCGCCAATGCTTCTGGCTAGATCTTGTGTAAGTAAATCGGCTAGTTCTGATACACGGCCCTGCTCTCCGAGTGCAATAGCCTGATCTTCAACCGCAGTGGTTGAAAACAGTGCTTTTTCACGCATAAACTCTAATGTTTTGCCGGTAGACGTAAGCGCCACGCCGGTTTTTGCTGCGGCAGCTACAAACAAATCGGCTTGTTGGCCAATGGCACTGAGTCCAATCTGGGCCGCAAATGCGTTGGGCCCTGGTACAAGGCCGCCGGCTGCACCACCTAAAACAGCGCCGGGACCGCCGCCAAACAGTAAAGGAAAGCCGCCGCCGAGCGCTATACCTGACAGCTGGCTCGCTCTGCGCTCTCTTTGGGCCTGTAAAAATAAGGGGCTGCCCGGAATGTTTGCCGCTCCGCCAACAGGGCTAAATTTGCCGGCAAGCAATGTACCCTGTCTTGATATATTTAATTCACGCTCGGCTAGCTCTATAGCTTCTTGCTTTGATCGGTTTAATTGCTTTTGGTTTCTGTTTGCGTCTGCAATAGCAACAGCAGAGTTTTGATCAAGACGCTGTAAGTTAGATGCAAGACCGGCTAACTGCTGGCGTGTTGTCGCCATTCTATTCAAAATTTCTTGTTTTTTAGCATTAATTTCTAGGGATTTTTGCTCTATTTTTGTAAGTGGCAAGGCGACTGGAAAGCCCATTGCTCCAGCGCCTGCTAGAGGGCCTTGGGCTAGAGGTCCAGATGTCCCCGCAAGAAATTTACTTTTTTGTGCTTGTGCCGCAAGTAGTTCTAAAACTTCTTGCGTGCCTTTTACTAATGCATCCTGAGCCTGTACTTTTTTGTTTAATTCGGCAGCGCTTTTTTCTTCTAAACGCAGTAAAGCCTGCTGCAAGTCCGTCTCATCTCTGCGTCCTTGTATTGTTCTTTTAATTCGTTCTTCAACTGGTGATCTTTGACCGGCAAGTGTTCCTACGGGTGAAGCAGGTCCCGGACCTATAGGACCTCCATATTGAGTTGTTTCACGGATACCTGAAGCTGCAAGTTTTGCTCTGCGACGTAGCTCTATTTCATCACTTATAAGATCATTTTGAATTTTTTTGGCCGCATTTTCTTGGCCCAAAGCTGTGACTACTTGACTTATTGCTTGAGCGTAATCACCCGATGCTTTTCCTGCGGCATCCAGTTGGATGGCAGTCTCACGTAAATTTCTAGATGCTCTGCCGACAGCTTCACTATACGAATTAATACTTTGTACAGCATTTCTATCAATTAATGTTTTTACATTTGCATCATCAATAGCGCGGCTAAGCTTGGTAATTCGCTCTTGAAGCTCTTTTAACCGAGACGCGCCTACTACGCCAATTTCAATGTCGGCTCTGTAAGCCACGGCGCCACGTCACACTCTGGTACTTCAGTTTACGGTGTAAAAAGCCGCCGGGTTAGCGGCGGCGTCGGGCTTTGTCGATTTCCTTCTGTTGGTCCTCGTTCAGGATCTGGAAGTAGGCGCTCCAGCCGATCAACTCCTCGGCGGTCATGGTGGTGCGGACTTCGCTCAAGCTCAGGCCCAGTTCTTTGGCCACGCCGAACTGGAGTAGTAGCCAGTTGTCTTTGCGAAGTTCGGCACTCAGTTCTTTGGGTCGATGGGCTCGGCGTCGTCGGTCAGGATCGCCAGCATCAGGGTTTGCAGGTCCTTGTCCTTGACTTCGTTTTTGAGCACGTCGATTTCGCCGGCGTTAAATAGGCGGCTGCCGGCATCGTCTAGTGCTTTGGCGATCAGCAGCTGGAGGGCGAAGGCGTTGGCGTCGTCAGACTTGGCTTGCTTTTGGGCGCGTTCACGCTCGGCCATCGTCAGGGGCGCCACCCACATTTCAAACTTGCTGCCGTCAGACAGTTCAACGGTCTTTTTGACGGGCTCCAGATTGGCGGCCTTGCGGAGGCGGTCGATGGCGCGGAGCGAACTAGGGGCAGGCATACAGATCCTGATGGTCTGGCGTTAGTGTAGCGGACTAGAAATAAAAAACCCCGGCGGTTAGGCCGGGGTCGTATTACCTACACCAGCAGCCTATCAGGCAGAGGTGCTGAAGTCGAAGGTGGGGGTGGCGGCTGGGCGGAAGTTCACCGTCACGGACTGGGCGTCATCAGGGTTGACGTTCATGCTGGCCGAGGTCAGCGTGGCGTCAAAGCTGATTGAGCGGCTCAGGTTTTCGCTCACGCTGCCGCCGCTGTACACACGGTCAATGTACAGCTTGAAGGCCGCACCAGTTTGCTGGCGCTGAAGCACGTCTTCGACCATCCGGTTGGACATCGAGGCGTTCTCATTGGTCATGTAGACCGTGGCAGTGCCGGTGCCATCGCCGAAACCAGCGATGTAGCTGCGGAATGGCACGTACTGACCTTGGGTCTGGCCGATGGTGGTGACGTCGATCTCGGCACGGCTGATTTCAAAGGTCCAGTCGCGGACTTGACCCACTGCTTCATAAGCGGCGTAAGCGACCTGAAATTCATTCGGAGCACTGGCTGTGCCGTCGTCCGTGATGTTCAGTGCGGCGCCACCGGCGGTGGCGGACACTTGCAAAGCACCGCTACTAGCGGTATAGGCAATCACGAAATAGGTCGTGGCAGCCGAAATGCCGGCAGGCAGAGTGCCACTTCCAGCTCCTCCGGTTTGACTGTTGATGATGCTGAACTGCACCGGGTCACCGACCTTCAAATTGAGGTAGGTTTCAACCGTGATGGTGTCGGTGCCAGTGTTCACGCCGGACTCACCGAAAGTTCCGGTGGTGCCAGCGGGCTTGTAGTAAAGAGCGCCGGACGTACCGGACAGAACGGTGGTGGCCATTGGCGTACCAAGAGAGTTGTTACGGGGCGGGCACTGCCCGGCTTATTACAGGTTAGCGCCCGAAACAGTGTTTACTACGGCAGCACAGTAGCTACGTAGGATGTGTCAATGCGTCCCACAAAATGGGGTGCTTCCTCAGTTGCGGAAAATGTAGGGCCGTTGATTTCACCGACCTTGAAATAAACGCCGCTCGTGCCTTTGGTGGAGTTGTTGATTGTCTCCAGTACGTTTACGGCTGTGTTGAGCAAAACTTGATTGCGGGCGGGGCCTTTGCCCTTTTCTGTAAAAATGCGGATAATAATTGCGCCACGCGCATTATCGACACTAGAGGTAAGCGTGGGTTCGTTGGTAATGCCGAAAGTAACATTGACGCGGATGTATTCGGTGGTCGTGTTGGCGGGGACAGCTGTGATGTTATCGAAAAAAACCGGTACGGCTGGCACTAATGCACCAAAGGCTGACAGCAGTGGGTTTTCGACGGCGGCGCGGATTGCTTGGTAGTTCATAGCTTCACGTTACGCAATGCTTGATCCATGTAAGTGCTGATTCTTTTGTCGATGGTGCCGCCACGCAGATAGGTCGTATACCAATCCAGTGGGGCAGTACGCCGATTGGGACCACTGACGTTGACAGATAGGTCGCCGCGAAGACCTGTTACTCGATCGCCTCGCTCAGCTTTTTTAATGGGTTCAGATCCTGGATATCTATACGTACTTTCAACTAAATCCAAAGCTACGTCTGCGTGTGGTGCTTTATTAGCTATGTAGTATTTAATTTCTGGCTTAAATTTATACTCATCAACAGTCAAAATCGGGGCAAGAATCCGCTGTCGTGGACCAGAAGAGCCGCTACCGCTAGACACTTTGCTGGCGCTTGCTATTTCCCATGAGTTAGAGAATTGGCCTGACCAAGCTGGACCTAGTTCTTGAAGGTCTTTTACGACAGCTTGAGCAGATTGGGCGACGCCGACAATAAAAGGTGCCAAAAAACCTGCCTCAATTTTCTGGGCAAGTTTCATAAAATCGTTTCGTCGGCGAGCCATTACTGGGGTCTCGCTATGAGGGTGTGGAGGACTGGGTTGTCGCCGCGGTAGCTGGTGATGGCGATGATTTTGGCTTCGCGGGTGGCGCCAGCCTGGGTGTATTGGATGCGATCGGCTTCGGTAGGGTAGTACGTTCCGAGCTCGCTGTTGCCGATGATGACCTTGAGGTCGGTTGTTTGGTACAGGCCTTCGGATTCGCGGGGTGTAAGGCGCGTAATGACGCCTTTCAAGGTGACGTTGGTGTCGGCGCCAGTGACGTTGCCGGTGGTGGGGTCGTAGGTGCGGGGCGTAGTGGTTTTGATGTACGTGATGGTTTGGCCCCAGTCGGCAAGGATGCCGGCAGGGATTGAGGCGAAGGTATCGTCAATCAGGCTCATGTCAGCCTCGGAATAGACGGACGGCGTAATTAGCTGCGCCACCCATGCAGTAGGGGCCGAGGTAAGTCTGGAGCCAAGGATAGACATCAAAGACGTTGTTGATGACGCCACTGGTTTGGCTGGTTTTGTTGTACTTGACTTTGAGTTCGCCTAGCTCTACTTCGTCGGGAATACCGGTTGTGCCGGTGGTGCCAGTGATGGCGTCTGTATCGTTGGCTAGAGATCGAGCCAGTTCAAAAGTGGCGACTTTGATGTCGGTGGGAATTAGGCTGCACGCCAGGTCAATGTCATCGACTGTGTAGTCTTCACGCGGCCATTTGAGGGCTTGGGTGGTGGTGCAGCGGTCGCCGTAAAAACTCAGGGCGTTGATCCAGCGGGTGGCGGAAATCAGAGCGCGGTTCTTTTGGTCGTCGGTCTTATCCGTCCAAGTGGACGAATTTGGAACTGTCTCAAAATAGGTGTTGGCAGCCGCCAGCGTCACATACGAATTAGCCGAAGCTCCAGCCAGAGTGGCATCAATGGTGGCGGCCACGGCTTAATACATCCTTTGTTTGAGTCTAGCGTCAGTCTTGGATTTCCTTGTTTTGGGGGGATTGTTAAGAATTACAGCGTGGTAGACCTGTACGCCGGATAGCTCCAGGTCGGCGTGGGCTTCGGCGTGTTCGCCGTAGGGGACATCAATGAAGGAGCGGAGGTTATCCTGTAGTACGAAAAGCCGAACTGTTTTCATGACTGCGCGTAAAGCTGCTTCTGCTGACGTCAGCCTAGAAGTTAAAGAGGTGGTTGCTCCAGATCCGAGGAAGCCGCGGGAATGGAGTGCGGTGGCTAAAGAGATTCGGCAGTTGCGGGAGTCGGGCGCGACTGTGCCTGATATTTGCGAGAAACTGGAGGTTTCGTATGTGCTGGTTAATCAGCTGATTTTGCAGTCGTACAAAATGGTCATTGACTCAAAATACGTGTTTGAGCGCCAAGAGAAGTTGCGGTTGGGGATTGATTGACATAAAAAAGGGGGCTCCGAAGAGCCCCTTTTGTTTGACCAATGCCGATCAGTAGGCAGTGGTATCGAACGGGGTGTTGACCAGCAGGCGGCAGATGGGCACCATTTTGGTGGTGGCGAACACGAGGTTCCAGTTGCCGATGGTGGT
>Ga0194130_10004729_pt1 | contig 17034 bp, 14 predicted proteins | sample TA2KigsurfametaG_FD_160084 | JGI IMG/M metagenome (GOLD analysis project Ga0194130, IMG submission 160084) | Freshwater microbial communities from Lake Tanganyika, Tanzania - TA2015050 Kigoma 12 surface | ecosystem: Environmental > Aquatic > Freshwater > Lake | place: Tanzania: Lake Tanganyika... | reverse complement strand
GATTATCTCAAGATTCAAAAATACTTAGCTGAAGCTCCATTCACCCCGGGAATTGGTGAAAACTCATCTTCGGCTCCCAAACTAGGGGTTTGGACCGGATGGCAGATCATCAGACAATACATGGAAAAGAATCCTGATTGTAGTCTTCAAAAATTGATGCTGGAGAAAGATGCCCAAAAAATTTTAGCAGGATCTAAGTATAAACCAAGAGATTGAGGGAATGATGCCATGAAAATAGGACTGGTACTATCCGGAGGTGGAATAAGCGGAGTTGCTCATTTAGGTGTGCTTCAAGCGCTTACTGAAGCAGGAATTAAATTTGATAGAATTAGCGGAACCAGCGCAGGTTCAATTGTAGGTGCACTTTTCGCACAGGGTATTGAACCTACCGAAATTCTTAAGGTCTTTATGAGGACCCATCTTTATAAATACATCCGACCTGCTTTACGAGCTAAAGGATTGATGTCATTGGATAAATTCAGAACTCTTTTACTGGAATACCTACCACATGATTCTTTTGAAGGGCTGAAGATTCCTACAGTGATTACGGCTACCAATTTTAATGAATGCAAAGTTACCTATTTCCGATCCGGTGAATTAATCAATCCTATTTTAGCCTCCAGTGCCATACCTGTCTTCTTTAAGCCCATTCCAATTGCCGGAAAAATTTATATCGATGGGGGTATTTTAAATAACTTTCCGGTTGAGCCCATCAAATCAGAATGCGACTTTATTATCGGTTCTTCCTGCAACCATTTACCGGAAGCTGATAGAATCGAAAGCTACCGCCGGCTCGTAGAACGTTCAATCATTATGTCAATCAATTCGGATATGGCCATGAAAGCTGAGTATTGCGACGTAATCATCGAACCTCAAGGAATGGGTGCAACAAGCGTATTTGATGTTCGAAAAACTGAGGAGATATATTGGTTGGCTTATGAAGCTGCATTAAGAAAGTTGAAAACAGATCTGAAACTTCAGGGCTTATTAGCCAAATAAAAAAGGAGCTCAAAACCAAATGGTTTTGAGCTCCTTTCAACTAAATTAACCTAAGTTCGATATAAACAATCTAATTTAGGTGAGATTGACAAAAGATATTGCCGGGTCCTGATTATTTTTCTCAGTCTGTTGCTTCCGGTCCCGTGTTCGGCCCTATTTTTTTGCGGGAAATGGAATCCCTATCCGAATATTCAGTAAGGCAAAAAAGATTGGGCTGCCACCCGGGTTTGGGGATCTATTACCGGACTGCCCGTACCGATGAAAAAAAGCAGCGGGTAAACTAAACCTTGCCGAAAGAGGTATCTTCCGGCGATGAATCATCTGATATCAAGTAGCATTTCTTGCCGGAAATACTCCGGAGGAAAGGACTACAAGAAGCGATAACGCGCAGGTATTGCTTTCCAAAATCAAATCATAGGTCTCCGGAGCAACAGGAGATCCATCAAAAGGATAATTTCTATAATCGAACTGAGATTCAATTAAAAACTATTTCAATATTTTTAGTACTGCCCTTAAACAAATTACAATTCCAATAACCCATAATACGTTTGACACCATGTCAATCATAGGCCATGTACCCGTAAAACGTAAAAAAATACCGACAAGACCAATTACTATGCCCAAGGTAATTGTGGTATAATGGGATGGATTGTTTGATTCTGCACTAGAATTGTTATTGTTTGATGTATTTTCCATTTTCCTTTATTGAGGAATGTCTAAATTTATGAATCTATCTTGGAGTTCAAAACCGAATTTTATATTGATTAACCGTTAGATAAAGCAGCCGCTCCACTTACAATTTCCGTCAATTCTGTCGTAATCGCAGCTTGTCTGGCTTGGTTATAGGACAGTTTTAAGGCTTTCAATAATTCGCCTGCATTTTCTGTTGCTTTATCCATTGCGGTCATGCGTGCACCATGCTCAGAAGCATGAGAATCCAAAACAGCTTTATAAACCTGAGTCTTAATCGATTTAGGAATCAGTTGTTCAACAATTTCTTCCTGTGAAGGTTCGAGTATATAGTCAACTTGTGTTGTTTTCGCGATGAGCTTATCCGATTTAGGTACAGGTAATAATTGCTCGGTAGTTAAGATTTGAACAGCAGCATTTCTGAATTGGTTGTAAACCAGTTCAACCCGGTCGTATTCACCTTTGGCAAAAGCAGCCATTACCGATTCTGTGATTTTTGAAGTATTTTCGAAACTCAGGTCACTGAATAATTCATTATTGTTACCTAGGACTGTAAATTTTCGCTTTTCATAAAAATCCTGAACTTTTTTACCAATAGCAACAATGTGAACATTTCCCTTACGTAGCTGCTCTGAATAGTTTTCTGATATCAGATTATTAGTTGTCTTGATCACATTCATATTGAATGCTCCAGCTAAACCACGATTAGATGAAATGGTAATGATCAATATTTTGTTGGGTTCACGTTCCTGAGTGTATGGTGAATTGGAGCCATCCATACTTGCAGAAAGATTAGAAAGTATATCTCTCATCTTATTTGCATAAGGACGCAGCTGAATTATCGCACTGGTTGCCCGCTTCAACTTTGCAGCAGAAACCATTTTCATGGCCTTTGTAATCTGCTGAGTTGAGCTGACAGATGCTATACGATTTCTTACTTCTTTTAAATTAGCCATTTTTATTAGATGCTAGACCTGAGATTAGAGATATTAGAACTATTGTCCAAATTTCATATCTCAAATCTAATGTCTCTTATCTTTTTAATATTTATCACTTAGCTCTTTTGCAACTGTTTCAAGTGCAGCGGTTATTGCATCATCAAGTTTACCGGCTTTTAAGCCCGCTAATGCTTCAGGATGACGCTGTTCCAACTGCTGAATGTATTCTGCCTCAAATGCCTTAACCATATTAACCGGAACATTTCTCATCAAGTTTTTGGTTCCTACATAGAGTATCGCGACTTGTTTTTCTACTGTTTCAGGAGAGAACTGTGCCTGCTTCAACAATTCAACGTTACGTGCTCCTTTATCTAAAACGGATTTAGTAGCCGCATCAAGGTCAGAACCAAATTTTGAGAAAGCTTCTAATTCGCGGTATTGCGCCTGATCAAGTTTCAAAGTGCCCGCAACTTTCTTCATGGATTTGATTTGTGCATTACCCCCCACGCGAGATACCGAGATACCCACGTTAATTGCCGGACGAACACCCGCGTTAAATAAGTTAGATTCCAGGAATATCTGACCATCTGTAATTGAAATTACGTTGGTTGGGATATATGCAGAAACATCTCCGGCCTGAGTTTCAATAATTGGAAGAGCGGTGAGTGAACCTCCTCCTTTTACGATATGCTTAATTGATTCTGGAAGATCATTCATGGATTGAGCGATAGAATCATTTTGATTGATCTTTGCTGCACGCTCCAATAAGCGGCTGTGCAAGTAGAATACATCGCCGGGATATGCTTCACGACCCGGAGGACGGCGTAATAAAAGAGATACCTCACGATAAGAAACTGCCTGCTTAGAAAGATCATCGTATACAATCAATGCAGGTCTGCCGGTATCACGGAAAAACTCACCAATAGCAGCGCCCGCAAAAGGAGCATAGAATTGCATGGGAGCAGGATCAGAAGCAGAAGCCGCCACAATCACCGTATAAGGTAAGGCACCATTTTCTTCCAATACTTTTAATATTTGGGCTACGGTAGAGTTTTTCTGACCAACAGCCACATATATACAGAACACCGGTTTACCCGCTTCATAAAACTCCTTTTGATTGATGATGGTATCAATACAAACTGCGGTTTTTCCGGTTTGACGATCTCCAATTACAAGCTCACGCTGTCCACGACCGATTGGAATCATCGCATCAATTGCTTTAATACCGGTTTGCAAGGGCTCAGTAACCGGCTGACGATAAATTACACCCGGTGCCTTACGCTCCAGTGGCATTTCATAAGTATCCCCTAAAATTGGACCTTTACCATCAATAGGCTGACCCAAAGTATTAACAACACGACCCAACATCCCTTCACCAACTTTGATTGAAGCAATTTTATTGGTACGCTTAACTGTAGCACCTTCTTTGATCTCATCAAAAGCACCGAGTAAAACGACACCTACGTTATCTTCTTCAAGGTTTAAAACAATTCCCTGTAAACCGCTGTCAAATTCAACCAGCTCTCCTGATTGAACCTTAGTTAAACCGTATACACGTGCGATACCATCACCCACCTGTAAAACAGTACCAACCTCTTCGAGTTCAGCCTCCGACTTAAAGCCTGACAGTTGTTGTCTTAAAATCGCCGAAACTTCATCTGGTCTTACCTCTACCATAGTAGTATTTTTTTGAGTTTTATATTATAAATCTTACACTTCCCAACCCCAAAAGGAAGCAATAAACAGCCCTGTTAAGGATTTGGGGTTATTAATTATGTTCAAATTCCTTTTTTAATTGATTAAGCTTGCTGGATAAACTGGTATCAAATTGTTTATCACCAACCTTTAGAATAAAGCCGCCAATCAAATCAGGTTGAACATGAGCAGAAAGAATCACCTCGCCCTTTGTTGCCTGTCTAACCACTTCCTCCAGCTGAGTAATATTTTCCTTACCTAAAGGATAAGCAGAAGTGACTGTAGCTTTAACAATATTCTTTTTGATGTTGTATTGATTGATAAATTCCTTCGCTGTAGCATACAGAATCTCGGAACGACCCTTTCTAATTACAATATGAAAAAAAGAAAGAATCATTTTATGCAACTTATCTTCGAATAAGCCATCCAGGATATTTGCCTTTTTTTCAAGGCTTATAATCGGATTTTTTAGAATTGCCTGTAAAGCAGGATTTGCTCTGCATGTTCCGAGAAATAATTCAACATCCTTCTTAACGGGCTCGAGAGCGTTCTGCTCAATAGCTAAGTCAAGGATAGATTTTGCGTAACGCGTTGCAACTTGTATTTCTGACATATTCGATTTGTCGATTTATCAATTTGACAATTGATTAATTGAGTTTTACTTCTTTCAACAGGTCATTAACAAGAGCCTGTTGTTTATCCTGATCCTCCAGTTGCTTGCGCAATACTTTTTCAGCAATAGCTATTGATAAACTTGAAACCTGATTCTTGATCTCTGCCATAGCAGCAAACTTTTGATTCGTAATTTCATCTTTTGCCTTTTCGATCAATTTAGTTCCTTCTGCCTTAGCCTGTTCTTTTGCATCATTGATTATTTGATCTTTAATTTCTTTGGCTTCTCTGAGAATATGATCACGCTCTAAACGAGCCTCCTTTAAAAGATCTTCATTTTCACTAATCAGCTTGGCCATTTCAGCTTTCGCCAATTCAGCTTTAGATAAAGCATCCTCTATTGAATGCTCACGCTCATCAAGAGCCTTTACAATCGGCTTCCAAGCATACTTGCTTAAAATAAAGAACAGAATTAAAAAGGCAAAGGTCGACCAGATGAATAAACCCGGATCCGGAGAAACTAATGGATTTAATGCCAGTAATGTCATTTTGTTATACTATTTAATCAATCAAAATAATTAAATAAGGCCGGTGCCAATCGCACAAGCCTTATTTTTTAGTTTACTTGTCCTGTTCCCAAGAACGCGACAACCACAGCAAATAACGCTACTGCCTCAACGAATGCTGCGGCGATTAACATAACTGTTTGAATTTTAGATGCTGCTTCCGGCTGACGAGCCATAGCTTCTAAGGCTTTTCCACCAATGCTTCCAATACCAATACCTGCTCCGATAGCAGCTAATCCTGCACCGATACCGGCGATACTTCCTACGATCATAATCTGATTTTTAAATATATATTAAACAAAAAATAAATTCATATTAATGTTCAGCATGCTTCTCTTCGATAGCCGTTCCTATGTATAACGCTGACAGAATGGTGAAAATGAATGCTTGAATAAAACCTACAACAAGTTCAATTACACTGATAAACAAAACAAAAGGAACTGCGATTCCGGCAACGAAAATAGACTTTAAGATGAATATTAAAGAAATCAAACTTAAAATAAGAATGTGACCGGCAGTGATATTCGCAAACAATCGAATCATTAAAGCAATTGGCTTGGTAAATAAACCAATGATCTCAACCGGAATCATCAGCGGATATAACCACCAGGGCACATGAGGCGTTAATACGTGTCCCCAATAATTTTTATTGCCATTAACGGTAGTAAGTACAAAAGTGCAAAGCGCTAACATCATAGTCACCGCAATATTTCCGGTTAAGTTTGCACCACCTGGAAAGAAAGGAACCAAACCCATCAGGTTATTCAACCAAACAAAGAAAAATACCGTCAACAAATACGGCATAAAACCCCTGTATTTATGCCCTAATTGCGGTTTGGCAATATCGTCCCGAACAAAGAGGATGATTGGCTCAAGGATAGACTGTAATCCCTTTGGGGCTTTGCCTTCACGTTTCTTGTAAGCACGGGCAATACCGATAAATACAAACAACAAAATAGTAACCGAAATTAATAGGGAAACAACGTTCTTGGTTATTGAAATATCCAGCGGACTGGAATTTATAATATCGCCCTGATTGTTGTATGCAATGTACGTTCCATCGGCACTTTTAACCGCTTCAGGATAGTAATATTTTCCATGATAATAAACCAGTCGAGTACCACCTAGCTCCAGCAATTCGGTACCATGATCATTATGTCCAAACTTATTGGAAAGGAAACTAACCAAACCCTTGTCTGTCCACAATATGACCGGAAGAGGAAGCGCAAAATGACCAAAAAAGTGCCACTCATGTGAATCGGCAATGTGGTGTAAAATTACCTTAGATATATCTTCTTCCTTTTCCGGTTTTGCATCATGTTCTGTTGCTGATGTTTTATGCGACGCTTCTGAAGAGGCATGCTCCTCAGAAAAAGCTGAAAAACTCAAAAAGGAAAACAACACTGCACAAAATACTATGCTTGAGATTTTTTTTGAATTGAAAATATGGCTCAAATCCATTTATTGTAAGAAATTTAATTTATTTTTTGGTTGCGCAAGTTACATAACAAACAATATATTTCAAACACTGTATGAAAGATATATAAATAAAAAAAATTGATGATAAATCGTAAGGGATCAACAGGGTTTGCATAGATGTAACCAAAGGCTATTATCATGCAGAAAAGCAACTTTATGCCAACACTGCCCAGTAATGCTTGACCAGATGCCTTTTCGCTGATTCTCATCCTCCATGATGCAATCAAATAAATGCTCAGGGTTAAGATTTGAAAAATCCAAAATAAAGCCCAAAATTTTGGAATTAATAATGTTAATCCGGGATAAAATATCTGAAAAATAAGAGGTATACCGGCCAGAAAAAATGTGAAGAGAATGAAACAGGTAAAAAAACGGTAGATACTCATGATTTTAACTGTCTGATAGTCTGATAAATTGACAAAAAAACACCTAAAACACATGAAATGGCTGTTACCCACTGCGTATTGTGTTGATAATACTGATCGATCTTATTACCAATGAAGGCCGCAAGAACGATGATAGCCATCATTTGAAAAGCTACACCGGTATATTTGATATAAGCGTTCAGACTTTGCTTATCAGTCACAGGCTCATCAGATTTATCATTCACTTTGCGATTCTTATCCTCTTGCACGATCACTATCTTTTATTTCATGCAAAATTATTAAAATATCATGTTCAATCAACTAACTATTTTAAATGCCATGAAAGCCGGACACAAGAATGGAAGAATACATTTGACAGAAAGAGTTTATATTTAATATAACAAATCAATTATGATAAAATATCTTTGCAAAAATTCTGTTATACATTACAAGCAAGAATAAATTGGATTCAACCATTTTCAAATCATTTCGTTTTATAATCCTTAGCTCTTTTATTTGTCTTTGCCTGATTTCATGCAGCTCACAAAAAGAAACGGTAGCCAGTAAGGGCATGCAAAACTTAACGGCACGTTATAACATTCTTTATAATGCCAAAGAACTGATCAATCTGAGTGAAAAAAATATACAGCTGAATTACGCTGATGATTATGATCGTCTGATTTCTGTTTACAAAGAGCCTAATGAGATTCTTTCTGAATCCGAAATAAAAAATTTGGATCAGGCGATATTCAAGGCAAATACCTTAGCTAATGAAAAATCATTAAGCAAGTTTGTAGATGATGCTTATCTTTTAATCGGCAAAGCCAATCATCTAAAGGCTAATTTTTTTAACTCTGTTGAATTTTTTAACTACGTATATACAAATTATCCTCTGGAGAAAGGCTTGAAGCAGGAAGCACTGGCATGGAAGGCTAGGTCATTAATTGAATCTGAGAGGCTAAAAGAAGCCGAGAGCACACTTGATACAGCAATAAGCGCAATAGCAACTGAAAAAAAATCGGTTGCAGATATTTATGCCACTCGTGCTCAGCTTTACATCTATGCAAAGCAAGATGAAGAGGCCATTAAATTGCTGGAAAAGGCGATTAAAACGGTTAGGAGTAAACAAAAGCGGATTCGCTGGACATTCCTCTTGGCACAACTGTATGAAACTAATAATAATCCCAAAGCTGCATTTTCAAATTATTCAAAAGTTATAAAAAGCAATGCCCCATTTGATATGGCATTCAATGCAAATTTAAGTCGGATAAATCTGGAGAGCGAATTTAGTGGTGATACCACCGGAAGAACCAGAGAGATTACGTCACTTCTTAAAGATGATAAGAACAGAGATTTATTAGATCAGGTCTATTTTGAGATTGCAAAGAGTTATTTAAAGATCAATAATTTGAATAAAGCAATTGAGAACTTTAATCAAGCCATTTCAAAAAATACAAAAAATGTTAATTTGAAGGGTTTAGCTTACCTTGAACTTGCCGAAATTTACTTTAGTCAATCCGATTTCTTAAGGTCAAAGAACTATTATGACAGTACCTTAATCAGTCTACCCAAAACTTACCCTGATTATCAATTGATACAAAAAAAAGCTGATAATCTCGATTTATTAGCGAACAACTTAAAAATTATCGCCAGAGAAGATACGCTTCAAATGTTGGCTCAATTATCTGATTCGGAGCGAACTGAACGAATTAGAAAAACCATTTTGGCTGAGGAGGAAAAAGTCAAATTGAATATCGGTATAACTGATGCCGGCAATAATTCATTATCCAAACTCCCATCCTCTACTAACTTCAGAGATACCAGATTTTATTTTAATAATTCCGCGGCATTAAGTCAGGGAATAATTGAGTTTAAAAAGCGTTGGGGAACTAGAAAGTTGGAAGATAATTGGAGACGTAGTCAAAGGTCAGCATCTGAAATACCTGTCACTCTTCTCCCCGAACCGGGTAATGCAGCCAATCCATTTTCAGCAATTCAGGAATTAAAAAACGATCCTGATATCGAGACAAAAATACAGGAATATCTCGCTTCAGTTCCGATTACTGCCACAAAATTGGCTGAGTCAAATCAGAATATTGCAACAGCTTTGTATGATATAGGTAATTATTACCGCGACATTGCTGCCGATACAGCTGAGGCAGTTAAAACCTACGAAGGTTTATTAAAGCGCTTTCCTGAAAATAAAAATAAACTTGCCGTTTATTATAATCTATACAGGCTGTACAGTACGGTTGATACGAAGCGCTCGAATGAATATAAAAATTTACTTCTGAGCCTGTACCCAGACTCTCCTTTTGCGAAAATAATTATGGATCCTAACTTCAGTCAAAAACAAGATGAGGAGGAGTCCAAATTTAATCGGCTCTATAACGACATTTATGATCTTTTTGTAAATAATAATTATTCAGAAGTACTTAAGGCAATAGGAAAATACCAAGAAAGGATGGCGATTAAAAATGTACCGGCGCAACTGGCTTACTTAAATGCATTGGCTATTGGTCATACTCAGAAACTTCCCGGACTTGAAAATGCTTTCATTAAAATTGTGCAAGATTTCCCTGACGAAAAAATTATTGTTCCACTTATTAAACAACACTTAAGCTTTATTGATTCAAACAGGATTGCCATGTCGGAACGAAGTGTGGCTCTTAGTGAACAAAATCTCAAAAATAGATTTTTTCAAGAACCTGAAGTTGAACAGGCTCCGATAACGAATAAGGCAGTTGCACAGGGCAATGAGCCTGTTCCGGAAAAAAATAATCAGACAGTATTAAAAACTGCGGTAAGAAATGAGCCGGTTCGGGGAAAAAATGATCAGGCTGAAAAACAAATTCCAGTGCCCGAAACAGTCAATAATCTATTTAAGGAGGCCGATACAGGTGTCCATTATTTCGTGGTAAATGTTTCAGATCCCTCGATAAATTTGAGCTCATCCCGTTTTGGAATTGGTCAATTTAACAGGGCCAACCTACCTGGATCTCCCATAAGACATCAATTAAAACCGATTGCTGACCAAAATCAATTAATATTTGTAGGCCCGTTTGAAGGAAAAGCTGCTGCAGTGACTTATTTTAGTAAGATTGGACCTCTGATGAGACAAATTATGAAGATACCTGCCGGCAAATATGATAACTTTATCATCACTTCCGAGAATCTTGAAAAAATTACAAACAAAGAAACACTCGAGCTTTATCTTGAGTATTACAAAAAGAATTATTAATACAATCCTTTTATGAGTGCCAAGCTGACACAGCAAGACATCAATCGCTATACCATCCTTTTCTGGAAGTGGATCCTGGGATTAATTGCATTTGGGGCTATTCTGATTTTCAGTATAGGCTTAGGATTATTCGGGAAACTCCCTGACCTCCGCATGCTTGAAAATCCCAAAAGCTATCAGGCTTCTGAAGTGATTTCCAGTGATGATGTTGTATTAGGTACTTATTATGTACAGAATCGCTCGAATGTTCGCTATGACGAGATTTCTCCCAATGTTATTAATGCTCTGATTGCAACAGAGGATATTCGCTTTTACAGCCATTCTGGGATTGATTTTAAACGTACTTTTACGGTTATTTTCTATAATCTGGCAGGGAAAAGACAGGGAGCAAGTACCATTACCCAACAGCTTGCTTTAAATCTGTTCTCAAAGGAAGGAAGATCCAGGAATTTTACCAAACGATTAATTCAAAAGTCGCAAGAACTAATTGTTGCAGTAAAATTAGAGAGACAATACACCAAAGAGGAGATCTTGACGATGTATCTTAACACGGTAGATTTCGGCTCTTATAATACATTCGGGATCAAATCAGCTGCAAGAACCTATTTTAGTACCACGCCTGATAAACTCAAACCCGAACAGGCTGCCATTCTGATTGGGATGCTTAAAGGGCCTTCACTGTATAATCCCCATCGTAATCCTGAACGGGCTCTGCGACGTAGAAATACAGTTTTGGAGAATATGCACAAGGCGAATTACCTAAGCGATAATGAATTAGAACAACTCAAAAGCACTCCGATAGCACTCGCCTTCAATCCCTCAGACCATAATGAGGGCTATGCGCCTTATTTCAGAGCGGTTCTCAAGAAAGATATACAACAAACACTGGAAGAAAATTCGATCTTCAAAGCCGATGGAACCCCTTATGATTTAGACAGAGATGGTCTCAAGATTTATACTACCATAAATTCCCGGATGCAGAAGTATGCAGAAAACTCACAAAAAGAATATCTAAAAATACTTCAGGTGCAGTTCAATGATTCCTGGAAGGGTCGCGACCCTTTTAACATACCTGAAGCTAAACTATTGATTAGCCAGGGTATGCGCCGTTCAGATCGTTACCAGGCATTAAAATCTGAAGGTAAAACTGAAGAGGAAATTCTTGAAAATTTCAGAACTCCTGCCTCTATGACAATTTTTAGCTGGAGGGGTGAAATTGATACGATCATGAGACCGATAGATTCGATTAAATATTACAAATTGATGCTTCGCAATGCTCTAATGTCAATGGAACCACAAACCGGGTATGTTCGTGCTTGGGTAGGCGGAATAAATTACACGCATTTTAAATATGACCAGGTAAAAATGGGGACTCGGCAAGTTGGATCGACAGCCAAACCTTTTACGTATGCAGTTGCCATTGGGAATGGGGGATATTCCCCATGCTACACGGTACCTAATGAGCCCGTTGGTATTGATGCCGGGGATGGTACAACCTGGTATCCAAAGGCTTATAAGCCTATACCCGGAACGCTGACCTTAAAAAAAGCGTTAGCAAATTCACAAAATTACATTACTGCCTACATGATGAAACAGGTTGGTCAGACAGCGGTTGCTACCTTAACCAAAAACATGGGCATCAGCAGTGATGTGCCGGCAGTGCCATCGATTTGTCTTGGATCCTTCGATGCATCGGTCTATGACATGGTTGGGGCTTATTCCGTTTTTGTTAATCATGGAATTTGGACGGAGCCTATTTATCTTTTACGAATAGCGGATAAAAATGGCAATATCATTTACGAACGTCGTCCGAAAATAAAAGTTGTTTTAGATGAGCAGACAGCCTATATCATGACAGATATGTTAAAAGCTGTTGTCAGAGAAGGTACCGGTGCCAGATTGGGTTGGAAATATAAACTTAACAATCCAATTGGAGGTAAAACCGGCACTACTCAAAATAATTCAGATGGCTGGTTTATGGGTATTACCCCTGAACTGGTAACCGGAGTATGGACAGGTGCTGAAGATAGAGCCATCCATTTTAGTACAACCAGTTTTGGAGAAGGAGCAAATACTGCATTGCCAATTTTTGCATTGTACATGCAAAAGGTATATGCAGATCAGACATTAAAATACAGTCAAGGTGATTTTATTCCTCCTAAAGGAGGGATAACGACTATTATTGATTGCAATGAATATTCAAAACAACAATCAGGAGTGAGTGAGCAGGATAAAAAGCTCGGATTCTGATTAATTAAAGATGTTTTTCTTCAATGTTAGCTTGGCAATTATTAAGTGTGTGTGCTGTTTATAAAATATGAAAGAATTTGATCCAAGGCCTGTATTAAAAAATATCCCTCAAAAGCCCGGTGTTTACCAATTTTGGTCGGAGGCGGAAGAATTGATATACATTGGAAAAGCGAAAAATCTAAAAAACAGGGTAGCATCTTATTTTAACCACGATAATTATAGGGTTAATGCCAAAACCCGAATCCTGGTAAGTAAGATCAGGAATATCACCTTCACGATTGTTGATACCGAAATTGATGCTTGGTTACTTGAAAATAGTCTCATCAAGAAACATCAGCCAAGGTATAACATCCTGCTTAAGGATGATAAAACCTACCCATGGATCATCATCAAAAATGAAAAATTTCCTCGTATTTTCTGGACCAGGCGAATGGTTAGGGATGGTTCTACTTATTTTGGGCCTTATGCTTCTGTTGGAATGATGCATGCCATTTTAGGGATGATCAAGGAGATCTATTCCTTGAGGACTTGCACTTTGCCATTAACTTACGAAAATATTCATTCCGGAAAATTTAGAGTTTGTCTGGAATTTCAGATTGGAAACTGCAAAGGGCCATGCCAGGCTTATCAAACGGAAGATGATTATAATCAATGTATCACAGAGATTAAAGAAATACTCAATGGAAAAACCGGTTCTGTAATTAGAAGACTGAAACATCAGCTTGAGGATTCAATAAGCAGTCTAAACTTTGAACTTGCACATATTTTAAAGCAAAAACTGGAAATGCTTGATAATTACCAGAGCAAATCAACCATCGTTAACTCATCCATAACCGATGTGGATGTTTTCAGTATCGCTACAGATGATAAACATGCTTTTGTAAACTTTCTGAAAGTAATGAATGGTACAGTTATTCAAACTCAAACACTGGAAATGAAAAAACGGCTTGATGAATCTGATGAAGAGCTGCTGAGCATGGCCATAACAGAATTCCGGGCTAGGTTTAAAAGCCATTCAAAAGAAATTATTATCCCGTTTGAGCTTGATCTTCCGGATCCTGCGATAAAATTAACTGTTCCAAAAGCGGGTGAGAAAAGGAAATTATTGGAGCTATCTCAAAAAAATGTGGCTCATTTCAAACGTGATAAATTAGATCAATATGAAAAACTGAACCCGGGATTAAAAACCGACAGATTGTTGAATCAGATGATGAAAGATCTGCGTTTAAATCAGTTGCCAGCACATATTGAATGCTTTGATAATTCCAATTTTCAGGGGAAATTTCCGGTATCAGCGATTGTTGTGTTTAAAAATGCCAGACCATCCAAGAAAGATTACAGGCATTTTAACGTAAAAACGGTTGAAGGGCCTGATGATTTTGCTACTATGGCAGAAGCTGTTTTCAGAAGATACAAGAGAATGCTTGAAGAAGGGCAAAATTTACCTCAATTGATTGTCATTGACGGAGGCAAAGGACAGCTTTCATCTGCTATCAAGAGCTTAAAATTGTTGGGAATAGATAAGCAGGTATCCATTATTGGTATTGCTAAACGACTTGAAGAAATTTATTATCCCGGAGATCAGTATCCATTGTACCTGGATAAAAAGTCGGAAACATTAAAAATTATTCAACAGTTGAGGGATGAGGCTCATCGTTTCGGAATTACATTTCACAGAAAAAAACGAACCATTGCTACTCTTGCAAGTGAACTTGAACGCATCCCCGGAATTGGAAAAACATCTGCTGAAAAATTACTTAGAAATTTTAAGTCTGTAAAAAAAATTAAAGAAGCCACAGAGACAGAGCTGATGGAAGTATTGAATCATAGTCAGGCTTCTGCATTATTAGAATACTTTAAATAAATACGCCTACTGGGTTTGAACCCAGCAGGCGCACATGAAATATCATTTGACTCCCCTTAGAATGACCAAAGGTCATGTTCAAAATCCATGAGAGCCTTTTTCACCCGCTCAGATTCATAAAGCTTTTCAATACCGACGGCATAGTCTTTTATACGTAAGTCTTCTGGATTTGACTCCTTCACAATATAACTGGCAAACAAGCGCTTCATAAATAAATCATCGAAACTTAGTCCGGTAGCATCATTGTTTCTATTAACCGCAGGTTTGGTGACGAGTAAGTGTCGAACTTCCGGAAAATAAATCCAGAATGCAGGTTGTTCATCAAAAGATTGTCCGGCAGCAGAAATGCGGATCATCGGAGCTATGCCAATAATTCGGGGTTCAAAAACAGAACGCTGTTTATCGAATATCCAATCCTCCTTGATGCGAAACTTCAAAATACTATCCGGGTTGAACTCCCCGGCTTTCACTACAGTGCCAATTTGATTACCATCCTTATCAAAAGTAGGAACCAAAACACTATCAGCAAACTTGGCCATAGCCTGTTCAGGTTTCAAAACTACATTAAATTCATCCCCACCGACATCATCTTTAGTGCTGCTTGCATCATAAGCAGTTAATTCACCAGCTATGATTGCATCCGTTAAAATGGTGATCAATCTGGTTTTGGGAGAAGCAAAAATCATGTTAACCTTATCGCGAACATCAATTTCTCTCCATACACGTTTACTGTACATTACGTCTGACTCTCTCAAATTTGCATACGGAGCAACTTTGGCACTTAAAATATTTGTCTTTTGATAATAACCATCTACAGGTTTTTCTGCCGATTTAGGTTTAATATCATTGGTTAAATTAGGTGCCTGTGCCATCAATTGAAGAGCACCAGTTACCAAAATCAGGACAAAAAATATTTTTTTCATACTATTAATTTGCTTTAAAAGCCATTGGGTCAAGCTGGCGTTGAGTACCATCAGGACCAACAGCAACAATATCATCAAATATAACCCGGGTACCCGGAGTAATTGCAGCAATGGCTGCACTCATTTGGGAACTGAAATTATTTCCATTTGCCTGTAAAACTACGACATCGGCACGAGGCTTTGCAATCACTAAACTAAAACGAGTTACATTAAATTTGGCATCAAAATCGAAGCCTTCAAGAATAGCAAAGATTGAATTTTGAGACTTTATCACTACAGAGCTCAAAGATCCCCCGGTCTTGCCGGCAAATTTCGCTTTTGGATCAGGAATACGTTTCACTCTGAAATCACTTGAACCAATATTCTGAACTTTACCACTTACATTTGCAGCTACATTGATCTTGGCCGTCGTACCCGGACTCGTTACCGTTACAACGTATTTGCCGTTGGATCCAGATATCGTTCCCCCACTCATGGTAACCACTAAATTCTCCTTAGAAATACCGGGTGCTGATACCGAAACCGGGTTTGGAACTCCTACATAAAATACATTCATTTTGTCGGGAGAAACAACTGCAGATGGGCGGGCAACCTGATATTTTTGCTCACTGGTAGTGTACGTTTTTACTGTACCATCTGTTTGCTTGACACGTACGGTGCCTGTCCAACTGAAAATTCCTTCAGTGGAGGTATTCACGGTATATGTTCCTTTACCATCTTTCAACTGTAACCTGGAACCTCCAACCGATATCTCCGGACTTGATTTTGAGTCTGATGCAGTGAGAAAAACTTCGGCAGTGTACGGTTGGCCTGCAATCAAATAAGAAGTTGGAGCAACTGCCACTGCGGCAAATTGATCAAGGTTAACAACCGCAACATCCATTTGTCCAAGAATTTTCTTTACCACTTCCGCTTCAGCATTCTTTGTATCGGCTTTTATCTTTGCCAAGGCAGTTAAAGCCGCGGTAAGAGGGATTCCATCTCCAAAATTAGATTGCTCCCAACTTTTACTCACTCCGGCCAGGCTGGCAGGGTCTTTAGCTTCCAAAGAAAAGCTTACATTCTTTCGCTCTTTTTCGTCCAACAGAGAAATTAATTTCTCACGTGTTTCATTGATTTTATTCTTCAGAACCGTAGCACGTGGCTCATTAATCATCAATCGTGGTGAAATATCAAGATTATCTCGTTTACTGATATCTCCTGTTGCCTCATTATATCCACCACCCTCGGTTTCAAATAGCTTTTGGAGACCTTCAACATAAGTGGTCAGTTCACTGGTGTAAGAACTTGCCATTTTAGCCTTTTCATAAACCGGTCGTGCTCTCTCAGGTTCATTTTTTAATTTGGTTGCCTCAAATGACGCGTAAGTGGCATCAACACTAATCTGAACATTTTGTGTTGAAGCATTTAAA
>Ga0194130_10004724_pt1 | contig 17051 bp, 16 predicted proteins | sample TA2KigsurfametaG_FD_160084 | JGI IMG/M metagenome (GOLD analysis project Ga0194130, IMG submission 160084) | Freshwater microbial communities from Lake Tanganyika, Tanzania - TA2015050 Kigoma 12 surface | ecosystem: Environmental > Aquatic > Freshwater > Lake | place: Tanzania: Lake Tanganyika... | reverse complement strand
AAAGAAAACAAAATCAATGAATGAGGAAGGTCTCCGTGATTGGTTTGGTAAATCCAAATCAAAAGATGGTAAAGGTGGTTGGGTTAATGTTGTAACTGGTGGCACTTGTGCGAGTGATGAACCTGGCGAAGGAACTCCAAAATGTGTCTCCTCTGCAAAGAGAGCAAGTATGACACCAGCAGAAAGACGATCTGCTGCAAGAAGAAAAAAGACAGCAGATCCTGGACAGCAACAAAAGACAGGTGCTGCAAAGCCAACTTATGTGTCCACAGATTCCCCCAAAAAGAAAACACGTAAGGAAGAAATAAATTTATCTGATTATTTTGAACTAGTAAATGATATGGTTTTGACTCATAAGGCAGGAAAAAATTCAGAGAATAATTTGATGGAAAAAAATAATTGCAATCATACCAAAGAAGGTACTAATTGTCCATGCCACGGAAAAAAGAGGTGTCCTGTAGTGTTAGAGTCAAAAGACCACGAATATTCTATGGTTCGTTCAGAACTTTCAACAATCATTAATGCCGCTAAAAGACTTAAATCCAAAATGGCAAAAGGTGAGGGTAATGTAGAGGCATGGGTGCAATCAAAAATTACGAAAGCTGCCGATTACCTAGATAGTGCAGCAGATTACGTTGACAGTGGAGAGATGAACGAAGAGTCTGACAAAAAAGGTAAAGGTAGTGGCACAAAAGATGCTTGCTATCATAAGGTTAAGTCAAGATATAGTGTCTGGCCCTCTGCATATGCCTCTGGAGCATTGGTAAAGTGCCGTAAGGTAGGTGCCGCCAACTGGGGCAATAAATCAGAATCCATAACTATTGATGATATTAATGGCAACCCCTCTTTCGAAGTTACTGATCTTATTCAAGCAGATTCATTAAAATCAACAAAAAGTGTTATAGATAAAATTCTTGATGAAGCAGGTAAGAAGTGTTGGCCTGGTTATGAAAAAAAAGGAACTCAAACTTTGTTTGGCAAAAAATATAATCGTTGCGTAAAAAAAGAAGAAGTTGAAAATTTAGATGAAGCAGTTCGTATTCCAACGCAAGTCGGAAATATTATCCTTGTTACTTTAAATTGGAAAGGAAAGTATTATGCGATGAAAATATTCTTCCCACAAATCAAACTTCCAACTCGTAAGGAAATTAATGACGAACTTCAAAAAGTTTATCCTGGATCTATTGTAGTTCATCATACTGTATCAGAAATTCAACCTGGACAACCACTAGTTCAACCAGTTGGACCTCAAGGTAGGAGTTTTGCAAGTCCAGGTCCTTCAAAAAAATATGTAAAACCATATGGTGAACAGATTGAGTATGAAGAGGTTAAAGAAGATTGGCAATCAGTAAATCGCAAAGATAAAACTGCTGGATTAAGTCAAAAGGCTGTAGATGCATATCGTCGTGAAAATCCAGGTTCAAAACTTCAAACTGCAGTAACTGAAAAAAATCCAACAGGTAAAAGAGCATCTCGTCGCAAATCATTCTGTAGTAGAATGAAAGGAATGAAATCTAAACTTACTTCAGCAAAAACTGCAAGAGATCCGGATAGCAATATTAATAAAGCACTCCGTCGTTGGAATTGTAATTAATAATTACATTTTATTATGATTGATAATGTTTATCTTGGTAACCCAAATCTTAAAAAAGCAAATACACCTATTGAGTTTACTCAAGAACAAATCAAAGAATTTATTAAGTGTAAAGATGACCCAGTGTATTTTGCAGATAATTATGTGAAGATTGTTTCTCTTGATGAGGGATTGGTTCAGTTTCATCCATATTCGTTTCAAGAAAAATTAATTAAAAATTTTCATAAACATCGATTTAATATATGTAAAATGCCACGACAGACTGGGAAGTCTACGACTGTGGTAACTTTCTTACTACATTATGCTGTATTCAATGATAATGTAAATATAGGCATACTTGCAAACAAAGCAGCAACTGCAAGAGAACTTTTAGATCGTTTGCAAACTGCATACGAAAACCTCCCAAAATGGATGCAGCAAGGTATCATTGCTTGGAATAAAGGTTCTCTTGAACTTGAGAATGGAAGTAAAATCTTAGCTGCTTCTACTTCTGCTTCCGCAGTTCGTGGTATGTCTTTTAACATTATCTTTTTAGATGAATTTGCGTTTGTTCCAAATCATATTGCCGATGAATTCTTCAGTTCAGTTTATCCTACAATTTCTTCGGGCAAATCAACAAAGGTAATCATTGTTTCTACACCAAAGGGTATGAATCACTTCTATCGAATGTGGCACGATGCTGAAAGAGGTAGAAGTGAATTTATTACAACAGATGTTCATTGGTCAGAAGTGCCTGGCAGAGATGCAAAATGGAAAGAACAAACAATTGCAAACACATCAGAGCAACAATTTAAGGTTGAGTTTGAGTGTGAATTCTTAGGTTCTATTGATACTCTTATCAGTGTTACAAAATTAAGAAACTTAATTTATAATGAACCACTTAAAAAAAATAAAGGTTTATCAATTTACGAGGAACCAAAAGAAGATAATAGTTATTTGATGACTGTTGATGTAGCTCGTGGAATTGGAAACGATTACTCTGCATTTGTAGTTTATGATATTACAACTATACCGTATAAAGTTGTAGCAGTTTACAGAAACAACGAAATAAAACCAATGCTTTTCCCTAATATTATTTTGGAAATGGCAAAATCATATAATAAAGCATATATTCTCGTGGAGGTAAATGATATTGGAGATCAAGTAGCATCAATTTTACATTATGATCTTGAATACGAAAATGTTTTAATGTGTTCAATGAGAGGTCGCGCTGGGCAAATTGTTGGAGCTGGATTTTCTGGAAAAAGATCGCAACTTGGCGTGAGAATGACCAAAGCAGTAAAAAAACTTGGTTGTTCTAATCTAAAACTCTTAATTGAAGATGATAAACTTCTTACTTATGATTATGATATCATTAGTGAGTTAACTACATTTACTCAAAAAAATCAATCTTTTGAAGCAGAAGAAGGTTGTAATGATGACTTAGCAATGTGTCTTGTAATCTTTTCTTGGTTAGTTGCACAAGATTATTTTAAAGAAATGACGGACAATGATATTCGCAAAAGAATTTATGAGGAGCAAAAAAATCAAATTGAACAGGATATGGCACCTTTTGGATTTATTTTAAATGGAGTAAATGATGAAACAGAATTTGTTGATAAAGATGGTGATAGGTGGTTTGTTGATGAATATGGTGATAGAAACTATATGTGGGATTACATGTAATGGATGTAAACGAGCACTTTGAGTTAGAACATTTATATCTTACAGAAAGAGTTTGTAAAGTTTGTGGTCAGAGAAAGGATTTAATTGATGGATTCTATCTGTCAAGAAAAAATAGATATCAACCATCAGCATATTCTTATGAATGTAAAGAATGTACAATTAAAAGAATATCAATGAATAGAAAGAATGCAAATAAACAGCTTGAGTGGATATATCCTGATTGGTAAATGTTCGTGCATTGTTTCGGCGGTTGAAAGAAAACCTTTTTATAAATAATTTTTAGAGAATTTGAGACTTCTTCGGAGAAAAAAATGGCAGTAGCTCTTGTTTCACCTGGAGTATTGGTCAGAGAGGTTGATCTGACCGTAGGGAGAGCAGATAATTTTGGAGTGAGTGCTGGCGGAATTGCTGGACCATTCCAACAAGGACCTGTTAACTTTCCAGTAACAATTACTAATGAGCAAGAATTGCTCTCAGTATTTGGTAAACCACTTTCAACCGACAATCAATACGAATATTGGTTGTCCGCATCATCTTTCCTTTCTTACACGGGTATTCTGCAAGTTGTAAGAACAGACGGGAGTAGTTTAAATAACGCAAATGTTGGAGTTGGTATTGCCAATACAACCAGTGCAAAAATTAAAAATTATGACGATTATGTTCAGAATTATGAAGATGCAACAAACTTCTATTATGCAGCTAAGAATCCAGGAAAATGGGCAAATAATCTGAAAGTTTGTTATATTGATGACTTTGCAGATCAACAACTTGGTATTACTACAACTAATCTAGGAAATCTTGGAGTTATCGTTGGCAATGGTGTCACTACTAATTTAACAAATGTTGTTCTTCCAGGAACAGGAACAACTTCACTATTCACTGGATATTTAAAAGGAATTATCACTGGTGTTACCACAGATACAGCAGGTGGAAATAGTTCTTTCACCGTAAAAGTTCTTTCCAGAGTTTCAAGTGGGGGAACTGAAACCAGCGTTTCTTATAGAGAAGGAAGCAACTTTGAATTCAAGACCACAAGAACTGTAAGTTTTGTTCAGCAAAATACCGGTATTGTTACAACTGTAGGAGCAACTCTAGTTCAGGCTGAAGATTGGTATAGTGGACAGACTTTAGGACTAACAAATGGCACAATTTTCTGGAAATCAATCGCAGATAAACCAGCAACTAATCAATATGTAAGTGATAGATCTGGTAAAGCAGATTCACTTCACATTGTAGTTGTGGATGATAATGGAGATGTAACTGGAATTAAAGGAAATATTCTCGAAAGACATACAAATCTCTCGAAAGCAAAAGACGCCGTTTCCTCTGCAAATGCTCCACAAAAAATTTACTATAAGGATTATCTAGCAGTTGAGTCCGCATATTTATTTGCAGGTCATAGCCCATCAAATGCAAACGATGCTTTTCATGGAACTTTTCCTGTGGCAAGTGGATATGAAGGAAGTCCTGACACATATAATGTTTTAGAGTTGTCAGATGGTCTTTGGAGTCAAAATGCACAAGGAGTGTCATTTAGTTTAATTGGCAATAAAACATATACACTTGGGGGTGGACTTAATTACGCATCATCAGTTTCATCTGATGGGGGTGGATTTAAAGCAGTACTTTCAGATCTAATTACTTCTTATGATTTGTTTAGAGATAAAGAAGGTATTGATGTTGACATCTTGATTAATGGACCTGGTTTAGGAACCAAAGAAGATTCTCAAGCAAAGGCAAATTACTTGATTGATATTGCTGAAGCAAGACAGGACTGTGTTGCCACAATTTCTCCTCATAGAGCTGCTGTTGTTGGTTCGAATTTGGACAATACATCTGCCGCAACACAAACAACAAACATTGTTCAGTTCTTTGATGCTATTCAATCTTCTTCATACGCAATATTTGATTCTGGTTATAAGTACATGTATGATCGTTTCAACAACGTATTCAGATATGTTCCATGCAATGGAGACATTGCTGGATTAATGGCAAGAACTGATTTAAATCAGTTTCCTTGGTTCCCGCCTGCAGGTGTTCAAAGGGGTGTATTTAATAACGCAACTAAACTTGCTTACAATCCAAATAAAGCACAAAGAGATGCTCTTTATGTTGCAAGAGTAAATCCAATAATTCTTCAACCTGGTGTTGGAGTTTTACTCTTTGGTGATAAGACTGGTCTTAGTTATCAATCAGCTTTTGATAGAATTAATGTTAGAAGATTGTTCTTAACTCTTGAAAAATCACTTGAAAATGCTGCAAAGGCACAACTATTTGAATTCAATGATGAAGTGACAAGAGCAAACTTTGTAAATATTGTCGAACCTTTCCTGCGTGATGTTCAAGCAAAAAGAGGGGTTTATGATTTTCTTGTTATTTGTGATGCTACAAATAATACACCTGATGTCATTGATAACAATGAATTCAGAGCTGATATTTTCATTAAACCTACAAAATCAATTAACTTTGTAAGTCTGACCTTCGTTGCAACCCGCACGGGTGTGAGCTTCAGTGAAGTAGCTGGCAGAACTTAATTCATTAAATAATTAATAACGGAGGTCAAAACCAATGGCAATTCCCATTAGAAAAATTACAGATTTTAAAGGTCAACTCACAGGTGGTGGTTCAAGACCCAACCTATTTGAAGTTGAGATGGCCTTCCCAGCAGATGTTGGTGTTGATGCTGCAACTCTAACAAAAGGAAGATTTTTGTGCAAATCAGCAAATCTTCCTGCTTCAAATGTAGCTTCAATTGATGTTCCCTTTAGAGGGAGGATTTTAAAAGTCGCTGGGGACAGAACATTTGATCCATGGACACTTACAATTATTAATGATAGCGACTTCAAACTTCGTCATGCTTTTGAAAAATGGATGAATACTCTGAGCAAGTTAGATAACAATACTGGATTTACTGATCCAGCATCATATCACGCAGACATGGTTGTTTATCAACTTGGAAGAGATGTCGATGGCACAGGAAGAACGGGAACAACTGGAAATGTTACAACTCTGAGAAGTGTAAAAGTTTATGGAACATTCCCAACCAATGTAAGTGCTCTTGATCTTTCTTATGAGTCAACTGACACAATTTCTGAATTTACTGTTGAGTTGCAAGTTCAATATTTTGAAATCAATGGTGGACCTGGATCACTTACGTAATTAGATAAATACTGAAAACAGGTTAAAACTACAATATGGCATCTCTTTTTGGATTTTCTATTGAGGATGAAAATAAACTACCAAAGTCTGTAGTATCACCCGTTGTTCCTAATGATGAGGACGGGTCTGACTTTACTGTAAGTAGTGGTTTCTATGGGCAATATGTAGATATTGAGGGAATCTATAGAACTGAGTATGATTTAATTACAAAATATCGTCAAATGGCACTTCACCCCGAAGTTGATAGTGCCATTGAAGATATTGTAAACGAGGCAATTGTATCAGATACAAATGATACTCCGATTCAAATTGATTTGGATAATTTAAATGCTAGTGATGGAATTAAAAATAAAATCCGACAAGAATTTAAAGTTATTCTTAGTTTATTAGACTTTGATAAAAAAGCGCATGAAATATATAGAAATTGGTATGTTGATGGTAGACTTTATTATCATAAAGTTATCGATTTAAAAAGTCCTGAAGATGGTATTCAAGATCTGAGATATATCGATGCGATGAAAATGCGTTATGTTAGACAATTAAAAAAGCAAGATAATAATAGAAATCTAACTCCACAATTTTCAGGAAATGCAGATTCAATAAATTATAAGTTTCCAGAGTTGCAAGAGTACTTCATTTATAATCCAAAAAGTTCTTTTCCTACTGGAACAATTAATGCGTCGGGAACAACTGAAGGAGTTAAATTTACAAAAGATTCAATTACTTATTGCACTTCCGGTCTTGTAGATAGAAATAAAGGATCAACTCTTTCTTATCTTCATAAAGCAATTAAATCCCTCAATCAACTTAGAATGATTGAAGACTCTCTTGTTATCTACAGATTATCTCGTGCTCCAGAAAGAAGAATTTTTTATATTGATGTTGGCAATCTTCCAAAAGTAAAAGCAGAACAATATTTGCGAGATGTAATGCAAAGATATCGCAATAAACTTGTCTACGATGCTAACACTGGTGAAATTCGTGATGATAAAAAATATATGTCATTGTTGGAAGATTTTTGGCTCCCTCGTCGTGAAGGTGGCAGAGGAACTGAAATTACAACACTTCCCGGTGGACAAAATCTTGGAGAACTTACTGATATTGAATATTTCAAAAAGAAACTTTATCGTTCACTAAATGTTCCACCATCAAGAATGGATGGTGAAGGTGGGTTTAATCTTGGTCGTTCATCTGAAATTTTAAGAGATGAACTCAAATTTACTAAGTTTGTTGGAAGATTGAGAAAGAGATTTTCAAATATGTTCCACGATATGCTTAGAACTCAACTGATTCTAAAAAATGTTGTGACACCAGAAGATTGGGAAATAATGAGTGAGCATATTCAATATGACTTCCTCTATGATAATCACTTTTCAGAACTCAAGGATGCTGAACTTCTGAACGAAAGATTAACAATGGTCGCATCTGCTGAACCATATGTTGGTCGATATTTCTCACAAGATTATGTGAGACGCAAAATTCTAAGGCAAACTGATATAGAAATCTTAGAACAGAATGCTTTAATTGAAAAAGAAATTAAAGATGGCATTATTCCTGATCCAAATGCACCAGTTGATTCTACAGAAGGTTTACCATTAGAAGCAGGCCAAGCTCCTATGGATTTGGGAAAACCAGTAATGGAACCTGATTTAGAATCTCAAGGTGCTGCAACTGAAGTATCAGGGAAATCGGCAGAAATGCCCAAGAGTGCCACGATATAAATAAAGAGAAACTACTTAATCAAAAGATATGGATGACCTTTTGGATATGATTATTTCTGACGAATCACCATCTCAAGTCAGTGATAAAATCAAAGAATTACTTTTTGCAAAATCAGCAGAAAAGATTGATGCTTTTAGACCAGAAGTTGCCAACACAGTATTTGGTAAAAATGAGAGTGAAGAAGAGGAAGAAGAGCAAACGGAAGAATAATGAATAATGTCAGATCTCTTGGACTTTTTTCAGTGGAGAGAGATTTGTTAATTAATAAATAACTAAAAGTGTATCCAATAAAATAATGGCTCATAGATCAGTCGGGGCAGGGTCCTCAATCGCAATTAATGTAACTTCTGCTCAATCATCTGCTTTTTCAGTTCAATCAAATGTTTTGAGAGTTGTTCCTGTAGGGGCTGGTGCTCACATTGCAATTGGAACTAATCCAACTGCTGCAACCACTGATTATTATGTTCCCAATGGAAAAGAAGCAACTTTGTCCTTAACAAAAGCATCTAATAGAATTGTTGGAATTACAACAGGAACAACAACCATTGTGACTTTTGCAGAGGGAACTCAATGTCCTTTTGGAGTTGGTGATTGTGTAACTTTGTCTGGAGCACAAGGTTTTTACAACGATTTACTTACTCACCAAACTGTTATTTCTGTAGATACATCTTCTGGTGTTAATGGTTTTCATCAAACTAGATGCACAATAGGAAAAGATACAAGTGGGATTTCAACTGCATTCTCTGGAGAAAATGCAAATTTGAAAAGTTCCCTCAAAATTGCAGCAAGAACAGATACTGGAAATGCTGTTTTGCATTTACAACAAGTACAAATTTCAGGGCAAGCATGATGAAACTAATCACCGAAGAAATTGAAGCAGTAGAAGTTATTACCGAAAGTATAAATGGTAAAAAAACTTTGTATATTCAAGGACCTTTCTTACAAACTGAAGTTGTAAATAGAAATGGTAGAATGTATCGTTTACCTGTTATGGAAAGAGAGGTAAAAAGATACACAGAACAATATGTTAATAAAGGTCGTGCTCTCGGTGAGCTAGGACACCCTGATGGACCTACTGTAAATCTAGACAGAGTTTCGCATAAAATTGTTTCTCTTCAAAAAGAAGGAAATAATTTTATTGGTAAAGCACAAATTCTTTCAACTCCGATGGGTAAAATTGCAGAGTCACTTTTAAAAGAGGGAGTAACTCTTGGGGTTTCTTCTCGTGGCATTGGTTCTGTTTGTCAAAATAAAGAAGGATATACAGAAGTTGGTGAAGATTTCATGCTTGCAACGGCTGCTGATATTGTTGCAGATCCTTCAGCACCTGATGCTTTTGTTCATGGAATTATGGAGGGTAAAGAATGGATTTGGGATGGTGGAATTCTAAGAGAAAAAGAAGTAGAACAAACTTATAAGAGAATTAATACTCTTGTAGATGAAAAAATTCTTGAAGACTATAAACTCAGTCTTTTCAATGAATTTCTTACAAATTTATAATTTATAAATAAATATAGATTTACTACAGGAAAATCGGAGAGTTCAAATGTCTCGTGGCAAACAATTACAAGAGATGGAAGCAGGCACTAAGCAATCCAGGACCGCTGTAAACGCTAACGCAAAACCAGCAGATCCAATGGATACTTCGGTCGCTGGATCATATGAAGATCTCGGCGGTCCTACACCAGAAAACTATAGACCAGATGATGATTCAGCAAAGTTGAAAACACCTGGAACTACTTTAAAGCAGGTAAAAGATGCAGTTAATAAGAACGCAAAATCTGCTGAAGATCCAAAGGCAATGAAGGAAGAAGAAGAACTCGATGATGAAGAATTTATCTCTGAAGAAGAGGATGAAGAAGAGGAAGTAGAAGAGACTGAAGAAGTTGAAGAAAGTGAAGATAACGAAGAAGAGGAAGAAGTTGTCGAAGAAGAGTTTGATATCGAAGAAGATGTCAATGCTCTCCTTGCGGGTGAGGAACTTTCCGAAGAATTTCAAGAAAAAGCACGCACTATTTTCGAAGCTGCCCTTCGTTCAAAAGTTTCTGATATTAGAGAAGCTCTTGAAGAACAGTATGTAGAAAGACTTGCTGAAGAAGTTTCGGAAATTAAGTCCGAACTCTGCGAAAGAGTTGATGCATACCTTGAGTATGTGTCTGAAGAATGGTTCACTGAGAACCAACTTTCCATTCAAAAAGGTCTGAAGGAAGAGCTGAGCGAATCCTTCATGACTGGTCTGAAGGGACTTTTTGAAGAACATTATGTAACAATCCCTGAAGATAAATATGATGTGCTTGAAAGTATGGTAGAAAAACTTGATGAAATGGAAACAAAACTCAACGAGCAAATTGAGAAAAATGTTTCACTCAACAAACGTCTCGCAGAGTCGGTTGCTGATGGAATCTTAGATCAAGTTTCTGAGGGCCTTGCTGCTACTCAGAAAGAGAAGCTCGCTTCACTTGCCGAAAGTGTTGAGTTTGAAAGTGACGAAGAATATCGTGAAAAACTGGAGACTTTGAAGGAAGCATATTTTCCTTCAAGAGTAGTAGCTCCAAAAGCTAAACCAGAATCACTATCAGAGCAAGTTGATAGTTCACCAGAGCAAATCTCTGGAACAATGAGCGCATATCTGAAAATGATGTCTGCAATTAGCAAAAGCTGAATTTAACATAAAATCAAACCAAAAAACACACTTTAGTAAAAGGTAAACGCAAATGTTCCATTCCGAGCATCTGCAGGAAAAGTGGGCACCTCTCCTCAACTATGAGGGTCTTGATCCAATCAAAGATTCACACAGAAGAGCAGTAACCGCAGTCCTGCTAGAAAACCAAGAAAAATTCCTTCGTGAACAGTCTGCATTTGAGCAGTCTGGTTCATTTCTAACCGAAGCACCAGTTAATGCTGTTGGCAGTGGTGGTTTCACCAATGCCGCGGGCACCGGTCCTACCGCAGGTTTTGACCCCGTTCTGATTTCACTAATCAGACGATCAATGCCTAACTTGGTTGCATATGACCTGGCTGGTGTTCAACCAATGAGTGGTCCTACTGGACTTATCTTCGCAATGCGTTCTAAGTATGCCCTTCAAAACGGAACCGAGGCATTCTTCAACGAACCCGATACTGCGTTCTCGGGTCAAGATGCTGGATTTGATGAAACTGCAGGTTTCACTAGTGGTTCTGTTGGTATGGGTACTACTGCCCAGCAAGGACTTAACCCAGGTGCCCTAAACCCTTCAACTAGTGCTACTCAAGTTGCATATAACGTTGGACAGGGATTAGCAACAGCCGATGCAGAAAATCTTGATGGCACCGGTAGTGATGCCTTCAACCAGATGGCTTTCTCAATTGAGAAAATCACTGTTACTGCAAAGTCCAGAGCACTGAAAGCTGAGTATTCATTAGAACTTGCACAAGATCTCAAGGCAATCCACGGTCTGAATGCTGAAGCAGAACTCGCAAATATTCTCTCAACAGAGATTCTTGCTGAGATTAACCGTGAAATCATTCGTACTATCTACAAGACTGCTGAAACTGGTGCAGTTCAAAATACCGCAACTGCTGGTATTTTTGACCTCGACGTTGACTCCAACGGTCGTTGGTCAGTTGAGAAGTTCAAGGGTCTGCTGTTCCAAATCGAAAGAGATGCGAACGCAATTGCTCAGAGAACTCGTCGTGGAAAGGGCAACATTATCATGTGCTCTGCTGATGTAGCTTCAGCACTGACCATGGCTGGTGTTCTCGATTACACCCCTGCACTCAACGCAAACCTGAGTGTTGATGATACTGGCAACACATTCGCTGGTACTCTCCTCGGTAAGTTCCGTGTATACATTGACCCATATGCTGCTAACCTGACTTCTGCTAACGCAACTCCAGGTAACCAGTACTATGTTGTTGGTTATAAGGGAACTTCCCCATATGATGCTGGTCTCTTCTACTGCCCATATGTACCTCTCCAGATGGTACGTGCGGTTGGTGAGAATAGTTTCCAGCCCAAGATCGGCTTTAAGACCCGTTATGGTATCGTTGCTAACCCATTCTCACAAGGAACCAGCACCCTTACCTCACCTGGTCTTGATGTCAATAGCAACCGTTACTACAGAAGAGTTTCTGTTGCAAACCTCATGTGATCCATTTCACATAGTTTCAAGGGGGTCCAAAAGGACCCCTTTTTTTATCTAAATATTTAAAAAAAATGGCAAAGACAAATAGAGTTTTTGATAAGCAACTTGAAAATAGAAACTTTCTTTCTCCTGTAGGATTTAAATTTATTTTAGCAGAGTTTCCCCAAGTTGATTTTTTTTGTAACGAAGCAAATATTCCATCAATTTCTTTAGGATCTGCCGTTCAACCAACTTATCTAAAAGACATTGATGTTCCTGGAGATAAACTTCAGTATGAAGATTTTTCCATGAGATTTCTAATAGATGAAGATTTAAAAAACTATCTAGAAATTCATAATTGGATGAGAGGTTTGGGATATCCAGAAAGTCTTCAAGAAATTTATGATTTAAAAGAAAAAGATGAGTATCATCCAAATACTGTAAAAAATAGTGATATTCAATATTACTCAGATGGAACTCTTCAAATTTTGAGTAGTAATCAGTTACCAAGATTTAATGTTAAATTTTACAATATGTTCCCAACCACTTTATCAACATTAACCTTTGATGCAACACAAACAGATATTAACTACTTTACAGCAGATGTAAGTTTCAAGTATACTATATTTGATATAGAAGATATGTTTGGTAATCGAGTATGAATTTAGAATTGATTCAGGAAATGTGGCAGAAAGATTCTGTCATAGACCCTGATCGTTTAGATGATGAATCGTTAAGAATTCCACAACTTCATGCAAAATACTTTGAGTTGTATAATACAAATAATCTTTTAAAAAAGAATGCTGAACAAAAGTGGAAAAACATTCTTCATGAGAGATATGAATACTATAGTGGAAAAGCAGATCCTGAAGTGTATGTGGAACACCCTTTTCCAAAAAAGATAAGAGATAAAGAAACACTTCAAAAATATTTGGACTCTGACGAGTTATTATCTAAAGCCACACTTAAAATTGAGTATTATGAAACCCTTATAAATTACTTAGAGAGCATTTTAAAAGTAGTTCAAAATAGAACTTTTCAAATAAAAAATGCCATTGAGTTTAGAAAATTCGTAAGTGGTTATGGCTGATATTAAAATTGCGAAGAAGAACGAAGTTTATATTAAATTAATTTGCGATCCACATATTTTATATGAATTTGCCCCACACTTTACCTTTGAAGTGCCTGGAGCAAAATTTATGCCTCAATACAGAAGCAAATATTGGAATGGAGAAATAAAACTTTTATCCACACACACTGGAGAAATATACACAGGTCTCCTTGACAAAGTTATTTCTCTTGCTAATCAATATAATTACACTTATGAGTTTGAGGATAATAAATTCTACGGACTACCTTTTGAGGTAAATGAATTTATATCACTAGAGGGAACTAAAGATTATATTAACTCAATTTGCAATCTTTCACCGAGAGATTATCAAATTGATGGAGTTTATGATGCACTGAAGCATAACAGAAAACTCTTAATCAGTCCAACTGGTTCTGGTAAAAGTTTAATGATCTATTCATTAGTTCGTTATTATACAGATAAAAATAAAAAAATACTTCTAGTTGTCCCCACAACATCACTGGTAGAACAGATGTATAAGGACTTTGAAGAATACGGATGGGATGTTGAAAACTATTGCCATAAGATATATTCTGGTCGTGAAAAATCAAATGAACAACCTGTTACAATTACAACCTGGCAATCTATTTACAAATTAGAAAAATCATTCTTTGAAAATTTTGAAGTTATAATCGGAGATGAGGCACATTTATTTAAATCAAAGTCATTAATATCTATTATGACTAAACTGCATCATGCTAAGTATCGTTTTGGATTTACTGGAACTCTTGATGGAACACAAACGCATAAGTGGGTATTAGAGGGATTATTTGGTCCATCATATAAGATTACACGAACACATGAGTTAATGGAGAAGGGACATCTTTCTAAACTTGATATTAAAGTTCTTTTACTTAAACATAAAGATAAAAAGTTTGAAACTTATGAAGATGAAATCCAGTATTTAATTCAGCATGATAGAAGAAATAAATTTATTCGTAATCTTGCATTAGATTTAAAGGGAAATACTTTAATTCTTTATAGTAGAGTTGAAACTCATGGAGCTAATCTATACGAAATGATAAATAATCAAGTAGACAAAAACCGTAAAATATTTTTTGTTCATGGTGGTGTTGATGCTGAAGAGAGAGAATTGGTTCGTAGTATAACTGAAAGAGAGAATGATGCGATTATAGTAGCTTCTTATGGAACATTTAGTACTGGTATTAATATAAAAAACTTACATAATGTTGTGTTTGCCTCTCCAAGCAAATCAAGAGTTAGAAATTTACAATCAATTGGAAGGGTTCTTCGTAAAGGAAAAAACAAAAGAGGAGCAATTCTCTACGACATAGCAGATGAAATACTTAGTAAAAATAAAAAAAATTATACACTTAATCATTTAATAGAGAGAATTAAAATTTACAATGAAGAAAATTTCAATTACGAATTCATAACAGTTAAGTTAGAAAAATGATGGAAGATGACTTTTATGCAACAATAAAATTAAAGACAGGGGAAGAAATATTTTGTAAAGTTTCTGTCTCCGAGGAAGAGGATAAGACAATACTCATTGTCTCAAGCCCTGTGACAATATCAGAAATAAAAACAAAATATGGTTCCTCTGGGTACAAAGTAGAACCTTGGTTAAAAACAAGTTCAGATGATATGTTTGTAATAGATCTCGAAAATGTTCTTACGATGTCCGAATCAGTAGACGATGAAATGATTACAATCTATCATGGTTACATTAGAAAAGTTGAAAAATCAAAATCACATAAAATTAAATTAGATCGTAATATGGGATATCTTTCTAATGTAGATGAAGCAAAAAAATCTTTAGAAAAACTCTATAAAGATATCTAAAGCCTTTTCTTCAAACCCAACAAAGGTATTCTATAGGTATTTTTGGTGCTTGTCAATTTTTTATTTAATTGTTATAATACCTACATATTAGATTAGAGTAATTAATGATAACAACGACGATTATGACCAAAAGAAAAAGGTCCGAGCACTACGTCAACAACAAAGAATTTCTTGCTGCTATAATTCATTACAAAGAGTTGGTTGAGATTGCTCAAATTAGAGGTGAACCAAAACCAAGAATTACAAACTACCTTGGTGAGTGTTTTTTGAAGATCGCAACTCATTTGTCTTTTAAACCAAACTTTGTGAATTATATGTTCAAGGATGATATGATTTGCGATGGTATTGAAAATTGTGTACAATATATTAATAATTTTGACCCAAATAAATCTCAAAATCCTTTTGCTTACTTTACGCAGATTATTCATTATGCTTTTCTTCGCAGAATTCAAAGAGAGAAACGCCAACTAGAAATCAAGAATAAAATTCTTGAAAAAACTGGATTTAATGAAGTATTTTGCGATGATGGACTTGACGGATCCAATTCTTCAGACTATAATTCAATTAAGGATGCTGTCTATTCCAAACTTCGATATTGAATGAAAGTCGCTATCATTACTGACCAGCACTTCGGAGCAAGAAAGAACTCTAAACTTTTTCATGATTACTTCCTGAAGTTTTATAATGATGTATTTTTTCCTACCTTAGAGAAGGAGGGAATTACTACGATCATTGATATGGGTGATACTTTTGATAGTCGTAAAGGTATTGATTTTTCTGCTCTTTCTTGGGCTAAAAATAATTACTATGATCGTCTTCAGAGCATGGGGATTCAAGTTCATACGATTGTTGGAAACCATACTGCTTACTATAAAAATACAAATGAAGTAAATGCCGTAGATTTGTTACTTCGTGAGTATAATAATGTGACTGTTTACTCAAACCCAACAGAAGTTAAACTAGACAACCTTAATATTCTTTTTGTCCCTTGGATTAATCAAGAGAATGAAGCAAACACTCTCAAGTTGATTGAAAAAACAAAAAGTAAAGTTGTAATCGGTCATCTAGAACTTCATGGATTCAGAGTGAATAAACAAGTTATTATGGATCATGGGTTGGATAGTTCTTTGTTTGATCGTTTTAAATTAGTTTTTTCAGGACACTATCATACTCGCTCTAATAACGGAACAGTATTTTATTTGGGCAATCCTTATGAAATGTTTTGGAATGATGTAAATGATACAAGAGGATTTCATATTTTTGATACGGATACTTTAGAAAAAGTTTCGATTGATAATCCTTATCGTCTTTTTTATAACATCTACTATGAAGATACAAATTACCAAACCTTTGATACCCGCGAGTATGAAAATAAAATTGTAAGAATCATCGTTCGGAAAAAAACAGATATTAAAAAATTTGAAAAGTTTGTTGATAAACTTTACTCTTGTGGTGTTGCTGAACTGAAAGTTGTTGAAAATTTTGCGATTCAAGAATCGGATGAGTTTGAAGCTTTTGAATCTGAAGACACCTTATCTATTCTGAATAGATATATTGAGGAGGCAGAAATTAGTCTTGATAAATCAGTTATCAATAAAATGATTCAAGAAATTTATCAAGAGGCTTGCGAACTAGTGTAAAATGTATATTCTAACGATTTATGGAAAAGAGGAGGATGGGGCATATTCGGTGCGAGATGAGGATGGCGAACAGATTCTTTATTTGTTCGAGGAGGAGGACGATGCCACTAGATATGCTATGATGTTAGAGGAAGAAGGTAGTCCAGAAATGCATGTTATTGAAATTGAAGATGACATGATGGTAAAAACCTGCGAAATTCATAACTACAAATATACAGTTATAACACCTGATG
>Ga0194130_10004721_pt1 | contig 17063 bp, 17 predicted proteins | sample TA2KigsurfametaG_FD_160084 | JGI IMG/M metagenome (GOLD analysis project Ga0194130, IMG submission 160084) | Freshwater microbial communities from Lake Tanganyika, Tanzania - TA2015050 Kigoma 12 surface | ecosystem: Environmental > Aquatic > Freshwater > Lake | place: Tanzania: Lake Tanganyika... | reverse complement strand
TTCTTGTTCAGGATATCATTCAAGTATTGAAAGGTTCCGGTTCGGCCATTAAAAGTTTAGTGTTTGACAATGCGAATTCAAGCACAGTGAGATACTTCAAAGAACTTGCAGGAGTTGAAGAGCTTCCTGAAATGGGTGTTTATGCACTTAAGTCTAACGCTGAGGTAATCAGGTATGTGCATGATAATCCGGGAACCATTGGTGTTGTGGGTGTCAACTGGATGGTACAGCCTCCAACTGATTTAGAGGGGATAGTTGAAGGTTTGAAAATATTGGGAGTAAAAAATTTGGAGGCAAAAGGAGGATCAGACGCCTTTTATAAACCTACTCAAAACGACATTGCATTGGGATTATATCCTTTGACAAGGTCATTATACATAATTAACTGTGAAGGTGGTGCAGGTTTAGGCACCGGTTTCTCCTCATTCATTGCAGGTGAACGTGGACAAAGGGTTGTACTTAAATCCGGACTATTACCTGACAGCATTCCTTCACGGGAGATAAATATTGTAAACTAAATCAAAATTGTAACATGATGAACAAGGCAGTAAAAATAACCTTGGGGTTGATATTAGTTGGTTCAGCAGTCTTTGCTCAGAGTTTAGCTGACGCACGTAAAGCAATTGATGCAGAACAGTACCAAAAAGGAAAGGCTATTTTGAACAACCTAACCAGTGCTCAGCCTACCATTGCTGAGAACTTTTTCTTTCTCGGTAATCTGTATTTAACTACAAGTCCGATATATCTCCGACCAGATTTTATCGACTCAGCGAAGACAACATTCAGTAAAGGTATTGCTGCAAATGATGAGTATGCATTAAATTATGTCGGTCTTGGTGCTGTTGACTTAGCCAAAAAGGGTAACCCGAAAGCTAATTTTGATAAGGCTATCAGTCTGACAAAGAAGAAAGATCATGCAACTGACCTCTATATTGGTCGTGCCTATGTTCATGCTCCGGTTCCTATGATAACAGAAGGCTTGGTTTATCTGGAGAAATCTAAACTATTAAATGATAAAGATGCCCAGCTTTATCTGGTATTGGGAGATGCCTATCGTGAACAACAAAAAAATGGGGAAGCATTCAGCGCCTATCGAAGTGCGTTCGAACTTGATAAAACCTTTTTAAGATCGAAGGTAGAATTAGGTAAGATCAATAAGTTATCTAAAGCCTACCCTGAAGCAATCGAGGAATTTAATAGTGTGATCGCAATTGATCAGACTTATGGTCCTGCTTACCGCGAATTAGCTGAAACTTATTTCGGCTGGGCATGGACTTCACAAAGAGAGTATGCCGGTCGTATTCAACAGGCACTTCAGTTCTATGAAAAATACATGGATCTTACCGACCGTTCTTTAGATTCAAGGTTACGTCATGCTGACTTTTTGTTCCTGGCAAAAGATTTCAAAGCATTGGAGGCTGAAGCTAATGAAATGGCAAAGCTTGACAAAGTTAATCCAAGGGTATTACGTTATCTTGCGTATTCTGCATTTGAGAATGGTAATTTTTCATCCAGTGCACAAGCACTTAAAGAGTTTATATCTAAAGTTGAACCTACTCGTTTGATTTCTCAGGACTACCTATATCTTGGAAGAGCCCAGATGAAAGATACCTCCATGCTTGCGGAGGGAATGGTCAACATCACGAAAGCTGTCCAAATGGATTCAACTAATGCTGCTGTGATGAGTGAAATTGGCCTTGCTCTATTTAAAGCTAAGAAATATGTGGATGCGGCCAAAGCATATGAGATTTCTATCATTAATCCTGAACGTGCCCTCCTTGATTACTATTATTTAGGTTCATCGTACTATTTTCAATATGGTTCATTGAAAGCCGCAAATATGAATCCTGAGAAAGATTTATTGGTAAAAGCAGATTCCGCTTTCAGTTATCTGGTTCAGCGGGCTCCAACCACACAGATTGGTTGGCAATACAGAGGTCGTATCAACCGATTGTTAGATGATGAAAATGATAGTCAGGGACTTGCTGTTCCATTTTATTCCAAATACATAGATGTGGTGACTGTTGAAAAGCCGGAACTTGCATCTAAAAGTACGCCGGGTCTTATCGAGGCTTATAATTACCTGGGTTCTGTTGCCGCAAGAAAAGATGGTGACAACGTGAAGGCAAAAGAATATTTCGACAAGGTATTGGCACTAGACCCTGCTAATGTCACCGCAACACAGGCTGTGAAAGCAATAGACGGGAGTAAGTAATAATTTCGATAATATTTTAATAGAAGTCCTTAAACATTGTTTAAGGACTTCTATTTTTTTATATTTGCGCCATAAAATTTAAAAATGGAAGCACAAAGTACAGCCATAAATTATCTTCCTATTATTTTTCAGATGCTCATTGCACTGGGTTTTGTAGGGTTAACAATGACGATTACCCATTTGGCTGGACCTAATCGTAAAACAAAAGATAAACTGGTTGCCTTTGAATCGGGTATTAAGTCTATAGGCAATGCTCGCCAGCCATTTTCCATCAAGTATTTTTTAGTGGCTATTCTTTTCGTTCTTTTTGATATAGAAGTTATTTTCATGTATCCTTGGGCGGTTAATTTTCGCGATTTTGGCGTAAATGGCCTGCTCGAAATGTTTGTGTTTATGGGTACACTTCTGCTTGGCTTTATTTATATAGTAAAGAAAAAGGCATTGGACTGGGAATAGAGTTTAGACTGTTTCTAAATAATGGTTTAAACGATTGAAAACATTAAATTTCTTAAATTTGAGCTCATTTTAGATATTTCTGATTTGAGCTTTTTCTTTTGAAAAGTTATGAGTGAAGTAAATTTAGTTGAAGCACCTCCGGGAATAGAAGGTTCAGGTTTTTTTGCTACCTCTATGGACAAAGTAGTTGGATTGGCCAGGTCTCATTCGTTGTGGCCTTTGCCTTTCGCAACCTCATGTTGTGGTATTGAGTTCATGGCAACAATGGGCTCACATTATGATTTTGCACGATTTGGATCCGAGAGACCCAGTTTCTCACCAAGGCAAGCCGACCTATTAATGGTAATGGGTACAATAGCAAAAAAAATGGGGCCTGTTCTGAAGCAGGTTTATCTTCAAATGGCAGAACCACGCTGGGTAATTGCAGTAGGGGCATGTGCCAGTAGCGGTGGGATATTTGATACTTACTCAGTAATGCAGGGGATCGACGAAATCATACCCGTTGATGTTTATGTACCGGGATGTCCGCCAAGGCCGGAGGCCATTATTGATGGCTTCAATAAAATTCAAGAACTAGTCAAAAACGAGTCGCTTCGTAGAAGAGACTCACCAGAATATAAAGAGTTGTTACAAAGATACGGAATCCAGTAATGGGCAAACTTAATAATCAGCAAGTAATACAAAGCATAACAGCGGCTTTTGGAGGAAAAATATCAGTTCCCACTGAGCCCTATGGTTTATTGACCTTTGAAACATCGGCTGAAAATATCAGTGAAGTGCTTCGTTTTCTTAAAGAGGATAAGGTGCTGAGATTTAATTATTTGACCGATATTACAGGCATACACTATCCCGAGCAAGAGCGCTCCTTTGGGGTAATATATCATATACATAGCCTTTCGAATAATATACGGGTCAGGATAAAAGTATTTTTAGATGGGGATACACCTCATGTTCCAAGCGCGACGACTCTATGGGAAGGTGCAAATTGGATGGAACGAGAAACCTACGACTTTTTTGGAATTATTTTCGATGGTCATCCTAATTTGGCAAGAATTTTAAATGTTGACGAAATGGAGGTATTCCCGATGCGAAGAGAGCATCCTTTAGAAGACCCCAATCGAGTAGATAAAAAGGATTATTTCTTCGGAAGATGATGAATCAACCCATATTCACAGATAACGACCCTCAGAAGGAAACGTTCGTGTTAAACCTTGGACCTACCCATCCTGCAACGCATGGGGTTTTTCAAAATGTCCTGGAAATGGATGGAGAACGGATTATAAGTGGGGTTTCAACTATCGGGTATATTCACCGTGCGTTTGAAAAAATTGCTGAACATCGTCCATTTTATCAGATTACGCCACTTACCGATCGTTTAAACTATTGTTCATCGCCTATCAATAACATGGGATGGCATATGACAGTAGAAAAATTACTTGGAATAGAAACTCCCAAACGAGTTGATTACCTCCGAGTTATTGTGATGGAACTCGCCCGTATTTCTGACCATTTAATTTGTAATGGAATTCTGGGAGTTGATACGGGTGCATTTTCAGGCTTCCTGTATTTGATGCAAGAACGCGAGCATATTTATGAGATTTACGAAGAAATTTGTGGGGCGCGTCTCACAACTAACATAGGTCGTATTGGTGGTTTTGAACGTGATTTTAATGATATAGCCTTTGAAAAAATCAAAAAATTTCTGGTAAAATTCCCTCCTATTCTAAAGGAATTCGAAACCTTATTTAACCGAAATAGAATTTTTATTGAACGCACTTCAGGGGTTGCAGCTGTTGATCCTGAAACGGCATTGAATTATAGCTGGAGTGGGCCAATTTTACGGGCAACCGGAATAGATTATGATGTAAGAGTCAATGAGCCCTATTCGTCCTATCAGGATTTTGATTTTGATATTCCTGTAGGGACCACCGGAGATGTTTATGATCGTTTTATTGTGCGTAATGAAGAGATGTGGCAGAGTTTGCGAATCATTGAACAGGCATTAGAAAAAATAAAGAATGAGCCAAAAGGTATTTTCCATGCCGATGTACCTGAGTTTTACTTGCCACCCAAAGAAGAAGTCTATAATAGTATGGAGGCTTTGATCTACCATTTCAAAATTGTAATGGGTGAGATTGATACTCCCAAAACTGAAGTATATCATGCCGTTGAGGGTGGTAATGGGGAACTTGGTTTTTATTTGGTTAATGATGGGGGGCGCTCTCCTTATCGTCTGCATTTTAGAAGACCAAGTTTTATTAACTACCAGATGTATGCACCGATGAGTGCAGGAATGTTGTTGTCTGATGCAATTATTAATATGAGTAGCTTGAATGTAATCGCAGGAGAATTAGATGCTTAGTGTAACTGAACATAAGGAAATTGAATTTTCATCAGAACTTGTAAAACAGTTTGATGAGATTGTAACACGTTATCCGCAAGGAAAACAAAAATCAGCTTTATTGCCGGTTCTTCATCTGGTTCAGGCAGAATACGGCTGGGTAAGTCCAGAGGCAATGGACAAGGTTGCCGACTACCTTCAAATTAAACCAATAGAGGTTTATGAAGTGGCCACATTTTATACCATGTTTTTTCTTCGTCCGCAAGGGAAATATGTTCTGGAGGTTTGTCGTACAGGACCCTGCTGTCTGGTTGGTGCCGAAAAGATTATGGCCCATATTGAAAAAACCTTAGGCGTTAAAGAAGGTGAAATCACTCAGGATGGTATGTTCAGCTGGAGAGGCGTTGAGTGTTTGGCCGCTTGTGGGATGGCTCCAGTCCTTCAAATTGGTCCGGAATATACTTTTTATGAGAATCTGACCGAGGAAAGCGTGGATAAATTGATTGAAACTTTAAGGAATAAGTTATGAGCAATGAGATGTGAGCAAGGAGAAAGGACACTAAAAGAATTTTCAGAGCTGTTTAACAGCAGGTCTTTTTTCCTTAAATCCCATCTACTATCAGTATTAATATGGCACGCAAGTTATTATTAGAGAATATTAATGTACCCGGAATTCATTCTTTCGATGTTTATCGTCAGAATGGTGGCTATCGTTCTGTGGAAAAGGCCTTAAAAACCATGACTCCTGAAGCCGTGGTTGAAGAAGTGAAAACTTCAGGCCTGCGCGGACGGGGCGGAGCCGGCTTTCCGACAGGTATGAAATGGAGTTTTTTAGCCAAGCCTGAGGGCCGTGAACGCTACCTGGTTTGTAATGCGGATGAGTCTGAACCCGGCACATTTAAGGATCGTTATTTGATGACCCATATTCCTCATTTATTAATTGAAGGAATGATTGTTGCAAGTTTTGCGTTGGGTGCAAAAACATCCTATATCTATGTGCGTGGTGAAATGATGCCCCAGATCAGAATTTTGGAACGTGCTATTGCAGAAGCAAAAAATGCCGGATTCCTGGGGAAAAATATTTTGGGTTCCGGCTATGACCTTGAGTTATATGTTCATCCCGGTGGTGGAGCATATATTTGTGGGGAAGAGACCGCATTAATAGAATCATTGGAAGGAAAACGAGGAAATCCTAGAATCAAGCCTCCTTTTCCAGCGATTTCAGGTGTTTGGGCTTGTCCTACTGTAGTCAATAACGTAGAAACAATTGCGGCAGTAGTACCCATTATTAATGATGGTGGAGAGGGTTATGCTCAGGTAGGCATTGGTCGAAGTACGGGCACAAAGCTGATTTCTGCTTCCGGAAATCTGAATAAGCCCGGGGTTTATGAAATAGAGTTAGGTTTACCGGTTGAGGAATTTATCTATTCTGATGAATATTGCGGTGGTATAGCAAACGGAAAAAAACTGAAAGCTGTAGTTGCAGGAGGTTCTTCGGTACCAATTCTACCGGCAAATCTGATTTTAAATACTATAAATGGTCAGCCCCGTCTGATGAGCTATGAATCCCTTGCCGACGGAGGCTTTCAAACAGGATCAATGTTAGGATCCGGTGGTTTTATAGCATTTGATGAAGATCAATGCATCGTAAGAAATACCTGGAATTTTTCTCGTTTCTATCATCATGAAAGTTGCGGACAATGCTCCCCATGTCGTGAAGGTACCGGATGGATGGAAAAAGTACTTCATCGCTTGGAATATGGTCATGGAAAAATGAGTGATATTGATCTTTTGGTTGATGTTTCTAAGAAAATTGAAGGAAATACAATTTGCCCATTAGGGGATGCAGCAGCATGGCCTGTTGCAAGTGCAATTCGTCATTTCCGTGATGAATTTGAATGGCATGTTACACATCCGAAAGAAGCCCTGGAGCGAAATTATGGCATTGCAAATTATGCAAACCCTCTTCCAAAATTTGAGGAAGTGGTCGGTCAAAATTAAAAAAATATAATCTTTGAAAATGAGCGATAAAGTTAAGGTTACCATAGATGGAATCACGGTTGAAGTAGAACCGGGTACAAGGATCCTCAATGCTGCACGGCAGATTGGTGGAGATATTGTACCTCCGGCTATGTGTTATTATTCTAAACTCGAAGGAAGTGGCGGGAAATGTAGAACCTGTCTGGTTAAAGTAAGTAAGGGCTCTGAAAAGGATCCACGCCCCATGCCAAAACTGGTCGCTTCATGCCGTACCGGGGTAATGGATGGAATGGAAGTTCAAAACATTACTTCTCCTGAAGTAATTGAAGCCAGGAAGGGAGTAGTTGAAATCCTATTGATTAATCATCCACTGGATTGTCCTATATGTGATCAGGCTGGAGAATGTCATTTGCAGGATTTATCTTTTGAACATGGGGTTGGCAATTCAAGATATGAATTTGTACGTCGGACTTTTGAAAAAATTGATTTAGGCGATAAAATCCAGTTACACATGACCCGCTGTATTTTATGTTACAGGTGTGTTTATGTAGCAAACCAAATTACTGATAACCGCCTGCATGGTATTTTGGGCCGTGGAGATGCCTCTGAAATTTCAACCTACATAGAAAAAGCTATCGATAACGATTTTTCCGGAAATGTAATTGATGTTTGTCCGGTCGGAGCCTTAACCGACAAAACATTTCGTTTCAAGAATAGGGTTTGGTTTACAAAACCTGTGGATGCTCATCGCGATTGTCCCAGCTGTAAAGGTAAAGTAACACTTTGGTATAAAGGAGATGAGGTTTTGAGAGTTACCGGGCGTAAAGATCAGTTTGGGGAGGTAGAAGATTTTATTTGCAATACCTGTCGTTTTGAAACTAAAAACACCAGCAGTTGGGTTATTGAAGGTCCTCGGCAAATTTCAAAGACTTCAGTAATATCCGCTAATCACTACGAATATACTCCCTTACCTGTAATTAAAGAAAATAAGAAATTAATTGATGCAAATAAAGTTGAATTTGAAAGAGCAAGTAAAATCTGATGGAACTTGCATTTATAATTGAGAAATTCGCTTTAATTCTAGTCATATTTGTGATTAGTTTAACTATTGCTGCCTATTCAACCCTTGCCGAAAGAAAAATTGCCGGTTTCCTGCAGGACAGGGTTGGTCCGAATCGAGCTGGACCGGGAGGTATGTTCCAGCCCCTTGCCGATGGATTAAAAATGTTTTTTAAGGAAGAAATTATACCTACCGAGTCGAGTACAGCACTTTTTATTCTGGGTCCATCTTTAGCGCTGTTCACTTCATTTCTTGGCAGTGCCGTAATCCCTTGGGGCCAGGATGTAGAAATAGCCGGGCGTATGGTTAGTCTGCAGATTACGGATATCAATGTTGGAATGCTTTATATTTTCGGGGTAGTGTCGCTTGGTGTATATGGAATTATGATCGGCGGCTGGGCTTCAAATAATAAATTCTCACTTATGGGTGCAGTAAGAGCCGCCTCCCAAAATATTAGTTATGAAATTCCGATGGGCTTGTCCATCATTGCCTTGCTTATGTCTACCAATACCTTAAGTATGAAGGAAATAGCTGAGCAACAGCATGGCATAAACTGGAATATTTTTTACCAACCCTTAGGATTTTTAATTTTCCTAGTCTGTTCTTTTGCTGAAACTAATCGTACTCCTTTTGACTTACCTGAATGTGAAACCGAGCTTGTTGGTGGCTATCATACTGAGTACTCAGGCTTTAAGATGGGTGCTTATATGTTCGCAGAATACCTGAACATGTTTTTGGCTTCAGCGGTAATGTCTACTTTGTATTTCGGAGGATATAATTATCCTGGTATGGATTGGGTAAATGAGATGGCGGGGTCGGTTATTGGACCGTTCATCGGAATGGGTGTTCTAATCTTGAAGATATTTGCATTTATATTTTTGTTTATGTGGGTTAGATGGACGGTACCCCGCTTTAGGTATGATCAGTTAATGAATCTAGGATGGAAAATTCTAATTCCATTGGCCATAGCTAACATCGTAATTACCGGAATCGTAATTACAATTTTTGAAAAACTATAAGCAGTCTTTATTCGACTGATTAGTAAAATATAAACCCCTTTTTAACAGATTTAGGGTATATGGAACCATTAAGTAATAGGAAAAAAGTTTTAGAGCAGAAACCAATGAATTTCTGGGAGCGTTTATATCTTCCGGCAATTTTTCAAGGGATGATTATAACATTCAGGCATATGTTCAAGAAGAAAGAAACTGTTTTCTATCCGGAGTTTCAACGTGAATTTTCTGAGAACTGGAGAGGTATGCATTCACTCAAAAGAGACGAAGAAGGGCGTGAACGTTGTACTGCATGTGGGCTTTGTGCTTTGTCCTGTCCGGCAGAAGCTATTACTATGATTGCCGCTGAGCGTCAGAAGGGTGAAGAAGCTTTATACCGTGAAGAAAAATATGCAGCGGTATATGAAATTAATATGCTGAGGTGTATTTTTTGCGGATTATGCGAAGAAGCTTGTCCCAAAGAAGCAATCTATCTTGACGGGCCGATTGTACCTGCAGATTATTTAAGAAAAGATTTTATTTATGGTAAAGATAAGCTTGTTGAAGAGCCTTTGAAGCTGCAGCAGGACTAATATTTTTAGAGTTGAGACAGCCGGACTTTCTAATTTATTCGGCAGAAATTATACCTTTGCCCAAATTCGGAGCAAAGATTAAAATATCATATTAATGAGTATTTCTCTTTTTTATTTTGTTGCTTTTTTAACAATTTTCTTCGCACTATTGGTGATTTTTTCCAAGAATCCCGTACACAGTGTCCTATACCTTATTGTCACATTCTTTACCTTTACCCTGCACTATATCATGCTTAATGCACAGTTCCTGGCAATAGTGAATTTCATCGTATATATGGGGGCAATAATGGTTTTATTCCTTTTTGTGCTGATGTTACTTAATCTTAATGAGGGCTCTATCGGCTCAAAATCCAATCTCCTAAAAATGGTAGGAGTAATCGCGGGTATGTGCTTAATAATAACCTTGGTTGGATCGCTGAGGGCTTTAGATACCTCTGATCCACTGGTTCTTCAAACCCAGGATCTTGGGCTCGTGAAGAATTTGGGAAAAGTATTATTCAGCAAATTCCTGTTACCTTTTGAGATCTCATCAATCCTTTTACTTTCTGCCATGATTGGAGCGGTTTTATTGGCAAAAAAGGATATAAAGCAAGTATAGATTATGGAAAATTTAACTCAGGCTATACAAGGTGTACCTTTGAATCATTACATATTGCTAAGCATTATCGTTTTTGCTATTGGTGTCGTAGGAGTACTGATTCGGAGAAATGCAATAGTAATTTTTATGTCAGTTGAATTGATGCTAAATGCAGTTAACCTTTTACTGATTGCATTTTCAGTTCATCATAACGATCCCTCGGGACAGGTATTTGTATTTTTTATAATGGCATTGGCAGCTGCTGAAGTAGCCATTGGTTTGGCAATCATCGTCATGATTTATAGGAATATCAACTCAACCGATGTAAATATTTTGAATAAACTTAAGTGGTGATTATTCGGCTATGCTGAAATTGGAAAGATACTTAATAATGAAAATTAGCATATAATAATGATAAATTTAGTCTGGATAGTTCCATTATTTCCTCTATTGGGCTTCCTCATCAATGGATTAGGCCGTAATTCTCTGCCTAAAACCATAGTAAGCTTTGTAGGTTGCCTGGCTGTATTTGCTTCTTTTGCGGTTAGCATGGGTATATTTATTGAACTTATTTCAGAAGAGACAAAATCATTCACTATCCCTGTTTTCGATTGGATAAGTGCAGGAAATATCAGCATTCCTTTTTCTTTTTTGGTCGATCCGCTCAGTTCATTGATGCTTTTGATTATTACAGGAATTGGATTTCTGATTCATGTATATTCTACCGGATATATGCATCATGATGCAGGTTTTGCTAAATTCTTTTCCTATCTCAACCTCTTCATATTTTTCATGCTTCTACTCGTACTTGGTTCAAACTATGTAGTAATGTTTATTGGTTGGGAGGGTGTAGGCTTATGTTCTTATTTGCTTATTGGATTTTGGTTTAGTAATTCATCCTATGCAAGTGCAGCAAAAAAAGCATTTGTAATGAACCGTATAGGTGATTTGGGCTTCTTGATTGCAGTTTTCTTAATCTTCAACACGTTTAATAGTGTTGAATTCTCCAGCGTATTTCCACAGGCTTCTAATATGATTTCCGGCGATTCGGCCCTGATTCTAATCACAGCATTACTTTTTGTAGGAGCAATTGGTAAATCTGCACAGATTCCATTGTTTACTTGGTTGCCTGATGCAATGGCCGGTCCAACTCCTGTTTCAGCATTGATCCATGCCGCTACAATGGTAACCGCCGGAATTTATATGATTGCCCGCTCTAACATTCTATTTACGCTTGCCCCTGAAACACTTGGGATAGTGGCAATAATTGGTCTTGCAACACTATTTCTGGCCGCTGCCATTGCCCTCACCCAGACTGATATTAAAAAAGTTTTGGCCTATTCAACGGTATCTCAGTTGGGTTATATGTTTCTTGGACTTGGGGTTGGAGCCTATAACGGTGCATTTTTTCATGTGATTACCCATGCATTTTTTAAGGCCTTACTCTTCTTGGGTGCAGGTTCTGTGATTCATGCCATGAGTGATGAACAAGATATGAGAAATATGGGCGGACTGAAAAAGAGATTGCCTGTTACTTATTTAACGATGATGATTGGAACAATAGCAATTGCCGGTCTTCCTCCTTTTTCAGGATTCTTTTCTAAAGACGAAATTCTTGCGCATGTTTATGAGAACAACAAGATTTTCTGGCTTGTCGCACTCATAGGAGCTATGTTTACAGCATTTTACATGTTTCGAATGATGTTTTTGACATTCAACGGAAAATTCCGTGGAACCACTGAGCAAGAGCGTCACCTGCATGAATCCCCAGGATCAATGACCATACCCTTAATCGTTTTAGCCATTCTTTCAGCTTTGGGCGGTTTTATTGGAATTCCGGCAGTTTTTGGCGGTAGTCATTGGTTAGCTGGGTTCTTAGCTCCGGTTTTTGAAGCTTCTGCTTCTAAAACCTCGCACCTGGCATTGGATCATACCACTGAGTATATTATAATGGCAGTTTCAGTAGGGCTTGCTATCCTAGCAATGTTGTATGCCTATAACCGTTATGTTAAACAAGCCCATATACCTGCAGATGAAAATACGGGTAGAACGGGTCTGGCACGTCTATCGTACAATAAATTTTTTATAGATGAAATCTATGATAGCCTTATTGTCCGCCCTCTAAATGTATTATCCGGATTATTTTTCAGAGTAATAGATAAAGCTGGTATTGACGGAATAGTGAATGGATTTGGAAAAGGAGCATTAGAGGCAAGTAAAACCTTAAGATTGCTTCAATCCGGTATGGTCGGATTTTACATCTTCATGATGGTTGCCGGAATTCTAGCCCTATTGGTCTATAGTATGTATAAAATTTAATTTTAAGGAGTAGAACGATTTAAATGGAGATCTTACTGTTACAAATTTTTATTCCGCTGATTGCTGCGTTGATTATCCTGTTGTCTGGCAAATCCATTGCCAAGAGCCTCTCGGGGATCTTCTCTTTAGTTCCATTACTTATAACCATTTACCTGTATGTGAATTTTATTCCGGATGCCAGTACTCAGTTCCTTGTGGATATACCCTGGATCCCACAGTTTGGAATACACTTTAAGGCTGGCGTAGATGGGATTAGTCTCTTACTTTTGATACTAACTAACCTATTGATATCAATCATTATTTTATCAAGTTTCAAACATGATATCAAGAACCTAAATGCCTTTTATGCCCTTATATTTTTCATGCAGAGCGGCTTATTGCTCGTTTTTACTGCATTGGATGGATTTTTGTTCTATATCGGATGGGAAATAGCATTGATTCCTGTATACTTCATCTGCGCCTTGTGGGGAGCTGAGAACCGGATAAAGGTCAATTTAAAATTCTTTATCTACACCATAGCCGGAAGTTTATTCATGTTGTTGGCAATTGTTTACCTGCATTTACAAACGCCCGGTAATAGTTATGATCTGTTGGAGTTTTATAAGCTTGATCTGGATAATGTGACTCAATCTTGGATTTTTTGGGCGTTTTTTCTGGCTTTTGCAATCAAAATGCCGGTTTTCCCATTTCATACCTGGCAGCCTGACACCTATACGGAAGCCCCAACAGCCGGAACGATGCTACTCTCAGGTATCATGCTGAAGATGGGTATTTATGGTGTTATTCGGTGGTTGATTCCCGTTGCTCCTATCGGTTTTAATTATTGGGGAGAAACTGCTTTAATCTTATCTGTTGTAGGAATCATCTATGCTTCAATCATAGCATTTACTCAGAATGATATTAAAAGGCTGATTGCTTATTCATCAATTGCTCACGTCGGACTTATTTCTGCGGGTATTTTTGTTTGGAATCTCCAAGGTTTACAAGGTGCGATGATACAAATGTTGAATCATGGCATAAATGTAGTTGGGATGTTTTTTATTGCTGACATACTTATACGGAGGATGAATACCCGTGATATGAACCAGATGGGAGGAATTGCCAAGCCTACACCCCTTTTAGCTTGCACATTTCTGGTCGTACTGTTAGGTACCGTAGCCTTACCTCTAACCAATGGTTTCGTTGGAGAATTCTTGCTGCTGATAGGAATATATAATCATGGGATCTGGCTTGCTATAGCCTCAGGGTTAACTATAATTTTTGGTGCGGTATATATGCTCAGCATGTATCAGAAGGTTATGCTTGGTCCTGTTCACTCAAGTACTGCTGTGATTAATGATCTCGATGGAACTGAAAAAGCAGTTTTGTTCGTTATTTCGATTTTGGTAATCTTCATTGGGATTTATCCGCAACCAATCCTTAACATTTCAGAAGCTGCAGTAGTAAATCTGTTAGAACAGGTAAATCAAAAAATATTAGTTAAATAAAAGCATGAACGCATTAATACTCCTTTCCATTTTAGCCATTCTGGTTCTTTACCTGGGCTTATATAAGGCAAAAAATGCTTTGCTGCCTGTGAGTTTACTTGGTCTTGGCGCCGGACTTATTTTGGCTCTACTTGAGTGGAATTCCGGCGCAGCCCCTATTTATGATGGAATGATGCACTTTGACAATTTTGCGGTCGCCTTTACTTCAATCGGAATCATTTCCACTATGCTGATTTTACTGATATCTAAGGACTATTTTGAGCATATCAGTGATAATGTAGCCGAGTATTATGCAATTTTGCTGTTTGCTTTAGTCGGTATCCTGGTGATGGTTTCTTTCAACAATCTTTCAATGCTTTTTATCGGCATTGAGATAATGTCAGTCAGCCTTTACATTCTTGCCGGAATTCGTAAAAATGATTATAAATCAAATGAGGCTGCCTTGAAGTATTTTCTCACCGGTGCGTTTTCCACCGGATTTCTGTTAATGGGAATTACCTTCATTTATGGATCAACTGGGAGTTTCGATTTGGGTCTGATTAAGAATTATGTTATTTCAAATCCAGCTGAGATTTCTCCTTTACTCTATACCGGTTTAATATTGATGATTATAGGCCTAAGTTTTAAGGTTGGTGCCGCACCTTTCCATTTTTGGACCCCTGATGTTTATGAGGGCTCCCCTACAATCATAACGGCCTTTATGAGTACCGCAGTAAAGACTGCCGGATTTGCAGCTTTCTTGCGTTTGTTCATGATCTGCTTTGCACCGCTTCATGATTTTTGGATGCCGGTTCTTCTTGTCATATCTGTACTGACCCTGTTCATTGGGAATGTTACTGCATTATATCAACATAGTTTCAAAAGGATGCTGGCTTTTTCAAGTATCTCGCATGCCGGTTACCTGATGTTTGCCATAATTGCCTTGGGCCCAGACTCTGTTAATTCAGTGGTTCTCTATGCCGCTGCTTATTCAATAGCTTCCATTATCGCATTTGCAGTTTTAATACTTGTTAAACGTCAAACCGGATCTGATAATTTTGAAAGTTTTAATGGCCTCGCAAGACAAAATCCTTTTATCGCCTTCACGCTTACCATTGCCATGCTATCTCTTGCAGGCATACCGCTAACTGCCGGTTTTATTGGTAAGTTCATGATGTTCTCTACCGTCTTGTCTGAATATCATGTTTGGCTTGTAGTTATGGCAGTGATCAATGCTGTAATTGGTATCTACTACTATTTAAAAGTTGTGGTGGCGATGTATTTTAAATCCGCCGAGCGATCTGAAATCCAATCATCACCTTACTTTAATTTTGTAATTGGTTTTTCAGCTATGCTTACGCTTATTTTTGGGGTATATCCAAGCTTCATATCTAACCTTTTCTAGGCCAAATTATTACATAAATGTTGTAGCTTTACGCATATTGATTTTATGCAAGAGTTCTGGGACTATTTTCAACATCTTATTGATCCTGTAAAATTGCTTCGTGAAGGAGGCTTCTACTTACTTCTATTTGTAATATTTGCAGAAACAGGTTTATTTTTTGGATTTTTTCTCCCTGGAGATTACCTGCTGTTTCTTGCAGGTATGTTTGTTGCAACCAATAAATTAGATGTATCTATATACATTCTTGTAATTGGCTTAATTGCGGCTGCGGTTGCAGGAAATTTTGTAGGCTATTGGTTTGGAAAGAGGACAGGGCCAGTTTTATATCAGCGGAAAGACTCACTTTTTTTTAAGAAAAAATATCTAAAGGCTGCTGAAGTGTATTATAGAAAACAAGGTGCTTTCGCCTTAATTATGGGAAGATTCATTCCAATTGTAAGAACCTTTGCCCCAATAATTGCAGGGATTGTTAGACTTGATTTTAATAAATTTGCATTTTATAATTTTTCAGGTGCTTTACTTTGGATTTCATCCTTAACTTTACTAGGATTTTTTCTTGGTAGAAGCTTTGAACAAGAAATAAATGACTATCTACTCTATATCATTGTTGGATTTATACTAGTCACCACCGTACCCTTAATTGTAACGTATTTGAAAAGGAAAATCGAAGGAGACCGAGCTGAGGAAGAAGCAAAAAATCCTTAAAAATCATGAATAAAGATCATCCTTGGCATACTGTTTCTCCCGGTGAAGATATCCCTTTATATGTAAATGCAATTATTGAAATTCCAAAGGGTTCAAAAGCCAAGTATGAGATAGATAAAGGTTCAGGGTTAATTAAGTTGGACCGAGTTCTATTTTCATCAGTCATGTATCCGGCGAATTATGGTTTTATTCCTCAAACATATTGTGATGATAAGGATCCATTGGATATTTTAGTTTTATGTTCGGTTGATGTTTACCCACTCGCTATCGTGGAAGCTAAAGTTGTTGGGGTCATGCATATGGTCGATAATGGTGAACAGGATGATAAAATTATTGCAGTTGCTAAGAATGATATGTCGGTTAATTATATTGAGGATTTAAAGGAATTACCTCCACATACCATGACCGAGATTGTTAGGTTTTTCAAGGATTATAAAACTTTGGAACGAAAAAATGTTAGCATTGAAAATTTATTGGATAAAAACTATGCATATCAAGTTATCAATGAAAGTCTACAGCTTTACCAGACCACATTTTTAAGTTAGTAACTCATATGGGCCTCGACCTTTTTTTAACCTTCTTTCTTGTTTTTCTAAATGGCTTTTTTGTTGCTGCAGAATTTGCATTGGTAAAGGTACGGGCTTCGCAGATTGAGATTAAAGCCAAAACAGGAAGTCGTGTTGCCAAGATAGCAAAACACATGACTCAACATCTGGATGGCTATCTCGCTGCCACTCAGTTAGGAATTACTTTAGCTTCCCTGGGTCTCGGATGGGTGGGAGAAGAGGTCATGACTGAGATTGTGAGCAAGTTCTTCCATTTAATTAACATCGATATGTCAACCGGTATGGCAACAAACATCGGACATGTTCTTGCTTTTGCGATTATAACAGTTTTGCATATCGTATTTGGTGAATTGGCTCCAAAATCTCTGGCCATCCAGAGGCCAATCGG
>Ga0194130_10004712_pt1 | contig 17088 bp, 24 predicted proteins | sample TA2KigsurfametaG_FD_160084 | JGI IMG/M metagenome (GOLD analysis project Ga0194130, IMG submission 160084) | Freshwater microbial communities from Lake Tanganyika, Tanzania - TA2015050 Kigoma 12 surface | ecosystem: Environmental > Aquatic > Freshwater > Lake | place: Tanzania: Lake Tanganyika... | reverse complement strand
CATAGTAACCTATTGCAGAAGCACTAATTAGCAAATTTGGTTTTGTTTTTAGTGATTTAATTAACAGAATTAAATTCTTTGTTATTTCCAATCTACTATCTATTAACACTTCTTTATAAGAATTAGTCCATTTTTTATTGATTGGAGCACCTGCAAGATTTATTATTATATCTATTTTTTCATCAACATTAATTTGTTCAATAGACTTTATAATTCTTACACTTGATAAAGCTGGGCAATTACGAGAAAGGATAGTGGTAAGATAACCTTTTTGTATAAAAAATTTAGTTAGAGCTGAACCGATGAAACCTGTACCCCCAGTAATCAGTATATTCATTTACAAAAACCCTAATTGACTAATGCTATTACTACTTTTAAATATAAAGCGAAACATATCTACAAAAAGTATGATAGCAAGACTTACTTAAAATAACTATAATTATTCGATATAAAAGAAGCTTTGTAATTACTGCTATAAATTAGCCTCAAGTATAGTTAAACAATAAATGCAGAATTATTTCAAGTATTGGAGTGTTGAGAGTCTTCGTATCAAAGTATTACCTTACTAAAGGAAAAGTATACGAAAAAATTGACTTACTATCTTTGCTTAATTTTTGTATAAAATGTTTTGCTATTAATGCAGGACCAATATATCCTTCTTGTTCAAACTGGAAAGCGTAATATAATTCAATTTAAATCTAGAGATAGTATATTAGGCCAGTGATTACACAAAAGAAATTACAAAAGCAGGATTCAAGGTGAAGCACAAAAGAAACTTATTTACTACGTATATGTGTTTTGTTGTTAATCTTGGCCAATCCACGCACTATATCCAGGCATGGAAGATATATAATACTAAGTCTGCTGAAGATATTTCACTTATGTCTTATATTATTTGCCTGGTGTTATTAATACATTGGTTAGTATATGGAATTATTGTAAAAGATAAGGTAATCATTATCGCTGAAACATTAGGTATTATAGGGAGTATATTGGTAATAATAGGGACTATTATTTATTCTTAATTAGTAAACATTAGGACAAAGGTTCAGTATATCTTTTACTAACAATGTGCTTTTTTGAGTCTAATAACCTTGCATAACTCCCCATTCATCAGTAAAAGTGAAAAATCTGATTTAATCTGACAGTTGTAATGATATTGGAACTAATAATTTCTTTTAGTACCTGTCCTGCTCCAACAGAAGGTAGTTGATCCACATCACCGACTAATAAAAGACCGATATGATTAGGGAGAGCTTTTATTAAAGCATAAAATAAGTTGACATCAATCATTGAGCTTTCATCAACTATTAAATAATCACATATAAGTCTATTGTCCTGATTATACTTAAAACCTCCTCCTGAAGAGTTAATTTCTAATAATCTATGTATAGTGGTTGCCTCTAGCCCGGTTGTTTCACTTAGGCGTTTAGCAGCTCTACCGGTTGTAGCACAAAGTTTGACATTAAGCTTTTTAAGTTCCAGTAGTTTAAGCAGAGCTTTTACTAAAGTTGTTTTACCTGTACCGGGACCGCCGGTAATAACCATAAGTCTTTTTGATAGAGCTTTGATAATAGCTTCTTTTTGATTATCTGCTAACCGGATACTCAGCTTTTGTTCTATTTCGGGAATTAACTCTTGCGAGTTATTATCACCCCAGTGATAACTAGTTAGGAATATGCATGGCTTATCTTCTATCAGATCACAAACAATAGTTTTTGATTCGATTTCTTTTTCAATAGCTAGCTTTACTAAACTTGAGTCTATACCAAGTAGTTTCTGAGTATTTTCTATTAAGGTTTCTAAGGGTAGGGCACAATGCCCATTTGAGGTTGCCTCCAATAATGCGTAAGATAAACCGGCTCTAGCACGTATAAGAGAATCTTTTGCGATACCTAAGTTAGGGGCTCGTATCTGCTGAAACGAATCCAATACCCCTTATGTCTTTAGCTAATTGGTATGGATCCTTGGATACTATGGCAATTGCTTCTTCCCCATAGGTTTTAAATATTCTGGTTGCTTTTGTTGTACCGACCCCATGAGATTGAAGAAAAATCATGATTTCCCGTACAATTTTCTGATCTTTTACCCCAGTTCGGGATAAGGATTGCATAAATATATAGTAGATACAAGGGTTGCAAGATGGTGATGCCTGTGATAAAGCTCTTTTTTAACAAAAAATGGCAAACCACAGGCATGAAAAAAGATATCACGGAATTGTACAGCTTTATAGATGATTTTTACCAAATTTACTCTGGTTACGAAAAAAAGCAATTATTACCTGGCAATAAACAGCGAAATCGCTTATGTAGTATGAGCTTGAGCGAGATTATGACGATCATGGTAATGTATCATACGTCTCATGCAAAGAACTTTAAATATTTTTACAAAACTTGTATAGAATATATCCACAAAAACGATTTTCCGAATGCCTTAAGTTATAACCGTTTTGTAGAACTAATGTCTAGATTATTTTTACCGTTTAATATACTTTTGCATATGTTATTTGGCGAAGAAACTGGCACATATTTTATGGATACTACCGCAATCAAAATTTGCCATAATAAAAGACGCTATAGGAATAAAACATTTGCCGGGCTTGCCAAGCAAGGCAAATCATCTATGGGCTTTTTTTATGGGTTTAAACTACATTTAGTGATCAACGAAAAAGGTGAATTTATCGCGCTAAAAATGACTAAGGGAAACGTAGATGATAGAGTTCCTGTGCTTGATCTAACAAGGGATTTAACTGGTTTTATATACGCCGACAAAGGTTATATTAAGCAAAATCTATTCATTAATTTATATGAAAGAGGATTGAAAATGGTGCATGGAATTAAAAAGAATATGCCAAATAAATTAATAGATTTAAACGAAAAAATCTTACTACGCAAACGAAATATAATTGAAACTGTATTTGATTATTTAAAAAATAAAATGAACCTTGAACACACGAGACATAGATCACCAATCAATGCCTTTGTGTATATACTATCCACGTTTATATCATATTGCTTCAAAAAAAATAAACCTTCAATAAATTATGGTTTTGATTTATCTCTAAACTACGCGCTTATCCCGAACTGAGGTATCTTTCCAATTATTGCAAATACTATTTGCTCTAATTTTACCTATTCCGTCTAAAGTAGATAATAATTCCGGTTTGTGTTCAATTACATCAAAAACTTGATCATCAAATGCAGTAACTAACTTTTTGGCAAAATGAGATCCTATTCCTTTAATAAGACCGGAGCCCAAATATTTTTCAATTCCTTCTAGAGTATCAGGTGGAAGGGCTTTCAGAAAATCAGCTTTAAATTGCTTGCCGTGATTGCGATCATTGTACCAAATGCCGCTACATTTAATATATTCCCCGACAGATACGGAAGGGACGTTGCCTGTAATATTGACTAGATCCTTGTGATTTTTAACCTTAACCCGTAAAACACAAAATCCGTTTTCGGTATTATGATAAGTAATGCGCTCTATGCTACCAGATAGATATTCTTTAACATTTTGATTATGTATGCTCATGTGTATCTTTTTAAGATGTACACAGTTTTTGAAACCATTCTAGCTTATCTCGGTATTTTACGTAATTATTGGATTTATTGTTTGTATTTGAGAATCTACTATAGGCATCAAGTATTTCTACAGGTATATTAATCGAAGATGTACTATAAATGCTAGAGCGTAGGTAATTTATTTCCTCGGCTACCTTATCTTCGATCAGTTCAATAGACCAGGCCCTATATTTATCGTTCTGATTCATGCTCCATCTATAACCTCGTGCTTTTAACAGTTCCTTGCTGTCATACGGAGAATTAACCGCATATAGCTTGAATCTAATAGCCTTAGATTGAGTAAGTAACTCCTTTAATACCGGTTCCTGTGATCTTGGTAACTTCTGGGCTAAAAGATGTACCCCAGCAAGACAATCATTTACGGCTCTATGTCCTTCATGGAAAAACCCGAATTTATAAGCAATGTATTCGAGTTTACGACTTGAGATTCCCTCTTTATCCCAGTCAACATCGTACATTAGACAACCCCAAGCTTTTGGCGGTAGCGAAGGGAAGGTAGCTTCAAGGAAGGTACGATCAAACTGAGCGTTGTGAGCGATAATCAGGTCAACATCTTGCAAGTAATCAGCAACCGCATTTTCTTCTATTTGATAGCCTCTGACCATATCATCACTAATTCCCGTAAGTTCTGTAATATACTCAGGTATCGGAATGCCAGGATCTTGATAGCCGCTGAAATCATCCAGCAAGCGAAAGATGGAGCCGTGCCTGTTATATTCAAACTTGACCATTCCAAGTTCAATCAATTTGTCCTGTGTGTAAGATAGACCTGTTGCTTCAATATCCAGAAAAACAGCGATCATTTTGTCATCTTCATCGCCGGTATTATAATATTCCGGTCTCTGATATTTTTTAGTGACTCTGTAATGGCCTGAGCTATTTAAAATAACAGCTAACTTCTCTATATCCTCGTGTTGCATCTTCTAAAAATAGTTTAATATAATTTATATGTATATAAATTCGGTTATAGTTTCTACATGAATAAAGCTTTAGCTAATTCCAGCGGAGTTGTATAGTTTTTTGGATCGGTAGTGTCTTTAATCAAGTGTTTTAGCCAATATTTAGCCGTAAGGTCACATAAGACTTGGTTAATATCATTAGCTTTACGTGCCTCAAAGTCCAATATAAACTTAAATTCGCTAATATATCGTAATATGGATTTATTATCAGTTTTTACAAAATGTATTTCATTCACCGGAGCAGTGAAGAAATCGTATGCTTCATCTGCTATCTTATCAAATCCCAGTTCATAAAAACATTCTCTTAACAAAAGGGGAAAGCATTCTAATAGACCGGAAGTACCGCCGATCTCGTAAGCTGGGATAGCTAGTCCTATACGTGTTCTGATATGCATAAAAATAAAAACTTTCCTGCGTAGGATTCGAGTTATATCCCAGTACCAATCATCATATAGTTTGGGGTGGTTATCGCTCGGAAAGCCAAGTTCTGCTATTTTAAGCTCTTTAGCCATTTTAACGGTTAATCTTAGCTGCGACATGAATTGTTGCTAATTTCAGTTTTAACAATAGTATACCTACCTTCAGTTTTTGCAGTAAGCCACTTGTTTAGTTCTTCAATCGGAAGATTTTTATCAACTGAGTAGAGCCAATTTAGTAATAACGATTTGTTAATAGTATCCTGATGCTCTTTTTTCATTATTTTATTCTAAATACTTAAGTTATAGATAATTCGAAATATTACTTATGATCGCCAGAAGGTGATAATTATTCCAATTGCAATAAATAGAAGGGTAAACTGAATTTATGCTGTACCGTAACTTAATGTTACCTGCAAACTTTAATGCAACGACAATTCGGTTTAAACCCCTAAAGCTTATTGGATATAGGTCAATTAAGCTATCTTCTTCTGCTAGTTTATCCTTGTATTTCTTACGAAGCTTTAGCACATGTTTGACGATTTTTATGTCAAAAACCATTGATTTTGCCTCATTAAAAGCATCTTTTCAAAAGCTCGCCTGACTTACGCTCTTCCTTTTTCGATAGTTTCTATTTTGGGTATTATTTGTTTTAGCTTTTCTGCTTCTATAACTTCACTAATCATGTCTTACTATTTATTTGTAAGTTATAATTTGGATTATTAATAGTTTTAAATATCTTAAAAGCAACAAATATAATAGCGGAAGCTATAAATCCATAAAGCATTTTATAAGATAATTCCCTTACTAAAATATCCAGAACCCTTAAGTGGGAAAAGTGGTTATTAACTGCAAAGAATAAACTCATGAACATACCGTCTATAGTAGCTGCTATCATCAGAGATAGAGCATTTGACACTACAAAATTAAACCTACCACGGAATCTTTGAAAAGCTAATGTAGAACAGTATAATGATACCATTAGAGACGATAATGAAGCAAATACCAAACCGTTTACTAGATGTCCTTCAATATAGTAGGGTAGTTTTATTAGAATAGTAGCACTAACTATAATAACCAAGGCCAGGGCTCTAAAGCTCTTTGATTTGCCGTAAGTAAATGTTATCGCATTAACAGTAATGGTAATCATCGTAAATACTAGGGCGCATTCTGATATAGTCTTGCAATAATTTAGCAGATAAGTAGGGGCGCACAGCAGAAAGCTACTACCTATATATAGTCTATTTCTGATTATCTTGTTTATCATATTTACCTTCCTAATATCTTATGTTTATTTTGTATTAACAGCATCCTTCAGCTTCTGTCCAACCTTGAATTTAGGTTGATTGTAAGCGGCAATTTTCAAAGCTTCACCTGTTCTAGGATTGCGTCCTTCCCGAGCTGCAACTTCACTAATAGTAAAATTACCGAAGCCAATTAGGGATATTTCCTTACCTTGTCCTATGGCATCAATTACCGATGAGGTAAACATGTCAATTACTTTCTCAGCTTCTACTTTGGTACATTGGTGTTGGTCTGCGATATGGGTGATAAATTGTGATTTGTTCATAAATATTCTTTATTAATTAGTGAAAACTTTAAACATTTTACCTTTATACCAGAGAGGGAGTAAATCAAATCCTGACAGGAAAGCTTATTTTATCTATTAATTATGCTCTATATACAAGATCTACATTAACGGTGAGATTTTTTATTACATGTATTAGGAATATGACCGAATGCTACTACCTGCTGGAAAGAGTGTTTCTTTTCCGTAATTCCAATACATACCTTATTTACAGCCATTTTTTTTTTATTTATAGTATCTATTACCTTTGGTAGTTTTTGATGTTTTTTGAAAGCTTCAAAAGTTAGCTGGGTTGTAGTTTTGTTTAAGGTACTTAAGATCACGTAGGGTTTTTCCTCTCATATCTTTTCAAGCTTTACTATTTCCTCTAAACTAAGTCCTGTTACGGAAGAAATCAGTTTATCATCCAGCTTCTGGTTTATCATATTAATTGCTGTCTTAATCAAAATGGGATGTGCATCGTTACTCATGGTCATTTTAACTTTTCTATGTCTTTAAAAGTTAAACCGGTAATTTTAGATATTTTTTCAATAGTATCTCCGTCTAATAGCATAGACCTGGCTATTTCCATTTTTTCCTCAGTTTTACCCTTCTCAATACCTCTAGCTTCTGCAGCTGCTAATTCGTCTCTGTCGCTATAAAGCTTCTTCTGGTAATAAGAGTAGTTTGCCCTCTCTTCAGGAGTCATTTTCAGGATACTAAGCTTTTCTGCTACCTGAACCATATAAGGTGAGTGATAATTTTCAGGTATTTCATCATACTTCATGACATGTAGCCAGTCATCTATTTCTTTTTCTAAACGATCATTAAATTGCGGTATCGATATATAAAAATATTCAGGTAGAATATCGGTTGCATCAAATATTTCACCCGTTTGCTGATTTTTAATATGAACGGATAGTCTTTCGTTAGTTTCTATTTCATGAATAATAGTCTTGCCGTGATAAATAGCTCCGTTACCGATCGGAAAATAGAGCAGGGAGATATGGAATATTTTTATTATCTGGGTGTAGTCTTCCCTTTGGGCTAAATTGTCGACTATCAGTCTAGAAGTATTAAATAGTGATTTATGAATAAAAGAATCTTTAACGTTACGTTCAATCTCGATAATGTATTTATGGTGATCTTCGTCTTCAACGATTAAATCCGCTAGGCTTCTTTTGCTTTTACTATCCTCTTTATTACTCTCGCTCTCAAGTAAGGCAACTATTTTGACGTCTTTATAGCCTTTTGTTTTAAGCAGAGCTGAAATAAAGCCTTCTACTACGGCATAATCACCTTTGTCCTTTAGTAGATACTTTATTCCGTAATCAAAGGATACCAAAGGTTTATTGTTACTCATAATAGTACTTTATTTTGTTTTTCACTGATTATTTTGCTCAACAAATATTATAGCATAAAAAGCTTATAAGTTCTATTGTTTTATTGGTGTTTATTGGCTTTCATAACAATTATCGCTATTAGTTTTATTTTGAAGTTCTACAAAACTACGTTTCAAATAATCTGTAACCTTTTGTAAATAAGCAAACAGAGAAGATTCTGTTAAGTCATCTTGATCTAAAATTTCATAAGCTTTCGTTAAAAGGTTAAGTTCTCTAGGAGTAACAGTCTGTTGTTCTTGATTTGGTTTATATCTACTATGTGCAGCTTTACCGTTTTCAGCTATATTGTGCATTTCTCTAGTGCGTATTTGTATTTCAACAGGTAATCCATATGAACCTAAAAGAATAACAGTATGTAGGGAGCGATAACCATTAGTCTTTGGCTTGTCAATATAATCTCTATACTTTTTTGGTATTACCTTGTAAATTTCCTGAATAAGTTTTAGTGCCGTATAGCATTCGTCTTCTTCCTTTACTATAATTCTAAAGCCAACAATGTCAGTTAGTTCTTCAATCTTAACTGAGTTTCTAGTTAATTTATGTAAAATGGAATAAGGATCTTTAACTCTACAGGAAATGTCTGTTGTTATACCAAATGCCTGTAATTGATTGCAAATTAAGTTAATTTTTTGGTTATACGAACAGTCTTTTGGTTTGTTATCCATTTCAGGCTTATTCGGCTAGGTTTAACTAGGAGCGTAAATCTAAGCTACCAAAGGTGGTTAAGCCTGTCAACACCCTTATAAATGTGATATATGATTAAGTTATATACCGTGAACGCTACGTCTGTATCAAATAATATCTTACCTATGTAAAAACCTGTAAACTCATCTTTTATACAATACTCTACCTTACCTATTGAAGTCATCGTCGTGAGTTGTTCTAATTAAATGTTGTGCCATTTTTAATCTATTAATACTTTATTTGTAATATTAAATAAAATAATTTAATAAATATTCATAATTTACTTATATTTCAACTAATATGGAGTTAATATGTAATTATGTGGTTAATTAATTCTTAAATTATGGATTATTCAGAGTCTTGTAAATATTCAATAAGATTAATAGCAAAACTAAAGTCATTAGATACTAAAAATGTACTGGACTTTAATTTAATTAATAAAGCTATTTATTACGCTAAAAAATATCATGGTAGCCAATTGCGCAAGTCCGGCGAACCATTTTATAGCCATCCACTAGAGGTGGCATATCTATTTGCTGAATACACGGCAAAAGAAGAAGTGCAGTATTATACAACTGATTTAATAATTACTGCTATAATGCATGATACTATAGAAGATACATCACTAACTAAAGAGATGATTAGTCAAGTCTTTAATGAATCAATAGCAAGTAAAGTAGAAGATTTAACCAGAATTAAAGTAAATAAAAAAATCCCTGCAGGAGAGACTCTGGAATTAGTTTATCCTCAGAATAAAAAGGATATATTATATATTAAATTATTTGATAGATTGCATAACATGCGGACTATAGCTTTTTTACCTGAAATAAAAAGAAATAAAGTTATTGATGAAACTGTGGAGTATTTTGTATCCCTTTGTTCTGTTTTAGATCTTTACGAGGTCAAAAAAGAATTAATAACATTAAGTTACCAATATAAATCCTTGCATAATTATCCTATTTTTGCGGCTAATGATACTTCATTACCTGATCCTTTTTCCTTTTTACCTTCAATGTTAACGAAATAAAATAAGCCTAATCCATACCCAATAACTATTGGAAAAAGAAGAAACAACAGACCTAAATTCCCAAAGTGTCTTATTAAGTAAATCACTCCAAAGGAGCTAATTATATACATTAAAGCACGTGATGCAGCATAAGAAAAACAGGTAGTAGTAAATCTCTGAAATACTGGAAAATGTTTATAAAAAATTGGCGTAGCCGGGAATTCAACAAGCAGTGATAAAGATAATAGGATTTGAATTAGCATTAACCCGGAACCGGTAGTAATGTGATTTAATAAAAAAGGCGAAGCTAGAATAAACGGGCCGGCAAAATAAAACTTTATTTTTAGGAATTTCAAAGGATTTATAAAATATACCAAACATGTAATCAACATAGTAAAAGCAAGGTCCTAGGGATGATACAATAAAATTTTGCTGTATTACCTGTTCTGAAGTATATCCAAACTTATCTCTTAAAAGATTAGAACTATGGATAAATATAAGATAAAAGCACACAGGATACGATAATTGTGTAAAGAAAAACGATATAACAGCTTTTTTGTTTAGTTTTTCTTTAATCCAGGGTTTATCTAGTATTTTTTCTTTGCTAGAACTAAGTTTTAAGTCTTTGTGCAAGTTCATGAGTTGTTTTTTAGCATTGGCAAAGTCAGGTGTTTCCCTTAAGGACCTTCTAGCAAAAGAACCAATAACTGCAACTATTGCTCCAACCCAAAATGCCACTCTCCAGTTAAAAAGTTGGGATAACGAAATATTGGCTACAAATAAAGCCATTGTACCACCTAAAGTAAGGCACACACTTATAAAAGCTACAGCAGGATAAACGAATGGAGGCTTAATAAGTTCTGTAAGATACACTTCGGCGCCGACTCTCTCACCCATCGAAGACATACCTTGTAGAATACGGCAAATTGTAACAGCCCAAGAAGCAACAATTCCTACCTGTTCATAAGTTGGAAGATTAGCCATAACCACACAGGATATAGACATGACAGTAGTGGTTATTATTACAGTTGCTTTTCTACCTATTCTATCTCCTAATCTACCAATTAATATAGCTCCTATAGGGCGAAATATAAATGTAATGCAGAAAGAAAAAGCACTTAATAATTGTGCCGAAAATTCATTAACTTGTGAAAAAAATAGCTCATTAAGTAATACCGCCATGTGAACATATAACATGAGGTCGAAGTACTCCAAAAATGTGCCTATAGATAATAAGCCTATAGCCTGCTTCTGCTCTCTTGTGAGGCTTTGCTGTTCTGCTGTTTTCATATTAAGAATAATAGTTATTTTATAAACATTCCCCAATTAAAACAGCTATTTAGGTTACTTTTCAACTGTTTATTGCATTAATTATAATAAATTATTGAGATTACCTGTTATTTTAAATGATATTGTTTAATACAGGCGATAATTTGTTGCTAATCTGATTTAGATACTTTGAGTATGAATATCAGTGTTCACTGTTTTATACTTACCGTTTGCATTCTGCTCAAGCCATTTTCCTAATTTATCCAATGAATGATACGTGCATATCGGTAGAATACGACCAGTTTAAAATCATGTTTTTAGGTAATGTCGAACTTTCTTGTTCATACTCATAGATTTTAATTATTTTAAGGTAGATTTATTATTATCATTTCCATAAATATTTCATTATCAGAATAGCAATAGATAAAACAAGAGTGATTATTTCTGCAATGATTAATGGAATTGAATTAATCATGATGCCATAAATTAACCAAAGTACTACACCCAGAGAATAAATTAAGTACATGGTCGTAGATATAGCCTTTGCTGAGCGTTCTTTCCATAATTTTACTATTTGAGGAATAAGCGATACAGTGCCGCAAAATGCAGCAGCATAGCCTATTAATTCGGCAACACATAATTCATTTGTCCAAGCCCACTCGATTATTGTGTTATACAATTTTTTCTCCATATTTAATTTATTGGAATGTTCGCAAATATTTTAACAGTTAATACAGGCAATATTTTTTGCTGAGCCTGATTTTTGTTATTTTGCCGGTAGAGGTGGTAATAACGTTTCAGCTTTTTAAATTTAAGTAAAACCATTAATCACGTAATCTGTTGCCATAATCAGATTTAATCATCACTTCTTCTGATGCCGAAGAAATGCAGCAGCATAGTAAATAGATTGATAAAGTCCAGATATAAGGTAAGAGCGCCGTATACTGCTATATTACCTGCTCTTGTGGTATTACCGTTCATCGCATAGTAAATGGACTTGAGCTTTTGCGTATCCCAAGCGGTAAGCACGGTAAATATTCCAACCCCAATAAAAGAAACGGCAAAATCTAGCGCAGCGGAGCGAAGAAATAAATTAATCAAACTGGCAATAACCAGACCTATCAAGCCCATATAAGCAAATGAACCAAGAGCGGTTAAATCCTTCTTGGTAGTATGACCGTATATGCTCATTGCACCAAAAGTAGAAGCGGTAATAAAAAATGTTTTAGCTATACTTGCGGTGGTATAAACAAGAAATATAGAGCCAAGCGATAAGCCGTTAAGGGCGGCAAATATACCAAGATGAAGCATAGCCTGCGCTCTGCCTGTGTCCATTAACTTACGACTGAAGAAAAAGATATAAATCAGCGGAGCAAACATCACCACGTAAGCAAAAGGGGTAGAGAATAGCATCATCGCTATTTGACTGCTACTACCGACTATGTAGGCTACTAGGGCAGATATGCCAAGTGCCATGGACATATTCTGATAAATGGAGAGCATATAGATCCGCAAGCCATGGTCATAATAAGTGTTTGTTTCTCTTGTAAAGCTGTAATTATTGTATTTCATGGTGCTTTATCTGTCCTTTGTTACTTAATATATTATATCAACACATATTATAGCACAAATCCCTCTGACTTACAAATCTTTGCTAATAATTCAAACCGGAAAAAATAGGTTATTCAGCCTGAGTCCTCTAGTTAGTCACGCTTAACTGCAAGTTATATTTTTACAGAATAATCAGCATCTTGGGATGTGTTCAAATTAGCAACATAAAAGATTTAATACGCTGTTCTGATTATCTACTCCCAAATTTGTTAGCTTAAATTTTATAAAAAATCAAGGGCAAGCGGTTGCCGTCCAAAGGCCGGCCCTTGATTTTCCATAAAGCTTTAAGCTTTTGCCCCTTAAAGAAAGAATGCACGAAGTGTGCATTCTTAAGGAACTAGTCCTTATTGTCAATGTTAACAATTATCTTAAGAGGTAAAAATGCAGAATTGTTTTAAGAAACATTATAGAGTAGAGCAGAATATTGAGGTATTAAAAAGCCTGGCGAAAAAGGAAAATATCACCCCTGAAACTTTGAAGAATTATAGTGGTTGGGGAGGGCTTAAGGATGTAGTATATAACCCTGATATATATAAGGAATTAAAAAGTCATTTAAGCGAGCATGAGATTGATTCTATCAAGCGTACTTTAAGCAGTGCTTATTATACTCCGGAGTTACTCGTAAAATTCATGTGGACGGCATTACTACGCATGGGCTTTAGATACGGTAACATATTAGAACCTGCAGTAGGTACAGGCATATTTTTTGACCATATACCGCTAAGAATACGTCAGGCAAGTAGTATTGATGCAGTAGAAATTGACAGGATTACCTGCAATATTCTAGTTAATAAACACCCTGATATTCATTTAACATGTTCCGGTTTTGAAACGGTTTATTTTGGTAAGAAGAAATATGATTTAATTATCTCTAACCCTCCATACGGCAAGGAAGCAATAAATGATATTTTCAATCCTGATCTATCATACCTAATAATCCATCACTGGTTTGTAGCCAAATGTGCAAGAATATTGAAGGAGAAAGGGATAATAGCAATGGTCTTACCGCAGTTTTTCCTTGATAACATCAAAGATCATGCAAGGGATATTATTCATGAGGCTGGGGTGGAAATGATAGCTGCTTATAGGCTTCCTGATAACCTTTTTAGTAATGCTAAAGTAACGGTTGATATAGTATTTCTGCAAAAGGCCGAAACTAATATCGAGTGGTTGAATACCGGAAAAATAACTATTGGTAATGATACGAAACCGCTTAACGAGTATTTTATTAATAATCCTGAGCATATATTAGGGGAGTTACGGGTTGTTCCCATGTATGATAGAACCGGAATAACTTGTAAAGAAAAAGGCAACCTCAGAGATCACCTTTATAATGCATGTTTAAAAATTACCAGACTAACCTAGAACTATAAAGCTTATACCTGCTACTTCCACTAGCGGGTATAAGTTCCTTTTATAATAATTCCTTCGGATAATCAAGAAGTGTATGCAAGTTCTGCAAATGGATTAGTATCATCTTTTAACAACATTTGTATGTTAATAATAACCTCAGAGATTATTTTCATATTTTCCGGGGTTAAAGGGCTATGTGCGATATCCCTCAAATGCCGCACATCGTAATTCAAATTTTTAGATACTATAATATCCAAATATTTGAAATATAACGGTGCAAGGGGATGTTCTGCAAAACTATTGTATGTATTGTCGTAATCTAAATTTACCATAAAACCTCACAAAATTAGTTGGTAACAAGTTTTAAAAATTTTTTATAAATGTTGTTAAGCTCCTCAGCAGTGATGAACAATGAATCAACTAAAGGTAGTCTCCGAACCCCACATTCTGCATATAATTCATGTAGTTCTAACCTTTGTTGTTCTGTATAAACAGGTTCACCATTATCATTAAATTTAATCTCTCTTAAGCTACTATCCGGTTTTAGGAGCTTATCGAGGTTGTGGTATTTTCCATGTCCTATTTCTTTACAAATAGTTGTTGGTGATGGAGTATCCTTAAAGTCAAGGACAAAGCCAAGAACTAAGAGGCTAATTACTGCTAACCCTACAAACCAGATAAGTATTCCTGTTATATGTTTTTTTAATATGGTCATGATTATTTAATTATTTAACTTATAAACGTTTAAGTAATTGTTCGAATTTGTTTAGTTCGTTTGACACAGAGGCTTTCTGCATTTCAATAGCAATTTTGGTTATGATATTTCGATTTTCTGGCAAATAATGCTGCTTGGCTATTTTTTCCAGATCTTCCGCTTCTTTCAGAAAGCACCTTGATTTTAGAATTTCAATAAATTGATAAAACAAAGGAGCAAGGGGATGTTCTGCAAAATCATCGTAACTATGTTCCATAAATTACCTTCTATTATAATTAAATATACTTAGTTGTTTATCTTTAAAAAACTTTACCAGTAAATTGCTGATTTTTTTCTTATCAATATTCAGCTGTTAATTGCGGGTATCCTGTTTCATCAATTCCCGCCCCAAAGTACGCCATTTGTTAGTTAAAGTAGGGTCGGCCTGCATTCTGTTTTTTGCCTCTAGCAATATGCCGTATAAGGTAGCAGGGTCGTGCGGGTGAAAATGATCAAGTTCCGCCTTAACAAATAGCCCACCAAGCATAATCTTTTTACGGGCATCTTCTTTTCGTGCCTGTTGTGACTGAATTTTCGATTGCATATTAAAATAAAACCTTTTTCTAATTAACCTTTTCAGCTCCCTTAAGATTTTACTACTTGGATTTACTGGGCAATTTTGGTCTTTGGCCGAGTTCCTTAAATTCCTTTAAAATAGGGTGGTCTTTATTATTAGGATTCAAGGCGAACATAATAAAGCCTGCAAATAGGTTGTTATCAATCGAGATAGCATTAAATCGGGTAATGATATCAAGTAATTCCTTATTACGCTGTTTTATGAGTTCCTTTATTCTTAGTTCTGTTTGGTTAATCTTTTCAAGTATTGAAGTTTTTTTAGTAGCCATAAATCTATTCTATTTTTTTAAGTAGTATTAGTTTGATATTATAGACTATACGTTCACTATAATCAATCATTGCCGTATAATAAAGTCATAGCCTTATGTGCTTTTATATTATTTATATCATAACATAGGAAAATATATAGCTATTGCAGAAAAAATATAACCCTCAATCCCCCTTATTAGGGTAAAGGGGGTGGCATGAGGGGCTTTGCCCCTGAGACCCCTATATAAGAGATAAATATTGAAGAAAAAAAGTAACAAGTGTATAGTTATGTTCATTTAGTTTTAGTAAATGCGCACTTCAGCAATACAATAAATTTATTGCCGCGCTCACGTCTAATATAAAGAATAAGAAGTAATCAGTTAATGGCACATTATAGCCTGCACGTATCGGAGGTACAAAGAGGTAAGGGACAGAATGCCGTTGCTTCCGCTGCCTATAATGCGCGCGATAAATTAGAGCTAACTGTAGTAGATAAGAAGACGGGAGTTACTACTACATTGACGTTTGACTATTCCGCAAAACCTGGACTTGCATATAGTAAAATATATGCGCCTGATGATGCACCTCTGTGGGTATATGATCGAGAGGTTTTATGGAACAAAGCCGAGGATGCAGAACGCCGTAGGAATTCCCAAACTGCCCGCAAAATCATGGTAGCATTACCTAATGAACTGAACCTTGAGCAACAGATAGCATTAGTTGAGGAAATTGTCGAAGAATTAGTTGGAATGGGAATGATAGTCGATGCCAATATTCACCACGATAAGGAAGGTAATCCGCATGTCCATTTAATGGCAACAACAAGGGAACTTGAAGAAAATCGATACGGCGAAATAGGATTTAAACTGACCAAGAATCGGGACTGGTCACGGCGGGCTTTTATTAACTGGACTAGGATAAGGGTAGCAGAGATTACAAATGAGCATTTAGCGCAGCATGGGTTTGAGAGCAGGGTATCTCATTTATCATATAAGGAGCTCGGAATTGATCTAATTCCCGGAGTACATGAAGGCCCGGCGCGGAGTATTAAAAATGCCGAATTAAGTGAAATAAACCGCCAGATTGCGTTAGAAAATGCACAAAAGATAGAAGAAAACCCGAGTATTATTCTAGACAAACTTGCAGTTAATAAGCCTGTATTTACCAAGGAAGAAATAGCCAAGGAGCTTAAAAAAGCTTTATCGGTCGCTATAACCTCGAGCGGACTTACAGGTGCTGATATAGAGGCTTTCAATAGTGAAAATACGCAGCGTTATCAGCTTCTGCTAGATAAAATCATGACCTCTCCGGAATTAGCACTCGTTACTGATAAGGATTTAAAGGATAGAACATTATATACTACAACAAAGCGTCTTGAACTTGAGGAGCGTTTCATAAGTACGGTAGAGGAGCTTTGCTCTAGACATAACCATAGTTTAGGTTTAGTTGATAGTGATCTGGATAAATTATCTTTTAAAGAAAAAATAGTAGAAAAAGTAAAAGATACGGTAGTGGTTTTTACTAGGGAAATAGAGGAGCGGACCGGATTAAAATTTGAACTTATAGATAATAAGCCGCCTTTATCACCGGAGCAGAAAAAAGCGGTACTGAATATTCTAAACGGCTCTGATATCAGTGCCTTACAAGGAATACCGGG
>Ga0194130_10004709_pt1 | contig 17092 bp, 10 predicted proteins | sample TA2KigsurfametaG_FD_160084 | JGI IMG/M metagenome (GOLD analysis project Ga0194130, IMG submission 160084) | Freshwater microbial communities from Lake Tanganyika, Tanzania - TA2015050 Kigoma 12 surface | ecosystem: Environmental > Aquatic > Freshwater > Lake | place: Tanzania: Lake Tanganyika... | reverse complement strand
CCAGACCGGGGGTGGCCTGGCGCCAACTGAGCGGCCGGGCAGGCTCGGAACGATCGAGTCGACCCACCCACACCCTTCGATCCCCGGAGACCTCGCGCAGGTAGAACTCCACCAGCTTCTCGCTGTGTACCACCGGCCAGGGGTCGGCAAGCCTCGGAGGACCGTCGATGCGGGTTTGCGCAAGAAAACGCCCCTTCGCGTCGAAACTGAGCAGCACACCGTAGCGCACGCCCCAGTCGTAGTGCACTGGCAGCACAAAACCACCTCCCCGCAGATTGATTCCAGGCGCTCCCACCTGATGCGAACCGTTGAGAAGCGGTGCGAGCCTGAGGCTTTGCAGATGTACGAAGCGCTGTCCGCCATCGGCCGAGCGCAGATGCTCGATCCCTGTCCAGGAAAGCTCACCCAGGATCCGGCTTGCAACGAAGAGATGCACAAAGCCTGAGCGATCCACATGCACCACAGCCCCATGGATGTTCGCGAGCGGGTTACCCGTCAGGCGCGCGAGTTCCGCGCTCCGAAGCACCACCCGCGGCACCGACCACTGGCGGGCGTCGAAGGTGGAAAGCGTCACTTCGCCATCGCTCGCGGCCTCGCGCGGAAAGCCAACCCAGCCGGCGAGCAGCCTGCCCCCGGCGAGCGCGACCACCGAGAGCGATGCCAGTTGCGGCGTCGTGACGATCGGTCCGCGGTGAAGTAGCTCGGACTCGGTTGCCATCCGCGACGGCGCGCGCGGCGGCACCTCTGCCCGCACCGGGACCGGGTCGCGCGGTACGCTCATCACCGTCAGTGCAGCGAGCGCAGCAAGCACCACGAGCCAGGCCGGACGCCACCGCAGGGGGGTTGTTCCCCCCTGATTCCCGGCAGTCCGCCCACGGCCACCGCCTCCGTCCCTGCCACCGCCTGCACCAGCGCTCCTGCCGGCGCTACCGCCAGCGGCCCTCAAGCGATCCACCAAAGCCTTCATGAAGTTCGTCCGGTCATTCGCCAAGATCAGTGCTGCCGGCGGTTTTCAGCCGACGGTTGGTACACTCGCCCGTTTACTCCTGCGACAAGGATCGCCTCGCGTCCGAGTTTATGACCCGACAAGGAAAAATTCTTCTCCTTGGCCTCCTGATCGCCGCGGTTGTGGTCGCGGCTGGCGTCGCAGCGATTCTCAAGCGCAAGGAGGGTACCAAGACGGTCAATCCGGTTGCGCAGGAGATCGTCCGCCAGCAGCAGGTGGAGCCTTTGCGCTTCGGGCCGATGGACTGGATCGAGGTACGGGAAGTGCGACTGTCGGCCTATGTCCCCCTGACCGGAACCGTGCGCGCCGTCGAGAGTGCCTCGGTCAAGGCCAAGGTGGCCGGCGAGCTGAAGATGCTCGGCGTGCGCGAGGGCATGGCGGTGCAGCGCGGCGACGTGATCGGCCTGATCGATCCCACCGACTACGAACTGCGGCTGCGAGAACGCGAGGCGCAATTGCGCCAGGCCGAGGCGCAACTCCTCACCGCCCAACGCAACGCTGATGCGAACTCCCAGCTGGTCGCACGCGGCTTCATCTCGGAAAACAGCAGCGCCAACACGCTTTCGGCCCTCGATGCTGCGCGCGCTGCACGCGACGCGGTGAATTTCCAACTCGAGCAGGCGCGCAAGGCGCTCGCCGACACCCGGCTGATCGCGCCGATCGATGGCGTGGTGGCCGAGAGGCTCGCCTTGCCCGGCGAAAAGCTCTCGCCGGATAACCGCGTGGTGCACATTGTGAACATCGAGCAACTCGAGGTGGAAGCCTCGGTGCCCTCGCAGGACATCGGCGCGATCCGCATCGGCCAGCAACTCGAGCTGAACATCGAGGGACAGTCTGCCGAGGTGCTGGCCAACGTGGTGCGCATCAATCCGGCCACCAGCGGAAGCTCGCGCAACGTGATCGTGTACCTGCGCCTCCTCAAACCCGGACCAAACCTGCGCGTCGGCAGCTTTGCGCAGGGTTCGCTGCCTGTTGACGTGCCGCGTGACCGCCTGGCCGTGCCGTTCAACGCCCTGCGTGAGCACGCAGGCAGAACCTCGGTGTGGCAGGTGCGGGAGGGTCGGCTCGCTTCGCAGGACGTGGTGACCGGACTTCGCGATGAGCGTGCGCGGGCTGCCAACGGCGCCATCGGCATGGTGGAGATTCGCGAAGGTCTCAAGCCTGGAGATATCCTGATCGCAACCGCCATCAGCAACGCCGTCACCGCGCAACCGCTCAGGGAAGGCGACCCGGTCGAGCTCCAGAAGCCCTGACCGGCACCCATCGGCCTGATCGTCCATGTGGTTCACCCGCGTTTCGATCGCGCATCCGGTCTTTGCCACCATGGTCATGCTGGCCTTTGTGGTGGTTGGCCTCTTCTCCTACCAGCGCCTGCCGGTTGACCAGTTTCCCGACATCAATTTTCCGATCGTGCTTGTGCAGGTCGAGTTTGGCGGCGCAGCGCCCGAGGTGATCGAGGGTGAGATCACCCGGAAGGTCGAGGAGGCGGTCAACACGATCAGTGGAATCAGGGAGATCACCTCGCGTTCCTACGAAGGTCTTGCGCTGGTGATCATCCGGTTCGACCTGAATGTCGATCCGGTTCAGGCGGCGCAGGAGGTGCGCGAGAAGATTGCGCTGGTCAAGCCCCTGTTTCGCGCCGGCGTGAAGGAGCCGCTGATCACGCGCTTCGACCCCGACGAGAACCCGGTGATGTCGCTTGCACTCAAGAGCCAGACACTCGCAGCGCGTGAACTCACAAGCCTGGCCGACCTCACCGTGAAGCGCCGCCTGCAGAACGTGCGCGGCGTGGGTCGGGTGACCGTGGTTGGAGGGGTAAGACGCGAGATCGCGATCGCACTCGACCCTTCGCGGATGGACGCGATGCGGGTGTCGGTGGATCAGGTGATGAACACGCTCCGGCTTGAGAATCAGGACCTGCCGGCTGGTCCGATCCAGTCGGGGGATCGCGACCGGGTGGTGCAGGTGAGCGGACGGATCGTGCAGGCGCAGGACTTCGGGAGGCTCATCGTGGCGCGCCGCCAGGGACAGCCGGTCTTTCTGGCGCAGATCGCCTCGATCCGCGACACTGCGCAGGAGGTCGAGAGCCTCGCGCTGGTCAACGGCGAGCGAGCCATTGCGCTCGATGTGGTGAAGGCGCAAGGCGAGAACACGATTGCAGTGGTGGATGCGGTGCTTCGGGCGGTTCAGGATCTCAGGTCGCAACTGCCCCCGGGCGTCGACATTGTGGTTGTGCGCGACGGCTCGCGCGCGATCCGCAATTCGGTGGCAAGCGTGCAACGCAACATCCTCGAGGGCGCAGCACTCACGATCCTGATTGTCTTTCTCTTCCTCTCCTCCTGGCGCTCCACTGTGATCACTGGGCTCACCCTGCCGATCTCGCTCATCGGCACCTTTTCGGTGATGTTTCTGCTGGGCTTCTCGATCAACCTGGTGACCCTGCTGGCCCTTGCGATCTGTGTGGGGCTGCTGATCGACGATGCGATCGTGGTGCGCGAAAACATCGTTCGCCACCAGGCAATGGGCAGCGAGCCGAGGCGCGCGGCGCTCGAGGGAACCCGTGAAATCGGGCTTGCGGTGGCTGCAACCACCTTCTCGATCGTGGCGGTGTTCTTTCCGATCGGATTCATGGAAGGCATCATCGGGCGCTTTTTCAAGCAGTTCGGGCTCACCGTGGCCTTCGCAGTGCTGCTCTCGATGCTGGTCTCGTTCACGCTCGATCCGATGCTGTCTTCGGTGTGGAAGGATCCCGATGCACACGGGGCGCGCGGACGCGGCCCGGTTGCCTGGTTGCTCCAGCGCTTTCAGGCTGCGATGGTGGCGCTCGAAGCCGGCTATGTGGCGCTGCTTCGCTGGGGCCTCCAGCACCGTGGCAAGACCATGCTGTTGGCCATCCTGAGCTTCGCGGCGGCTTTTCCGCTCCTTCGCTTCGTGGGCACCGAGTTTGTTCCGGTGGCCGACAACAACGAGATCTATGTGCGGTTCTACACGCCAGAGGGGTCATCGCTCGCCTTCACCCAGCAAAAGGCCCTTCTCGTCGAGTCGGCGCTGCGCAAACTCCCCGGAACCACCGACAGCTATGTCACGATCAACAGTGGGATCGCACAGGGGAAGAACTACGCCACCCTCGTCCTTCGCCTTGTCCCCCGTGCCGAGCGCCCAATGTCGGTGGATCAGATGCGTGCGCCGGTTCGCGCGATCATCGCGCGCATCCCGGGCGTGACCGTGACCGACGTTGGGGGAGGCGATCCAGTGGGATCGGGCAAGGCGATCCAGGTGAGCATCCAGGGCCCGGATGCCGAGGAACTCAATCGGATCGTCGCGCAGGTGCTCCCGAAGATCCGCCAGATTCCCGGTATCGTCGACCTCGATACCTCGGCCAAACCCGGCAAACCGTCGATCGATGTGAGCCTCAACCGTGTGCAGGCCTCCGATCAGGGGATCGGGCTTGCGCAGATTTCCTCAAACCTGCGCACCCTCCTAGCCGGTGAAGTTGCCACCACCTGGCGTGGTCCCGACGATGAGAACTACGATGTGAGGGTGCGGCTCGACCCCGCGATGCGCCACACCCTGGACGATCTCGGCCGCATCCCGATCAGCACCATTGGGCCCGAGCTCGGGGCAACACCCGGCGTCGTGCCCCTGCGAAGCGTGGCCACCCTCACCGAGGCGAGTTCACCCACGCAGATCAACCGCAAGGACCTGATCCGGGAGGTGGCGATCAGCGCAGGTGCCGACGGGGTACCGCCGGGCACGGTGGGGCTCGCTGTGCAGGACGTGCTGGCCCAGGTGCCACTGCCACCGGGCTACCGGTTCGCAACCGGGGGGTCCACCAAGGACATGGTGGAGAGCGCAGGCTACGCCGCACAGGCTTTGCTGCTCGCCATCATCTTCATCTACATGATCCTTGCCTCCCAGTTCGGAAGCTTCATCCAGCCTGTGTCGATCATGGTATCGCTTCCCCTTGCGCTGATCGGCGTGGTTCTGGCACTGCTTTTCTTTGGTTCCACGCTCAACATCTTCTCGATGATCGGCTTTATCATGCTCATGGGTCTGGTCACCAAGAACGCCATCCTGCTCATCGACTTCACCAATCAGGCGCGCGCCCGGGGGCTCGACCGCGCGCAAGCGCTCCTCAAGGCTGCCGAGATCCGGCTGCGCCCGATCCTGATGACCACGCTGGCGATGATCTTCGGCATGGCACCGCTTGCCTTTGGCATTGGTGCGGGCTCCGAGCAGCGTGCACCGATGGGACAGGCTGTGATTGGGGGGCTGATCGCCTCAACCTTGCTTACCTTGCTGGTGGTTCCGGTGCTCTATGCTTTGCTCGACGACCTCAGGATGCGCCTTGCGCGTCGTCGCTGACTTCAGCGAAGCCGGAAATCAACGCGCCCTTTCCATGCGGGTACTTACAATGCGAAGTGGAAGGATGCACCGTTTCTCGCGAGGAAGTGATGAACCCGAGCCTCATGGATATCGAACGCGCGCGCTTCAACATGGTCGAACAGCAGATTCGACCCTGGCGTGTGCTGGATGCCTCGCTTCTGGAAAGCCATTTCCAGTTGCGCAGGGAGGACTTTGTTCCACCAGCGATGCGCAAACTCGCCTTCTGCGATGTGGAGATCCCGTTGCTCATCGACGGTCGCGATTCGGGCGAGCGCATGCTGGCCCCCAAAGTCGATGCGCGGCTGGTTCAGTCGCTCGACCTCGCCCGCGAGGAGCATGTGCTTGAAGTTGGCACAGGCTCGGGATGGCTGGCAGCGCTTCTTGCAACCCGGGCGGCCCGGGTGCTGAGTCTCGAGCGCCACCCGGCGCTTGCGGCCTTTGCACGCGGGAATCTCCAGCGGGCCGGCCTTCAGCATGTGGAGGTGGTCACTGCCGACGCCTCGCTGGCCTCGGCAGCCGGCACCGGCGAGTGGGACGCGATTGTCCTTTCGGGAAGCGTCGAGCAGATCCCCGCTGCGCTCGTCCACAAACTCAAGGTCGGCGGCCGGATGGCGTTGATCGTGGGGCGGCGACCGGTGATGACCGCGCAACTTCTGACCCGCACTGCCTCGGGTGCGCCAGTCATCGAGAATCTTTTCGAGACGCTTGCTCCAGCCTTGCATGGCTTTGCGCGACCTAGCCACTTCCAGCTCTGAAGCCCGATCCAACCGCACTCCTTTTCCGGGTACCTTTGCGCCATGACTGAAACGACCCCGCCTTGCGTGGATGGATCCTCCCGAGAGGATATGTCCGCACCCGCCCCCAGGCCTGCCAGGGGTAGCACGCACGTGGGCCGCCCGAATGCGTTGCAACCTCGTTCAAACTCCGGGCTACCGTCTGGTCTGCCGGAGTCGCGTCCGGGTCTTGATTCCGGTTCTTGTCTGGGCCGTGGTTTCGGGCTTGGCCTCGCGCTTACGGTCGTGCTTGCATCACCCGTCCAGGCGATGAGCTTGAGCGAAGCACTTGGATCCGCAAACAAGCAGGATCCGCAGGTTGCCTCGGCCCGCGCGCAGTTGCGCGCAGTGCAACAGCGCCTCGCCCAGTCGCAGGCGCTCTTTCTGCCAACGGTCAACGCCTCGGCAAGTTACGGACAGCAGTGGTCCACGATCAACGCGAACCCAACGGTGAACTATGCGAGCCAAGGGCTCACGCTGAGCGTGACCCAGCCGCTCTTTCGCCTCGCCAACTTTTCCGCCCTCGAGCAAGGCAGGTTGTCCGTGACCCAATCCGAGGCTGTGGTGGCCGCCGCTCAGCAGGATCTTCTTCTGAGGGTTGCGCAGGCTTACTTCGAGATCCTGATCTCGCAGGACGCGCTGATTACCCTGCGCGCCCAGGAAAGGGCGATCGGCCTCCAGTTCGAGGCAGCCAAGCGCAACTTCGAGGTGGGCACCGCCACCATCACCGACCAACAGGAGGCGCAGGCCCGACTCGACCTCACCCGCGCCTCGGTGGCGGCAGCGCAAAATGACCTGCTGACCCGCGTTGCCAACCTCGGAATCCTTGTCGGCCAGCGACCCAACAAGATCCGCGCAATGGTCGACGGGCTTTCGCTCACAACGCCCAAGCCTTTCGAGGAAGCCGACTGGGTGGAGGCTGCGCGCACGGGGAACTTCAGCGTGATCCAGAGTCTGCTCGCCGAGGAGATTGCCCGACGCGAAATCGACAAGCAGAAGGCCGCCAACTACCCCAACATCGACGCGCTCGCCTCGGCCAGCAACTCGAAGGGTTCATCACCCTTCCAGCCCAGCTCCAAAGTGCAAAACAATGCATTGAGCGTGCAGCTTTCGGTGCCCCTCTACACCGGCGGGGCAATCACCGCGCGTATTGCCGAAGCGGTGGCCTCGCTCGACCGGTCGAGGCAGGAAGTGGAAACCGCCCGGCGAAGCGCAGAGCAGGCCGCACGCAGCGCCTTTCTCGGCGTGAGTTCGCTCCTTGCACAGGTGAGGGCGCTCGAGGCTGCAGTGCGGTCGAGCACGTTGGCACTCGAGTCCAACGAGCTCGGCTATCAGGTCGGCGTGCGCATCAACATCGACGTGCTCAACGCCTTGCAGCAATTGAGCTCGGCGCGCCGGGATCTCTCCAAGGCACGCTACGACGCCCTGCTCGCCGGGTTGCGACTCAAGGCGGCGGCAGGCAGCCTCACACCCGACGACGTGAACGGCGTTGACGCAATGCTCAAGACCGAGCGACCGGTGGAAATTCCCCTGGACCTCACCGGCACGGTCTTTGATCTGCCGGTAAAGATCGGGCAACCACTCAGAGGGCGTTGAGTTCTCCGCACGGTTACTCAGGAGCGATCGGTTGCGCGACTGCGCTCCGACGAAAGGATCGCTTCGCCTACAACGTCGACTACCCGGGAGGCGGCGCCGCGGTGCTGTTCAACAAAGCCGCGCGCCGCTTCTCCCCGGCGTGCGCACTCGCAGGGATTGGCGGCCATTGCAAGTGCCCGGGATATCACTTCGCCGGCCGGGACCTGCACCGCCGCCCCTGCTTCAAGGGCGCGATGCGCCGCATCTGCGAAGTTGTAGGTTGACGGACCCAGCACGACCGGCTTCCCCGCGGCACAGGGTTCAATCAGGTTCTGCGATCCTGTATCGCCAATCGACCCTCCCATCACCACGCAGTCCGCCAGTGTGTACCACGCCGCCATCTCGCCCATCGAGTCTCCCAGGATGACCGCGCAGGCGGCTGGCGCAACCCGGGAGGCCGGTTCGTTGTCGGGCAAAGTCTCGGAAAAGAGCTCGGAGCGCCTCGACCATCGCCCCTTCCCGAGACCGTGGTCGAGCAGGAGCCCCAGCTCCTCGAAACGCTCCGGGTGACGCGGTACGATCACAAGACCGAAGCCCGCGCGTTGCTGCGGGTCGATAGCCTCCCACTGGCGAAGAATCTCCGCCTCCTCGCCCCGGCGGGTGCTTGCGCAGACGATCCAGCGGCCTGGCACCCGAAATGCGCCCAACGATCGATCCGCAGCTTCGGGATCGCCTTGCAGTTGTTCCTGTGGCGCACGATCAAGGGTCCTCAGGACCTGTCGCATCCGTTCTCCGCGCCGGACCAGTGCGGGTGCAAGGGCCACGTCAAACTTGAGGTTGCCAAGCGCTGCCATCGGAGGGCATTGCCCGCCGAGCAGTGAGCGCACCCGCGCACAGTCGTCTTCGGTCTGCATCAGTAGCCAGTCAAAGCGCCGCAGCGCCGGCTTGATGAGAAGCGCAAAGCGTTGGCCCTTCTTGAGGCTCCGCACCGAGAGCCGTCCGCTCACGAGCAGCATCGGGATCGCAAGCTGCGCCGCGCTTTGCATGAGCCAGGGCCAAACCTCGGTTTCGACCACGATCCCCACAACCGGTCGACAGGCACGCAGGAAGTCCCGGGTCGGCCCGGGTCGGTCGTAGGGAAGGTAGACCTGACGAAAGGGTGCGGCGCCGGAAGTTGCTCCGAGGCTCGCCAGGATTGCCTCACCCGCCCGCCGTCCGGTGGGGGTGCCATGGCTGAGCAGGATCGCGCACCCTGGAAGGCGCTTGCGCAGTTCGCGGATCAGTGCCGACGCCGCCTGGGTCTCGCCGAGCGATACCGCGTGGATCCACACCCAGGACAGGCCGCAAGGTCGATTCGCTGCATCGCCAACACCCGCCTCCGTGCCTGCGCTTGCGCAGGCCCATGCGGCGGCTGGCCTGAAACGTTCCTTCCAGTGCGCGCGGTAAGCGGGCTGGCGAACGCCCCTGAACCACAGGTACAACGGAAGGAAGGGCGTGATCATCCCCCCGATCAGGCTGTAGAGCCTGAGAGCGATCAACTCCAACCGGCGAAGCCTCAGCATTGGCCTACTCGCCCCCTCGGCTGGGGCAGGACCGGGATCTTCACGGTTGGGGGGCTTGATCGGGGTCATCAGGGCGGAGATTGTTCGAGGTCATCACCGCAGGTGCTGTCTGCTCCACACGAAGCCGCGCAACCATGTTGCACGCCCGCCCCCTGGATAGCACATCTTTCTGGTCGACCAGGCTCTTGCGACCCGCAGCGCTTCGGGGATCCCACCCACCTGGGCACCGCGCAAATCACCCGCTGGGAGCGCAATGCAGATCACCCGGCTGGGAGCGCAATACGGATCGCCTGAGGGCAGCCGCTTTGTACCGCGCCGCATGCTGCACCTGATCCCTCGGCGGCGCGATGCGGCGTGCGGGTCTCGCGCGTGCTTTGGCTCGTCGTATATGCTCCGCGCATGGACTGCTCCCGGGTCATCCTGTGCATGAAGTGGGGAACGAAGTACGGCCCGGAGTATGTGAATCGGCTCTACGGCATGGTAGCGAGGCACCTGCACAGCTCGTTTTCCTTCGTGTGCCTCACGGACAATTCCGCCGGGATTCGAGGCGAGGTGCTGTGCCGTCCGATCCCCGGGCTGGGTCTGCCGGAGGGGATTCCCGAGCGTGGATGGAAGAAGCTCACGACCTTCTCGCGCGAACTCGCAGACCTCGGCGAAACCGCACTCTTCCTCGACCTGGATGTCGTGATCGTTGGCGATCTGGACGCCTTCTTCGATCTTGAAGGCGACTTCTACATCATTCACGACTGGAAGCGGCCCTGGCGGATCACCGGCAACTCCTCGGTTTACCGTTTCCGAATTGGTGCACATTGCGGAGTGCTTGACCACTTCGAGCACCACCAGGAGTCGATCCGCAAGCGCTTACGCAACGAGCAGGCCTACCTTTCGGAACGCATGGCGCAGCTCGGAACGCTCCGGTACTGGCCGCAGGAATGGTGTCGCAGTTTCAAGTATCACTGCATCCCCGGCTTTCCGAGGAACTGGTGGAAAACCCCTGTGATCCCGGACCACGCACGCATCCTGGTGTTTCACGGGGAAGTAAACCCTCCCGACGCCCTGATCGGCAGACGAAACCGGTGGGCGCGCGGATTGCGGCCGGCACCTTGGATCGAGGATCACTGGAGGGCTTAGAAACCGGCAAACACCCTGGCTTTGGCTCGCCGGTTACCCGCCCGACGACCGTGTCGACACACGCCTACCTGAGGCAGGCACTTCCCGCCACCACACACTTGACTTCGAAGGGAATGGGATCCACCGCCCCCGCTGAAAACCTTTTCAATGCAACCCTGCTTGCGCAATCAGCGTTGCTGATTCCTTCCTTCTTGCACCAAAGCCTATCTCGATCCGGTGTGAGCCTCGCTTCGCAGAACTGAAGCGCACTCTGTTCTGCGGCGGCCACCGACGCGTTTTGAGCCGCTCCGAAATAGGAAGTGTCTGCGTTGTAGTAGGCAATGCTCGCGCATGAAAGCGACTCCGTCGAGCCCTTGAACTCGAAGACGACTTCACAGGCCGGGGATGCACACTGCGCGCGCGCTGCAGTAGCAGCCGTTGATGCTGAGTCGCATCGATCGGGCCTGGTGGGATCCGTTGCCGTCGGAAGTGGGCTACAGCGCTTCTTCAAATCGGTTGCGGTGTGGTTGGGCGAGAAGAAGACCCCTGAAGCACCCCCCGAGGTTGTGGTGCTCGACCCGGTGGCGCCACCTGTTGTGCCGGTGGTGCCGGTACCTGTTGAAGGCGTGGTGGTGCTGCCCCCCGTTGTGCCCGTTGCGGTTGATGCCTGGGTCTTTTCGAGAGCGATCGCCCCGAAAAGATCCCGCTCGTTGTTGAGGCTCTTCTCGATATCACCGCACTGCGCAAGCAAGAGCGCCACGAGGAGGAGTAGGGAGGCAAGGAGACCGCGCTTACTGGAGATCATGTTCAGGGTGTCCCGGCAACGGTTTGTGGGACGGCCCCGCGCCAGTCCCTGCGAAAAGTCCCTGCGAAAAGTGCCTGCAAAGGTCGAGGCTGCGCTGGGAAGCCGGGGCAATCTTTTGCGCGGCTTGACTCGGATCAATTCCCTCAGAAACTCGAGAAAGTTTAGCGCAAGACAGCCGGAGGTGCCGCCAGCGCTGCAAACCCCGAAAGCGTGCGACGGCAAGGCTTTCGGGTTCAGCGCGGTGAGGCCGTCGCCCCGAGCGCGGCAAGTTGCGCGTCGACCCATTCGATCCAATGGCGCACCGGCACCTCGGTGCCCGCCTGCAGGTGAGTGATGCACCCGATGTTGGCCGAGAGGATGGTGTCGGGCGAACCGGCAAGCAGATGCCCGAGTTTGCGCTTGCGCAGCGCTTCGGCGAGTTCTGCCTGGGTGATCGCATAAGTGCCCGCCGAACCGCAACAGAGGTGGCCCTCGGCCACCGGCTGGATTCGCGCACCGAAGGCAAGGAGCAGCTTTTCCACCTGCCCACGCACCTGCTGGCCATGCTGCAGCGTGCAGGGCGGATGAAAGACCACCGCCTCTTTCACACCCGGCGGGTTCGCCTGGCGTCCGAGGAATTCGAGCACCAGCGTTGGGAGCCACTCGGAGAGGTCGCGGGTCCTGGCAGCAACGGCTGCCGCGCGCTCGGCGTAGGCCGGGTCGTTGCGCAGCAGGTGCGCATAATCCTTTACGGTGACCGAGCAACCGGAGGCATTGAGCACGATCGCTTCGGCCTGCTCGAGCCTCGGCCACCAGGCATCGATGTTGCGCCTTGCCTGCTGCAGTGCTCCCCTTTCGTCGCCGAGATGGTGCCGGATCGCGCCGCAGCAGCCGGCAGCGGCGAGCGTTTCGCCGCGGATCCCAAGGCGGTGCAGGACCCTGATCGTGGCCGCATCGATGCTCGGCAGCATCGCGGGTTGCACGCACCCGATGGGCAACAATACCCTTCGCTGATGCTCTTCGAGTTGCATCGCCGTGGGCAGCAGCCCGGCAGGCCGCGGCACGGGCACCTTGGCGCGCAACACCGCTGGAAGCACAGGGCGAAGCTGCTGCCCGATGCGCATGGCCGGGGTGAAGATCCATGATCGTGTGAGCGTCTCGCGAAGTGTGGTGCGCAGCAGCTTTTGCGGCAGCGGTCGCGAGACTTGTTGCTCAACGATCTTTCGGCCGATGTCGAGGAGATGTCCGTACTCCACGCCGGAGGGACAGGTGGTTTCGCAGTTGCGGCAGGTGAGGCAACGGTCGAGATGGGTTTGCGTGGCGCGCGTGGCCGATTCGCCCTCGAGCACCTGCTTGATAAGGTAGATCCGGCCGCGCGGGCCGTCGAGTTCGTCGCCGAGCAACTGATAGGTGGGGCAGGTGGCCGTACAAAAGCCGCAATGCACGCACCGGCGCAAGATGGCTTCGGCCACCTCACCGTCGGGCGTTGACTTGATCCAGCTTGCGAGATGGGTTTCCATGCCTCGGGGAGTGGCCCCTGGGGGTCAGCCGCCGCGCAGCCCGGTATCGAGCGTGGGCATGAAGCGCCCGGGGTTGAACAGGGCCTCAGGGTCGAACTCGCGGCGGATGCGCTGCTGCAGCACAAGCATTGCGCCTTCGAGCGGCGTGAAGACAGGGTGACGCTTGTCGAGCGCCCGGAACAGGGTGGCGTGCCCGCCAAGCGATCTGGCGTGTTCGCGCACCTGCGCATCCCCCGGCGAAGTCAGGACCCAGCGTTGTGCGCCGCCCCACTCGATGATGGTATCGCCCCATTGAGCCTGATGCGGCGTGGCCGAGGGCAGACTCACCCGCCACAACGCCTTGCCGGTGCTGCGCACCGCCCCAAAGTAGGCCAACCGGTGCTCCTTCAGATCGTCCCAGAACTGCAGCGCCTGCGTGGCGGTAAGAAAGCGCGCACCGTGCTCCTCCTGCCAGTGGCGGGTGGCCTGCAACACTGCGGCGCGGGCTCCTTCCATGCGCAAGACCAGATGCCCGTCGATCCAGGCGCTTGCAGTGATCGGCCAGGGCTCGGCAGCCCAGCGGTTGCAGAGGTCAACCGCGAGCGCCGCCTCCACCGGAAACCAGAGCGTTTCGCTTGCTGCCGGCATTGGCCACACCTTGAGCGATGCCTCGGCAATCAATCCAAGGCTGCCCAGCGAACCAACCGCAAGGCGTGCGATGTCGTAGCCGGCCACATTCTTCATGACTTCGCCGCCAAAGCGCAGAATCTCTCCGCGCGGACTGATCAGGGTCAGACCGAGCACGAAGTCGCGTACCGCGCCGCTGCTCGCCCGCCGCGGTCCCGAAAGACCGCAGGCCAGCATCCCTCCGAGCGTGGCGTCGGGACCGAAGTGCGGCGGTTCAAAGGCCAGCATCTGCCTGCGCTCGGCGAGCAGGCTCTCGAGCTCACGCAGGGGCGTGCCTGCCCTCGCCGTCACAACGAGTTCGCTGGGATCGTAGTGCAAAACGCCCTTGTGCACCCGCACGTCGAGCACCTCGCCGCGCGCCGACTCACCGTAGAAGTCCTTGCTTCCGGATCCGCGCAATCGCAGGGCGTAACCGAGGCGACCGGCCTCCACAACCCGGTCGCAGAGCCAACGCATGCTCTCCTCGACCCCTCGCACCGCAGGACCCGCACGCTGCTGAGGTCCTGCGTGCCCCGAGAGGGAGGCACGCTGCACAGCCGCAGACGACGCATGCGGCGCGGCCTCGCCAATCGGGCTCTGGAGTCGGTTCAGAAGCGCTCCAGCGCGGCAAAGGGCATCTTGCCGCGATGCACATGCATCCTGCCGTACTCCGCGCATCGCGCAAGCGTTGGGATTGCCTTGCCCGGATTCAGCAATCCCACCGGATCGAAAGCCTTCTTGAGCGCGAAAAAGCTTGCCCTTTCGGCAGGCGAGAACTGGACGCACATTGAATTGATTTTTTCCATACCCACCCCGTGCTCGCCCGTGACGGTTCCGCCGTAGTCGACACAGCGCTCGAGGATCGCAGCCCCGAAGAGCTCGGCGCGACGCCACTGGTCGGCATCGTTGGCATCGAAGAGAATGAGAGGATGCAGATTGCCGTCGCCTGCATGAAACACGTTCATGCAGCGCAGCTGGTAGGTGTTTTCCATCGCCGCAATGTCGCCGAGCATCCTGCCAAGGTGCTTGCGCGGAATAGTACCGTCCATGCAATAGTAGTCGGGCGACACACGCCCGGCAGCCGGAAAGGCGTTTTTTCTTCCCGACCAGAACCGTAGCCGCTCGGGCTCCGACTGCGACACCCGGATTGCGGTGGCGCCTGCATCGTTCAAGATGCGCTCGATCCGCGCGATCTCTTCCTCAACTTCCTCCGGAGTTCCGTCGGACTCGGCGAGCAGAATCGCTTGCGCCTGCAGGTCGTACCCGGCGCGTACAAAAGGCTCGACCGCCTCAGCAGTGCGTCGGTCCATCAGTTCGAGGCCCGCAGGGATGATGCCCTCGGCGATGATCATTGCCACAGCGTCGGCAGCCTTGATCACATCGTTGAACGAGGCCATCACCACCCGCGCGAGTTGCGGACGGGGAACAAGCTTTACCGTTACTTCCGTCACGACGGCAAGCATGCCCTCCGAGCCAACAAGGGCTGCGAGCACGTCGAGCCCTGCGCTGTCGAGCGCCTCGGAACCGCATTCGAGCACCTCCCCCTCGATGCTGAGTGCACGCACCCGCAGCACGTTGTGTACCGTGAGGCCGTACTTGAGGCAGTGCACGCCACCCGAGTTCTCCGCGACGTTGCCCCCGATCGTGCAGGCGATCTGCGAGGACGGGTCGGGTGCGTAATAGAGGCCGTGTGGCGCGGCCGCCTCCGAGATCGCCAGATTGCGTACGCCGGGCTGCACCCGGGCGATTCGCGCATGCGGATCCAGGTGAACGATGCGGTTGAGCCGGGCCAGCGAAAGCACCACCCCCGCAGCGTGCGGCATTGCCCCACCGGAAAGCCCAGTGCCCGCACCCCGGGCAACCACCGGAACCTCCAGGCGGTGGCAGCAACGCAACACCTCGATCACCTCGGCTTCGCTGGCGGGAAGCACCACCAGCATCGGCATCTGGCGAAACGCGGTGAGGCCGTCGCACTCGTAGGGCCGCAGGTGCTCCTCGCGCCACAGTACGCTTCCCTGCGGAAGGATGCGCATCAGTTCGCGCGCCACCTGCGCCTTGCGCGCCGGACTCGGGCTGCGCCCGGGGTCGCTCTGGGCAGGCTCAAGGCGAAGCTGCGATGCGACCGTCGAGGCGTCGACAGGCTGGTCCTGTGCGGGCTCTGAAAAACCTGAGGGTACTGCCGACATCAGGAGCGGAAGATCTTGCCGGGGTTGAGGATGTTGTGCGGATCGAAAGCCCGCTTGATCGCACGCATCAACTGGATCGCATCGGGGCCTGCTTCGTGCTCGAGGAAATCGATCTTGTGCAGCCCGATCCCGTGCTCGCCGGTGCACGTCCCCTCCATCGACTGCGCCAGCCGAACGATCTCGTTGTTGAGACGCTCGGACTCGGCAATCTCGGCCGCGTTCGCGGGATCGATCAGCAGTGCGCAGTGAAAATTGCCATCGCCCACATGCCCGAGGATGCCAAAGGGCATGCTCGCCCGATCAAGGATCGCACGCGCGCCGGTGATCGAATCTGCAAGCCGCGAAATCGGCACACAGGTGTCGGTGGAGAGCCCTTTGCAGCCTGGACGCGACTGGAGGAGCGCGAAGTAGGCGTTATGCCGCGCATTCCACAGGCGCGTCCGGTCCTCCGGCCGCAAGGCCCACTCGAAGTCCTCGCCCCCATGGTCCCGGGCCAGCGCCTGCACGGTTTCCGCCTGCTCGCGGGCCGAAGCCTCGGTTCCGTGGAATTCGAAGAAGAGGGTGTGGGCCTCACGAAGACGGGTGCGCGAGTAGGCATTGATCGAGGCGATGGTGTAGGGGCACAGGTATTCGCTTCGCGCCACTGGCACGCCGAGCTGAATGGTTTCGATCACGGTGTTGACGGCAGCATCGAGCGAGGGAAAATTCACAACGGCAGCGCTCATTGCCTCGGGAATCGGGTAGAGGCGTACCGTGACCTCGGTGATGATGCCGAGCGTCCCCTCAGAGCCCACGAAGAGACGGGTGAGGTCGTAGCCTGCGGAAGACTTCCGTGCCCGGTTGAAGGGCCTGAGCAATCGACCGTCTGCGGTTACAACGCTGAGGCCCAGCACGTTCTCGCGCATCGTGCCGTAGCGCACCGCGTTCGTGCCCGAAGCGCGCGTAGCCGCCATGCCGCCAAGCGAGGCATCCGCCCCGGGATCGATCGGAAAGAAGAGGCCGCTCGACTTCAGCGCCTCGTTGAGTTGCTTGCGGGTCACGCCCGCCTGGACCGTTGCGGTGAGATCCTCGGCCTGGATCGCGAGAATCTGGTTCATCCCCGACACGTCGAGACTGACACCACCGTGGATGGCAAGCAGATGCCCCTCGAGTGAGGAACCAGCGCCGTAGGCGATCAAGGGCGTGCAATGCTCCGCGCAAAGCACCACCGCATCGATCACATCCTGATTGCTTTGCGCAAAGACGACTGCATCGGGCGGGGTTGCCGGAAAGGGTGATTCGTCCTTGCCGTGGTGCTCCCGAACCGCTGCCGCCGTGGAAAAGCGCTCCGCAAACCGCGCCTTCAGCGCATCGCCGAGCATCGCCGGGAGCGGCCGCCGGATCGCCTCAAGTACCGGATAGGGGGCATTCATATCCAGATCCTCAACACAGGGTGCCTGAGTATCCCACGACACTGCGCGGGAACCAATGGCCGCCCCGGATGCGGGGTCAAGACCGACGCGCGGAACCGGCCCCCGCGACGGATACGGCACGACGGACGGGGGA
>Ga0194130_10004707_pt1 | contig 17095 bp, 19 predicted proteins | sample TA2KigsurfametaG_FD_160084 | JGI IMG/M metagenome (GOLD analysis project Ga0194130, IMG submission 160084) | Freshwater microbial communities from Lake Tanganyika, Tanzania - TA2015050 Kigoma 12 surface | ecosystem: Environmental > Aquatic > Freshwater > Lake | place: Tanzania: Lake Tanganyika... | reverse complement strand
ATCTCTTTGCGGGCTTCCGTGATGGCTGCCTGACGGAGTTCGGGGTCCTGTTCGTATTTGAGCAGGGTTTGTTCGATCTTGTCGAGTAGTTCGCGTACGGCACTGGCGTCGAGCTCGTCGATATCCTCGCCGAGGTACTCGGCGTATTCGAGGGTGTGGTGTAGCGCGTCTTCCAGGTCGTTGTACTCCCTGGCGGCTCGGAACATCTCGTCGAGGGTGTTTGGCTTGGTGTTGAGGCGTTTGAGTAGGCGTCGGGCCTCCGGACGGAGACGCGTTTTGCGGGGTTTGGCGGCCCCTTGGCTTCCTGTCACGGGTTACTCTCCTTAGTGTGTAGTGGTCCCTTCTACCGTGAGGGCCGGTCATCGGGCCGCAATACCAAGACGCAGGTTGTCGGCCCTGAGCGGAGAGTTTGTCCCGCGGCCTCAGCGCCGGAACGGAAGCATGACGCGTATGCAAGAAACCGAGAAGTGCGGCATAGTTCATGAACTATGGCGCAGCGGGACGCAAAGACGCAGGCTCTGCTGAGACTGCTGCGCTTGGCGCAAAGAGAAGGTCTTCTGTTAGAGATTCGTCTGCGCGACGGGTCGAGCCTGGATGGGTATTGGCCGGAGAAAGTCAGCGTAGAAGGAGCGTCGCTCAGCAACGCTACACTAGAACAAACAGGTGCAACCGTAGAAGTAGTCGTAGAGCACGTTCGCACGGTTCGCATTCTATAAGCCCAAAAGCTGCTACACAGGTTAGACGGCGGTCGCAGTGGCCGCCTCTCGCACCTAGTTGACACCCGGCGACAGATCGGACAGTGCTCCATGTGGCACGCCCGTCCCTGTCAAAAAAGCAAGTAGAACCCGGTAACGTTGTCGAACTATTCGCTGGAGTCGGGGGCTTCAGGTTGGGGCTGGAGAAGTCTGGCGCCTGGGCGGTGCACTGGTCAAATCAGTGGGAGCCCGGGTCGAGCAAGCAGGAGGCCTCCTCGTGCTACGAGGCCAACTTCGGCAGTAGCGGTCACGTTTGCGAGGACATCAGTCGGTACCTGGACTGGGCGCTTGACGGCGACGAGACAGCGATTGCGGAAGCCAAGAAGGTACCCCTCCCTGCCGAGATAGATCTCTTGGTGGGCGGGTTTCCGTGTCAAGACTACTCCGTGGCAAAGTCTTTGAAGCACTCGGACGGACTCGCCGGGAAGAAGGGGGTGTTGTGGTGGGACATCAACCGCATACTGGAGGCAAGGCGCCCTCGGTACGTCCTGCTAGAGAACGTAGATCGACTACTGAAGTCCCCGTCGAAGCAAAGAGGTAGGGATTTTGCGGTAATGTTGTCCTGTTTTTCACGACTGGGGTACGTTGTTCAGTGGCGCGTTTTGAACGCAGCAGACTACGGGTTCCCCCAGCGCCGCCGTCGAGTGTTCGTTCTAGCTGAACTGCTTCCCAACGCTGTCGTAAACGCCGACTTCGCGCGTACAACTCTTCTTGCAACCGGGGTGCTGGCACGCGCGTATAAGGTCTCATCGAAGGATGACCTACAAGAAGTAACCGTATCCAGCAATCCGGTGAAGACGTCCACGTCATTCAACAGCAGCGGCACACTGGCGCCCTGGGGGAACGCCGGCCTTCTCGTAGGGGATACCGCATACACCCTGAACGTGAGTCCGACCTACGCAGGAAAGATAAAGACGCTACGAGACGTCCTATTTAAGGGCAAGGTGTCTAAGGATTTCTACCTAGAAGACACCTCACTCGAAACTTGGGAGTACCTGAAGGGAGCCAAAAAGGCGCCAAGAGTTGACAAACAGACCGGTCATGAGTACCTGTACTCGGAAGGCCCAGTGGCCTTTCCAGATTCTCTAGACAAGCCTTCTCGGACGATTCTCACAAGCGAAGGTGGTTCAGCCCCGTCACGGTCAAAGCACGTGGTGCGTAAGCGTGGCGGCCGACTTCGTCGCCTACTGCCTGTAGAGCTCGAGCGTCTGCAGGGTTTCCCGGACGACTGGACGAAGTATGACGCGCACGGCAGGGAGATACCGGCAACAAAGAGAGCCTTTTTCATGGGAAATGCCCTCGTCGTAGGGGTTGTCCAGAAGATAGGCAAGGAACTCGCCAGGCGTCGTAATGACGGAAGTTCCCTCTTATAGCTAGCCGCCTGAGACGCTGCTGGTTTACGCCGCTTCTTGTCCGCGGGGTTAGAGTACGACGTCGACTGGGTTCCCCACAGACAAGTCGCGGAGACCTATAAGAAGAATGGGTACGGTTAGCTTATGCTGCAACGTGGACATGTAGGCCTGAGCGTCCTCAAAGGTTCCGACAGCCCCATCGAAGTTACCTACGCGTTTTAGGGAAGCTTTCAGCATTATCACGACTCCTACGCCGTGGATCGTAGGCATGTCGCCGCTTAGCTGACTAGGCTCAGTAGCAAGAACCGTTTTGAGAAGATTCCAAGCTATAGCTTCCCTATGGTTGAAGCCTACTTCTACGGCCATGCCGGTTTCTCCAGCGGTCTCCCCAAAGATTGTTTTTGCGAAGTCCAGTCGCCAGCCAGAAGAACTGTCATCCACGCCGTCATGGTAGAGACGCGCCTCGGGCGTCCATCCACGGGCTACCAGATTGGTCCTGATGGCCCAGTTTAGCTGTCTGCTGATACTTTTGTGCTGCGTTGAATCTTGCGGGTAGCGCGCCAGACAGTCTGCCGATATGGAGTTCAAGGCTAGAGATAGCTCATTCCACAAGGAGCGGAGGGGTACAGAGCCTCGAACGACCTCCCAGGCAAAGCGATGGGAGTAGATATCAAAAAGCATAGCCACATACAGTGTTATCAGGGGCAGGGTTTTCACGCCTTTCGAGGATTGTTGCGCAGTTGTTGTTCCCGGGACGGTAGGCTCCCATGGCACCTAAACCAACTAACCATATCCCGGCATCAGTATCTCTAGGAAAGGCTCTCGTCGGCCCTAATCTGAACCTCCTGGTGCTACGCGGGTTCGCCTCTCTCGGTGATCTGAGTAGCGCCTCTAGTGCCGACATCTACGATCAGGTGACCAACCCGCAAGGCACTCAAAGAGATCTCAACAAGGCGCATGCGCAAGAGTGCTTTGACTATGCCGCCGCCGCAATTCATCTTGACCCGGAGACGAGCCCAAGAGCCTTCCCTGAAGTAGTACTAAATGTCCGTCCTGAGGGTCTTGCGTGTGTCACTCTTACAAGTGAGGATGGGCTCGAAATTAGTAAGTCTGACCTCGAGGACCCCGACAATAGAGCGGACCTGGTGGGCAAGCTGGTGAGTATCACGATTAGCACATCTGGGCCAAAAGGTATGATTTACGTAAGCCGGGTAGACGGAAACCACCGTCTTCACGCGGCCGCAGCGAACAGGGGTAGCGCGGGCGCCGGTGCTGTGATTCCCTACGCTCTGTACTTGAACCTCAACGTACGGCAGGAAGCGGGGCTATTCGTAGATCTCAACTCTAAGCAGCACAAAATGAATACGTCGCACCTGAAAACGTTGACGGTTACCACAACAGACACCGCAGACTTGGCACAGCGCAACATCTCGCTGTTCCTGGCTAACGAACTTACGAGAGGGGCAGGCCTTCTTTGGAGCGTTCAGAGGCGGCAGTAAAGCGGGTTTGCGTCGGAAGAATAAGAATAACGGCTCACCGGCTAGGGTGGTAAATTTTAACACTATTGAGACTATCGTCAAGCATGGGATGAGCCACGTCAGTGTCGAACTTCGGTCGTGGGTCCCAGGGTACGCCGCGTCCAGGACTACTGCACTTGGCGTTCCGGCTGAGGAGTCAGACTGCGAGGTAGCGAGAATTGCAACAGAAACGTGGGCAATCCTTGTGTCCACCTTCTGGACTGCTGTGACCACGGTGTTTGCCGCGGAGTGGAACTCAAAAGATCATATTCTAAGAGAGTCCATTGGGCTCACGGGACTCGCGCGTTACTGGGCGCACACCGTGAACGCTCATCTCCTGCGCTGCGAGACACCACCCAAGTCAGACCCCCGATTCTATGACGCGCAAGCCATGCAAACGCTTTTTGTGAAGGAACTTGGGCTTGCAAAGGCAAATATAGATCTTACCAAGGTTAGGTGGCACGGTTTTTCCGGAGCCGGCGGCGCGTCGCGCGTGTACGAAGAGCTAATCAAGTCAGCAATGGCGGGGAATAGCACCATCCAGCTCGCAGCTACGCGGAGCGGCGAAGCTCCGCATAACACTAGCGTTTAGCGACGCCGATGTCCTCAGAGATTGCTGTCGCCGTAGAGGAGGTGCTACGTAGCGTTTCCCTGCAATCGCCGCGGTCGTCACCTATGGAACGGAGATAGAGTCGCTGCGCACCAAACCAGCGGCCACTACGAAAACGAAAAGCCAGGAAGGCTGCCGTGGGAAATCCGGGTATACCGGTCGAGCTTATGCTGTCCCACAACGAGTATCTCGACGACGATGATCGTCAGATCCTCGTCAAAAGATGGTTGAAGGAAGGCCGAACGGAAGCTGCGGCGAAACTCCTCTACGACGAGTACAACCTCGACGACTATCTGGACCACATCGGCGATGCTGCCATTCTCCCGCTCATCGAGGCGACCGTACGAGTTGCCCTGGAGCGGAACGAATGCGTACCCACCTGGGTGCTCTGTCACAAGGCACTGTTCGATGATCCGCAGTTGGCGCTTTCGCTCCTTCCGTGGAAGTCCATCTACGAAATCTCCACAACCGACCCCTACAGTTACCGCGATGACACAGAGTGTAACTGTGCAAACGGGGAAACCGGATCAGGGAAAGATGCCGACGGGACCGCGTCAACCGACCGCGTCTACCAGGCAGCTCAGCGGATCATCGTCGAGCAACTTGGTAGCGACACCCACAAGTGGGAGACGTTCGCCTCGCTTTCCGAGGAGTTCGACGGGACGCTTCCGGATCTGCTGCATGCCGCAGCGACCCTTTAGCGTCGCCCCACCGGCCATAGGAACCCCCGCTTTCGCGGGGGTTCTTTTCTGTCCGGGGTTTTTCTGACGAGGAAAGCGACCGCGAGGAGGAGCACCGTGCAGGCCACGAGTTGTCCGCTCGTTGGCACCTCGCCGAGTATGATCGCTCCTAGCAGCAGGGCGGAGGCCACGGAGACGTTCTTGAGAAGGGCCGTCTGCTGGGGAGGCATTCTCGCGGCCGCCCACCACACCATCAGTTTGGCTATGCCGCCGGCGATGACGGCCAAAAACACCGCCGAGTACAGCGTGCTTTCCGAGGCCCGGAACTCGACCCCGGAGAGGAGCAGGATGCCTGAGAACGCCGTTCCGGCCAGGCAGAACACCGAGAGCAGGTGCTCGGGTCTTGCGATCCTTGCCGCCGCCGGTGCTGTCAAGGTTGCCGCTGCCCCGGCGATGACGCCGCCGAGCAGCAGGGAGAAGCCGAGCAGCGAGAGGCCGGGTACGTTTCCGTCAGTTGAGCTCTCCCCGAAATAGAGTACGCCGGCTCCGCCCGCCACCGCTGCCGCCCCGGCGAGAGCTTCCGCACGGGTGAGCCTGCGGTAACCGATGAGCGGGGCGCTCACCGTGACGATGACCGGGACGAGCGCTTCGAAGAGGACGAAGACGACGAGGGACGTCTCCTTGGCGGCGAATACGAACGCGACGTTTGCGAGCATCTGCGTCACCGCGAGCAACCACACGACGGGCGTGCGCATCGCAGCGAGGAGCCCCGGCACGGACCTGGAGACGAACACCGAAAGGAGCAGCAGCCCGATCGAGTATCGGAGCAAGGTGAGACCCAGGGGGGAGCCGTCGTGGCCCGCGAACGCGACGTTACCGAGACCGTAGAGCGCGAACGCCATCGCGCTCACCAGTGGAGCCCGCGGGCCGTCTGGCTTCTCGGCGGTCTGCTGCGAAGGGGATGTCACGCCAAGCAGTGTCGGTCACTTCCGCGTGGCGTCGCGACAGGAAGCGATAGTGGCTGCGTGACAGATCTGCGAAGCTTTCCACCGTCGGCGGTATGTCCGAACCCCAGGGTAGTTCAGGGTCTTCCCCGGAGTTCGACGACCTGCTGGAAGTTGCTGCCCGCCGCGGTCACTATTCTCTGCATGTCAACATCAAAAGCACTCGTCACATCTGTAGATTTTAGCATTCTGGCGGAAGCCGCCGGGGTTGCTTTAGTGTACTCCTTCTCCCCGGAAGGGCACTACCTGGCGTCGGTCACGGCTAACGTGGCTAGTTTGCTTGCACCTGTTGCGCGTCTCGACGAAGAGATGGAGGCGCGAATCCTAGCGGAAGACGCTCTCGCCACTGGTCTCTCCGCCGCCCTAGAGAGCCCTTCCGGCGGCGAGTAGGTCGCCTAGGCCGCTTTCCCAGTTCTGGGCCAGTGTGCAGATTATTTGGAGGACCTCCCGGAGTGCCGCTGGGTCCTTCACGGCGGCAAACAAAGACGGTACCTGTATTTGTGCCTCAAGGTGACCTGTGAGCACGCGGGCGCGTGCCTTTCTGTCCCAACCTCCGCTGGTGATCTGTTTGACATACTCGGCTAGTGGCTCGAGCCAACTGGTGGCGTGGAGTCTGCTTTCCGCCCAGCAGGGTATACTTTCCGTGGCCAAGAGCGCGCCTACACCGAAGCGCTGTAGACATGCGCTGATGACTTGCGGTTCCGGTCCTACGCCGGGCTGTTCGAGCACGTCTGCCGCGAGTTCCAGGGTGAACTCGGGTCGGGCTATAAGTTCGAGTTCCGCTGCGACGTTTCTCGCTTCGACGAGTTCGCCTGCGGTCATGTCGCTGACCTCGCGTCCGGAGAGCGCGGGATGGTTGCGCGCCCCCGGAATTCTGGAGAGAGTGAAAGGTCTTTCTTGAAGCCACTTGATAAGATCCAAAGGGGGTTTTGGTCTGCTGACGAGCGCGCGGCTGATGTTGGTGCCCCATCTCGTGCTGTTTTCTAGCATCCACGTATTGTTGTTCACGAGTGCGTAAGCGTGCGCAACGCTGAGCGCCACCGGCGAGCTGACGGAAACAAGAATCTCCGCGGTGCTGCCTTTCTGTAGTTCGGTTTTCCTGGTTTCCAGCGGTGTGCTCGGGTTGCAGGCGGCTCTGAGCGCCGGTGCGTGCAGTATCAGTGAGGCTTGCTTCATGGTCTCGTCGAGGATGTCTACCGGTGTGTTTGGGTTCGCGCAGACGGCGGGGCGAAGGTCGTTCTTTTTGAAGAGTTCCCGCAGACGCTCAGGGTCGGTGATGTGGCGGACGGTCGCCGCGCGCGCCTTGCCGACCACTCGTTTGTGCAGAGTTTCCGCGATCGGTTCGGTCAGGTCGGGGCGGGACGCGAGGGCGTTGAGCGCCCGACTGCCCTTGGGCAGGGTTTCCGCTAAGGCGCGGAGACCGGTCTCGGGTATCCCGGGGGTGAGGGCTATGATTAGCAGTGGATCCATGCACTAAAAATGGTGCCCGGGTTATCGCCGCAGCCATACGAGTCGGGGGCTTGCGGTAGGTGTACCGGCTGTTAGTTTTCTAACATTCGTCGCCTTGTGCGGATGTTAGTCGCAGGTAGGGTCTGATGACGCTATTCGTCTCCTATATCCACAACCGGCGTACCGCGGTACCGGAGACGAGCACCAGCAAGAGCGAACCTGATGCGACCGTGTCCACTACAACACTAACACCGATCACGGCGTCCGCTCCGAGACTCTCGGCTTTGCCCGTCATGGCGTCCATGGCACGGCGCATGGCTTCTTCGATTCTTGTCCCAAAACCATTTTCGTTGGGGTCTGTGGACGCGCTGACCGTGGAGTAGACGTTCCTCAGGATATCGGGGCCCACGGCGGTACTTCCGGAGACTATTCCCAGGTACTCTAATCCTGGTACGCCGTGCAGGGTGGGCGTGGTTGTCACTAGCATGGGTCTTACGGTGCGGCAGGTACGGGGGAACGCCAATATGGATGGGGGATGGTCAGGGGCGCCAGTGGAGCGGGTGGGAGTGCGGAACTTCCACTAGTAGCACGGATACCCCGTAAAATAGTTCTATTTCGCATTCCAAGAGCCCCCACGGCTGTAGGGATGGAAACCCGACTGCTCCCTCGTATCCTCGGGTATGCAGGTCGTTGACCGACGCGACGATGTCCGGAACCTGCAGCCATAAGGTCACTCCTGCGGGTGGCGGGCCGGGTTGACGCGAAATCTCCAGAGATGACCCTCCCGCGTAGTAGACGATCCCATAGGGCTCGTCGAGGGGGCCGTAGCAGCGTATGGGGCGTAGACCGAAACTGGTGCAGCGGTGTACGGCGAGATCGAAGTCTGCGGGATGGGTCAGGATGCGCGACTGGAGAAATTCCATGCCGGTCACTGTGCCGTCTTCGGTTGCGTTGGCGACGAATGGTAGGCAAGGGGTTCAGTGGGGCACGCCGAGCGGCTCAATCGTGCCGCTGCGGCAGCGACAAACTGACGAGTGCGCAGAACAGAGGCTCAATACCCGCGCGGCCATTTCCGGTAGCAGGGCAGCACTGCCCTGATGACACTCTCAGGGGTATGTAGTTTGCAGCCATACCCCCTGTTTGCATGACGAATCATGAGTGGCACCATCCCTTATCGTGGATTTTTTATCGGTATTCCAGACTGCCGCTTTCGTTCTGGCCGACTCGTCCAGTGACGGCGATAATGACGCGGGCGCGGTCAAGATATTTATCCTGTTCATCCTGGCCTTGTTCTGGTTCCATCGCTCATGGCGACGCTGGAAGATAGCGACCATAATGGCCGACACCCCGACCTCCCCGCCCAGCGCCGTCCCGGTGGGCCGGGCCGAAACCACCGGGATGGTTGCGATCCCTGAAGACCTCTCCCCGGTTGGACGCACCCAGCCCTGCGCATGGTACGAGGCGCGTCTTGAAAAATTTGTTCGCGGGGACAGGTCCTCCAGATGGGACCAGGTCTGGGCGGCATCGAGTACGCAGATCTTTCTCCTCACCGACGCTTACGGACATGTGGAGGTCGACCCGACCAACGCCGAAAAGCACCTACCCAAGACTGTGGTCTCCGACCACGAACTGAATTTTTCCCTGGTAACCCTCGCTACCTACGCTAAAGTCCCGGCCCCTGTATACTCCACCACAAGTTACCACATTTCCCGTATCCGCGACAATATCAGTTCTTACTCCGGGGAGTGGCGACTCGTGGAGCGGTTTATTCCGTTGGACGATCAGACAGTAACCGTATACGGCCCCACCAGTCCCTCGGCACCAGGTTCCTCCTCGCCGCGGTTCGACACCCTTACCACGCCCCCGAAAAAGTTCGGCTGGTCTATCTCCCGCTCCAATCCGGCGAACACGGTGCACATCTTTGCTGGCGATGCCAGACAAGCCACCCGCGCAACCAGCCTTAAAGCATGGGTCGGCCTCGTCCTGGCGCCACTCGCCATGGGCCTGTGTTTGTATATCATGGCATTGGTTCTTGAACTCATCGGGGCTCTACCAATGGCATGGGCTCTTGAACTCACCCCATCGCTCATCGGGGCTCTACCAGTGGCGCTGGCTTATTTCATGGTACTGGTTCGGTCCCTGCTCAACGTTTATAACCGCCTCGCCGCCGCCGTGAATCAGGTGGAAGCGGCCTGGTCGATGGTGGATGTGGCCCTCGCTCGTCGCTCCTCGTTGCTGCCGCAACTCGCCACCCTCGTCGCCGATGCCCTGCACTATGAGCGTACCCTGCAATCGGCGCTCGCCGAGGCCCGCTGGGATGCGGGCCAGTCCCGCCGCTCTCTTGACCCCACCGCCGTGGGGTCGACTATGGACTCGAACCTGTACCAGAACCTGATTGCCGTGCTGGAGGCGTACCCGAAGCTCGCTACCGCGCAGAACGCGCTCGATCTGCAAGCCGCCATATCTCAGAGCGAGAACCAGATCGCCGGCGCTCGGACAGGGTACAACGACGCCGTCGAGATTGCCCGCACTAAACTCGAATCGTTCCCGTCCTCGCTGTTCGCCAGCCGTTTCGCCGACCGTCGTGCCGCGTTGTGGACTTGCTGACCTGCATCTATGAATGGTTGATTGAACCCTCCCACCCCGGACGATTGACTCCATGCTCATAGCCGCTCTAGTCGTACTGGTCATCATCCCCATCTTCGGGTACATAGCTCTGTACAACCGCCTCGTCGCAGCCGCCAACAAAGTTGATGCTGCTTGGGCCAATATCGACGCTCAACTGACTCGCCGCAGCGACTTAGTCCCCAACCTCATCGAAACGGTGAAAGGGTACGCCAGCCACGAACGCGAAACCCTCGACGCTGTCATCACTGCCCGCGCCGCCGGCCTCTCCGCCTCCTCTCCCGCCGCCGCCTCCGCTGCGGACGGGGCCATGACTGGCGCCCTACGCCAGTTGTTCGCCCTCGCCGAGGCCTATCCGCAGTTGCGCGCCAACGAGAACTTTTTGCAGCTCCAGCAGGAAGTTTCCCGACTAGAGACGTCGATAGCCGAGTACCATCAGGCGTACAACTCTTCCGTGCAGGATCTCAACACCCTCCGCGAGACGTTCCCCTCCAATCTGGTCGCTGGTTCAAAGCCAAAGTTCGCGGCCCGCGAGTACTTCGAAGCCTCCGAGGAAGCGAAGCAAGTTCCAAAAATCTCGTTCTAAGGGCGTGTGTCCCTATTCAGCCGTGACCGCCTGGCCCCATACCCCTGAGAGTGTGGTGAGACTTGCGCCGACACTGTCCGCATGCCGCCCCTCTGGTTCTCCGACGCGTGCGCGCGAACGCTCCGAGCTGGTTCACCCAACGCCGATGCGTGGATGCGCTCTGCCCCTGCACGTCTCGTCGAGCTCGCCGAAGCGCACGGAATAGAAGTCAACTCACCACTCACCGGTGGACATACGGGCGCCGTCTGTGCCGGTGTCCGTGCCGGCCGGCCGGTCGTGTGCAAGCTCACGCTGGACACATCGTTCGCGCTCAGGGAAATGTACTCCCTTCACGCACTGAGCCGCAGCGGTCGCGTCCCAGACGTCGTGGTTGCCGAGGTGCACGAAGGGTTCCTGGCCACGTCGAGGGTGCTGCCCGGAACGGCTGGCCTGGTCGGCGATCTCTCAGCCGTCGCCGACCTCGCCCGCCGACTTCACGACGTCACACCACCGGTCGGCGCCACAACCGTCGAGGCACTGTTGGCCGACCGGGCAGAGGCTCTCGCGCAGCACTGCCAGACCCTGGGCCTTGATCCTTCGCTTCTGCACGCAGCACGCGAACCCCTCGACCCAGGAGCCGCGCACTTGGTGCTGTGTCACGGCGACTTCGGGCCAGCCAACCTCCTCGACGGGCCCGCCGGCGAACTCTGGGCGATCGACCCTGAATGCATTGTAGGGCCGGCCGCGTTCGACCTTGCCGGCTACGCCGTCCGACACGGGAGCGACACAGCGATCGCAGTGCTCGATGAGCTCGCCGACTTGTATGGCGCCTCACGGACCGAGGCACGGGCCTGGCTCGGCTGGATGACATTCGATGAGGCGGTCAGACACACCGTCTACGGTCTACCGATCGCCCGCGCGGAGTGGGCGCTCGCTGTCCAGCTGGGCGTCTTGCCACCACGAAGTTGACCCAGCTGATCCGGCTGGACGCGACAGAGAGCGCCGGCGGCCCCATACATGACACTTCGAATCGAGTGATACACGAATAGGGACACACGCCCTAAGTCGACGATATCCGGGGCGGGAAACGATGCAGTAGGATTATCGGGCGGCGAGTGCCCGTTTAAAAGCCGCGGCGGCGGCTACCGCGAACGCCAGACCAAACAGGCGGAAAGGTGTGACCACTATGAAGAACAAATAGGCACCCGCGGAGAACGCCAGAGGGGTGAGCACCAGTACGAACACCCGGCCGGCCGCGGAACGAGGGGGTCGGAAGGCGAACAGCGTCGCTAGAAGCCCCAGGCTGAACACCACCAGTATTATTACGGCGGCGGCCGCGGCCAGCGATTCCATGTGTATTACTGTGTTCGTTGACATACCGCGGTCCACAATCTGGTACGGACGTTTCTGCGTATCCGTGCGAGCCGAATGGTCGAATGGCCGTCTGACCGCGCAGCATCCTAGATATATCGGGCAAGAGGCGGACGGTCAGCGCTCGTGAAGAATGAACAACGTTGGCAAGAGTACGGTACAGGACTGTCCTCGGTCAGGATCGCGGGGACGGACTTCGTCCTGACTCCCGGCCAGGGAGGATTGCTGCCGGAGGAACTTCACGGTCTGTATATCGTGACCAGCGACAATCCCGGTGGTATCGTTCGCGACCCCGTCGTCAACAGGGAGCGCCGGAGTGATATGCGCGTGGATCTGGTGTCTCTTTTGGTTTCTGGTGGTATCACCAAAATGTACCAGTCTTGCGGGTCGCGTGATGCGTCGTTCGCCAACCCGGAGGTGGGCTTTGCCGTGGACATGGACGAGGCGCACGCCCTCGTTTTCGGTCACGCCTTCGGCCAGGATTGCGTCTACCACCTGGTGCCTGAGGGTCGTAGACTGTTGTCCTGCGCCCTGATACAGGACAACCGCGACTCCCGCCCCCAACCGATGATCTGTTCTCGACGCCCCGCGGCCCGCGATTCTGCTTCTTGATGGACGCCTGTTATAGGTAGACGCCTGTTATAGGTAGACGCCCGGTCGGCTCTCCGGTTGTCGGGGAGCGTTTACCTTACTGTTGTGTTTGTGTTCCTCGGATGCCTGATGATCGATCCCCGTGGTGGCTCTGCTGCTCCCACCGTAGCCGTATACGGGTGACCCCCCGGCGTTTTGCCGGGGGGTCTGTGCGCTAGGCGTGAAGGGTCACTTCTCTTCGGCCTCTTTGATTCCGCGAAAGTAAGACGATTTGTCAAAAGATCGCTTGTTGAGGACGTCGCTGCGCAACGCGCAGGAGGCCCTCGAGAGGCTCTTCCACATCATCGCGGCCCCGTCGCCGTCGGCGGCCCATTTCTGTACCGAGTCTATTTCGTAGCCTAGGCGTGAGGCGTCAGCGTAGGCGTCAAGGCCGGCGCCCAGGTATACGAAGTTCCACCCGTTCTCTTTGCCTGCTTTGACGAGTTTCTGGACATCCTGCAAGCTGGTGCGTGTGCTCTGGTTCTCCTCGCCGTCGGTCACGGTGACGAACACTATTTCTTCGGCGGTTTTGCCGAGCGTCTTTCTGGTGGTTTCGCGACCGCGCACCGCCTCTATGAGGGCGGCGGTGGCGTCCAGAAGGGGGGTGCCTCCTCGCGGGACGAAGGTGTTCTCGGTGAGGCTGGGCACCCGTTCGAGTCGAACGGCGTTCAAAAGCACTTCCTGGGGATCCTGGCTGTCGAACTGGACCAGGGTGACGCGGGCTTTTCCGGAAACCTTGGTTTGCTCGGCGATGAAGTTGTTGTACCCGCCGATGACGTCGGCGCGCATGGACTCCATCGACCCGGAGCGATCCAGGAGGATGTAGAAGTGAACGGTCGGAGTTTTCTCCGGTTTGGTGCTACTCTTGGGATGAGTTTTGCTGTTAATGGGCATATAGTTTATTTCTCCTTTTGCGTCGTGTTGTAGCCGGCGGCGCCCGGGAGGACCCGGACGGGTCCTCACCTTATAGACGGAAAACCGGGAAGGTGTGACATGCCCGATCCTGTGACGTCTTGGCTGAATCTGGCACCGTATAATCTATGGCTGCTGATGACTTCCCGGATATTCTGGGCCAGGTCCATGTTTTCATGTGCTCGGAGGCGGGCCGCCTGGCAGTCCGTAATGCTCTGGCGCGAAGACGTCTACCCGGTTACCTGGACGTGGAGGTAGAGGAGGCAGTCCTCGGGGAAGCCATGCGTTTCGTCAAGAACGGAGGCACCATAACCTCCCCGGCGGGATGGTGCCGGGCGCGCATCACCGCCAGGGCGATAGACCTGGTCAGGGGGATGGTCAGCGAACGCCGCCGCTGGGGCGTGCGTGTGCCGTTTGACGAGAACGACCGGGAGATAAACGACGTGGAGGACGGCGGTGCGTCATGGTTCCCCGACGAGGCGGACGGTATAGATGCGATACGGCGCGATATTCTGGTCGCCGAGGAGGAGGATGCCGCCGTCGCCGGGGCTCTGACGTTCGTATCCATAGTCGGGGAGGAGGCGCAGGTACTGGACTACTGCCCCAGACCGTCCACGGGCGCCAACCAGGAGGAGGCGACGATCTGGGCGGTGTTGTGGTATCTGGGGCTGCGCGACTGTTTCGGGGCTGGGAACGCCGCCGCCAAACGTCGTTCGCGTGCCGCACAATCGGTGAGGAAACTTCTGCGTAACTGGGGGGATGGTCGACGATGAAGCCGGTAAGTGGACCTTTTGTAGTACACAGCGACGAGGATGCCGTGGAAGTGACCGCCCGCGGGGCGGGCGCCGCCGGGGCTGTGGGCGTGGAGATGTTCGGCGGCACGGTGTTCGTCGACCTCGACGGTGCGGATGTGACCAGTCTGGTCTCCGTGCGTTTTCCCAAAGAGAAAGATCTCTCCGAGACCCAGCATTCGTTCGTCAAGGATCTTTTCGGGGAGCAGACGGATGACATCCTGCGGGCGTCTGCCGGTTCTAGGGATGTTCGCGTGGGCCCCGCGCGCGGTGCCGCCCGTTCAAACGACCAGGTTGAGGTCGATTCGGCGTTCTCCTTGTTCGTGGTCGGCGCGGATGCGTTGCAGCGCAACCGTTTCACCGCGCCGGTCGAGGCCCTGTTGGCGCTGGAAACGCTCGTGGCCGCGGAAATATGCGGGTTGGCCATCGACGGTGACCTACGAAAACGTTACCTACAGATGATCGAGCATCTGCCCGTGAAATTCCCCGTCCCCGGCTGCGAAGCCGCGTACCGGGAAAGCCTCTCTCGGGCGGTGGAATGCGGCGTCCTTTTGGGGGTTCCCTCGATGTTGGACGACTCGCAACTCGTGGATTCGTCGGATGTTCGTTTGCTGGAAAAATTCGCTTTCCACTCGCGGGTCCTGCATGAATCCGCGCCCCCTAGTGTGTCCAAGCCGGCGCTCCTGGGCAAAACCGTTGAGTACGTTACCGGGAAGGCAGTCGAGACGGAGATAGTCGTAGATCCTTTGTCCCTGTGTGCCGGAATCCCCGTGTACCTGTGGGAGGGGGAGAACACCCTTCTGGTTTCCGTCCCGGCGGCCGGGGCGGAGGAGACCCTCTGGGCCCGGTTGCGCTCCAGTGACGGGACCATAATTGCCGCCTCGCCGCTGTTAGAAGAGGGTAGCGATGCTGTGCTCAAAGCCCGCCTGCTCGCCGTCCCGCGTGACGGTATGGTTTTGGACGTCGTCCCGTCGGTGTCCTCGCGGGTACTGGATCAGAGGGTTTCTGCCCTGGCGCACGCGGTCAGATGTGGACAGCGCGCCGGTCGTCTAGAGAGGCTCGGCGCGTTGGACGTGGCGTCGCGGACGTGGGAGGAGTGTGCCGGATGGCACCGAGTTGTTGGCGATGCGCCTCGCGAAAAACTGGCGATAATGCGGTCAGAGTCCCCCGTCGGTGGTGCCCCGACCCTCCTGGACTCTCTTTTGGAGAACCGTCCGCCGTCCTGACGCGCGTTTCGGGTAGGTTGCCGGGTTTCCGTCGGAAATTCAGTCTTCCTGTGTTCCTGCTTCCAGGAAATCCTTGATGTAGCGCCCCTCGCTTACTGGGGTTTCGATGCTGATCTCGCGGGAGCCGTCCGGCCGGCGCGATTTGTACCAGGCATCGGAAAAATCGTCGAACAGGATTCTGGGGTTCTTTATGTCCACCACCCCGTCGTCGAACCGATCCAGATCGTCGGCGGACACCTGGAGATACCCGTCGTCCAGTTTCGACGATATGGCCAGCGGGGCGAGGCGCTCGCGCGGGTCGTCGACGTCGGCAAGCGCCACCGGCGCGTCCTCGTAGGTCTCGTGCGTCTCCTCGGCTTTCTCCAGTGCCCGTAAAAGCGAGTCGCACATCTCGCGGGTCTTGCCGAGCGACACCAAGCTGGTGTCAGAGGGTCTTAGTTCGGCCTCGAGGTTGGCATCTATTAATCTCTCGTGTTCGCCTTGCAGTCGCCTGCGATGCACCCGATCTACGCGGGTTCCGTAACGACTCCAGATTCCGTCCGGCAGGAATCTTTGCGGGTGGCGGTAGGCGGACTCCGACCCCCCAAAATGGACCCCTATGTCCATTTCGGCGTTGTCGCACGCGTCGTCCCATATGTTGCGCAACCAACTCTCGGCAACTTTCAGCCGGATCGCCGTAGTTGGACCCGTCCTGCTGAGCAACGGGTCATTCGCCATGACGTCTGCGAGGAGCGCACCGTAGGAGGTGATCTCTCCGCCGCGTAGCAGTTTATTGTTCATGATTTTTGGCACGATCTCGCGCGATTCGTTCCACAGTCGGCGAAAGTCGTCGTCGACTATGTATACTCGGAGGAAACCAGCCGCGCTGAAGGTTTTTTTGTCTATGGCCTCCCGTATCTCCCGTTGGGCGAGGTTCATTCCTGTGGAATTGAACTCCGGGCAGACGTCTGGGCAGTTATTTTGGCACCGTCCCATCCCTACAAGGCGGCTACAAATGTTTTGCACCTCCGGGGAGACCCGCGCGAGCACGCGTGCCAGCAACTCGTCTTCCCTGCCTGCGGCGAGGAGATCCCGGTCGGATGTCCCGTCGTAGGCGGGTTGTTTGTCTCTGTTTCCCATAACGGACATGACTGTGCTACGGGGGAACGGCCGTGCCCGCGTTTAGCAGGTGGGCGGGGGTACGCGAATCAGAGGTTCTCGGCGGCGAAAAGAAGTTGGGGGAGCGTGCCGTCGAACTCGTCGGAAAGACCGGCAAAAGTGCTCCATTTGAGGGGGTCGGAGGCGAGATGCTTTACCAGCAATCCTTGGATTTCCGCGACAAGGTCTGGCACGGGGTTTTGTTCGGGCGTGGTTTGCGGGGCGTCATTGTCGTCGCCATCGTCGTCGTCATCGTCATCGTCGTCGTATTGGTCGACTCCGTACTCTAGTTCCCTGATAAAATCCGATAATTCTTTCCATGGGAGCGCGGAAAGCACTAGTTTGGTGTTGGAACGGAGCAGTTTGTGCGTCATGAACAAGGGCAACCATTCCGCTTCCTCGTAGTCGTTCTTTTCGGACGCCCGGCGCATTGCTTCTTTTAGTTCCATTACTTTGGCGACGCCTCCGATG
>Ga0194130_10004704_pt1 | contig 17100 bp, 21 predicted proteins | sample TA2KigsurfametaG_FD_160084 | JGI IMG/M metagenome (GOLD analysis project Ga0194130, IMG submission 160084) | Freshwater microbial communities from Lake Tanganyika, Tanzania - TA2015050 Kigoma 12 surface | ecosystem: Environmental > Aquatic > Freshwater > Lake | place: Tanzania: Lake Tanganyika... | reverse complement strand
AAGTGTGCGGAAACAAACAAAAGTCGATTTTTACGTTTTTTCAGAAGTCCGGAGCTTCGCCACACCTTCGCTGTTCCGGGCCAAAGTGGGGAGTGCGGAGAGCTGGTGAGAAATCCGGGCTAGCGCGAATGGCAGCGTGAGGAGCGCCTTGATCGAGGCGGAGGAAATGAAAGTGATTGGGCTCAAGATCGAAGGGATCGCTGAAGAGTTTGTTGGGGGACGGGCCGATCGATTCGTCGCGGCGAAGGTATTCGTAGCGCAGATTGAAGATGCAGCTTCGCTGAACGGGTGATTCGACAAGTACGGTTTGGGACATTTTGTTCACGCTCACAACAGAGAGAGCGCCGTTTTGTTGGAAAGTCCGCCAAAACAATTACAGATTGGCGAAAAAGTGCTTCAGGAAGCGGTGTGTGAGCTCAAGGGCTTGTTTGCGTGAGGTGATCGCGGGCGAATTGCGGAAGGCGAGGTCGGCGGTGCCGTGGACGTGAGTGAGGAGAATCTGGGCGAGAGAAGCGGGATCGGAATGAGTGGGGTCGCAGGCGTCGACCAAGGGGAGTAGTGCTTCAAATGGGAGGTTCGCGCCGGAGAATTGTGACAAGTCCAAGGCGAGGATGAGGCGAAATTCATCAGGGCGATCAAGATAGTACTTGAGGTTGGCGATGACGGCGAGTTCAAGGGACTCCGTTGGAGTGAAGCCCTTGAGAGCGTAGTAGGTGATGCGGTCTGCGATGCGCTTGAAGATGGGTTGAGCGAGAGCGGCAAGGAGCTGATGTTTGTCGCGAAAATGGCGGTATGCGGCGGTATGCGAAACGCCCGTGCGGGTGGCGAGTTGGCGGAGAGTGAGAGAGGCGATGCCGTTTTCGCGGATCAGGGCGAAGGAGCCATCGAGGAGCGACTGCCGGAGGTTGCCGTGGTGGTAAGGCTTTGCTGCGGGCATGGGAATGTCAACATCTTAGTTGAGAATGAATTGCCGTGGATGGGGCAATCAGGGAAATCCAGGAGACGGAGTTGCGGAGGATTCTCAAATACACTGGAGAGAATGTCGACAACCACAGAAATTCAAGGAATTGATTTGAGAGGACGGAATGCCGTTGTAATCGGCGGGACGTCCGGAATCGGGAAATCGCTGACGCTGGGCATGGCGCGAGCCGGGGCAAATGTTGTGCCCACGGGAAGGCGTGAGGCGAACATCGCTGAAGTGTGCGCCGAGATTGAGGCGATGGGGCGCAAGACGGTGCGCAAGACTTGCGATGCGGGGTCGAAGGAAAGTCTGGATGCGTTGCGCGATGCGGTTGTGGCGGAACTGGGTGGAGTGGATATCCTGCTGAACGCGGCAGGACAGACGTTTCGTAAGCCGACGCTCGATGTGCAGGAAGAAGAGTGGAACCGGATTATGGATGTCAACGTGACCGGTATTCTGCGGGCTTGCCAGAGTTTCTATGGGCCGCTGAAGGCGAGCGGCAGAGGGCGCATTATCAACATTGCGAGCTTGAGCTCGTTTGTGGGGCTGGTGCAGGTCACGGCGTATTGCGCCTCGAAGGCGGCGGTATTGAGCCTGACGCGTTCGCTCGCGATTGAATGGGCGCCAGACGGCATCAATGTGAATTGCATTGCACCAGGAGTGTTTCCGACAGAGTTGAATGCGCCACTGCTGAACGGAACGGAGCGAGGACGTGAATTTATCCTGAGGACACCGATGAAGCGGTTTGGAAAAACAGAGGAACTGGTAGGGGCGTGCGTGCTGCTAGCCAGCGACTCGGCAAGCTTCATCACTGGGCAAAGCATTGCAGTCGATGGAGGCTTTCTTGCTTCGGGCGTCAATTCAATTTAGGCCCGTATCATAGTGCTTATGGAGCTTGATCTGTTTTGAGGCTGGGCGTCGATTTTGGAACGACCCGGATTGTTATGTCTTGGGTGGACCGGGGGAATTATCCCCTGGTGTCGTTCGATTGCCCGGATGGGGCAAGCCGGGACTGGTATCCAACTCTGGCGGCATTTCACGTTGAGCACACGATCGAGCGAGCCTATGGCTGGGATGCCTGGTCGAAGCAGGCTGAGCCGGGATGGGCTTCTGTACGAAGTCTGAAGAGGTTATTGGGCGAGGTGGGGCCGGAGACGCCGATCAGCGTTGGGCCCCACCGGTTCCCTGCCCTTGAGCTTTATCGTGAATTGGCAGCTTCGCTGAAGAAGGCAATGCTCGAGGCGTCGAATCTGACGATTGCCCCCGATGAGCCTTTAGAGGTGATTCTTGGGGTGCCTGCGCACGCGAACTCGAATCAGAGATTCTTAACAGCGGAAGCGTTTCGACTGGCTGGATTTCAAGTGTTGGCGATGTTGAATGAGCCGTCTGCGGCCGCGATCGAATTTGGTCACCGCAACAAAATGAGCATGGACAAGATTCTGGTTTACGATCTGGGCGGCGGGACGTTTGACGCATCGGTAGTGGCATTGACGGAGAGTGAGAGATCGGTGCTTGCAAGCGAGGGGATTGCGACTCTGGGCGGAGATGAGTTTGATTTGGTGTTGGCGGAGATGGCGCTTGAAGCCATGTCGATGGATGCGAGCGAGCTGAACCAGCAACAGTGGTTTCTGCTGGTGGAGGCATGCCGGGAAAAGAAAGAAGCCCTGCATCCGAATACAAAGAAGATCGAGATTGATCTGGATGGAATTACGGAGACGGGCGGCAAGGTCAGCCTGACGGTGGCCGAGTATTATGAGCAAAGCTGGCCGCTGGTGGCCGAGACGCTGCATGCGACGAGTGATCTGATTGCGCAGTGGGGCGGAGTGGATGCAATCGAGGCTATCTATGTGACTGGAGGCGGGAGTGAACTGCCTCTCGTAGCCCGGCAGTTGAAGGAACAGTATGGGCGGAAGGTGAAGCGCAGCGCCTACATGAGGGCAGCAACTGCGATTGGACTGGCGATTCACGCCGATCAGCAGAGCGGTTACACCTTGCGGGAGAGGTTTCATCAGTATTTTGGAGTGTGGCGGGAGGCGGATCAGGGACGGCGCATTGTGTTCGACCCGATCTTTGAAAAGGGGCGAGAACTGCCCGGTGCCAAGCAGCCAGCATTGCTGGTGGAGCGGCATTACCGGCCCGTGCACAACTTGGGGCACTTCCGGTTTTTAGAGGCGACGCGGATTGCGTCGGATCATCAGCCGGCAGGTGAGATCACTTATTGGGACGAAATTCTGTTTCCCTTCGATCCCGCGCTTGAGAATCAGGCGGAGCTGCAAGCGGTGATGGTGGGTTATAGCGACCGCGCACATCACTGCGGGATTGTGGAGCGCTACCGGTGCGATTCCAATGGGCGCGTGAGTGTAGAGATCTTGAACCAGGCGACCGGCCACTCGCGGATTTATCCGCTGGCGCGCTGGGGGCATAAAGCAGAAGTTGTGGCGGCCGAATCTACGACGAAAAAACGTAAGGCACGAAAGGTAGCGAAAGCTTGAATTGGTTATTGTGGTTAACCCCGGTGGTGTTGTATTTGCACTTCACCCATTTCGAGAATCAAACCGTGATCTTTGTTGTTGCCTGTGCCGCAATCCTGCCTCTGGCGGGGTGGCTGGGCCATGCCACCGAACATTTGGCCGCAAAGACGAATGAAAGTGTTGGTGGCCTTTTGAATGCCACGTTTGGCAATGCGGCAGAGTTGATCATCGCGATTAGTGCCATGCGGGCGGGATTGTTCGATGTAGTGAAGGCGTCGCTGACAGGGTCGATTATTGGCAACCTGTTGCTGGTGTTGGGTGCGTCGATTCTGGCCGGAGGCTTGAAATACAAAGAGCAGCGATTTAGCGCCCAAGCGGCGCGGGCGCAAACGACCCTGTTGACGATCGCCTCAATTTCACTGGTGTTACCAGCAGCGTTTCATTATCTGGCCGGAGGCATGAAAGCTAGCGAGCAAATGGAAAGGGATCTGAGCCTTGAATTCTCGATCGTGCTGCTCGTGATCTATGGCTTGAGCCTGTTGTTTTCGCTGAAAACACACAAGCATTACTTTGCGACTGAATTGCCTGAAGAAGAAGCTCATGGAGAAAGCTGGAGCCTGACCAAGAGCCTTGGAATTTTGGCAGCAGCGACAGCGGCGATTGCGGTGGTGAGCGAAATTCTCGTGCATAACGTGGAGAGCGCGGCATCGAGTTTTGGGATGTCGAGCGTGTTTGTCGGTGTGATTGTGGTGGCGATTGTGGGTAACGCCGCCGAGCACTCGACAGCGATCCTTGTGGCACGGAAAAACCGAATGGATCTGAGTTTGTCGATCGCAATTGGATCGAGCTTGCAGATTGCAATTTTTGTGGGGCCACTGCTAGTGGTGCTAAGCCACTTTATTGGGCCGAAGCCGATGGACCTCGTGTTTACGATGGCGGAAGTGCTGGCCGTGGTGGTGAGCGTGTTTATTACTGGACAGGTGGCCGACGACGGCGTGAGCCACTGGATGGAGGGCGTGCAATTGCTGGGGGTTTACATCATGCTCGGGATCATCTTCTTCTTTCTACCTTCGGCATTGCCACAGCATTAACCAACCGGATTTCAGTAAAACTTAGAGTGGTTGACCCGATAAGACTTGTAAGTTTTATGCGGATCGCTCTCGATGGTTTTGATCTCAGGGACATGACCCTTTTGGGCGGGGCCATCAGAGCATGTACTGAGACTGCTGTAGGACTCGAAGCAGCGGCACAGCGGGTGGTGGAGAAGCTCGATGAATTGATCGGGCAATCTGGTAGCGAAGAATCTGGGTTGGTGTTGTCTCGGCTTTATGTGACCCGCCGCGTTGGGAAGCTAGACGGAGAAAGGGCCGCATTTGTGAGGGGCCTGGCGAGTGAGGAACTGGATCAGCGAACCCCTTGTCTTGCCTTGATGGGAAGCTACGGACGGGAGCCGGATTGGTGTGGCGTGCATCAAAGCCGTGGGCCTGTCGCAATTCCGTTATTGGGCATCGAGAGCCTGGAGAGACAGCCCCTAGTGTGGCGGTTGTTTCAGCAGGCGGGATTGGATATGGGAGCGCTGCAATGAAATGAGTTGCAGAGTAAGGCGATAGATGTATTTCACGTAGAGAAAGCTGAAGAATCGAGATGGATTCCAGCGCAGGATTTTGTCAAGGCGGATGGAGTAGCGTCTGCATTAGCGATGGGGATGGTTTTGCCGGATGGGGAAGTGATGGTGCTCGAGCTTTACACGCGAGTTGGTGTGAATCGTATGCTGGCACGAATCCTGGGAGCGCTCTCACTGAGCGTAGAGTTAGCAATGCTTCCGTTTGTGGAGGTGGAAGAGTTGCAGCGGCAAGAGGCAAGAATCGCAGCGTATCAAAAGCTGCTGGCCCTCAAAGACGTGTTTGTCGAAGATCGAGTGGCAGCTTTACGGACAGCGATGACAGAGCTTGAGCGAGCAAAGGGCAGGGCGGAAGAACAAGCTCAATTGCGGGATGAGCTGCTGAAGAATTTGAGGCATGAATTGCGAACTCCGATGAATGGGGTGATCGGGATGCTCGAAATGCTGAAGTTCTCGACGTCGATGAGTGCCGAGGACCGGCGGTTTGTCGATGTAGCCTGGGGAGCCGCAAGAGGATTGCTGCATGTCTTGGAGAATCTGGTTGAGTATTCGGATCTCGTTACGAAGGAGCGGGAATCGAGACAAACAAAGTTGGATCTAAGGCGGCTGCTTGAGAGCGTTATGTCTCCGATTCGGGAGCAAGGGAAGGCGCTGCGGTGGCGGCTGGATGTGAGCGAGGATTGTCCCGCAAGAATCATAGCCGACGAAGACGGACTCATCGGTGTGATGCGGCAGTTGCTGGACAATGCATTGAAGTTTACCCATGAGGGGGAAGTTTCGGTTGAAGCGGATGTGCAAAGGAATCGGTTGGTGCTGGTGGCGAGTGACACGGGTATTGGAGTTGAGGAAAAAGAGCTACCACGGTTGCTTGAACCATTCGTTCAGGTGGATGGGTCGAACCGGCGCCGGTACGGCGGAACAGGCATGGGGCTGGCGATTGTTGCCAGGCTGGTGGACCGCATGCGGGGGAGCGTCTGTATCGAAAGTGAACCGGGAAAAGGTTCGAGTATCAAAGTGTCAGTTCCCTTAAAGGGCTGAGTGGATTGAGGATGTGTTGGGCGTAAGCGTCTGCTCGCTCTCCTTGACGGCTTAGGAGAGTAGCGCTATTCTTTTCCTAAGAGTATTAGGAGTACAGCCATATGAAGTTCGTCATTTTATTTGGGTTTTCGGTTTGGGCGATGAGTGGGCAAGTGCAGACGACGGTGCCGGGCAATCGGGTGATCACCCTTGCGGGACAACCAAACGGCACTCGTTCGGTCAACAACTCAAGGAGTGCGCCAGCGGACTCACCGATACCGGTGAACCTGACGATTGCAGCTGGGCAAACCCTGTATTTCGAAGCCACCGGCGCAGTGGATGGAGCCGGGCCAGACGGGAGGACAAACTGCAATGAAGCGGTTGTGGCAGAGCTCGGAGTGGCGCGGGTTGAAGGCGCTTGCCGGTCGCTTGTGGGGATGTTCTTAGGGGATACAACGAGAGTTCAACCTGCAGGGTTAAACTTCATTGGGGACGCAAAGAATCTGCCATTGTTGCGCCCTCTGATTCAGCAGCCATTTCTGATTGGCAGCGGATTCACCGCCGAGGGCGAACGAAAGGGAATCCTGGTTCCAGCTGGAGCGACGCGCCTGTTTCTGGCCGCGACGGGACCAGGGACTTCGACGGGATCGATTACGGTGAGAGTGAGTGTCGGTAGAGGGGTTGAGATTCCAGGTAACCCGGTGCGAGTTTCAGGGTAAAGCGTGATCACGCTCGTACAGCAAACCGACGGAGTGACTTCGCGAAATCGAGGTAGCGCACCCATTTCATCGCCATCGATCGCACAGGTACCGCTTGTGGCTGGACAGGCATTGAGGATTGTCGCAACCGGATCTGTGGATGGATCGGGACCGGAAGGCCGAGTGGGTTGCAACGATGAAACTTCTGCCGAGTACTCCATTGCGAGGGTCGATACGAGATGCAGGGCTTTGGTGGGCGTCTTTGTAGCAGACACGACCCGGGCTCAACCGCCCGGGCTGAATTTCACTGGGGCGACGCGAAATACGATTCGAGTCGAGCCTTTGCTGCAACAGCCGTTTCTGATCGGAAGCGGCTAAACAGATGCAGGGGAATTGAAACAGTTCGTCGTGCCGCAGGGAGCAACCCGACTTGCGTTGGGTGTGGTGGGCTTGAATACTTCTGCAGGATTCTTTCTGGCAACGGTAAGCCCTGATGCTCCTGCAACCCCAGTGTTGCAGCGGAGTGGTGTAACGAGAACCGCAGGATTTGGAGCGGGCGGATTGGCATCGGGGTCCATTGCATCGTTGTTCGGAATGAATTTCGCTGCAAGTACAGAAAGTGCGACCTCAGTCCCGCTGCCCACGCAGATCGGACAAACCAGGGTGTATTTCAACTTGCGGCCAGCCCCCCTGTACTTTACGAGCGCAGGACAATTAAATGCTCAGGTGCCGTGGGAGTTGAGTAACGAAACATCTGCGCAAGTGGTGGTCGTTCGCAATGGTGCTGCGAGTCTGCCGGTACCTGTGCAACTAACGCCAGCGAGCCCGGGAATTTTTCTGGTGCGAGAGAACGCGGGAGTTGTGGTGAACACGGCGACGGGCCAACTTGTCGATTCACAAAACGGAATCCAGAGAGGGCAGGCGATGGTGATCTATGCGTCGGGACTTGGTGCCGTAAACGCGACGGTGTCGAGCGACGTGCCGGCTTCTGCCACGGAACTCGAGCCGACGCGCGAGAGGGTAGAGGCAATGCTGAGCGTTGCCGGACAGGAGATCGCGCTCAGCGTTTTGTTCGCAGGATCAGCCCCCGGGTTTATCGGAGTGAATCAGGTGAATGTGCTGATTCCAACCGAGACTCCGCAAGGGGTTGCCAGCTTCCGACTACGGACGTCGGGTCAAGAATCGAATACGGTCCAATTCGCGGTGCAGTGAGGTCGTGCTTGACAGCGACAGGGAAGCTCTGGGATGCTTCTCTAAGGTTATTAGGAATGTCGCAAGCCATCATGCCCGGGACGCTCGATCTGCTAATATTGAAATCCGTGTCGCTGGGAAAAGAACACGGATACGGAGTGCTGCTTCGGATCGAGCAGATTTCAGGAGGAGCGCTCATGATCGAGCAAGGAGCCTTGTATCCAGCTCTCTATCGGCTTGAAAGCAGAGGATGGTTGAAGTCGGAATGGGGCATCTCGGACAACAACCGAAGGGCGAAGTTTTACGAATTGACGGCGGTGGGTCGCAGGCAACTCAAGCAGGAAGCAGAGAGCTGGCGGAAGATGGCCGAAATCATGGCGCTCGCGCTTGGGACGGAGTCTGCCAGGTAACAAACCAGGACATGCAGGAGGAAATGCAGTTCCATTTGGAATCAAGACAGGCGGACTTGATTCGACGTGGAATCGATCCGGCAGAGGCGGCGAGACAAGCGCGGATCGAGTTTGGGAGCATGGGGCGCCATGAGGAATAAGGAAGAGAAGCGAAGGGCTGGCGGCCATTTGATCTGCTTGAAATGGACTTGCGAGCCAGCGCGAGAGCTTTACGGCGAAATCCAGGCATGACATTGGCGGCGACTCTGGCGTTGACGACCGCCAATGGGGCTTTGGTTTTGGTGGCGGCGCTGATGCAAGGATTGCTATGGAGCGGGGGCGGATATCAGGATGGAGACCGGTTGTTCAATGTTCGAACGGTAGTTCCTGCATGGGCGAGTCAATATCCAGACTTGCTGGTAAACGCCGCACACTTTGCCAGGATGCGAAACGCTTGTGCGAGTTGCGAGGCGATGGGGTTGATTGGACTGAAGGCGCAAACCATGGTTGGGATGCGTCAGGTGGAACGGCTGGAAGGAGTTGAAATCAGTCCGGATCTAATGCGAGTGCTTGGAGTGCGGTCGGCCTTGGGGCGCAGCCTGCGGGATAACGAATCACGGACCGTCGCTTTGATTTCCGATGAATTGTGGAGGAGGAATTTTGGCGGGGATGCGGGAGTATTGGGCCAACGCGTAATGCGCAACGATGCCATGACAGAAATTGTGGGTGTGCTGCCGGCGGGATTTGCCTTCCCACGCGGAAATGAACTTGGAGTCTTGTTTCGTGGGCCTAAACGCTTGGACATCATAACGCCTCTCTGCGAGGAAACTTATCGGGGAACGGAAATCGGAGCTTTGGATTGGGCGATGTTGGTGAAGTTGAGAAGTTCTGAGTTGGCACCCAGAGCGACATCTGAGTTGAATGCAGTGCTGTCCGGGGGTATGAAATTGAAGCTCCAGAACTTACCGAGTTTGATCACTGAATCAGTGAGGTATCCGCTGTGGATCCTGCTCGGAAGCGCAGTGGGCCTACTTGTGATTGCGCTGGTGAATCTGGGAAGCCTGGTTCTTGCGAAGGCAGCCGGAGACAAGCGGGAACAGTGGATTCGAAGCGCAGTGGGCGCAACGAGTTGGGATCTGGCGAGACAGACCATGGTGGAGGGCGTTGCGATCGGTTTGATTGGAGGGGCCTTCGGAGTTTTGCTTGCCTGGATGAGCCTGCAATGGGCGCGGGGGAGCTGGATCAACGAAATTGTCCGATTGGAATTGGCGAAATTGAACTGGGAGCTGATTGCCGTTGGGTTAGGCATTGGAGTGTTTGTAGGTTTCGCTGGCTCGGCGTTGCCGTCTCTGCTTAAGCTTGCAGCCTTTCGAATTGGCAGAAGACGGATAGAGATTTTTGCGGGCAAAGGGATTGTGTCGATCGAGGCTGGGTTGAGCGCAGCAATGGCGGTAATGGCAAGTTTGATGGCGTTGAGTTATTTGAATGCCAGCGGGACGCAACCTGGATTTGATACTTCAAGAGCATGGAGCCTTGAGATGGCAACTCCGCAAGGACACGACAAGGTGCTGGCTCGGGTTAGACAACTCGGCGGGGCGGAGCATGCAGGATTGACCTGCCGTCTGCCGTTGCAGGAGGAATTCGAAGTTAGAACCTTACGACGCGTTGGAGACAAAAGGGGCATTTATGAATTGCCGCTGGCCAATTGGAGCGCGGCCAGTCCTGGTTACTTTGAAGCGATCGGGGTTCAGTTGCTTGATGGACGCGGATTTATCCCTGGCGAGCAGGGTACAGCAGTGATTTCAGCATTGGCTGCAAGGGCAACCTTTGGAACGACGCTGGCAACGGGTCAAGTACTGCAGTACCGGGAAAATGGTCGAGGCAGGAGGACATTGAAGATTGTCGGAGTTGTGGAAGATGTAAAGAGTGGAGGTATGGAAGAGGTAACCCGAGGGATGGTTTACTTGCCTCATAGGAAGGGACATGGCGAGGAGGCAGTCCTGGTGGTGCGAGGAGAGGTAGATGAAGAGGCACTACTGAGTGTGGTCCGAGAGGAAATCGGCTGGGGCGGCTCTATCGGGAAAGTGGAGATGCTGGCGACACTCGCAGATAGAGCGGTTGCAGTGAGGTTGGCAATGGCAGCAGTATCCACGAGCTTCGCCTTGGCTGGAGTGTTGATGGCGTGCCTGGGGATGGTGGCGATGGTGCGCCAGGCAGTCGCGAAACGAAGGCACGAGATCGGCTTAAAGCTGGCGCTGGGAGCAGGAAGGTTGGAGATCGTGAAAATGCTGATGCAGGATGTGGCTTGGCCCACGGCATTGGGAACGCTTGGAGGTTTGAGCACGGTGATGATGTGGGGCCAATGTATCGAAACGGCACTTTATAGGGTTGGAGCGAGGGAAGGACAAGTTGCTATCTGGATCTGTGTTGGGATGATCGTTCTGGCGTGTATTGCCGCTTTGTTCCCCGCCCGGGGGGCAACACAGATTGATGCAGTGAGGGTATTGCGAAGAAGTTGATTACTGAAGCTGTGTGAGGATGCGGCGGGCGGCGGGTTGATCGGGATCATAGGAGAGGGCGGTTTTGATCTCTTCGATGGCGGCAGCACGGTTGCCTTGACGGAGCAAGGCTTGGGCGAGATTCATACGGACGCCAGTTTGGGCGGGGTTCGATTTGAGGGCAGTACGCCATAGAGAGATGGCGTCGCTGAGGCGGCCGGCTTTGGCGCGGATGACGGCGAGGTTGGTGGAAGCCGTGGGATGAGCGGGGTCTAGCTTGAGGATGGCTTCATAGAGAGGGAGGGCGTTGGCTTCCCTGCCCTGGCGATCGTGAATCTGCGCGAGTTGTGAAAGCACGGTGAGGTCCTTCGGATTGGCCTTGGCCGCAGCCTCAAGAAGTGGCTGTGCCTGGTCTATGCGATTGAGGATGGCTTGGGCGAGGCCGAGGTCGCGATCGTTGGTGGAGTCGGCCCAAAAGGGGGTGAGGGCTTTGCTCGCGGGCTGCCGGGGTGATTTGTCGCGCGGAATCGAGTGGTTGGTGTAGCTGGAGTGATCAACGCCGCGACCGGAGGCTTTCGGCATGTGGCAAGAAATGCAGTTGGTGTCATTGGTTTGCTTGCAGGGCTTGGTGTCGTGACAGGACTGGCAACGATTGTTGAAGTACGTTGTGGCGTCGGGAGGCTCGGAATGGGGATCGTGGCAAGTGGTGCAGGACAGGGGCTGGTTATCGGGAAGGCGGCACTGGCTGAGTGAGAGGCTCTCATAGTGGCTGGTGACGCCGATCGAGTTGTCATCGCCCGATTGGGGTTCGGTGAAGATGGCAGAGAAATTCGAGAGATTAAGGCCAGGTTTGTAGGTATCCCCGCTGGGGCGGTAGCGGGCGACGCGGGCGGCTCCAGTGAGGTGGCACTGGGCACAGATACTATCGCGCTCATGGGTGTTGAGTTTTTTGGGATTGACGATGGGGCCTTTGCCTGCGGTGGCGAGGTGGCGGGCGGTGTTGCCGTGGCAGCGCTCACAGCCGATGCCGGGGGTGATGTCGAGGGTGACAGGATTGAAGGCAGTGGTGTGGCAGTTGAGGCAGCTTGGTTCGACGACGCGGGTGAGATCCAGTTGAGGACGGCGCTGGAAGCCGGGCGAGAGTTGGTATTGCCTGGTCTCAGAGTAGTAAGAGACAGGGGCCTGAAAGAGGCGGTTTCCCTGTTTGAAAAGAAAGCTGTGGCCGACGCGGCCGGAGCCGATGGCGAAGGAAAGTTGGCGGAAGCCTTCGAATTGGTTTGGCTTGGAAAACTTGAGAAGAAAGCCTGGGGTGATGGAGAAGGTGGTTTGTGTGATTGGGTCGAGGAAGGGCTCTGAGGACTTGAGGTTGGTGACGTGTTTTGAGCTGGAGCGGGCCATGGCGGTCTTCTCGTAGCTTTGGACGATTTGGGGATGGCAGGGCTGGCAGGGATTGGCGAAGGCGAGCAAGATCGGAAGCAGCATTAGCGCACCCTGAGAATTTTGAACCCGGCGTCGAGGAGGATCTGAACGCCAAGGCAGAGGAGGATAAATGCCGAAAGGCGCAGCATGACGATGCTGCCGGTGCTGCCGATGAGGCCGCCGAGTCTGGGGGCAGAGCGGTAGCAGAGATAGACGAGGCTTGAGACAACGAGGAGGCCAGCAAGCGTAGCGAGAGAGCGGATGTCGAGCTGGATGCCGTCGCTGAAGAGACCGGCACCGAGGGTGAGAGCGACGGAGATTGAACCGGGGCCGCAGGTAAGCGGGAAGGTGAGGGGATAGAAGGCACGGCTCGAGATGAGCTCATCGGTGGGCTCGGCATGGGGTTCGTTTGCCGATTCCGGGTCGCTATTGAGGAGCCGCCATCCGGAGGCAGCAACAAGCAGGCCGCCACCAATACGGACGGCATCGAGAGAGAGGCCGAAGAAGGCCAGGATGAGCGAGCCGAGAAAGGTTGCGGCGAGCAGGAGAAAGAAAGTGTAGATGCCGATGCGGCGGGCGACGCTTGAACGCGCTTCCTGAGGCCAACCGGCGGTCATGCCGAGGTAGATCGGCGTGAGGCCGAGCGGATTGATGATGGGGAGCAGCGTAAAGATAACGAGGAAGAGCTGCTTGCCGAGCGAGCCGATTTCAGGCGGCATTGGGCTCAGTATAGCGGGCGGTCCTTGGGGTTGATCCCGGATTTGCCAAGCGCGTCGAGAAGGGGCTTGGCCCCGCCGCCGAGCATGACCAGATCCGAGGGGCCCTGGATGAACTGGTAGCCTTCGGCGAGGTAGCGTTTGATGAGTTCCGGGGAGCCAGCTGGGCGGCCGACGGGGAGGCCGTGTTTCTTGCCGGCAGCGAGGATCTTGTCGAGGGCGGCTTTCATTTTGGGGTGGTCCATTTGACCACCGACACCGAGAGATTGGGCAAGGTCATTGGTGCCGATGAAGAGGACGTCGATGCCGGGTGTGGAGGCGATGGCGTCGAGGTTTGCGAGTGCGCGTTCTTCTTCGACGATGACTATCGTCATGACGTTGCGATTGGCGAAGGCGGGGTAGCCTTCTGGAGAAGGCCAGCGGAAGCTAGGGAGGCCAGCGGCAAACCCGCGGCGGCCTTCGGGCGGATACTTGGTAGCCGCAGCAGCTTGCTTGGCGAGTTCGGGGGTAGAGGTGAAGGGGAAGATGACGCCGATGGCGCCCATGTCGAGGGCACGTTTGGCGGTCCACAATTCGTTGACGGGGACGCGGATGAAGGGCATCGCTTTGAGGCCGCGGGTGGCGAGGATCATGTTGCGCGCGGTTTCAAGAGTGATGGGGGAATGTTCCATCTCGATCCAGATGAGGTCGAAGCCCATGTTGGCCATCTGGGCGGCAACGTCGACGCTGGGGATGGTGACGGTTCCGGCGATGACTGGCTTGCCTTCTTTGAGTAGCTTGCGGACGGGGTTCTCCCAGAGGTCCTGGGCGCTCAGGGAGAACGTGAAGAGGAAGAAAGGTAAGAAGCGCATTCGATTGAGAGCATATAACAGAAGTGTGGCTACGAAGACGAACGCGATGCGGTTGCTCGATCAGATGGGGATTGTGTATGAGGTCCGCGAGTATGAAGTGGATGAGAACGATCTAAGCGCTGAGACAGTGGCTGCGAAGATTGGGATGCCGGAGGAACAGGTGTTTAAGACGCTGGTGGCGCGGGGGGATGTGAATGGTGTGGCAATGGCGGTGATCCCGGCGAATACGGAGTTGGATTTGAAGGCGTTGGCGAAGGTGAGAAGGGAGAGGAAGATTGATACGGTTTCCTTGAAGGAGGTGCAGCCGTTGACGGGGTACATTCGCGGCGGGGTGACGGCGCTGGCGGCGAAGAAGGATTATCCGGTGGTGGTGGATGAGCTAGCGCAGTTGTTTGATGTGATTTCGGTGTCGCCGGGACAACGCGGGATGCAGATTTTGTTGAATCCACTTGAATATGCAAGGGCGGTGAATGGAGTATTTGCGGGGATCTCGCGGTTCAAATAGCTGGCGTAGAAATAAATGGAATAGAATGCCAGCATGAGAATGCTTGGATTGCTGGTGGCGCTCTGCGCGATGGGTGAGGGGATTCCAAAGGGCTTCAAGCCCATGTTCGACGGCAAGACGCTGAAGGGGTGGCATATCAGCGAGGTGAATCATCACGGGAATACCAAGGCCTGGAAGATGGAGAAGGGGCTGATCACCGTGACGCAGGACAAGCCCGGCAATGGGGGGATTCTGTTGACGGATAAGGAGTACGGCAACTTTGAGCTGAGCCTTGAGTTGAAGCCGGATTGGGGTTGCGATGGCGGGGTATTTGTCAGGTCGACGGAAAAGGGTGAGGCGTATCAGGTGATGGTGGATTACCTGGAGGGTGGCGTTGTTGGCGGGATCTATGGCGAGAGGTTGCCCGAGGCGCAGGCCGAAGGGAACGGGACGGGGAAGAAGCTCGACCGGGAGTGGATGAAGTATTGGAAGAAGGACGACTGGAATCATCTGCGGATCCGGGTGGAGGGAGAGGTACCGCACATCCAGGTGTGGATCAACGGTACACAAACCGCAGACTGGACGGATAGCAAGAATCACGCAAAGACGGGGACGGGAAAAGGGATGATTGCCTTACAAACCCACCGAACGGTGCCAGGGGCGAAGAATGGGCGATGGGTGGAAGGTGGGATCCACCGGTACAGGAATATAACGATTCGCGAATTGCCGTAACGAAAGGGACTTACCGCCGTCTGTTAACATGAGGTTGCGGAGAGAACCACGCACATGAATCGCCGATTTCAATTCCTATTTGTATCCTCGTCGCTGGCGGCAGTGTTGCTGCTGCTGGTTGGCGTCAAGCTCGGGCGCAGCGCGAGCAATAGCGATGATCCCTACAAACACTTCGGCGTTTTTAGCGAGGTGATCACGAGAATCAAGAGCGACTACGTGGAAGAGCCTGACATGAAGAATGTCACGCTAGGTGCGTTGAACGGCTTGCTTGAATCGATCGATCCGTTTGCGAGTTATCTGAACGCCGATCAGTACAAGCAGTATCAGGCGACCAAGGGCGCTTCAAAGGCGAATGTGGGACTGGTGCTGAGCCGGCGGTTTGGCTATGTGAGTGTTGTGGATTCAGTGCCGGGATCCCCGGCAGCAAAGGCTCGCTTCCATACGGGCGATATGCTCGAAACCATCAAAGGCATTTCGACGCGAGATATGCCACTGGCCTTCGCAGAAATGCTGTTGATGGGCGATGAAAACTCAACGGTGGATATTCAGGTGTTGCGGTCGCGTAAGCCTGAGCCGGAGAAGTTGACGCTGACTCGGACCAAGATTGTGTATCCGGAGCCGGTGCTGACGCTGGGCGCAGATGGGCTGGCGACGTTTGTGGTGCCTTCGCTCGAGAGCAATCTGAAGGATGCAGTGAAAAAGGGTATCGAAAGTGCGATCGCGAAGGGATCGAAGAAGATGGTGATTGACCTGCGGCATTGCGCTACTGGCGCCGCGGCCGAAGGTGTCACGCTGGCGCAGTGGTTCCTCAACGAGGGTGCGATCGGATCTTCGAAGGGACAACGGATGGAAGAGCAGAAGTTTGCCGCCGATGCTTCAAAGCAGATCTGGAAGAACCCGGTCGTGCTGATCGTGAATCGCGGAACAGCTAGCGCGGCGGAAGTATTTGCTGCGGCGATGCTCGAGAACAAGCGAGCCGACGTGGTAGGTGAGCGCAGCTACGGCAGCGCGTCGATTCAAAAGGCTCTGTCGCTTGACGATGGCAGCGCAGTGATCCTGAGTGTGGCGAAGTATTATGCGCCCAGCGGTAAGGCCATTCAGGATACTGGGGTTGTGGCTAACTATCCGATGAATGATACGTTGCTGATCTCCGATGAGGATCCGGATGGTAACGGAATTCCGAACGAGCCTTCTGACAAGCCGAAGGAAGACACGTTGATGAAGAAGGCAGTGGAATTGGCGAACGGGACGAAGACGGTTGCGGGCCTCAATCCGGAAGCCGCTTTGAAGCGCTAAGCGAGACCTGCGAAAATAGAAACATGCCGATTTATGAGTACCGCTGCGCGGATTGCGGTAAAACCTTTGACTCGATCCAGAAGTTTAGCGATGCACCGTTTGAGACTTGCGGGCAGTCGACTGTAAAGTGCCCCAAGGACGGAAAAGGAAAGGTGGAGCGGCTGCTGAGCTCTCCGTCGTTCCATTTCAAGGGGAGCGGCTTCTACATCACCGATTACAACAAGGGTAGCGGCGGCGCGAAAGATACGAAGTCATCAACCAGTTCAAGTTCAGAAACGAAGACGGAATCGAAGCCGGCGGCGTCGACTGAGTCTTCTACGACCACAACCAAAAAAGACAGCTAATTCCAGTCCACTTGCCAAGCCTAGGAGATGAAGGCGCTTGGTGTTATTGGTGCAGCGATTGTCGGTAACCACGAAGACTCTGGTCCGAATGGGCTCGAAGGTCAAGGTGTTTACGGCGATAGCGGCTTTTGTTTTTTTTGAGTAGATTGGGTGAATGGCAAAAGTTCGGTTTGCGTACCTGGCGGCGTGTCTGATTTGGACTGCCTGGTTTGGCTGGAATGCATCGAAGACGCTCGATTGGGGTACGGGTCTTGCGGTGTTTTTGGGTTTAGTGAGCCAATACCTTCTGGTTAAGTATTAAGAGTTCTGCAAAAAGGAAATGGGTCATGCTAAACCTTTCACAAATCCGTTAGCGGCGGAGAAAGAGGAAAGGCAGATGACCCGAAAGCAGAATAGCGCAAAAGCGGACTGG
>Ga0194130_10004702_pt1 | contig 17103 bp, 11 predicted proteins | sample TA2KigsurfametaG_FD_160084 | JGI IMG/M metagenome (GOLD analysis project Ga0194130, IMG submission 160084) | Freshwater microbial communities from Lake Tanganyika, Tanzania - TA2015050 Kigoma 12 surface | ecosystem: Environmental > Aquatic > Freshwater > Lake | place: Tanzania: Lake Tanganyika... | reverse complement strand
CAATATCGTATGACCATGTTTTACCAGCAAAGACATAACCACCATCTTCTGATTGTGTAATTGCAAAACCTCTATCATCATATGTTCCTCCATAAGTCTTTATCCATTTCCTATATCCATATTTATCACTTTTTAAAATAAATATATCATCATCATCACCCCCTTTCTTTATAGTCTCAAAGATACCATTTGGTGATGCAGTAGTGCCTATCGTAATAAAGCCATCATCTATTGTCCTTCTTGTGTCTGAACAGTCCTCATTATATTCTCCTCCGAACTCGGTAATCTGGAATATGTTTCCATTAGAATCAATTTTTAGAATAAACATATAGGCATATTCTTCAGAAACAGATGTAAAGTCACCATCATGAGAATAAGAATGCCCTGTAATAATATATCCACCATCTGTGGTACTAGCAACAGAAGTTGCATTATCACGTTTGGAACCACCATAAACTTTTTTCCAAATAATATCACCATCCGTATTTAACTTAAAAAAAAAGAAATCAAACTCTCCTTTGTATAAACCTTCAAAATCTCCAAATCTCGATTCAGTACTTCCAAATAACGAAATTGTTCCATCAATATGTTCGATTATCGAAGTTCCTTCATCAATCATATTTCCACCATATGTTTTTAACCATAATCGATTACCACTTTTGTCATATTTCCCGATAAATATATCACTGGCATCTTCGAATGCATCTTTTTTTAACCCTGTAAAATCACCATCAGATGAGTAAGTTCTTCCCATAACTAAAATATCATCGTCTTTAGTGAGTATTATTTTGAGACCAACTTCATTTAGACTTCCACCTATTGTACTTTTCCAGATCGGTTTCCCTTTATTATCTATTTTCATAACAAAAGCATCTTGTTTTTTTGTATCATATCCTGAAAACTCAATATCTGATGAAGTTGTAGAACCTGTAATTATGTAACCTCCATCAGGATACTCAATTATTGACATCCCTACTTCATCACCTTTTCCACCGAACAATCTTACCCATGTATTTTGTCCTGTGCTAATTTGTGTTGTAACTATAATAATGCAAATGGTTAACCCAATAAATCTAGTACACATACAAAACCCATAGTTGAGTACATATATTGTATAATATGAGTGATATCATATTTGTTTAATTAGTATTAATTACCCTCATTCCTATAGATGAGAATAACCTGGTATGTTGTAAAATGCAAACTAAACACCTTTCCAAACTATTCATAATTACTTAACACATCTAATCATCAAACCAACATTATAATTATCCAAAGATATTTTTCCGAATCCCCATGGAAATGATGTGTAACCACTACCCAATTGAAAATATTCATCAGAGCAAGCAATTCCGAAATGAGCCTCATTGTGAGAACCCTCAAAGTATCCGTTTCTACTTATGTAATCCAAATCTTCATACCCTGTATAATCAAAATAACCTGTTAATAAATAGTTTGGATAGGCATTAAATCCACTTTTATTATTTCCATTAAAGTTTCCGTAGACTCTATTAACATACCATTGATCTTTACTCTTTAGTTTTAAATGTGCATCTTTTCCAAGAGATTTCCCTAATTGCAAGAAATCCTCTTTGCTTGGTACTCTCCAACCTTGAGGTGCCAAGTTAGAATCACATATTGCCCACGTATTATAGTAAAATCCCTTTCCCATATTCTTTTCATCAAATTTCTCATAACAGTATGCTGGTCGTTTGGCAGTATGATAATCTGACCATACCTTTATGTTCTTCGCAAAAGGAATACTTTTTCCATTACGGAACTTTATTACATTCAGGTTTTGCGTCATCCAATATTGGTTTCCAATCTTGGTCCCTGAAATAGAGGGATCAATATTTTCAGATTTATTGGATTTATCGTTGATAGGTTTCGTAGTTTGTTGTTTAGAAATAACAGCTACAAATACCTGATTCTCACTTGATATACTTAAGTCTAATCCAATCGTATTCAAAACTTGAAGTAGACTCTTCACGACTTCATTTTTTTCTTTTAAAAATTTATCATTAAATGTATTATCATTGACACTTCTGTTTATGGTCTTATAGTAAATCATCCTGCTACTATCAATATTAGGGTCATTTAAACTTATTGAAAAATGGTTTAGGTTGAATATCTCTTCTAAGAGAGTGTTCAGTTTCTTTTTTTTATAACTCTTATAGAAAGTGCTCTTCAATTCTTTACTTATTCGAATATCTATGACCAATTGTTTACTTTCTTCAGTCATCTCAAAGTAACTTGTCTTGAGATTAGAAACAAAATGCGGTAGTGTTTCTTTTAAAGTCTTACTTGCTATTTTGAGGGTATCATTAAAACTATAAGTTTCAGATCCAAATGAAGTGCTACCCAAGATTTTATCTGTATAAACATCATAACCATTTAGTTTAAAGTAAACTTTAAAGTCCCCATTTTTTGCTAATCCCTTTACACTTATGTCAAAGTCAATTCTAATGTTTGCTCCACCAATAGTTGACAAATATTTCGCAGTACGAAAATGATTATTCTTTGAATCATTTATATTTATACTTCCATCCTTACCAAAATTATATTTATTTATCAATTCATCACCAGGCAATACTTTATATCCTAGTTGTTGCAATTCCTTCTTCAATATTTGCATTGCTATTTGATTCTTATGCAAACTGAATAAATCACTAAATGACATTTTGTAGTTTTCTTCATTAGAAGATGGCATTAATAGAATTGCCATACTGCTATCAAGATTAGTATTCTTCTTAGAATTATTTACTTGCCCCAGCATAGTGTCGTAGCAGAAGAAAGATATTATAAGTAAATAAAGCAACACTGTATGAACATTTACAATTGGATGATATCTCATAGGTCGAACTTCTAATTTAGTTTGCAAAATTATAATAGTAAGTACTTGAATTGTATTTTAGTAAACAGTGGCAAGTAAACTGGTCTCAAAAAAGTATTTAAATAAATAACTATACCTACCTCTTTTGACTGACCTTTCCCCAGCTATTAGGAATTGCCAAAAGTAGAGCATCCTGCTGAAAGGGAGATCTGGTTAATGAATTTTCTTCGGGACTTATATCTCTCAATGTATTATGTGGTCGGAAGGGATTATAGTCATCCTTCCACGTTGTTATTTTCAGAGTGGCATCTTCCATTAGATGTAACCAATGTATCAATATAACTCGTTTCTTAGTTTTCCCAATTGAAGGACTCAACATACGGATTATCTGTGGGTTTTCCAGCGCGGGAATAGTCATGTGTTTCCGAATGTTCATATGCTCAGCGATCAACCTCTTATTGTATGGATTCACTGTCATTTACAGATTGCATGTAATAAGAGGAAACTTTAATAAAGGTTCATTATCAATTATTTATCAAGAAGTGGGCTATACATCATAATTGCATTGTTTTCGGTCACAAGCTCTTCTGTAATAGTATTGTCTGTGAGATTAGTTATTCTTTTCCATATTCTGTTGTGTCTTGTATAACCACCCCACCATTGCTGCTTAAACATATGGTCAGTTTCAAATATTTCGTATTTCTTTTGCAAGTCTATGTTACAGGTAATTTCTCCATTTAAATATTCATCATCAAGCCATAAGTTGATTTGAAAAGATTTATCTGTGTTGTTCTCTATCTGCAGATCAATGTAGTTATAAGACAACGTAGCTCCACAAGCAAATGGTATGGTTCTATTTATATCAGGGAAAACGTCATAGCTGTGCCGCCACCGCTCTTTTATCGTCAAAGGTGTGTGCAGAGCCATCCAGTAAAGCAAATTTCCTAATTGACATAGACCACCCCCTGTATCTTTTGATATAGTCCCATTGTGTAATGTCATTCCTTCCAAATACCCTTTTGATTTAGTTGGTCTGCCAACAAGCCTCCAAATTGAAAATGTCTGACCAGGGTTTATAACAACGTTATTTATGCGTTTAATTGCTATTTGAAGATTTACAACTTTGTTATGTTGCAAATACATCTCAACATCTTTCAACTGTCTTAAAAGGAAGGATTTATGCTTTATTAATGAATTGTTGTATTGAATATGATTATCAACTTTAGCAAAGTTATTGTTTCCAAGTACCCAATTGACTTGCCGCTTAAGAATAAAGAATTCTCTACCTAACAATTTTCGTAAGTAGCCCCTGTGTTTTGGTTTTTCAACTTGCTGCTGTAACATTTTGATTGAATATAAATGTATGAATTGATCTATTTTACTTAAACAACTTTAACGCATTAACCTCTGAATCAATCTTCCAATGTCTGAATTTCTTCAGTAAACTCATTCCACAAAGTAATGACCCATTCTCGATGACCCCAATTTCAACATTTCTAACAATGTAGTCACCGATCTTAACTTTATTAATTTTATAGATTTTCGCATTAACCTGCCTGTTGTCAGCTAATGACAACTGTCTTTCACCAATAAACATGCTAGGAAGCAGTTTTTTACTATTAATTAGTTCCTGCTCTGATTTATCATCAATTAGAAGAAGGTCAGAACCAGTGTCCAAAAGGTAATATTTTGCAATGTCACCGATTGCTATCTGGACCATTTTAGAATCTCCTATTTTTAGCAATTCAATAGTACTACTATCTACTGATCCGATGATATCATTTGGATTATATATATCGTTATTCTGTCTACTTTTACTTTGAGCTAATTGTATACAAGGGAACACTAGATTGTTAGTCGGATCTCCATCCATAAACTCTTGTCTTTTTGACTTTTCGACTGTCATTACTTTGCTTGCAAAACAATCACAGAATAAATCTATAGACTCACCACCCACCAATCCTATCTTACTTGAAAAATCATTTTTTGTGATTATCGAATCTTTGCATAATCTGATTAATACTATTTTCCCAAGTTTCTCCTCTAGGTTTGGTTTCATACTGCTATTAAAACATGTTTTAACTATGGATTGAACTGTGTCCTTATTTTGGATTACTTGGCTATCCATTGATTGTATTGTAGCTATAATGCATTCATAGAAATTGATATTATCAAATGTAACTTCATCTTGTTCCAACTCTTTGAAAAGGATGGATAAAGACTTGGAAAACGATTTTATCAGATCACTTTTTTTGCCAAGTATAACTCCATCTTTAGTCATTACAACGTACAATGAGTCAGACAATGATTTTTGTCCTGTTTGAGAATATACAGGAACCATAATTAAAAGAGTTAGGAAGAGAGAAAGTAAATACATCATGGTTTATCCATTTGATAGCTTGTCGGTGTTACTTCCACCAAATCTACTTTCAGACCTAAGTAGTGAAAGTGTATATTGGGTATGTTTTGTATTCATGCATATTGAAGGGTTGAATAGAACCAAGACCACACAGATGACTTAAATAATAGCACTCAAATACTATTATCTCCTTGATACAACTCTTTTCTCAATGCATAAATAGAGCACTAGCTTGTTAGACTTATTACTTCGGACCCAATGTTCTCCAAAGATAATGAGCTAGATTTCAATACCTTCTACTCATTATCTACTCAAAACAGGTTTTTGAGAGTAAAATTTCTAAATAGAAAGTTTCTTTGCTTTCAAAAAAGAAAAGTTAACTAGGTTGTACCTCCCCCCCAAGCTCAGGTTCCAGTCCTGTAACAGTTACAGAGTTTACAGAATATCATTCCTATAAAACGCAGTGGTGTATTTCAGGATCATAGTGATATAGGTTATATATCATGCTCTCAAGATCCACCACAAACGGAGAACAAGAAATCCATATTCGGGGATAAAGTTGAATATAAAGAGGTGTTATTCCATCAAAAATCAGTGTGAAATCAGTGTTATTTTAAATTCTTCAAAAAAAAACAGAATCGACCGTGATATATAGGAATCAAACACAATACTCATTTAATAATAGTGGGGACTTGTGAAAAATAATTAAACCTATATGTTGTTAAGAAATCATGGTTTTGATACCATCACCCTCTGTTTTAGCAAAGCTAAACACCAAGAAGTAAGTACCACGTATTTAAGTGAAGAATTAGAGAGTTTGCATAGAACTCTGATGAGACTTTCCGCTGGAAGCAAGGTAAAGGAGAAAATTGACCAATTCTATAAAGTGCTTAGCTTTGAGTTCTTTATTGGTGAAAAAATCAAGTGCTATACGAATATTTATTCCTCAACTTTGGAGTTCTCATTAAGCACACTTGTCCATGGACACAATATAGATGGATTGGATATTCAAGAATTACCAATCGCAATCGATATTCTTGAGCAATTGATTGGTATTAATCCAAGGAAGGCAATCATCAAACGCATTGATTATTGCTTCAACTTTGGAGCTAATATGCTGATGTCTCTTATGCATGATTACATAACAACTTCCACAAAAAGACTGAGAAGATCCACAGAAGAACATTCGCTCTACTTTAAGAACAAATCTCGTGAAGTGTGTCTTTATTCTCAGGTGGATAAGTTCAATAATTCAATCTATGCTGATTATGTTCAAGAAATCAAAGAAACATTACAAGTATCAGATTTGATTCGAGTAGAATGCCGAATAAAGAAAGAAGTATTTAAAAAATTAAAATTTCCCTTAGATGACATCATTCAGCATACGTTTCACTTCTTTCTGGCTGACCAAATCTTTGAGACAATAGATGATATCTCATTTAATAACCCTGAATGTTTAGAAAACAAACACTATGAAATCAAATATTGTTCGGGCATGACTTCTGATGAATTTTTTGATGAATGCTTGAGCAAGCTAATCTCTATTGAGGGTTACTTTCAACTGTGGAGGCAAGCATATCAAAATCGCAATCAATTTAGGTCTTATTATCACTATAGAAGAGTTCTACGAAGATTAGAGAAAGCACTTCAATCAATGAATGGACCAGCAATAGGGTGTGAAAGATTGGATGAAATCCCAGACAATATATTTTATGCCCTGTTTCAACTTGGATGGTTTGAGATTCAAAAGGAAAACGACTTAATTTCAATCAAGAATTGAGTATTTTCTACTTTATTAAGCTACTTGTTTTGGGATTTTACTAATTGAAATATGCCACTAAATTGGAATGAGATTAAAAGTCGGGCCATTGAATTCTCTAAAGAATGGGATGGAGTGTTCTCCGAAGATGCTGATGCCAAGCCGTTTTTAGTGGCATTTTTCAATGTTTTCGGACTGAATCAAAGGAAAGTAGCAACATTCGAGCATAAAGTAAAGAAACTCGATAATGGTGATGGATATATTGATTTGCTATGGAAAGGACAGATTCTCATTGAAATGAAATCCAAGGGCAAGGATTTAACGAAGGCTTTTGGTCAGGCGAAGGGTTATCTACATGGTCTTGGACAATTTGAACTTCCAAAATATGTTCTTGTCTCTGATTTTGAACGATTTCGCTTGTATGATTTAGAAGAGAAAGGCAATACTGAATATCATGAATTTCTTCTCAAAGACCTTGTCAATAATGTTGAGCATTTCGGATTCATTGCAGGGTATCAGAAGAAGATTTACCGTGAGGAAGACCCTGTCAATATCAAAGCCGCTGAACTCATGGGCAAACTCCATGATAGACTCAAAGAAATCGGCTATGAAGGTCATCCCCTTGAAGTGTATCTTGTTCGTGTGCTGTTTTGTCTATTTGCAGAAGATACTACTATCTTTGAGAAACAACAGTTTCAGGACTACATAGAACAAAGAACTTCAGAAGACGGAAGTGATTTGGCTGACAAGTTGCAGGGATTGTTTCAGGTATTGAATACCCCTATCGAGAAGCGGTACAAGAATCTTGATGAACAATTATTGGCATTTCCCTATGTAAATGGAAAACTCTTCGAAGAGATTCTCCCGAACGCCTTCTTTGATGCCAAAATGCGACAGAGCTTGCTTGAATGTTGTTATCTGGATTGGAGCAAGATATCCCCTGCTATCTTTGGCTCAATGTTTCAGAGCGTTATGAACCCCAAAGAAAGACGCAATCTTGGAGCGCATTATACAAGTGAAAAGAATATCCTGAAACTCATAAAACCACTCTTTCTTGATGATTTAAGGGCAGAGTTTGAGCGCATCAAGAATAATTCCCATCAATTACGAGATTTCCATTTTAGACTAAGCAAATTGAGGTTCCTGGATCCCGCCATGGGATGTGGAAATTTTCTTGTCATCACCTATAGAGAACTAAGATTATTAGAGCTTGATGTTCTCAGGGCTTTACATACTGATAAGCAAGTTGCAATTGACCTTTCATCAGTTGCCATGCTTGATGTTGATATGATGCATGGAATTGAAATTGAGGAATTCCCTGCTCGGATTGCTGAAGTAGCCATGTGGCTCATTGACCATCAAATGAATATGCTGATGAGTATGGAATTTGGTCAATATTATGCCAGACTTCCATTGAAAAAATCAGCTCATATAGTCCATGCTGACTCACTTGATATTGATTGGAATGATGTAGTCTCAAAACAAGAACTTTCCTATATCATCGGTAATCCGCCTTTCATTGGTTATCATTTAATGAGCAAAAAACAAAAAAATGATTTGATTAACACGTTTGAATCTGCGGACAATATTGGAGTTTTAGATTACGTAACCGCTTGGTATGTAAAAGCCGCAAAGTATATTCAAAATACCAGAATTATAGTTGGTTTTGTTTCAACTAACTCCATTGTACAGGGTGAACAAACGAGCATTCTTTGGGGGCTAATGTTTAATAAATACAATATCATAATTCACTTTGCACACCGAACATTTAAGTGGAATAACGAAGCCAGAGGTAATGCTGCAGTGTACTGTGTTATTATTGGATTCGCAAATTATGATACTAATGTGAAAAGTATTTTTGAATATAAAGATATTAAAAGTGAAGCACACGAGATAAAGGTTAAAAATATAAATCCTTATTTGGTCGATGCAAAAGATATTTTTATAGGAAAAGAATCTAATCCTATTTGTAATGTTCCGAAAATGTATTTAGGAAATGTCCCACGTGATGAAGGCCATTATTTATTTACTAAAAGTGAAATGTTCTCATTTATCTTATTGGAACCAAAGTCGAAGATTTATTTTAAAAAACTAATTTCGGCAAGAGAGTTTATCAATAATGAAGAAAGATATTGCCTTTGGTTAAAAGAAGCTTCCCCAAATGACTTGAAACATTTAAATGAAATTTCAAAAAGAATACAATTAGTGAAAGAATTTAGAGGAAAAAGTACACGAGATGGAACAAGGAAATTTGCTAATTACCCAACATTATGGAGCGAAGATAGACAGCCTGAATCTGACTACATTTTGATCCCTCTTCATTCATCTGAGAATAGAAAATACATACCAATAGGTTTTTTCACAAAAGATGATATTGTTAGCAATAGTTGTAGTTTTCTTCCAAATGCTACTCTTTTTCACTTTGGAATATTGACGAGTGAAATGCACATGGCATGGGTTCGCACAGTGTGTGGAAGAATAAAGAGTGATTTTAGATACTCAAATACTATCGTCTACAACAATTACCCTTGGCCTGAGAACCCTTCTGATAAACAAAAGGAAGCTATTGAAAAGGCGGCCCAAAAGGTGTTAGATACAAGAAAGGAATTCCCCAATAGTTCTCTTGCAGATTTATATGATCCATTAACAATGCCACCTTCCCTTGTCAAAGCACATCAGGAACTTGATAAGGCAGTGGATTTGGCATATAGACCTCAACCCTTCCCCAGTGAAGCCAAGAGAATGGAATTTCTGTTTGAACTCTATGAAAAATACACAGCAAACTTATTTACGAAAGAAAAGATAAAAGCCCCTAGAAAACGCACAGGAAAGGCGAAAGAGTAAGACATAGACAACAATTAGGCGAATAACAAGTTTTGCATCGCTACGAGGGTTTTTAGGGCTTAAATGCAGAGGTTATATTCTATCTAACAGTCACAAGGAGAGAAAATGGTCAAGTTTTGTACACTTTACATTTCATTGGTATTCGGAATCATCGTTTATTCAGGTTCAATTCATGCCAAACCACATAAGGCAAGCGCTCTTTCATTAGAAAGTGCTATTCCTTTTCAATGTCTGTTGAATATACCTATGGGTATTTCCCCTGCTGAGGTAAAAACAATTCTTGCTGGCTGTAGGGGTATAGTAATTACTGATGGGGACGATGTTAATATTACTTCAACTATAGACATATCCGAATACAAAGGACAAGTCATTTATACACTGCATGTTACCCAATATACGGAAGGAAGTTTTTGGCTCGATTTCTTGACCTTTTCATTTTTTCAAGGAAAACTACATTCGATTAGTGGTGAGAAAAAACTTGATGTTGATCTAAGCAAGCAGATTCTCACCGAGTATGAAGCTAAGCTGGGCAAATCAAAAATAAAGAGGAATCTGAGAGGGTTTATGGGAAATGAATTCCATGTAAAATCTAATGTTTGGACTTTGGGTAATAAATCAATCACTCTCGATCCATATGATGGAGTTCCTGTTCAATTCATTATCCAGAATGACAGTATTTCTAACATAGTGAATGATATTTTGGGGACTTACTTTGATGTTGAAGTTTATACATATGGTGGATATGACGAGAAGCAAAAACAATCCCTAAGTCAATGGAGAGTGGAAACAAATCAGATTTCAAATATTTCTACGTATTGCGAAGGAATTGGAAAAATCAATATGAAGGGCAAAGGAACGGATTTGACCTTCAGAATAACTTGCGAGAATGGTAAAGTAGCCTTTGAGAAAAATGGGATCAACATAAAAGGAACCACACCAATTCTCAAGAAGGGTGAATTTCCAGATTCATGCGAATGGAAGGATTATACAGATTCAAATGGGACAGTCTACTCAAGTCATTACTTAGTAACAGTCTCGAAGAAAGGTCACATCCTATTTACAGGAAGTATTCATAGGGATGAATGTTTGGATTGATGTAATTAATTCTATTCACAATTGTCAAATGTACATCCAATATGCAATGAATTTAAAACAACTGATGAATTATCTACCTTGAATCCATAACGAACAATTGGCCCAATGTATTCGCAAGGGTGTTCAATATTTTCATAACAGTTTCCATCTAGGTCATTATAAGTATACATCAGCCATTCTTTTGTTATTGGGTTATATCCGATACTAGAATTGGAATTTATATGTAAATACTTGGCTAATTGTGTTTTATCTAGAAATTCTTTTGTTTGATTGGTAACTGTATCAACAAAATAGTTAACTAAATGACAATTTGTATCAAGCGACTTAATGACTTGGGAGTATCCATTTGAATTAAAGTATAACGACAGCAATTCACATATATCGTGTGATTTTGAACAAATAAAGTTAGACTCGTTCAAATTAATCTTCGTTTCAACTGGATTCTTCAAGTTTAAAATAGCATTCATCTGTAAAACCATATTTGAAATGGCTTCCTTATAACGATCAATTTGTTGGTGCTTCAATCTAGGTAGATAATATCTATTTAATAATTCAATTAGAGAATCAGGTATCTGCAATATTCTATGTTGAGCATTATATTTTAAAGTTTTTTCCCGATTGAATAAGGAGTTTGTAAAATAGCGTTGAAAAAATCCTGAATTTATATTTTCAGAAAATGTCTTTTCACTACTGTAATTATTGTTTTTTTCAGATCTGAAGTTATCACCTTTTCTACTGCCATTTAATATCGGATTCTCGTTAGCTAATCGGTTGTAATGACCCCAGAAATCATTTGGAGAGAACTCCTTTTTTATATCTGAGTCATCATCACCAATATTGATATTTTTGTAACGTTTTTTTGAGTCTGGTTTTATCAATTGATTTGAATTGACATTTGAGTCTAAGTAACTTATCTCAGACAATGGAGAAAATGTATAAATATTATCAATTATTTTTTGAAGAGACTCCAATGAATCTTCACATACTTTTACATAATTGTTTGCCGCAAACATGTTTTCCATGTAATTGATTTCAAAACTATCGACTTTAGCGACAGTACTATAAATGTGATATTCTCCAAATCCATATTCAACATGTATATATTTACTTCTGCTTTCAGTTAAAGGCATTAACTTGTCAGCCAATGGTCTTATTGAAATATCTTCTTCAATTTCATGACCTTTCATTCCATAATAATAGTACTCAACTGGGCAATGAGATCGTCCGCTAATCATTCTAAAAGACTCAATACTTGTATTTCGTCCCCCACAATACTTCTTGTAAACTAATTTATCATCATGTAAGTAGTGCCTACAAGATTTACCGAAGTAATAATCGGATTTATATTTATACTTTATCCCTTTGTAAAGGAATTGAGGATATTTCATTGTAATTGGATGTATCTCTATTAAATCCACTTGTTCTTCATTATTTGTAGGAAGTACAGCAAAGTACAGTGAATCGTTGAAGGATCTATTCTTATAAGTCACATTTCTATGTTCAAATAGTACCTTATAAACATAGCACTTTGGATTGCTCATTGATTCTGAATAAACAGCTGTAAAGGTAGAAAAACAAAAAGATATAATAATCAGAAGTGTGATAAACATAGCATATAAGTCAAGTAGTAGAATTACGCATAGGTTAATAAATCAACAACTTGTTATAAATATTGAAACTGACTGACTTTAATCTTATAAAATATACGCCAGGTTGAATGTTTTGTAATTTAATTTGAGAATTGAATTCTTGTGTTTCAACTGACTCATCTAAATGTAGCCTACCAAACATATCGTATAACTCAATTGAAATATGTCCTACAAATGAATCTTGAATTGATATATTTAGGATTGACCCACTTTTTATTGGATTTGGGAAGATAGTTGGGGTACTGTTGTAAAAAAAGCAACCTGTTGAGACTACTTCATTGCTATCAAGTTGTCTTTCAATAATGAAGTTATTGGCGGTACTTGCATATAGCTTGTCATTAACTCCAATGATTCTATAGATTGAGCTATCTGTTCTACATTGAATAGGTAAAAAACTCAATCCTTCATTATATGGGACCCAATTATTTAATAGAGTATCTGTTTTGTAGGCTCCTTTGCTTGTAGATACATAGTACCAATTACCAACTTTTGTAATATCATTTACTTGCAAATTCCTCACAATGATTTCTTTATTATCTACTCGACCCCAGGTATCACCTTGATCGGTTGATATTAATGGTGTTAAAGTACCAAAAGCATAAAGATTTTTTCCAATTGTTTTTACGTATCTATATCCGTCAGCCAAGCTTAAAATATTAGCTTTTTTCCAAGACACGCCTTCATTGTAAGAAATATATATACCATCTTTACCTATACATATTAAGTTTGATCCAATAGCTGTGATTGAAAACTGTTCATAAGTTAACTTGATATTTTTCCATGAATTACCGTTATCATTACTTGAAGCAAGCCCTTCTTTAGTTGCGGCAAATATTATTCCTTTATAATTATATAGTTGATTAATAGGGTAATCTGAAAATACATTGCTCCATTCTTTTCCATTATTGTAAGAACGAAAAACACCATATGTATTTGAAACAAACAAAGTTGAATCAGTGACAATTAAAGAGTTGAAATCACCTTTACCTAAAAAACCCTTCTCAAATTTACTCCACGTTTCTCCGTTACTAGAACTAGCATAAAGGAGTTTACCAAAAGGCGAAACAAATAATGAACTGTTTGCATGGGCGAGCATTTGTATGTTAAATGTTGAAAGTCCTTTGTTTTTACTTGACCAGCTTTTATCTTTTGTTGTAATAGACTTATAAATACCACTACTTGTAGCTACAAATATTGCTGAATCTACAGAAATGTACTTAATAGGTTTTTTATCAAGATCTAATTCTCCTGAATAGCTTTCCCAAGTTTCTCCATAATTCGTACTTGTGTAAATTTGAGAGCTATATAGATATAATATTTTGTCTTTAATCTCGAATTGAGAATTTGGTACATTGGTTTTTATTTTAATCTCATTATTCCCATCAACATAAGACTTATAAAGTGTGCTACCTTTAGTATAAATACAAATAGAGTCGTCTGTAGAATAATAATTAACATCTCTTGTATTTGGTATTTTTTTAAAATTAGAAATATTCCATTGATAAACATAGCCTCCTTCACGAACATAAACCCTGTTTCCATTTTTGAAGAGAGATTTAATACCACTCCCAGAAAAATTTGAACTACTGAATCTCTCCCAAGAATTTCCTTTGTCTGTTGATAAATAGAGTGAATAATAATAGTCAATGGCAAACATTGTGGAATCCTGATATTCCAGTTCTCTTATTCTCTTGTCAAAAAAGCCAAAACTTCTATCACTCCATGTTGCGCCATTAGTAGAAGACTTGTATACACCGTTATCCGTAGCTAAATAAATACTATTACTAAAAGATACTATGTCATTAATTTCACAATTCTTTGGATAATCTAATCTAATCCATGACTCTGCAAAATCTGATGATTTCGAGATAACTCCGTTTGATAATACGAATAACTCATTTCCAAAGAATTCAAATTTGTCTATGGATACACCTAACTCATTATTTAGCTGAGTCCATTGTGCAAAGAGTGGGGTTATATTTGTTAAAATATGTAGTAATAGTACAAGTATCAGTTTCATAAACAAATTTGATTAATTATAGTTATGTAATTGTAATATAAAATTATTGACTTTGGGCTGAATATGAATAATTTTCAAGCTGAATTATTGAGTCATATTTTAATAACAAAAGTAAATATAGAACTGCTTCAAAACTGTCTTCTTTTCAATGAATTGGGTTTTTCCAAAAGATTCAGTTCCTTCAGGGTATTCAATATTCTGAATTTCTTCACTTTCTATCGTTATCCTAAATAAATCAGAACAATTCACTCGGTTGAGATTATACTCATCTTCACCAATTCGAAGATATTTCTTTTTTGATTTTGGGTCAGTAAATCCCTTTACATTCTTTGCATAATGATGGAGAACAAAAGAATCACAATTCTCACTACCCATACATCGTTCAATCAGTAGATTATAGTTATCATTCCAATTTTCAATGTAAAAATCATCGTAAAAACTGGTGCTCACTCTTTCCAATCTTAGTATGCTGTCCTGAAAAGACTCATTCATACCTATATCAAGGCTGAGATAGTCCCTATTCTTCTCCAAATCAACCTTCTTTAGCTTTTTGGCTTCCATATCCTTCCAAATACCAAATACTTTTAAATCTTGAGAAAATAATGACCCAGTTACTAAAAAGTAACAGCCAATAACAGATATAAGCAACTTAATCTTGTTCACGGAATTAGTTTTACTGCTGATTGATTTGTGTAACAACTTCAATAATGTATAATTTAGATTTCTACCCTGCAGGGAAAAAAGTGACTGTCCCTTCATGTAAGATCTTTCTTCCTTTCCTAATTCTGATGATATAGTTTTCAAATTCAAGATTCTTATCCGAAAAATCAAGTCTAAGTTTCCCATCTAAATTTACATTATCTGAGTGATAAAGCAATCTGGAAGGGGGGTCATTCCAAAACTCACCATAGAGAACTTCTATTTGTAATTTATCTTGATAACCCAATATTTCAATTGAATGAAGATGGTGATTGTTAACTTGTGAGAAAGAACCTGATTCTTTATATTCTGTTGCTTCCCACACACTATCATTTGATATGTCGTTGACATAGAGTTTCACATCGACTGTTTGATTCGATTTATCATATGATTTATAAAGCTCGCTGATTTCCTCATCACTTAATGTTCTTGACCATAAACCGATATCATCAATAGAGCCCATAAATGGGTAAATCATCGAAGTTGAAGAAAACAATGTACCTATATCATTTGATTGATTTCCCTTTGTATTTAACTTGGAAACTGGATTAACTGTTGATGTCATATGTTCTATTCCATCCAGAAACATGTGGAAAGATTGAGAACCTTTTCCATTTTCGGGATACTTGACTACAAAATGATGCCAATCTCCATCATTAGGGTATGGTATTGTCACACTACTATTTACCATTTCAATTCCAATATTTTGACCATTCGAAAATATTCCGAACCTCCCCGCAAGAGAGTTATTACCATATGAAAATATCTCTCCAAACTGGCTTCTATATGATTGATCTATCTTGACCCATACAGAAACAGTCCTTGGTGAGTTAGACATGGGGAATAATTTTTGTGACTTAAGGGAAACAGTTGACTTTCCATTACCTACAAAAGCTGAATTAGGATTAGAAAATCTATCATGCCCATAGGTTATACTTCCTTTTTCAATTCCGTTATTTCCATTACCACTCTTATCATTCACATTTCCTTCTAAATCCCACCAACCAGAAAGTCCCATTTTGGGCACATAAGAAGGTATTTGAGCCAGAAGAATTACATTGCTCAATATACAAATCACAAAATAACATAGGAATTTCATTGAAAAGCTCATCAAATGTAATGCGGATATTTTCATCCAAGTTAATAAATGTATCCCACTGTTAGGGTACTCATTATTTACTTAAAAAAAATTTCTATTTGAAACTATAAATTTCTCATTGTTTATACTCTATCGCTGTATTACAATATGATATTCTGCTATATTTGTCCCACATCTGTTGTCCCAAATACTGGAAAAAGACATAGAATGTAGGTAAAATAGTGTGAGTATGGCTATACACACCGAACCACGACAAAAGCAAAGGCATCCCATTGGGATGCCTTTTGTGTTTTGTCTATTTTCTTAATTAACAATCACTTTTTCAACAAATACCTCATTGTTCATACGAACTCTGAGCATATACATGCCGGAACTCAAACCTTGAACGGGTATGGTGCATGATTCACTTCCCGCTGGAAGTGCACTTATATTGAGCAAATACTCAACCTACCGTAGCACGAACTGTAAGTGTAAACTTTGAAATCAGCTTACCATTTCTCTTTGCAACAATTTCGATATCTGTAAAATACTGTGAATTATATATTGAGCTTTCCTCAACAAGATATGACAATAGGTCACGATTAAACTCCAACACGTCGATACTAACTTCTCCATCAATATCACCTAAGGAATATGTTATAAATGGTGCATTAACACCCTTCTCTCTAATCTCCAATTCTACATTTTTTCCAATACCTATAAGGTCAAAACTTAATAGCTTATCTCTTTCTATATACCATTCATCT
>Ga0194130_10004698_pt1 | contig 17120 bp, 12 predicted proteins | sample TA2KigsurfametaG_FD_160084 | JGI IMG/M metagenome (GOLD analysis project Ga0194130, IMG submission 160084) | Freshwater microbial communities from Lake Tanganyika, Tanzania - TA2015050 Kigoma 12 surface | ecosystem: Environmental > Aquatic > Freshwater > Lake | place: Tanzania: Lake Tanganyika... | reverse complement strand
GAAGAATAATGGGCGCCGCACACGTATGTGTGCGGCGCCCGTTTGTATGGGGTGCTACAAGTTTTTGCCGACAAGCTCCAAAGCGGCGTCGTCGTTGGGTGGGTGTGTCAGGCCAGCCCGGGCATCGCGGAAGAAGCGCTCAAGTGGCAGATCGCGTGTAATGCCAAACCCACCGGCCGCGCGCATCGCATGATCGGTTGCCACGACGGCCGCATTGGTGGCAGCATATTTGGCCGCCGCAATGCGTGGCCCAAGGTGCATCCGCGCCGCCGGATCGTTGCTCCAGGTGGCGGCGACGTCGTGTAACAAGGCGCGGGCGGCTTGAAGGGGAATACTCGCCTCGCCGAGGCGCCGTTGAATCAGTGGCAACGTGGCAATTGGTTTGCTGAGGGCGGTGGGGATGCGCGTTTTGGCGTAATTGACCACGCCATCGAGGGCTGCTTGACCGATGCCCAAGTAGACGGCGGCGAGCGTCAAGGCAAACCAGGCCATGCCAGTCGGTGGTTCAATCGGTGCCGGCGTGCCGAGCGCTTTACGATCAATCACCCAGGCGTCATCAACAGCGACGTCGTGGTAGATGATGTCACCACTGCCACTACTGCGGAGTGCGAGTGCATCACTCCAGGTATCGACGATTTCGAGCCCACTGCTTTCGCCACGCACAATCGCATTAGCGGTCCCTCCATTTGGCATAGCATCGCTTGATGGGAGTGCCACAGCGGTGATCAGGTAGTTGAGGGCTGGTGCCATGCTGACAAAGAGTTTGTGGCCGTTGATGCGCCACTGTGCACCATCCCAGGTGGCGATGGTGGCCGGTAACCCGCCGCGCGAGGGGCTACCGAGGTCTTTTTCGCTGGCGACGGCATTGACTAATGCGCCATTGGTGACAATGTCGTGGCAGATATGGGCATAAATGTCAGCAGGGTAATTGCGCATCTCGCCGATGCGGCCAATCACGTGGATAGTCATGTCGACGGCCATGGCGGTTGAACCACACCCTTTGGCCAGCTCCTCTTGGCATAAGACCATGCCATACAGCGATGCACCACGCCCGCCGAATTCACTTGGTACCACAAAGCTGAGATAGCCGGATTGATGGAGCTCACGGTAAAACGCATAAGGAAATGCGCCGGTCCGATCGAATTCATCGGCGCGTGGTGCAAAGGATTGCGCTAACTGACGGGCAATATCGATCATCTGTTGTTGGTGAACGGTTGGTGTGGGCATACGCATCTCATATCAATCATGAATGCGTCGATTATACCATCGTTGTGATACTGCGTTGCCTTGGCGAGGTTTGGTATACTGATACAGATTGCGTTACCAATGGAGTTGTTTGACCATGTCATATGAGCATCTACCCAACGAATACCACGTAGGGCATATACGAATCCGACCCAACATCGTGCTGGCGCCGATGGTTGGTGTAACCGATAGTATCTTTCGTCGGACGATTCTGAGCCTCGGCGGCTGTGGCCTCGTCTCGAGTGAAATGACCAATGCGGCCAGTGTCAGCCCTAAGGCGCGGGCACGGCACAATCAACTCGAGTTCTTGCCTGAGGAGCGCCCGATTACCATTCAGTTGAGCGGTAATGATCCTGATTTGGTGGCCAATGCGGCCAAGCAAGTCGAGCAGATTGGGGCTGACATCCTTGACATTAACTGTGGCTGTCCATCGCCCAAAGTCACCGGTGGTGGGCATGGATCAGCCTTACTCAAAGATTTGTGCAAGATGGAGCAGCTCATCAAAGCCGTGATTGCGGCCGTGCAGATCCCAGTGACGCTCAAATACCGCGCCGGCTGGGATGACAACAGCCTCAATTACCTCGATACTGCGCGCATGGCTGAGGCCGCCGGTATTAAGGCGTTGGCCTTGCACCCGCGTACGCGTGCCCAGTTGTATACCGGATTGGCGGATTGGAGTCGCGTGGCCGAGGTGCGTCAAGTGGTATCAATCCCCGTAATTGGATCAGGTGACGTCAAAGACGCCCACGAGGCCTTGCGGCGCCTTGAGGTGTACAACGCTAGCGGGATCATGATTGGGCGTGGCGCCATGGAGAACCCGTGGCTGTTCATGCAAATCGCCCAGTTGCGCCGTGGTGAAACGCCGTTTGTGCCACAACCTGCTGACAAGTGCGAATTCTTGGTGCGCTACCTTGAGCTGATGCGTACCGAGATTGGTGAGCGCATGGCCCTCAACAAAATCAAACAGTTGATTGGCCAGTTTGGCGTGGGGCTACCAGGCGCCGCCAAGTTGCGCGAGTCAGTGCACCGCTCGGAGAACTCCGATATAGCGCGGGCGCACATTGAGGCGTTTTTTGAGCCGTATATGACCACAGCATCGGCAGCGGTGTAGCACGTACCCCCGGTACCCGACATGGGTACCGGGGATGTTTGTGGCTATTTTTGGCTGTTTTCAGGTAATGCGGATGCAACGGCGGGGATGAGAATGATACCGGCGACCGCATGCATGACGTTAAACCAGAGTGCGGTTACGATACCAGCCGATGCAAATGGTGGTACGCCATACACAATTAACGCGACAATTGACACGATGACCCAGGTGCGCTTTGGGTGTGCGGTGCGGAGCGCAAGATAGCCTACAGCGCCACTACCGAGCACTCCCAACAACATCGTAAAAATCAACGGCTGTGCAACGGTGAGTTCCATTGCATCAGGCATGGTGACCACGAGTGGGCCACTGAGTTGCGTTGCAACAAAAAACACGATGGCGTTGAGTACGGCGGCAATCAATGAGGCAATGGCAACGCGACGCAAAATCTCTCTCATGGGGACTCCTACGATATGAAGCTCAGAACTGAACGTGTTTGGGTATAGTACAGGAGTATGGCGACATAATCAAATCTGATACATAGTGCCACCCGATGCGTGTGTGCACAGATGGCGGTATGCGGTATTGCTGAGGATGTGCGTGCGTTCACACCGCCATGATAATTATGCGTCTTCGGAGGGTGAGGTGTGTGTGATGCGTTCAATCTCAGCCCGACGCAAGCGGTAGAGCACTTCTTCTTCGACACGTCGTAAGCCACCAATACGGTCGGCAATCACGCCAAACAAAAAGATGATAAAGCCGATAATCAAGGCAGTACTGCCGACGCTCAAGGCTTGATCGTTGGTGGCTTCGAGCCCAAAGAAGTTGCGCCCGACATAGACGTAGGCGGCGCGGCCGAGCAGAATCAGTCCTGCCAGCAAGAATGGCGTTGCGAGGTACGAAAAGCTTTTGAGAGGCTCGTAGGTGGCGTAGGTGCGGGCAATGGTGGCCGCTTGACGCTTGATGAAGTTCCAATTGTTGGTAAATAAGCGCGATTGGCGCGTCACGATATTGGTGCGAATCGGCACGTGGTGAATCGCTAACTTGCGCTTGCCCGCTTGAATCAAGACCTCGATCGTATACGAAAAATCACTCGTCACAAAGGTGCGCAACGCTGCCTCACGCGAGAGGGCACGAAATCCGCTGACGGTGTCGGGGACATCGGTCCCCGATGCCCAGCGCACGACGCCACTCCCCACATACTGCAAAAACTTCTTAATTGGTGAGAAGTGTTCAAGCTGTTGGACTTGACGATCGCCGACGACCATGTCAGCTTTTTTGGCTAAAATTGGGGCAACGAGCCGTGGAATTTCGTCGCCGGGATATTGATGATCGGCGTCAGTGTTGACGATGATATCGGCACCAAGGCGCAAGCAGGTGTCAATGCCGGTTTGGTAGGCATAGGCAAGGCCACGGCGAGCAGTATGACTGACGATGTGGTCAGCGCCGGCCGCTTTGGCGATGGCGACGGTGTTATCAATACTCCCGTCATTAATGACGAGCACCTCGACTACCTCAATGCCCGGGATTGACCGAGGCACATGGCGAATGACCTCGGCGATATGGTCTTCTTCGTTGAGCGCAGGAATCTGCACAATCAGCTTCACACCAACCTCCTTTGGAGGAACTCAAACCGATCAAATCACCCGGTCATTGCCACCATCGATGGGAATTTGGGCGCCGGTTGTGCGGGCAAATACATCGCCACATAACTCTACCACGAGCCGTGCCACATCATGGCTGGTAATGGTAGTGTGTAGGATGTTGTTCTTTTTGTAGTCGTCGACGCTCAGCCCATAACTCGCTGCGCGATTGGTTAAGACATCGTCACTCCAGATACCAGTGTCGAATACTTGGTTGGGGTGTATCACGTTCACCCGAATGTTGTCGTTGCCCCACTCAAGCGCCGCTACGCGGGATAGTTGGGTGATAGCGGCTTTGGAGGCCGAGTAAGCGGCGGCGCCTGGGCCGGGTGCTGGGACGTTTTTGGAGCCGATGACGACCACACGCCCACCCTTGGGGGCGAGTTTGAGCATGCCATGACACTCGCGCATCAATATCACGTTGGCATCAAGATTGATGGCCATCGTTTGCCGCCATTCGGCGCTCGGCATACTCTGTATGGTTCGGCTTTTGGGGAAGATGCCGGCGTTTAGAACGAGCATGTCAATACCGCCGAAGGCGGTAACACCAGTGTCAACCGCATTAATCAAAGCCTGCTCATCACTGATATCGCAGACTAGTGCACACACATCGGGCCGATTGAAGATGGTCGGCAAATTGGGGTTGATGTCGAGGGCAATGACCGCCGCTCCTTGACTCAAAAGGGCCTCGACACAGGCACGCCCAATCCCTGATGCGGCGCCGGTGACGAGGGCTATCTCGCCACTCAAGCGTGGTGGCGTGCCGAGGAGTTTGAGTTTGATTTGCTCAAGTTCCCAGTACTCGATGGCAAACAAGTCGACGTCGCCGAGCGGTGCAAATCCACCGAGTTGTTCGGCTGCGGTGATGACCGGTATGCTCTGGCTGTACACGTCTGCCGCAATCACCGCCTCACGTACACGTCGCCCGACGGTCAGCATGCCGAGCTCCGGGTCTAGCACAACACGTGGTGCCGGATCGAGCATGGTGAGTGGTGCATTGACATACGCTTTGTAGCGCTCAAACCATGCATGGTAGCGATCGACATAGGCCGTCACATCGCGCCCTACCAGGGGAATTTGGCGGGTGCGGATGATGTGGTCGGGTGTGACACACCCACGCTGTGCGACATCGTGCACATCTGTGCGCGCAACGAACGCGGCCGTGGTGTCGGTGTGTCGCGGTACGGTGACCACGGGAGCCCCCATGACGTGCGAGATGGCAGCGCGTAATTGCGCACGTGCTTGACGCATTGCCGGGAGGGGTGGTGCGGGTGGGACGTGGCGATTTATGCGGGCGTTGACAAATTGCTCGGCCAAATCGACGTAGTGAATCATGCGCTCGTAGCTGCTTCGCGCGTCATCGCCCCACGTAAAAATGCCATGATTGAGCAGAATCAGCCCTTCGTGGTGCGGTTTGAGCTCGCTGGCAAGTTGCAATGCACACTGTCGTGCCAGGGCAAATCCAGGCATGACATAGGGGATGATGAGGAGTCGATCGCCGTAGATGTCGCGTACGTATTGCTCGGCATGCGGTGTATCGAGGATGGTTAACACGGCATCGGCATGGGTGTGATCAACAAACGTGGCCGGGATAATTGCATGCAAGATGGCCTCAACCGATGGCGTCGGGGCACTGCTATCAATCATGGCACAACGCATGGCGTTGACCATGTCAGCGTCGCTCAGGGTCGGGAGTTGGGCCATGCGCACGAGTTCGTTGAGTCGGACTGGTGCAAATCCGCGCTGATCGATGGTCCCCAAATCATGACCACTCCCCTTGATGTAGAGTAGCGTCTCGTGGTCGCCAAACAAGGTTGTGTATTGTGCTTTGACGGACGTGTTCCCACCACCGTGTAATACCAACGATGCGTCTGCACCGAGTAGTCGCGACGTGTAGATACGGAAGTCAAGTGCGGTGGTGAATTGTTGCGTGTCGCTATCGTTCCAACGGCTTTGCATAGGTACTCGGTCTTGTCTGAGTGGAAACATTGTGTCTATCGTAGCACAACTCGACAAGATGATTTTGTAATCGAGCCTGCATGTGCATGTCGGCGTTCACCCGTATAATGTGCATGTGAAAACGATGACGTGGTTACGACTTGGACAATTAGTCTGTAGTGTGGTGTTCCTTTGTAGCTGTGCAACAACGGTCGTTGCACCGCGCGTTGCGACACCAACACCGCTGGTGGCAGCAGATGTGATTGGTGCACCTGCCGTGGCCACCCTACAACCGATTCGCCTAGTACGGTGGAACACACCTGACGGCCGAATTGGCCTTGAGGTGCCAACAGATTGGGCATCAGAAAGCCACATTGATGCGGGTCGTGGCCTATGGATATGGAATGCACCAGGGCAACGCGGTTTGCTGTCGTTGATGCTCATCGGTAGCCCCACCTACATCAATGACGAGGCGCATGTGCAGTTATTGCGCGATGCACTCGTGCAACTTGATGCACAACTGGTCGGCGATATTCAACGCATTGATGCGGGGATGATTCGTGGCGAGGCGCAAGGACAAGGAGTCAATCGCGAAGGTACGCAGATTCCTATGTGGTTGTGGGTGAGTGCTCATCGTTTTGCTGATGGCGTGGCCATCATTGTAATGAGCGTCCCTGAGAGCGATAAGGCCATGGTGCTGCCGTCGGTGGCCGCAATGCAGGCGTCATTAGCGGTGATTCCGCTCCCCACGGTGACGCCAGTGCCATCAGCGACGCCTGCGCCGTACACGCGTGATGCATTTGATCGTGATGATGGGCGTTGGTTTATTGGTGATGATCTGCGCCGGGCGATTACCATTCAAGATGGCGTCTACCGGCTGTATTTGCGGATGGCTGAAAGCTATTATTTGAGTGCACCGGCCGAAACACCGCGATTGAACCAACGTCTCCAAACCGCAATAACGTTTGATGGCGATGCGCGTGTGGGTGTGGCGTTGCGCTTTCATTATCGTGCAGACGAAACGCGCGATTATGTGGCATGCTGGATAAGTCCGCAACAACGTGTTGGATGCTTTCGTTCGGATGGTGATCAGTGGAGTGTCGTGTACGATATCACGACAAACGCGGCGATTCGACTTGATGCGCCAAATCAAATCTCGTTTGACGTACAAAATGACGTCTACACCTTTGTGGTCAATGGGAGTGCGGTAGCGACGTTTCTATCGCCCGGGTTGAACCCTGGCGTGCCAGCATTGTATGTCGAGACATTCGATGCGGCGGCTGGTGGTATATTTGATGACGTTGAAACATCGTAGCGGTGAACCGAAGGGACACGGAGGTCGGCCATGAGTGATGACACAATTCAACCATCAGGAAGTATGGTGGCCAACACCCCAGCGTTGCATCCTGATGAATCATTGATGTACTCGGTGACTGCCAATGATTTGTGTGTGCGCTTCCGCGAAATTGCACAGAACGACCCGAATATTGATCATTTCATTCATCTTATTCGGGCTGCATACGCCATCGCGTTCATGGCGCATGCCAATCAAAAACGTGCCTCTGGAGAGCCATATATTACGCATCCAGTTGCCGTAGCAAACGTGTTAATTGATTTGCATATTGATGCCGAAACGATTATTGCCGCATTGCTCCACGATGTCATCGAAGACACAGCGATTACCTATGAACAGGTCGAAGCGTACTTTGGTATGCAAATAGCGTCTTTGGTGGATGGTGTGACCAAACTTTCGGAACTTGAGATTCGTCCCAAAGAAGAAGCACAAGCCGAGAACTACCGCAAAATGTTTGTCTCGATGGCCAATGATCCGCGCGTCGTCTTGGTGAAGTTGGCCGACCGACTGCATAACATGCGGACCATTCATGCAACGCATCCCGATAAACAACGACGTATCGCTCATGAAACCATGGAAATTTATGTGCCTCTCGCACACCGCCTCGGTATCGGTCAACTCAAGTGGGAGATCGAAGATCGTTCATTTGCCATTCTTGAACCGGAGCGCTATCAAGAGATTAGTCGGCAGTTGGCGATGCGTCGTGATGTGCGTGAAAAAACCGTCCAGCGTGTGATGGAACGCCTCAACGAGTTAGTCACCCACGAAAAAATCGTCGCAGAAATTACGGGTCGCCCCAAGAATATTCACTCCATTTATCGCAAAATGAAGCGTAAAGGGGTGCGCATTGAGCAGATTTATGACCAACTCGCGGTGCGTGTCATTGTCAACTCTATCCCCGAGTGTTATCAAGTGCTCGGATTGGTACACACGACGTGGCCTCCTGTTCCCGGTGAATTTGATGACTATATTGCGAATCCCAAGGAGAGTCTCTATCGGTCTCTGCATACTACCGTCTTGATTCCCGGTGGGCAACCGTGTGAAGTACAAATTCGCACGCACGACATGCACGAAGTGGCTGAACATGGTATCGCGGCGCACTGGCGTTACAAAGATGGCTACAAGCGTTCTGATCAAACATTTGACGCCAAAATTGCCTGGTTACGTGGTTTGATGTCGTGGCGCAACGAAGTAGCTGATGCCACGGAGTTTGTCGAGCGCCTCAAAAGCGATTTTCTCGAAGAACAAGTCTTTGTTTTTACGCCACGGGGCAAAATTATCGACTTGCCACTTGGTTCGACACCAGTAGACTTCGCCTATCGTATTCACTCGGATGTGGGTAATAGTTGTGTGGGCGCCAAAGTCAACAATCGCATGGTGCAACTCGATCACCATCTTGCGACAGGTGACATGGTCGAAATCATGACCAAGCGCAATGCAACGGGACCGAGTCGCGATTGGATGAATTTCGTCAAGACGGTCAGTGCGCGGGCGCATATCCGACGATTCTTCAAGCGCGCTGATCGTGGCGATAATTTGGCGGCTGGTCGGGAGATGCTCGAAAAGGAGTTCAAGCGTCTCGGGTTGGTCGTATCACTCGACGATGCCGCCACGATTGCCGGCATCAAACCGGTGGACGACATGCTCGTACAAATCGGCAACGGCGAACTGTCGGCGCGAATGTTGGCGCAAAAAATCTTGGCCACCCAGATGCGCGACGAAGAACCGATCGATCCACCCATGCCCTCAACACCGAGCAAAAGCACGCTCGATAGTGCGGACATCCGGGTGCGTGGATTAGATGGCATGTTGACGCGCATGGCGCGCTGTTGTAGTCCGGTGGTTGGTGAGCCAATTGCCGGCTACGTGACACGTGGGCGTGGGGTGACGGTCCATCGGGCTGAATGTCATAATATTTTGAACGAGCCTGATACAAATCGAATTGTGGCGGTGACGTGGGGTGGCTCAGTACCCAAACTCGGATTCTTGGTCCCACTCCAAATTGAATCGTGGGATCGTGTCGGTTTGTGGCGCGATATTTCGAGCACGATTGCAGATGCGAGTATCAACATCGATGTGGTTGAGCAGGTGCCAACGCGCCGAGCGAATATTTCGATGTTGCGTGTGATTGTGCGCATTCAGAGTGTTGAGCAGCTCACGCGCCTGATTGATCGACTCAATCGTCTGCCTGATGTAATTGAAGCACGGCGTGACATGTCCGGGAGTAGGAGTTTCGAGTAGGTAAGGAGTTCATGAGTATGGCGTGGCTGTGATGCGTTGATATGCGACAATTCGTTATAATACAGAGAAAGTGTATTGTACGAGGGGTCTATATGAGCGCAGGGAGCAAATCTGGACTGTTGTTCATGTTGCCGCAGTTGATTACCGTTGTCATTGCCACACTTCTTGGCTTCGTGCCGTTCGTATTTTTGGGTGGTTCTCCGGTTGCCCTTATTGGATGTTGTGCGGCACCATTTGCCGCCTTGATTATTGCCGTCGTGGCAGGGTTTTTTGCGAGCTACTGGCATGAGGGGAGTGGTGCGCGTCATCAAGCACTGATGGCCGGATTAATTTCTGGTGCAGGTGCGTTGGCCGGAGTCACGTTGTTTTGGGTTGTCATGGGGCTCGTCATCAGCAACTCGCTCGATGCAGTGACCATGAACGAGGCATTTCGCCAGATGGAGCGCATGCAACCAGATGCTGATATTGACCGGGGCATGATGATGTCCATCATGGGAATTATCTCGTTTGTGATGGCCGGGGTTGGTATTTTTTTGGGGTTGATTGCGCTGGCGTTCTCGGTGTTGGGGGGATTGCTGGGTGCGATGCTCGCCAACCGCGATGACCAATCACCGCCGTCATCCGCCACCACTACGCCGTTGGCGTAGCCAGTTCATTGCAGAAGAAACACAGATATGTCGATTTTACAAGTGCACACCCTGAGCAAGTACTTTGGTGCTGAGCATATTTTTTCGGGTGTGTCGTTTAACGTGGCGCGTGGCGACCGTGTGGCAATCGTGGGCGTCAATGGGGCAGGCAAAAGCACACTACTGCGGATTATCGCTGGTGAAGAAAGTGCCACCACAGGTGCGATTGTACCCGCACGTGGTGTGCGGATGGCGTATTTGGCGCAAGAATCACGCTTTGATGAGGGGCAGACCCTGCGAGGACTTCTTGACGAGGCGCTTGAACATCTCTACCACATGCACCGCGAGATGACGACGCTTGAGACGGCGATTGCTGATACTAATCACTCCGAATGGGCTGAGCGCATGGAGCGCTACGGCGATTTGTTGTCGCGCTACGAGCACGCTGGCGGGTATGACATAGAGCGCACCATAGAGCGCATTTTGACCGGCTTGGGGTTTGACCCGGCCTACCACGGGCCGATGGTATTGGCCCAGTTTTCAGGCGGCATGAAAACGCGCGCCGCGCTTGCGGCTATTTTGTTGTCGAGTCCCGACATTCTCCTCCTTGACGAGCCGACAAATCATCTTGATTTGGCCGCGCTTGAGTGGCTTGAATACTTCTTGAAACAGTGGGATGGCACGCTGATGGTGGTCTCGCATGACCGCTACTTCCTTGATCGTGTGACCACCCGCACGCTCGAAATCGCCCATGGGCGCCTTGATGGCGACTACCCGGGAGGCTACATGAAGTATCAGCAACTCAAGGCTGAACGCATGGAGCAGATGTGGAAGCAGTATCAAGCCCAGCAAGAAGAAATCGCGCGCATGGAGTCGTTTATTCGACGCTACAAAAACAGCACACTCAGTACGCAAGCGCGCGGTCGTGAGCGCCGATTACAACGCCTCAAAGAGGGGTGGACAGGCGGGAGTGGCAAGAGTGAAAGTATGATGAGTCGCCCGGAGCAACAGCGCAAATTGTCGCTGGCACTTCAGGCGAATCAACGTGGTGGCGATTTGGTATTCGATTTTGAACGCCTCGAAGTCGGCTACGTGTTGCCCAACACACAGCACATCACGTTAATCACGATTCCCGAACTCGAGCTGCGCCGCCAACAACGTGTTGCGCTGATGGGACCAAATGGTGCCGGCAAGACGACGTTGTTGCGCACCCTGGTCGGCGAGTTGCCACCACTGCGCGGTCATGCACGCCTAGGGAGTAACGTGCAGATAAACTACTACGCACAGGCACATGAAGGCCTGCAAATGCACAATACGGTGCTCGATGAGATGCGTCGCGTGCGCCCGGCCATCAAAGAGACCGAAGCACGGACGTTTTTGGGACGGTTCTTGTTCAGTGGCGACGACGTCTTCAAACGCATCGGCGATTTGTCGGGTGGTGAACGCGGTCGGGTCGCACTTGCGCAGTTGACGCTGATTGGTGGTAATTTGCTGATTCTTGACGAACCGACAAACCACCTCGACATTGGTGCGCGTGAAGCACTCGAAGATGTGTTGAACGAATACGATGGCACCATGCTGTTCGTGTCGCACGACCGCTACTTCATTGATGCAGTTGCTGATACGCTGTGGATTGTTGATAACGGCGTTGTTACCGTGTTTGACGGCAATTACAGTGAATATCGTGAATCACAAGAACAGCGCGACAAAAAAGCAACGACGCTTGTGACACCGGCAACCCCGAACGTGCCCAAGGGCACGCCCACGGCAAGTCGGCCGACGCCTGCGCAACCGGCCGTCTCGAAAGAAGCGGAACGCGAGGCGCGCAAACGCCAGCGCCGTAGTGAACAGCTCGAACAACAAATCGCCGTGCTCGAGAGCGAACGCGGTATCATCACACTGGCCCTGTCTGGACAAGAGACCGATCCAAGGCGTATCGCTGATCTGGCCGCACGGTATAGTGTACTGGAACGCGAACTACAGACGCTCTATGATGAATGGGCACTCGTTTCGACATAGCATGCGTAATCCCTGCGTACTGATTTTGCTGTAATCTTCTTGTAATGAAAGAAGTTTGATGCGATATCAGTTAAATTTCAGATTACAATAAGGTTACAAACAACCATGTTGTATGATAGAATAGGAATTGGTTAGGAGCACCCTCACAAAACATCCGCCAATAGTGTAACTAGTCAAGGAGATTGCATCTTGTTTCGACGATTATTATCATCAATCACGTTGATGGTGGTGATTATTGCTGGCACCATTTTGCCTGGTGTGACGCAAGCGGTACCACACAGTCCGAATGAAGTACCGCCATCACGCACCTTTGCAGGATCACGCACCTTTAGTGAGACTGGGCATACGATTTCAAACTATTTCTATCAGAAGTGGACATCAACGCCGAACGCGTTGTTTGTGTACGGTATGCCGATTTCACAGCCATTTATCGAAGAGAGCTTCACGAATCCAGGTGAGTTCTATCGGGTGCAATACTTTGAGCGTGCGGTGTTAGAGGAGCATCCAGACAACACGGCGCAGTACTACATTCAGGGGCGATTGATGGGGAGCCGGCTGGTGTCATCACGCCAGGCGGAGACACCGTTTAAGCCGGTAGCGGATCCCAAGGATGGCACATACGACGGTGTGAGCAAGCACACGTTGCGCGACTCACCGGCACCATTCCGCACGTTTTATAACAACAATGGTGGGTTGACGGTATTTGGGCGCCCATTATCGGAGCAGTTCCAAGAAGTCAACAAGGCCGATGGCAAGACCTATTGGGTGCAGTACTTCGAGCGTCAGCGCATGGAGTGGCATCCTAATCAGCCGAACCCACAATACCGTATTTTGTTGGGGTTATTGGGTAATGAGTACCGCGACATCAACCACAAGAGCAACCAGGCCTTCACGGCTGGTGCTGCCTTGCCACCTGAATTGTCGGGTGCCAACAATGGTGGTGCAACCGCACCACCGAAGCCGGTGAACACGGGTGGCATCGCATATGGTGTCAACATCAACTTGTCGGAGCAGGACAGCGGTATTGACCGCAAGCGATCGTTGCAGATGACTCGTGATGCCGGTTTGGGTTGGGTGCGCTTCATGGTGTATTGGAAGTTCCAGCAGGACATTTCACGCGAGGTCAAGTGGGGAGAGCTGGATGCCAAAGTCAACGATGCGCATGCAGCGGGCATCAAGATATTAGTCACGGTTGCCAAGTCACCGGCCTGGGCCACGGCCAACGGCAGTGACGGCATGCCACGGCGTGAGAACTTCGGCGATTTCAACAGTTTCTTGTCGCAAGTAGCAACCCGCTACAAGGGCAAGATTAATGCGTATGAAGTCTGGAATGAGCCAAATCTTGCGCACGAAAACGGTGGTCGTGTAGCAGGTGCCGCATATTACATGGATTTGTTGGTGGGTGCGTCACAAGCGATTAAGGCGGCTGACCCGGCAGCATATGTGGTATCGGCAGGGCCATCATCGACCGAGACCAACTTGTCAAGCGTGGCCATGTCAGACCTGGTGTTTTTTGAGCAGATGTTCAGTGATCCACGCTTTAAGCAACACGTAGACATTGTTGGTGCGCACCCCGGTGGTGCGGCGAATCCGGCTGATACGTGTCCGGGTGGCAAGCCGAGCCCGGCTGAAGGTTGGACGAACAACAGTGAGTTCTTCTTCTGTCGTGTTGAAGATGTCAAAGCGCGCATGGACAAATACGGCATCAACAAGCCGATGTGGGTAACTGAGTATGGTTGGGCCACGCCAAACCACACTCAGAATTATCGCTTTGGTAATCAGACCTCATACGAAGAGCAAGCACAGTATATTGTGCAGTCGCTGGAATTGGCAAACACCAAGTATAGCCCGTGGTTAACGGGATTGTTCTTGTGGAATCTGAACTACTCGGTGTCGGATGAAATCGCCAAGAAGAAGACTGGCCGCTACGGCGAAGATCCCTTCTATGCGTATAGCATCATCAATGCAGATTACAGTCCACGCCCAGCATATAACGCAATTAAGGCATATTTGAAGCGATAGTGCCATAAACTTGTGTTACTATGCAAGTACCTTTTTGGGGAGGGCACGCCATGCGTGCCCTCGTGTACGGGAAAGTATTTTGTTGTCCCAGCATGCTGGAGTATATGTATGAAGCGATTGGGTAATTTGCATCGATGGTTGGTACTGAGTTTGATTGTGCCACTCTTGGTGGCGTGTGGTGGTGAGGCAGCCACGGAGCCCACGCCTGAGCCGGTTGTTGACTTTGCCACAGCGACGGTCGTTGCTGATGCCACCAAAGCACCGGAGCCGACGGCTGTGGTCGAGCCCACAGCGGTTGTCGAACCAACGGCGACCGCTGTGCCGACAACCGGTAAAGTTCCACTTCGCACTGATATCATGGAATTCGGTATTGTAAATCACCTCTACTATACCGACCGTGAGCGTGTATTGGCACTCACAAACATCGCCGGGTTCGACTGGGTACGGCAACAAATCGTCTGGAAAGACATTGAAGGTCCGGAACCTGGTGACTACAAGTGGGGCGAACTTGATGGCATCGTTGAGGATGTGAATGTACACAACCTGAAGTTGCTCATCAGCATTGTGCAGGCGCCGACGTTCTACAGCGAAAACAACGGTATGCCAGAAGACCCTGTGGCACTGGGCAACTTTGTTGAAGCAATGATGCAGCGCTACGGCACCAAAATCAAAGCCGTAGAAATCTGGAATGAACAGAACTTGGCTCACGAAAACGGCGGTCGCGTCGTACCAGAAGATGCGGGTCGGTACGTGGAACTACTCGTGGAGTCGTATAAGCGGATTAAGGCGGTTGAGCCATCAACCATTGTGCTGTCAGGCGCGCCGTCATCCTCGGGTATCACGGATCCAAGTCTGGCTGTTGCTGACGAAGTCTACTTCCGTGAGATGTATCGTTACAAGGACGGCCTTATCAAAGACTACTTCGATGTGCAAGCCGTGCATCCCGGTGGTTCTGCGAATCCACCAGAGACGATGTGGCCCGATAACCCGAGCACTGCCGAAGGGTGGACCGATCATCCGACCTTCTACTTCCGGCACGTTGAGAACGTGCGTAAGTTCATGATTGAAGAGGGTGTCGGAGATCATCAGATCTGGATTACCGAGTACGGCTGGGCCACAGAGAACGAGACCCCCGGGTATGAGTTCGGCAATCAGGTCTCACTCGATGAGCAAGGCGAGTATATTCTGGGTGCACTCAAGTACGCCTACTTCAACTATCGCGAGCCGAACGGCGATCCCTGGTTGGGTAACATGTTCTTGTGGAACATGAACTTTGCCGTGCTATGGGGCGCGCAAGACCAGCCGTTGCACGAGCAGGCCTCGTTCGGTATTCTGAACCCGGACTGGAGTCCACGCCCCGGCTTCTTGTCGGTGCAGGGCTTTATGAATGCCATTAAGCAAGAGGGTCGTCGCTAGTTACTCGGCTGATTACATCGTGTTCCATCACGCTCCATGTGCATGTATATGCATGTGGGGCGTGATTCGTGTATGATGCTTACGTTTCATGGACGTATGAAGAAAGTAGTGGCTTTGTGAGTATTGCGCCGCAACGGTTTACGTGGAGTGATTTTGGCCTGTTGGCTACCATCGTGATTTGGTCAGCCAACATGGCAATCGTAAAGTCTGCCTTTGAGAGCATGCCGCCACTCGCATTTAATGCGGTGCGCTTCATGTTTACGCCACTTTTGATGTTATTGATTGTATGGTTCATCGAAAAAGACTTGCGCATCGACCGTACGCTCTGGCGTACTGTGGCCCTAGTCGGCTTAATCGGAAGTAGCGGGTATCAGCTCTTCTTTGTCATCGGATTGAATCTGACGAGCGCGGCGAATACCGCCTTGTTAGTGGCAACTACGCCCATCTGGGTGGCCTTGATTGGCCAACTACGATGTACGGACACCCTGTCATCAATCGGGTGGACAGGCATCGTCTTATCATTTGTGGGCGTCTTTATCATCCTCTTTAACGGGGATACGATGACACAAGCCAGCATTCTGGGCGACATCCTGGCCATTTTGTCGGCCATGTGTTGGGCCTACTACACCATCGGTGCGCGCCCAGTATTAGCGAAGTACTCGCCACTCAAGGTGACTGCATGGACATTAAGCATCGGCAGTATCCCGATTATGCTTATCGGTATCCCTGAGACGCTGACGGTTGATTGGGGGAGTGTAACCATCCAGGGGTGGGGTGGAATGGCCTACTCGGTGTTGCTTTCGATTATTCTGGCGTATATTTTGTGGTACAACGGCGTCGTCAAAGTCGGTGCAACCCGAACTGGTATTTATACGAGTTTGCTTCCGGCTGGTGGAGTCATCTCTGCATACTTGATTCTTGGTGACCCTATCACAGTACGTGAAATAATTGGGACGATGGCCATCGTCTTGGGCCTGTACTTGACGCGTCGCGGCTAAGAAAAGACAAAAAATCACCGCCCTGCAGTTGTTCTGCAGGGCGGTGTTGTATTCTAACGGTTGGCGAGTGCAACTTGCCATTGATTGACCAACTCGGGCAGATCGGTGTAGACGACGTCGGGCTTGATGGTCGACGCCGCCACATCGTCGCGCGTGACGACGCCGGTGAGCACGAGGCCGGCGGTCATCCCGGCAGCAAGCGAGCCAGCGATGTCGGTGTCGAGGCGGTCGCCGATGGTCAACGTCTTGCGTGGGTCGGCCTTGAGGACATCGGTGGCAATGTGGAACATGGTCGGACCCGGTTTGCCGATGATAAACGGTTGGACGCCACTCGCCGCTGACAGGAGCGCCAAGAGGGCGCCACAACCGGGTACTAACCCCTCGGGGACTGGCAACGAGACATCCGGATTGGTGCCGATAAACTTGGCGCCGGCGCTGATGAGTAAGGTGGCTTGACGTAGTTTGGCGTAGGTGACCTCGGTGTCGAGCCCGACAATTACGTAGGCGGGGTGCTGATCGTCCTCTACGAAG
>Ga0194130_10004697_pt1 | contig 17122 bp, 17 predicted proteins | sample TA2KigsurfametaG_FD_160084 | JGI IMG/M metagenome (GOLD analysis project Ga0194130, IMG submission 160084) | Freshwater microbial communities from Lake Tanganyika, Tanzania - TA2015050 Kigoma 12 surface | ecosystem: Environmental > Aquatic > Freshwater > Lake | place: Tanzania: Lake Tanganyika... | reverse complement strand
CGCATGGATGCAGCGGCTGCCATGGCCCCGCGGGCGAGGGCGTGGGCACCATCCCGCCGATCGCCCGCACCATGGGCGTGGCGGATTTCGACGCGGCGATGCGCCAGTTCCGCGCCGACCAGCGCCCGGCGACGATCATGAACCGGATCGCGCGCGGCTTCACCGACGCCGAGCTCGCGCAGCTCTCGGCCTATTTCGCGAGGAAGGAGTGAGCGCCATGCAGGTCCCGTCCCGCCGCCGGATCATCGCTGGCGCGTTCGCCGCGCCCGCCCTGCTCGCAGCGCCCGCCGTGCTGGGCCAGGCGCGCGCGCGCCTCGTCGTCGTCGTCGGCGGCTTCGGCGGCGCCGCGGCCGCGCGCCACGCGCGCGATGCCTACCCGCGTGTCGAGGTGACGCTCGTCGAGCCGAACCGCAGCTACACGACATGCCCGTTCAGCAACCTCGTGCTCGGCGGGTTGCGCACGATGGCGTCGATCACCCACGACTATTCCGGCCTAGCGCGGCGCGGCGCCAGCGTCGTCCATGATCGCGCGAGCGCCATCGACCCGGCGCGTCGCGTCGTGCGCCTCGCGGGCGGCGGCGAGATCCCCTACGACCGGCTGGTCGTGTCGCCCGGCATCGACATGCGCTGGGGCGCGATCGAGGGCTACGACGAGGCGGCCGCCCAGGCCTTCCCGCACGCCTGGCAGCCGGGCGCGCAGACCGAGCTGCTGCGCAGGCAGCTCGAGGCGATCCCCGATGGCGGCGTCTTCGCGATGTCGTTGCCGGCCAACCCGTTCCGCTGCCCGCCCGGGCCCTACGAGCGCGCCAGCATGGTCGCGCGCTGGATGAAGGCCAACCGCCCGCGCGCGAAGATCCTGGTGCTCGATGCCAAGGACGCATTCTCCAAGCAAGGGCTGTTCCTCGACGCGTGGAAGGAACTCTATCCCGGCATGATCGAATGGGTGCCGGCGACGAAGGACGGGCGCGTCACCCGCGTCGATGCCGGCGCGCGCGTGCTGGAGACGGCGTTCGGCGCGCGGCATAGGGTCGACGTCGCCAATGTCGTGCCGCCGCAGCGCGCGGGCCGCATCGCGGTCGAGTCCGGGCTCGCGGACGCGGGCGGCTGGTGCCCCGTGTCCCCGCGCACGCTGGAATCGCGCCTGGTGCCAGGCGTCCACGTCGTCGGCGACGCTACGATCGCGCAGCCGCTGCCGAAGTCGGGCTTCATCGCCACCGCCCATGGCAAGCACGCCGTCGACGCGGCCGTGGCGGCGATCGAGGGGCGCGAGGCGCCCGATCCCGTGTACTTCAACACATGCTACAGCCTGGTCGGCGACGGATACGGGATATCCGTCGTGGGCATCTTCCGCGCCGGGCCGGACGGCTTCGTCGAGACGCCGAACTCCGGCGGCGTCACGCCGCGCAACCCCGACGCGCGGCAGCGCGAGATGGAGGCGCATAACGGCGAGGCCTGGTATCGTAGCATCACCGCCGCGACCTTCGGCTGACGCAACGAGCGCGCGCCACGCTGGCGCGGCGCGCGAGCCCCGCGCATGCTCGCCCTCCGCGACGGGAGGTGATCATGCGCATGGTCGAATACGACGAGGCCTCGCCCGAGGTGAAGGCCGTCTACGACGACATCATGGCGACGCGGCGCGTCGACTGGATCAACAACTTCTGGAAGGTCCTCGCCAACGACCCCGCGTCGCTGCGTCGGACATGGGAGTCGCTGAAGCAGGTGATGGCGCCGGGTGCGCTCGACCCGCTCGCCAAGGAGATGATCTACCTCGCGGTCAGCGCGGCGAATGGCTGCGGCTACTGCATCGCTTCGCATTCGGCGGCGGCACGCAAGGCCGGCATGAGCGACGCGATGTTCGGCGAGTTGATGGCGGTCGTGGGCATGGCCAGCGAGACCAACCGGCTCGCGCAGGGATGGCAGGTCGAGGTCGACGATCGCTTCATGCCGCGGAGCTGAGCCGTCAGCGCGCCGCGCGCGGCCGCGGCGTCGGGCGCCAGTCCGGCGGCGCGAGCTCGAAGCCCGGGAACTCGAAGGCCGGCCCGACCGTGCAGCCGACCAGGGTCCAGGCGCCGAGGCTTTCCGCGGCCTGCCAGTGGCCGGCGGGCACCACGAGCTGCGGGCGCTGGCCCGCGGCGAGGTCGGGCCCGAGCCAGCGCGCCTCCGCGTCGTGGCCGTCCGGCGACGTCGTCAGCACCAGCGGCGCGCCGGCATGCCAGTGCCAGATCTCCGCCGCGTCGACGCGGTGCCAGCGCGACACCTCGCCGGCGGCGAGCAGGAAGTAGATCGCGGACATCGCGCCGCGCCCGCCATCGGCCGGGACGTGGCGGAACGTCTCGACGTAGTGGCCACCCTCGGGATGCGGCTTCATCCCGAGGGTGGCGACGATCTCCGCGGGCTTCACTTCGGCTTCGTCCCGGCGAGCGAGGCGTGCGCGCGGTTGGCCTTGTCGAGCCAGGCGAAGAGCCGCGGCCGCGTCGCGCGCGCGCCCGGGACGACGTCGCGGAACTCCATCCAGTCGAGCGCGCAGGCGACCGCGACCTTGCCGATGTTGAGCGGGCCCTCGAGGGACGCGGACTCGGCCTCGAGCAGGTCGAGCGCGTTGCTGATCTTCGCGTGCTGGCCCTCGATCCATTCCTTCCACTGAAGGCCCGCCGGGCGCATCGCCTGCTCGTAGCGCACGAGGATGCCCGCGTCGGCGATGCCGTCGGCGATCGCCTCTATGCGAAGCGCCTGCCAGCGCGCGCGACCCGCGGCCGGGACGAGGCGGCCGCCTCCGAGGGAATCGAGGTACTGCGCGATCACCTTCGACTCGACGAGCTGCATCCCGTCGTCGGTCTCGAGCGCCGGGATCTTCATCAGCGGGTTGTGGCGCGCGAGTTCGCGGTTGGGCGAGGCCGGGTTCACCGCCTGCGTCACCTTCTCGATGCGGCCGTCGAGGCCGTTCTCGATGGCAACGACCATCACCTTGCGCACGAAGGGGGAGAGCGGGGAGTAGTGGAGCTTCATCTTCCTGTCGTCCTTTCCTGGGGAACGCGTCGTCAGCGGAACTGGTCCTTGCTCCTGCGCAGGAATCCGAAGACCGCGGCCGGATCCGCCGGGTCGAGGCCGTGGGCGCGGGCGAGCGCCGGGTCGTCGGCGCGCAGGAACGGGTTGGTGCGCTTCTCGAGGCCGAGCGGCGAGGGCACGGTCGCCTCGCCGCGCGCGCGCTGCGCGTCGACGAAGGCCGCGCGCGCCGCCAGTTCCGCGTTCGCGCCATCGACATGCAGCGCGAAGCGCGCGTTGGACTGCGTGTACTCGTGCGCGCAATGGACCATCGTCTCGTCGGGCAGGGCGCGCAGCCTGGCGAGCGACGCCCACATCTGCGGCGCCGTGCCCTCGAACATTCGCCCGCAGCCCAGCGCGAAGAGCGTGTCGCCGCAGAACAGGGCACGCGCGCTCGGGAAGTGGAAGGCGACGTGGCCGCGCGTGTGGCCTGGCACGTCGAGGACGACGGCCTCCTCCTCGCCGAAGGCAAGGCGGTCGCCATCGCCCAGCGCGCGGTCGATCCCGGGGATGCGCGCGCTGTCCGCGCGCGGTCCCACGACCTCGCAGCCGAACTCGTCCTTGAGGGCGCGATTGCCGCCGACATGGTCGGCGTGGTGGTGGGTGTTGAGGATCCGCGACAGGCGCCAGCCGCGCGCCGCGAGCGCCGCGCGCACCGGCGCTGGATCGGCGGGGTCGACCACGCCGACCATTCCCGAGCGCGGCTCGCGCAGCAGCCAGACGTAGTTGTCGGCCAGCGCGGGCAGGCGGAAGATCTCGAGCGCCATCACTCCCTCCCGAGGACGCGGCGCAGCGCCCTGCCGAGGCGGCGCGCCAGCCGCGCCATGCGGTCGCCATCCTCCTCGTCGACGTCGATCGCGAGTCCGGCGCGCAGGATATGCCCGCCCTCGACCTCGCGCACGACGAGTTCGAGCGCGCCCAGCGGCACCCGGTCGCCGACCACCGGCTCGCCGGCGAGCCGCGCGCGCAGGAACGCGTCGATCGTCCCGGAGGGATCGGCCTCGCCGAAGTCGACGCCGTAGAGCGCGGCGACCTCGCCGAGCGCGACGTCGCCGCGGAAGGAGAACTCCCCGGGCCCGCCGCCGCCCGGCGCCGCGCGCCGCTTGGGCGTGGCGAAGAGCCGGTCTAGCGCGATCACGTGCTGCGGCGGCGCGAGCGCGATGACTAGGTCATCGGGCGCCAGCCGCTCGAGCGTCGCGCGGTTCATCACCGTGCCCCCGCGGATGACAGCGATGATGCGGGTGCGCCGCGGCAGGTGCAGTTCGTCAAAGCGCTGGGCGAGGGCGGGGCTGCCCGGCGCGACGCTCCAACTCGCGGCCTCGCGGTCCGCGGACAGCGGCAGGTCGATGCCGTGGCGCTCCGGCGCCTCGGGCGACGGCGGCAGCTCGATGCCGAGGAAGCGCGCCGCGGGCGCGACCGTCCAGCCCTGGAGCAGGAGCGACGCGATGACCACGACGAAGGCGACGTTGAAGATGGTCATGCCCTCGGGGACGCCGGCCATGACCGGGATGGAGGCGAGGAAGATCGGCACCGCGCCGCGCAGGCCGACCCAGGCGATGAAGCTGCGCTCGCGCCAGCCGAATCGAAACGGCGCGAGGCCGGCGAAGACGGCGGCCGGCCGCGCGACGAGGATGAGCGCGATCGCGATCACGAGCTCTGCCTTCCAGTTGGCGAGCAGGCTCGACGGCGTGACAAGCAGGCCGAGCAGCAGGAACATCGAGATCTGCGCAAGCCACGCGAGCCCGTCGTGGAAGCGGCTTATCACCTGCTGCGCGCGGTGCCTGTTGTTCCCGAGCACGAGCCCGGCGAGGTAGATCGCGAGGAAGCCCGAGGCGTCGACGAGTTGGGCGCCGGCGAAGACGGTGAGCGCCACCGCCGCGGCGAGGATCGGGTAGAGGCCGGCCGCGATGTCGACCCGGTTGACGTGCCAGAGCAGGAAGTAGCCGCCGATCACGCCGATCGCCGCGCCGCCAAACATCTGGACGATGAAGCTCTCTGCGATGTGCGCGACGTCCAGCCCGGTTCCCTGCGCGGCGATTAGCTCGATGCAGGTAATGGTTAGGAATATCGCCATCGGATCGTTGATGCCGGACTCGATCTCCAGCGTCGCGCTCACGCGCTTCGAGAGCTCGGTGTTGCGCGCGTGCAGCAGCAGGAAGACGGCTGCCGCGTCCGTCGACGCGATCGTCGCGCCGACCAGCAGCCCGGGCAGCCAGCCCATGCCGAGGACGAGGCTCGCGACGACGCCGATGATGGCTGCGGTCAGGAGCACGCCGACCGTGGCGAGGCTGAAGGCTGGCGCGAGGGCGATGCGGAAGGCGGAGCGCGGCGTGCGCAACCCGCCGTCGAAGAGGATGATCGCCAGCGCGACCGAGCCGACGAGGTAGGTGAGGCGGAAGTCGTCGAAGCGTATGCCGCCGATGCCATCCTCGCCGGCCAGCATGCCGATGCCGAGGAAGACGAGCAGCAGCGGCGCGCCGATGCGCGCCGACACGGTGACGAGCAGGATGCTCGCCGCGACGAGCAGCGCGCCGACGAAGATCAGCTGGAAGACGAGCTGGTTGATCAGTTCCACGAGGCTTTCCTGCACCGGTTTTGCCCGATGGGCGCGGGGCGCCGCAACCCTGCGTCGCCGGCGGCGCGCCGGCGCGCGATGTCGTAGGATGGCCTGGCCATGTCCGCCGACGTCGTCGACCTGCGCGATTTCTACGCCACGCCCCTCGGGCGGACCGCCCGCGAGGCGATCCGCGGGCGGCTGCGCGAGATCTGGCCCGACCTCTCGGGTATGCGCGTGGCGGGTATCGGCTACGCGCCGCCCTACCTGCGCGGCTTCGCGGGCGAGGCGGAGCGCGTGATGGCGCTGATGCCCGCGGGGCAAGGCGTCATGCACTGGCCGCCGGATGGCCCGAACCTCGCCGCCCTCGTCGACGAGGCGGCGCTGCCGCTGCCTGACGCCTCGGTCGACCGCATCCTCGTCGTCCATGCGCTGGAGCATGCCGAGCAGTTGCGCCCGCTGCTGCGCGAGGTCTGGCGGGTGCTGTCCGGGCCTGGGCGGGCGGTCTTCGTGGTGCCCAACCGGCGCGGCATCTGGGCGCGGGTGGACAGCACGCCCTTCGGGCATGGCCAGCCCTATTCCGGCGGCCAGCTCTCGCGGCTTCTGCGCGACAACCTCTTCACGCCGACCCTCCGCGCGCCGGCCCTATTCGCGCCGCCCTTCGCCTCGCGGCCGCTGCTGAGCTCCGCGCACGCCTGGGAGCGCGTCGGGCGGCGCTGGTTCGAGCGCTTCGCCGGGGTCGTGCTGGTCGAGGCCTCGAAGACCCTCTACGTCCCTGGCGCCGCGCGGCGCCGGCCGCTGCTGGCGCCGGCCCGCCCGGCGCTGGCCGGCACCTGGCGGCGGGATGCCGCCCCCGGCGGCGGGGACGGCTGAGCGCGCGGCGGGATCAGGCCCGCCGGCCGAGGACGAAGAGGCCCTGCTCGCCGAGGAGGTTCGCCAGGAAGCCCGGCGCGCGCAGGGCGCGCGGGCGGCCTGCGGCGTCGAGCACCATGCCGCGCTCGATCTCGATGCCGACGTCGGAGCAGAGCTCGGCGAAGTCGTCGATCGTGCAGAGATGGATATTCGGCGTCTCGTACCAGGCGACGTCATAGGAGTCGGTGACGGGCATCTTGCCCGACCAGAGCAGCTTGAGGCGCACGTGCCAGGCGCCGAAGTTCGGGAAGCTCACGATCGCGCGGCGGCCGATGCGCACGAGCTGCATCAGCACCTCGCGCGGGTCGTGGGTCGCCTGCAGCGTCTGCGACAGGATCACGTAGTCGAAGGCGTCGGACGGGTAGTCCTTGAGGTCGGTGTCCGCGTCGCCCTGGATCACCGACAGGCCGTGCGCGACGCAGTTGTTCACGCCGGCCTGGCTGATCTCCATGCCGCGGCCGTCGACCTGGCGGAAATGGACGAGGTAGTCGAGCAACTGGCCGTCGCCGCAGCCGACGTCGAGCACGCGCGTGCCCGGCTCGATCATGTCCGCGATGACCTGCAGGTCGACGCGGATGTTGGCGCGCGGATGCGCGCCGACGAGCTGCTGCGGCGTCGCCATCAGCGCCTGAGCCCGCGCCGCTCGGCGCAGCCCTCGACGAAGCCGCCGAGCACCTTGAACAGCTCGGGCTCGTCGAGCAGGAAGGCGTCGTGGCCCTTGTCCGTCGGGATCTCCACGAAGCTCACGTTCGCCGCCGCGGCGTTGAGCGCATGGACGAGCGCGCGGCTCTCGGAGGTCGGGAAGAGCCAGTCGGAGGTGAAGCTGACCACGCAGAAGCGCGCGTTGCTGCCGCGGAAGGCATTGGCGAGCTGGCCGCCGAAGTCGCGCGCAAGGTCGAAGTAGTCCATCGCCCGCGTGATGTAGAGGTAGGAGTTGGCGTCGAAGCGCTCGACGAAGGTCGAGCCCTGGTGGCGCAGGTAGCTTTCCACCTGGAAGTCGGCGCCGAAGCCGTAGCTCAGCGCCTCGCGGTCCTGCAGGTTGCGCCCGAACTTGCGGTGGAGCGCCGTCTCCGACAGGTAGGTGATGTGCGCCGCCATGCGCGCCACGGCGAGGCCGCGATGCGGCCGCGTGCCGCGCTCGGCATAGCCGCCGCCGCACCAGTCCGGGTCGGCCATGATCGCCTGGCGGCCGACCTCGTGGAACGCGATGTTCTGCGCGGAGTGGCGCGCGGCGGTGGCGATCGGCATCGCGGAGAAGACCATGTCCGGGTACGCGGTCGCCCATTGCAGGACCTGCATGCCGCCCATCGACCCGCCGACGACGCAGAACAGGCTCTCGATGCCCATGGATTCGACGAGGCGCTTCTGGGCGCGGACCATGTCGCCGATGGTGATGACGGGGAAGGACAGCCCGTAGGGCCTGCCGGTCGCGGGATCGGTCTCCTTCGGTCCCGTGGTCCCCATGCAGCCGCCGATGACGTTGGCGCAGATCACGAAGAACCGGTCCGTGTCGAGCACGCGGCCCGGCCCGACCAGCGTCTCCCACCAGCCTGGCTTGCCGGTGACGGGGTGCGTCTCCGCGACGAACTGGTCGCCGGTGAGGGCGTGGCAGACGAGGACGGCGTTGGCCTTCCGCTCGTCCAGCCGGCCATAGGTGCGATAGGCGATCGTCACCGGGCCGAGCCGCCCGCCATTGTCGAGCGGCAGCGGATCGTCCGCCGGGATGACGAACCGCTCCCCCGGCAGGACCGGCGGCGGCGTGAGCGAAATCTTCTGCGAAGAGTTCGTCATGCGCTCGAAATTGCAAAGGGATCGTGAAAGCGCGCGCAGGATTGCACCCCCACCCCCCGCGTTCAAGGCCAGCATTTGCTTTCGCGCCGGCTTGCGGATATCTCGGTGGCGACGCGAATTCCGCACGGCCCATGGACGAAACGCCAAGACCGCTGGACGACATACGACGCGAGATCGACGCGCTGGACCATCGCATCCACGACGCGCTGATGGCGCGCGCCGTGCTCGTCGCCGGCGTGCGCCGGGCCAAGGGCGCGGACGGCGCGATCCTGCGCGCTGGCCGCGAGGCGGCGGTGCTCCGGCGACTCGTCGCGCGCCACCGCGGGGACATGGACCCCAGCGTCGTGGTTCGGATCTGGCGCGAGATCATGACCGCGTCCAGCCGCCAGCAGGGTTCCTTCTCCGTCGCGGTCGCCACCGCCGCGGCGGGCGGCGCCGGCATCGAGCTCGCCCGCGACCATTTCGGCATGCGGACCGCGCTGCAGCCCTCGTCGTCGATCGCGCAGGCGATCCGCGCGGTGACCGAGGGCAAGGCGCAGGCCGCGCTCGTCCCGCTCGCCGAGGACGTGCCCGAGGATCCCTGGTGGCGCAGCCTCGGGATCGGCCCGGGCCCGCAGCTGGTCGTCATCGCGCGCCTGCCCTTCGCGCATGACCAGCGCGCGGGCGCGGCGCTTCTCGTCGGGCGCCAGGACTTCGACCCGTCGGGCGAGGATCGCGGCTTCCTGATCGCCGAGACCCGCGCGGAGATCAGCCAGGCCAGGCTGCGCGCCGCGCTGGAGAAGCATGGCCTGCCCGTGACCGGCTTCCCCGCCTCGATCGACGACCCCGGCGGCGGCTCTCTGCAGCTCGTCGAGCTCGGCGCCTATGCCGCGCCGGGCGACGCGCGGCTCGCTGCCGCCGCCGCGGAGGCCGCGGAGCACGCCAACCTGCGCGTCGCGGGCGGCTACGCGGTCCCGCTTGACCTGCCGCGTGGCTGAGGCCGCGCGCGCAGCGCCATCCCATTCCCGAGAACCCGACACGGTGACCGCGCAATGACCTCTCCCGTTCCCCGCCCCGGCGTGATGGAGATCGAGCCCTATGTCGGCGGCAAGTCCTCGGTCGCCGGCGCCGCGCGCGTGATCAAGCTGTCCTCCAACGAGGGCGCGCTCGGCCCCAGCAGGCGGGCGATGGATGCCTATGCGAGCCAGGCCGCGAGCCTCCATCGCTATCCCGATGGCGGCGCGTCCGCGCTGCGCGAGGCGATCGCGCGGCGCTTCGGCCTAGACCCTGCGCGCATCGTCTGCGGCGCCGGCTCGGACGAGCTCATCGCGCTGCTGGTGAAGGCCTATGCCGGCCCGGGCGACGAGGTTCTCTACAGCCAGTACGGCTTCGTCATGTACCCGCTCTCGGCGCACGCCGCGGGCGCGACGCCCGTGAAGGCGCCGGAGACCGGCTTCCGCACCGACGTCGACGCGATGCTGGCAAAGGCCGGGCCGCGGACGAGGATCTGCTTCGTCGCCAACCCCAACAACCCGACCGGCAGCTACATCACCGCGGCGGAGCTTCGCCGGCTGCGCGAGGGGCTGCCAGCGCACACGCTGCTGGCGGTCGACGCGGCCTACGCGGAATACGTCACGCGCAACGACTACGGCGCCGGGCTCGAGCTGGTCGAGGCGCGCGACGACGTGGTCATGCTGCGCACCTTCTCGAAGATCTTCGCGCTCGGGGGGCTGCGCCTCGGCTGGGCCTACGCGCCCGCGGGCGTGGCCGACGTCCTCAACCGCGTGCGCGGGCCGTTCAACGTCTCCTCCGCGGCGCAGGCGGCCGGCGTCGCCGCGCTCGAGGACGTGGCCTTCGCCGATGCCGCGCGCGCCCACAACGACGCGTGGCTGCCATGGTTCGCCGGGCAGCTCGCGGCGCTCGGCCTCGCCTCGCTTCCCTCGGTCGGGAACTTCGTGCTCGTGCGCTTCCCGCCGGGCGCGCGCGATGCCGCCGCGGCGACCGCGCATCTTGCGCGCGACGGCATCATCCCGCGCCCGGTCGCGAACTACGGGCTGCCGGACTGGATCCGCTTCACCATCGGCACGGAGGAGGAGATGCGCGCGGTCGTCGCCAGCCTCTCCGCCTTCATGGAGGCCTGAGGCGATGGCACGGCCGAAGCCGCTCTTCCGTCGCGTCGCGATCGTCGGCTCCGGGCTGATCGGGTCCTCCGTCGCGCGCGTGATGCGCCGCGACGGCCTCGCCGGCGAGATCGTCGCCTGCGACGCCTCGGCCGAGGCGCGCGCGCGCGTCCTCGCGCTCGGCATCGCGGACCGCGCCGTCGCGAGCCCCGCCGCCGCCGTGCGCGGCGCCGACCTAGTCATGCTCTGCACGCCGGTGCGCAGCCTCGGCGCGATCGGCGCGGCCATGGCGCGCGGCCTGTCGAAGGGGGCCATCGTCTCCGACGTCGGCTCGGTAAAGGGCGCGGTCGTCGAGGCGCTCGCGCCGCACATCCCGAAGGGCGTGCATCTCGTGCCTGGCCACCCGATCGCCGGCACCGAGAACTCCGGCCCCGATGCCGGCTTCGCCGAGCTCTTCCAGGGGCGCTGGTGCGTCCTCACGCCACCCGAGGGCGCGAGCCCGCGCGCGGTCGCACGCGTCGCGGAGTTCTGGCGTCGCGCGGGCATGGAGATCGCGACGATGTCGCCCGCGCACCACGATCGCGTGCTCGCCATCACCAGCCACGTGCCGCACCTCATCGCCTACACGATCGTGAGCACGGTCAGCGACCTCGAGGAGACGATGCGCGCGGAGGTCATCAAGTTCGCGGCATCTGGCTTCCGCGACTTCACGCGGGTCGCAGGCTCCGATCCCACGATGTGGCGCGACATCTTCCTGTCGAACCGCGACGCCGTGCTCGAGATGACCGGCCGCCTCTACGAGGACATCGCGCTCCTGCAGAAGGCGATACGGCACGGCGACGGCGACACGCTGCACCGCGTCTTCTCGCGCTCGCGCCGCGTCCGACGCGGCATCGTGCAGGCGAAGCAGGCCTGAGGCCGGGCGGCGCCGCGGGTCCTCAGCGCGGACCCAGGTCCAGGGGCTGGAGCCGCATCACCGGTATGCCGCCAACCAGGAGGCGGCCATCCTGCGCCGTCAGCGGCACGGAGACCTCCGGCCTCCCGGTCACGGGATCGGTGCGCGCCATGCCGGTGGCGATCGCGCCCAGCATCGTCGCCTGCTGGCGGGGCAGGAGCCCTGCCCGCGACAGCGCCTGGAGCAGCTCCGGGACGCCGGAGATCCGCAGCGACAGGGCGGCCTCTGGCCGGTTGCGCGCGTCGAGCGTCGCCGTGCCCTCGCCCGCGACCAGCACGGGCGGCCAGTCGAGGCGCAGCACCGGCATGTCGACCACGCCGCCGGAGGCCCTCCAGGCCTCGACCCTCGCCGCCTGGGTGCCCGCGCCCGGTCGTTCGCCGCGCAGGACGAGTTGGATCTCCGCGCCGCGCAGCGTACGGTCGAAGGGCGGGCGCGCGTCCGGAGGCGGCACGAGCTCCGCGACCGAGGCGGACAGCGCGAGCAGGCCGCGTGTCGCCGGGTCCGCGCCGCCCGCGTCGCGCAGGTCGACAACGAGCCGCGTCGCGCGCGCCGTTGTCGCTGCACCGGGCGCGCGCAGCGCGACGTCGCCAAGCTCGACGCGGATGCCGGCGAGCCGCCCGTCCGCGCGCAGCGAGAGCACCGCGTCGGGGCGCGCGGCCTCGACCTCGAGCGCCATGCCGTCATGCTCGAGGCGATGGGCGCCCGGGAAGCGCAGGGGGACGCGCGACAGGTCCCACGGCACGACGCCGGCCTCGATGCGCGGGCCGGAGGCCGATTGCGGCCGCGGCGCGTCGCGGGAGATCGCGTAGCCCTCCGCCACCAGCGTCCAGCCCAGAGGGAATCCCTCGACCGAGAGGCGCCGATGCGAGATGCGCGTGCCGGCCGCGCGCTCCTGCTCGATCCAGGCCTGCGCGCCGCCCTCGACGAGGCGCGCCACCACGAACCAGGTCGCGGCCCAGAGCAGCGCTGCGATGAGCAGCGCGCCTGCCGCGGCCGCCGCTATGCGCGCGCCGTGGGTCATCGCCGCGCGCCGGCCCAGGCGAGCGCCTGGCGCATCACCTGGCGGCTGCGCGCGAGCACCAGTTCGTTCCAGTCGGGGCTGTCCGGGAAGAAGGCGCGCCGCGCCGTCGCGCGCATGCGACGCTGCACGGGATCGGTGGCGTCGAGCCCGTTGCGCCGCGACCAGCAGTCGCCGCGCAGGGAGTCGATCACCTCGTCGATCGTCCGCGTGCCGAACTCGAAGGTGACGAAGACGCAGCGCTCGCCCAGCCTGTCGCGCCAGCCGAAGGCGCTGAGCCCGCGGCGGATCGTGGAGACCGACGTGCCGCGCGCCGGCTCCGTCACGGACTCGCCCCAGGTCGCCATCACCCGCTCGCGCGCCTCGCTGCCCTGCGGCATGTGCGAGATCGGCTCGCCGTAGCCGAACGGGCCGAGGCCTGTATGCATGTCGAGGACGGTGACCGTGTCGCGCTGCGCGAGGCGGTGGCGATCCATGATCTCCTCCTCGGTGCGGCGCGCCCAGGTCGGGCCCCCGCCGCCGAAGAACAGGCCATGCGGATGGTCGTACTGGCCGGAGGAGACCGCGCGCAGCCATTGCTGCGGCGTTCGCGTGCGCCGCCATTCGGCGAGCGCGGCATCCGCTGCCTCGCGCGCCGGGCCCTCGATGCCGGCTGGCACGAGATGCGCGGCGAGCTCGTCGTAGCCCTCGTTGCGCGGCAGCGGCGCGGAGAAGTCGACCCAGTTGCGGTTGAGGTCGACGTTCTCCTCGGTCGTGCGGCTGAGCCATGCCCAGCCGAAGGGGTTGACGGCATGGACGAGCAGCACCGCGGTGTCGCGGGGCAGGGCGGCCGCGCCGCCGGAGAGCAGCCAGTCGAGCTGCGCGCCGCCGCCGCAGAAGCCCTCGACGCCATGCGTGCCGGAGATCATCGCCACGACGTGGCGCGCATGCTTGGGCCCGATCCAGGCCGCATCCGTGGCAAGGACCTCGCCCGCCGGCCCGCGGCGCGGGTTCTCGTGGCTCTCGACCGCGATGCCGAAGACGAGGCAGGCGTCGATGAAGCGCGCGCGCGCCGTGGCGTAGTCGGGCGAGAAGCAGATCCGCGAGGCGCGGTCGATGTCCATGCGTCACTCCATGCGCGATGCGACGACGAGCATAGCGGCGCGCGGGGAAAATCTCTCCAAAGGAGAAAGCCGGCGCATTTTCCCCCTCGAGAGGGTTCCATGCCGGACGGGACTTCGCGCGAGGCGCTTGGGCAAGCGGGCCCGCGCTCGGCTACTCTTCCTCCCATGGACGCCCAGCCCACCTCGCCTTCCCGCGCCGCGCTCTGGATGTCGGGGTGGCTGTCGCTGATGCTCGTGATCGCCATCGCTGGACGCGAGGCGCTGCGCGGGCTCCATGTCTTCCAGGTCATGGAGCTGCGATCGCTGATCGGCTTCGCGATGGTCTGGCCGCTGGTCCACGCCTCCGGTGGCTGGCGGGCGATGGGCACGGCGCGGCCGGGCCAGCATGTCCTTCGCAACGTCGTGCATTTCGGCGCGCAGTATTGCTGGTTCGCCGCGCTGCTGATGATCCCGCTCGCGCAGGTCGTCGCGATCGAGTTCACGATGCCGATCTGGTCGGCCGTGCTCGCGGTCGCGCTGCTCGGCGAGCGTATGGACCGCGGGAAATGGGTCGCGATCGCGCTGGGCCTCGCCGGGGTCGTGGCGATCGTGCGGCCCTCCGCGACCACGATCGAGCCCGGCCAGCTGGTCGCGCTCGCCTCGGCCTTCGGCTTCGCGGCCTCGGTCGTGCTGGTGAAGTCGCTCACGCGCACCGACGCCGCGATCAAGATCAGCGTCTGGATGCTGGTCGTGCAGAGCGTGATCGGCCTGCTGCCCGCGCTGCATGTCTGGGCCTGGCCGACGCCGGCCGCCTGGGGCTGGGTCGCGGTGGTGGCGTTCTGCGGCGTCTACTCGCACTACTGCTTCGCGCGGGCCATGCAGCACGCGCCGGCGACCGTGCTCGTGCCCATGGACTTCCTGCGCGTGCCGCTGACCGCGCTGGCCGGCTGGGCCATCTATGGCGAGCGGGTGGACGCGATGACGGTCGTCGGCGTGCTGCTCATCCTCGCGGGCAACCTGCTGAACCTGCGCCGGCGCTGAGCGACCGACCGCCGCGGGATTGCATGGCCGCGCGGGGCGGCTATGGTCGGCGGCCCCCAACGCCGACGCAGCAGCGCATGACCGAAGACCTCTCGCGACCCCCCGCACGGGGCGAGGACCTCTGGGTCTTCGCCTACGGGTCCCTGACATGGGATCCGGGCTTCCCCTTCGAGGAGGCGCGGCCCGCGCTGCTGCGCGGCTACCACCGCGCCTTCTGCCTCTACTCCACGCACTATCGCGGCACGCCGGAGCGTCCCGGCCTCGTGCTCGGGCTGGACCGCGGCGGCGCCTGCCGCGGCATCGCCTATCGCATCGCGGCCCCGCGCGTGGCCGCCGCCTGGGCGTATCTCTGGGAACGCGAGATGCTGGACGACGCCTATGCCTGCCGCGTGCTGCGCCTGCGCGTCGGCGGGCGCGTCGTGCATGCGCGCGGCTTCGTGATCGACCGCGCGCATCGCAGCTACGCGGGCAAGCTCGGGATCGCGCGCATGGCGGAGATCATCCGCGGCGCGCATGGCAGGCGCGGCGCATGCAGCGCCTATCTCGAGAACACCGTGCGCCGGCTCGACCAGCTCGGCATCCCCGACCGCAGGCTCCACGAACTGCTTGCCGCGGTGCGCGGCGGCGAGGGACGGCCCGGCGGCTAGCGCGCGGCGAGCCACTCCCCCAGCGGGGCGGCGATCGCGGCGATGCCCTTGTAGGCGAGCTCGCCGTCGGGAAGGTGGCGGATGGCGGCGGCGAGGTTGCGCGCGTCGGCCGGCGGCACGTCGCCCAGCCGCGTGACGCGCGTGTCGATCGCGAAGAGGATCGCGCGGCTGCGCGGCAGGCGGCGCAGGGTCTGGCGCTCGTTGCGCAGGAAGAGCCCGTCGACGAAGCGCTCGGGCGGCACGGCGTGCTTGCGCGGGGATTGCGGCTGGAACAGGTCCGGCCGGTCGTGGATCGTCCAGTTCCAGCGCTCGACGATGCGTCCGTCCGCGAGCGCGCCGAAGAAGCGGTCGACCGGCGCCGCCAGCGTCGTGCCGTAGTCGGGCACGGGGCCGTGGATCTCCGCGAGCGGGCTGCCGAGCTTCTCGCCGAGCCGCCAGCGCGAGGGGAAGCACAGCGAGGCCGCGACGAGGCGCGGCACGCCCTTCGCGTCCTCCTGCACGAGGCAGAGGTCGTCCGGCACGAGGCGCCCGGCGAGGTCGAGCGGATGCATCGACGGGCTGCTCATGCCCACGAGCTCCGACGTCGCGGCGATCGCGAACATCGTGCCCATGCGCGGGTAGCGCGTCGGGAAGCGACGCGGCAGGTGGTCGAAGAGGAGCTGCGCGACCTCCTCGCCCGCCGCCTCCGTGCCCGGCATCGCGGCGAAGACCTCGCCATGGCGCTCGGCGAGAAGCCGGCGCTTGAGCACCAGCTTCTCGCGCTGGTCGTCGCCCAGCACGATCCAGTCGCGCTCCGGTATCGCCACCAGCCCCATGCGCGGCCTGTGCGGGCCGGAGGCGGCCTGCGCCAGCAGCGCGGAGACGGCCGGGTCGATCATCGCGCCGCCGCCGCGTCGCTCAGGCGCATTTCGAGTAGCCGCAGCTCGTGCAGGTGTCGCAGCCTTCCTGGCGGATCAGCGACGGCGCGCTGCACTTGGGGCAGCTGCGCATGCGCGCGGCCGCGCCGCCGGAGACGGCGGAGAAGCGCGGGCGCGACGCCGCGCCCGACGCGGCCTGCGGCGTGCCCACGGCCTGGATCTCGGCCGGCGCGGCCTCGGCCGCGATGTCGGCGGGCACCAGCCCGACATCGGCATAGGGATCGCTCGGCAGGGCGCCGCCCGGCCGCACGAAGCCGATGTCGATCATGTGGCGCTCGATGACCTCGCCGATCGCGGCGAGGAGCGAGGGCACGTAGCGCCCGTCCATCCACTGCCCGCCGCGCGGGTCGAACACGGCCTTGAGTTCCTCGACCACGAAGGAGACGTCGCCGCCGCGGCGGAATACCGCTGAGATCATGCGCGTCAGCGCCACGGTCCAGGCGTAGTGCTCCATGTTCTTGGAGTTGATGAAGACCTCGAAGGGCCGGCGGCGCCCCTCCATCACCACGTCGTTGAGCGTGATGTAGAGGGCATGCTCGCTGTCGGGCCACTTGATCTTGTAGGTCTTGCCGGGCAGCGCCTCGGGCCGGTCGAGCGGCCGCGTCATGTAGACGACGCCGCCCGCCTCGAAGGCGTCGGCGGGGCGCGCGGCGGGCTTGTCCAGCGGCAGGGCCTGCTGGACCGGCGCGGCGTCCTTCTTCTCGTCCTTCTTCGTCTCGAGCACGGCGCCGGTGATGTCGTTGGGCCGGTAGGTCGTGCAGCCCTTGCAGCCGAGGTCGTAGGCCTGCTGGTAGACGTCCTTGAAGGCCTCGAACGAGATGTCCTCCGGCACGTTGATCGTCTTGGAGATCGAGGCATCGATGTATTTCTGCACCGCGGCCTGCATCACCACGTGCTCCGCGGGCGTCAGGCGCTGCGCGTCGACGAAGCTGTCGGGCAGCTCGGCGTTCTCGCCGAACATGCGGCGGTGCAGGCGGTAGGCGTGGTCGCTGACCTCCTCGGTCCTGCGGGTGCCGTCCGGCATCAGCACGTTGCGCAGGTAGGAGAAGCTGAACACCGGCTCG
>Ga0194130_10004692_pt1 | contig 17137 bp, 14 predicted proteins | sample TA2KigsurfametaG_FD_160084 | JGI IMG/M metagenome (GOLD analysis project Ga0194130, IMG submission 160084) | Freshwater microbial communities from Lake Tanganyika, Tanzania - TA2015050 Kigoma 12 surface | ecosystem: Environmental > Aquatic > Freshwater > Lake | place: Tanzania: Lake Tanganyika... | reverse complement strand
GGTTGGTCGCAGCAATGACGATCACACCGCTATTGGTCTCAAAGCCATCCATCTCGACGAGCATTTGGTTTAAGGTTTGCTCGCGCTCATCGTTACCGCCACCCATGCCGGCACCGCGATGACGACCGACCGCATCAATCTCGTCAATGAAGATGATGCAAGGTGCATGCTTTTTGGCGTTCTCAAACATATCGCGTACGCGCGCAGCACCAACACCTACGAACATCTCAACGAAGTCGGAGCCCGAGATTGAGAAAAATGGTACCTTAGCCTCGCCCGCAATCGCACGAGCCAATAAGGTCTTACCAGTTCCGGGAGGACCAACTAAGAGCACGCCATGTGGAATCCGACCACCAAGCTTTTGGAACTTTTGGGGATCTTTGAGGAAGTCGACAATCTCAAATACTTCTTCTTTAGCCTCGTCGCAACCCGCAACATCCGCAAAGGTGACTGAATTGCTGTTCTCATCGACGAGACGCGCCTTCGATTTACCAAAGGAGAACGCACCACCCTTACCACCACCTTGCATCTGGCGCATCATGAAGAACCAAAAGCCGATGATTAATAAAGTGGGTCCTAAGTAATACAGTGCAGAGACCAACAGGTTCGGTTCATCTTCGGTCTTACCGGTAACCTGAACTCCGTATTTCATGAGATCGCCTACCATCCAGATATCGCCTGGGGAGATGATCGAGTATTTGTTGCCATCGACTGGGGTAATCTGCAAGGTACGGCCTTGCACATCGACGCGCTTAATCTTGCCAGCCTTGGCGTCATCCATAAATTGGGAATACGTGACCTGATCTTGCGTGCGAGGTTTATCAAACTGCTTAAATACAGTGAATAGAACCAAGCCAACGATGAGCCATACACCCACTTTTTGGAACATATTGTTATTCAAAATATACCTTTGCCGGATCAATCCGGGAGTTATCGGGGCTAAGAACCAAACCTCACCCTATGTATTTGATTCTACTCCCGTTGAAATTCAAGGGTTGGAGGTCTAATTTATCCTAAAAAAGCTGGGTTTTCTATGTTTTGGGGCCAATCTGTGCGATTTGACCTACTTTAAATAGCGGCCTAGCAGAAAGGTCTCAGAGGATTTATCCCGAGAGGCCTTGGGTTTACGGGGAGAAACGGTCTTAAATACCCCCTTAAAGGCCTCAACTATTTGACTATAGCCACTGCCATGAAAGCACTTAATCAACAACGCTCCATCGGGTTTGAGATGCTCTTTGGCAAACTCCAAGGCAAGCTCAGCAAGCTTAGCCATCCGTGCCGCATCAGCAACACCCACTCCAGAGAGATTGGGCGCCATATCAGACAGCACCAAATCCACCTTGCCGTTTACTTCTGGTGGCAATGCGGCTTCGAGTGCTCGCAAGCCCTCCTCCTCCCGAAAATCACCCAAAATAAAGGTGACATCGGCTACGGGCTCCATCGGCAAGAGATCAATGGCGATAATGCAACCATCGGGCTTACCAGCGGTCTCGGGTGTGGGGTTTTTGCGAAGCTGCACTAAACGATTACGAATGTATTGACTCCAGCTACCTGGGGTGCTGCCTAAATCGACCACGGTCATGCCCGCCCGAATCAAATGATCCTGCTCATCGATCTCGGAAAGTTTGTAGACTGCGCGCGCACGATAGCCCTCTTTCTGCGCGAGCTTGACGTACGGATCATTGACATGATCGTGCAACCAATTTTTATTGAACTTGTTCTTTGCCACAAACACTATTGTCCTTGTTTTGGGTTGCATACTGCAAATCCTCTATGATGCAGGGATGACTGCTCTCTCACTAACTCCAGCGCAACGTAAGGCCCAGCGCGCTAAAGCCCATGCCCTTAATCCCGTTGTCATGATTGGGAACGATGGTCTCACCGCAGCAGTTCGTAAGGAAATCGATCGCGCCCTATCGAGCCATAGTCTCATTAAGATCCGCGTACTCGGTGATGATCGCGATGCCCGCATTGCAATGTACGAATCCATTTGCGATGACCTGAGCGCTGCTCCGATTCAGCACATTGGCAAACTGCTTGTGGTGTGGCGACCGATCGAATCAAAACCTGAGATATCAGTTCCCTCCAAGAAGGTGGCGCGCGCCTATCAAACTGCACGCACTAATCAACGCAGCAATGGTTCGCGAGTTGGCTTTAAAAAAGCAGCCGTGGCCAGCAGCAGCAAACCAAAGCGCCGCAAGACTCGCTTAGCGAGCCCCAAAAAAGCGGCTTTGGGTTAATCGCCAAACCAAATAAATACCCAAGAGGCTTTGTACCAAGAAAATACTGCTCGCAATGCCATGCAAAGTGGCAAATAAACTGGCCGAAGCGGAATACATCACCGGCATCCCTTGTAATAACGCATCCTCACGCAATTTGTCCATCCAGGGCATCAGTACGAAACTACCAAGCGCAGCACATACAAGCATCGCAAGCAAAATCCAGCGAATCGCACGATAGGCTTGTAATCCACGACTTACCAAGAGGTTTGCTAAGACCAGTAGCGCCACGCATAGCACCAAACTCACATACGCTTCCACCTGAAAGATCGCGCCAGCCACCATACCGGCCACTTGACGATCGGTGAGGGTTGCAAATAGCGTCGGCGCAACTAAATAGCCGACGGTAATTAGACTACCAACCCAAAGGCTACTGACAAAGAGGAACAGGCGTTGCGCAATTTGGTGCGAAGTGGAATCGTGTTGCATCATGCCAACTATGTGACTAAGGTTGCTAGTTTAGCTAAGACATCATCAATCACAGCCGCAGACACGGTCTCAACGCGTTTTGCTTTACGCGCCACGAGGTCTAGGGTGCGAGGTTGATCGCACCGAACAATCCCTGTGGTTTTAGTTCCAACCAGCTCGACTGCAAACCCTGCAACCCGGGCAAACTGACCGCCAGTTGAAATCGGCACAACAATTGGGGTCTTGGTTAGTTGATTAAACGGTGCTGGTGACACGACCAATACAGGTCGATACCCTTTTTGCTCATGGCCAGCTATTGGATCAAGAGATACCAAATAAATATCGCCTCGCTTCATTACAGAATCTCATTACCGACAGGGGAGCTATCCAGCCACTGCCGATCCTCGCTTGGCATTTTTGCTTTGGGATCGCACTGCGCCAATAAATCAGCGAGTGCATATTGAGGCTTGGTAATGGGTCGCACGACCAATTGCCCTTCCACCAGGGCGACATCAACGGTTGATCCGCAAGCAATCTTGAGCTCTTTGAGGAAAACCGGGGACACTGCCAGCATCACTGAACCTCCAACCTTTCTTAAATTAGTATGCATACGCCCTCCGAATAAGTTATACCAAAGTATAACAAATTCGGGGTGAGATTATATTTTTATATAACTAGATATAACGAACCGAGAGGATCTCGACTTCTCGAGCGCCCGCAGGGGCTTGAACGGTGACCACATCGCCCTCTTCTTTACCAATTAAGGCGCGGGCAATGGGGGAGCTGATCGAGATCTTATTAGCAGCAATGTCGGCCTCATCATCACCCACAATTTGATAGCTCATTTTTTTGCCGTCATCAAGGTCTTCGAGTTCAACCGTAGCTCCAAAAACGACACGACCTTCTACCTCAAGTAATGCAGGATCAATGATTTGTGCAGCCGATAATTTGGTCTCGAGCTCTTTAATGCGACCTTCAATAAACGCCTGCTTCTCTTTGGCGGCATCGTACTCTGCGTTCTCCGAGAGATCGCCCTGGGCGCGCGCTTCAGCAATCGCATTGATTACTGCTGGGCGTTCCACATGCTTTAAGCGCGTGAGCTCTTCTTTCAAGAGCTCAGCACCATGCTTGGTAATCGGAATCGTGTTTGTACTCATACTGCTCAACCTTAAAGTCGATGAAGCTCGATTTTAGTCTAGCTAAGCGAAATATGTAAATTCTGTAAGGAATAAACCTCGAGCAAGTCCTTCGCACGCATCCCTTCCATCACCGCACGAGCTGCACTAATCGTGGTGTAGTAGGTCACACCGTTAGCCTGTGCGGTGGTTCGGATCGAACGCGAATCCGCAATCGCATTACGGGTTTCATCCACGGTTGTAAAGACCAAGGTGATCTCACCGTTTTTGATCATGTCCACAATGTGTGGACGACCCTCTTTGACCTTGTTCACCACCGATACCGGAATATTTGCTGCGGCAATGGACGCGGCAGTCCCTTTGGTAGCAACCATTGGAAAGCCCATCTCATGCAAGAGCTTGGCCACCACGACGGCAAGTGGCTTATCGCTATCTTTCACTGTTAGCACCACATTACCGCTCTTGGGTAATTTAATCCCCGCTGCTAATTGCGATTTGAATAAGGCTTCCCCGAAGGTTTTACCAACACCCATCACCTCACCGGTGGAGCGCATCTCCGGACCTAAGATTGGATCAATGCCTGGGAACTTATTAAATGGGAACACCGCCTCTTTAACCGAGTAGTACGGAGGAATCACCTCCTCCATAATGCCCTGCTGATCCAGACTCTGACCCACCATACAACGCGCAGCAATCTTGGCTAACTGCAAGCCAGTTGCTTTTGATACATAGGGCACCGTACGTGATGCCCGTGGATTGACCTCGAGAACAAAGATAGTGTCTTTACCGTCGCTTTGCTGAATCGCAAATTGCACGTTCATTAAACCAACGACATTCAGACCCTTGGCCATCGCAGCGGTTTGACGCTTGAGCTCGGCAACGGTCTCTTTCGATAAGGAGTATGGCGGTAATGAGCACGCAGAGTCGCCTGAATGCACACCCGCTTGTTCGATATGTTCCATCACGCCACCAATAAACACGCGCTTTCCATCAGAAATGCAATCCACATCGCACTCAATCGCATCGTTTAAGAAGCGATCTAACAAAACGGGTGAGTCATTGGAAACCTTCACGGCCTCGCGCATATAACGCTCGAGATCACGGCCATCGTGCACGATCTCCATCGCCCGACCACCCAATACATACGAGGGACGAACCACTAAGGGATAGCCAATTTCTTGCGCAAGCTTAAGAGCTTCGTCCTCAGCACGCGCGGTGCGATTGGGCGGTTGACGCAATTGAAGGTCATGCAAGAGCTTCTGGAAGCGCTCCCGATCCTCAGCAGCATCAATCATGTCGGGCGAGGTGCCAATAATCGGTACGCCATTGGCCTCAAGATCCAAAGCAAGCTTCAGTGGGGTCTGACCACCGTATTGCACAATCACGCCCTTGGGTTTCTCTTTAGCGACAATCTCGAGCACATCCTCTAAGGTGAGGGGCTCAAAATACAAGCGATCGGATGTGTCGTAGTCGGTCGATACGGTTTCTGGATTGCAGTTCACCATGATGGTTTCGTAACCATCGTCGCGCATTGCAAGCGCTGCATGCACGCAGCAATAATCAAACTCAATGCCCTGGCCAATCCGGTTGGGCCCGCCACCCAATACCATAATCTTCTCGCGCTGCGTAGGCTGTGACTCGCACTCGCCATGCTCTGCTTCGTAGGTGGAGTACATGTAAGCCGTATTGGTCGCAAACTCGGCTGCGCAGGTATCGACTCGCTTATACACGGGGAATACGCCATGACGATGCCGAGTTTGACGCACTGCAGTCGCATCGGTCTTTAATAATTTTGCTAAGCGTCGATCAGCAAATCCTTTTTGCTTTAAGAACCGGATCTCTGCCGCACTGAGGCTTGTCAAGGTATGCTCTTTCACCGCATTCTCAATTTCCACCAGTTCTTCAATTTGCTCCAAGAACCATGGATCAATTTTGGTCTCTTCGTAAACCTCATCAATTCCCATGCCCATACGGAAGGCATCAGCCACATACCAAATCCGATCTGGACCTGGCTCACCGATCTCGGCAATGATGTCTTCGAGGTCGGTGGATTTCTCATCGAGACCATCGACGCCCACTTCAAGACCGCGCAAAGCTTTTTGGAATGACTCTTGGAAGGTCCGGCCAATCGCCATGACCTCACCAACCGATTTCATTTGGGTGGTTAAGCGTGGATCGGCTTCACGGAACTTCTCAAATGCAAAGCGTGGGATCTTGGTCACGACATAGTCAATGCTGGGCTCAAACGATGCTGGCGTGGCACCGCCCGTAATATCGTTTTGCAACTCATCTAGGGTATAGCCCACCGCTAATTTGGCAGCGACCTTGGCAATTGGAAAGCCAGTGGCCTTCGATGCAAGCGCGGATGAACGCGACACCCGTGGGTTCATCTCAATCACAATCATGCGCCCATCAACCGGATTAATCGAGAACTGCACGTTCGATCCACCAGTATCCACCCCAATCTCGCGCAAGACTGCGATTGAGGCATTACGCATAATTTGATACTCTTTATCGGTGAGTGTTTGTGCGGGAGCCACCGTGATCGAATCGCCAGTATGCACACCCATCGGGTCTAAGTTCTCAATCGAGCAAACAATGATGCAGTTATCGGCACGATCACGCACCACTTCCATCTCAAACTCTTTCCAGCCCAAGAGAGACTCTTCAATCAAAAGCTCTCGAGTTGGCGACAGATCCAGACCGCGTTTGCAAATCTCTTCAAACTCTTCACGGTTGTACGCAATGCCACCGCCCGATCCACCCATCGTGAAGGAAGGTCTAATCACCACCGGAAATCCTGAGCTACCGGTCTCTGCCTGAATGCGTTGCTGAACCGCGATCGCTTCGTCCATCGAATGCGCAATCCCAGACTTGGCAGAGCCCAATCCAATTTTGGTCATCGCGTCTTTAAACTTCTGACGATCCTCGGCTTTATCAATCGCCTCGGGAGATGCACCAATCAACTCACAGTTGTATTTTTTGAGAACGCCATGGCGATGTAAATCCAGAGCGCAGTTCAGTGCCGTCTGGCCGCCCATGGTGGGCAAAATCGCATCGGGCTTCTCGGTGGCAATAATGCGCTCTACCACTTCCCAAGTAATCGGTTCGATGTAGGTGACATCGGCCATCTCTGGATCGGTCATGATGGTCGCTGGATTACTGTTCACCAGAATGACGCAATAGCCCTCTTCACGCAAGGCTTTACATGCTTGCGCACCTGAGTAATCAAACTCGCAAGCCTGTCCAATCACAATCGGACCGGCGCCAATAATCAAAATACTCTGAATGTCTGTACGCTTTGGCATTAGCGAGCTCCTTGGCCAGCGGCATTCATGAGGTGCATGAAGCGGTCAAATAAATAGGCAATGTCATGTGGGCCTGGGGATGCCTCTGGGTGCCCCTGAAAACAGAAGGCTGGCTTATCTTTCCAGGCGAGGCCCTGCAAAGATCCATCAAATAAGGAGATGTGTGTGACCCGTAAATCAGCCGGCAAGGTCTTTGCGTCGACTGCAAAGCCATGGTTTTGTGACGTGATCGCGACACGACCGCTATCTAAATCTTTTACAGGATGGTTCGCACCGTGGTGCCCAAACTTCATCTTCAAGGTCTTCGCACCCGCAGCCAAGCCCATGATCTGATGACCTAAACAAATACCAAAGGTTGGGATGTTTTTGCTAATGATGGTTTGCGCAGCACTGATCGCGTAATCACACGGCTCGGGGTCACCAGGGCCATTAGATAAAAATACACCATCGGGTTTTAAAGCCAAGACTTCAGCTACGGGGGTTTTAGCAGGCACAACAGTCAATGCACATCCACGCTCAGCCAACATGCGCAGAATATTACGCTTGACACCAAAGTCATAAGCGACAACTCGCTTACTTGGGTTCTTCATCACTCTAAATGCTGGTTTGCCAAGCTCACCGTGCAACTGCCACTCCCCTTCTTGCCACTCATAGGGTTTTTGGGTGGTAACCACTTGCGCAAGATCAAGGCCTGCCATTCCTGAGAATGCTTTGGCTAAAGTTAGAGCGCGCTGTGCGAGGGCAACCACAACATCACCGATCTTGCCAGCCACGATTGCGCCCGATTGCGCTCCTCGATCACGCAACAGACGAGTTAGCTTACGGGTATCAATGCCAGCAATACCAGGAACTTTGGCAGCACGTAAATAATGATCAAGACTATCTTCAGCTCGGAAATTTGAGACGCGCGCCGATAGGTCTTTAATAATGAGGCCCGCTGCATAGATTTTTGCTGACTCCGCATCTTGGGCATTGACACCTACATTACCAATGTGCGGATAGGTTAAGGTCACTAACTGGCGCGCATAACTCGGATCGGTGATGATTTCTTGATAACCAGTTAGCGCAGTATTAAATACCACCTCACCACTCGTTTCGCCAGGGGCGCCAATACTTTGACCAGAAAAAATGGAGCCATCAGCGAGTGCTAAAACAGCGGGGGGAAAGGAAGGAAGCAAGGGCGACAAACAATCTCCAATACCCTGTTGCCGTCCAACACTTTTTGCCCCAAAAGACAAACCCGAGGCGAAATTGCGGGGAGGTAAGTGTCTTTAAGCGCTAGGGCAAATTATTAGTTACTGTTAGTAGTAATGATACCAGTTCTCTGCCCCTCACCCTGCCTTCACGCAAAACCGTTTACTTTGCCCGGCTACTTTCCAATCGCCTGTTTGATCTGCGCTAGAACGGATTGATCTTCCATCGTGCTGATATCACCAGGATCCCGTCCTTCCGCAACCGCTTGCAATGCGCGTCGCACAATTTTGCCCGAACGTGTCTTTGGTAATGCACTCACCATATACACGCGCGCAGGTCTTGCCACCGCACCCAATTGCGAATCAACGGTCTTCATAACCTCCGCTTCCATATTGGTCGTTTTGCTTGGATCTTTTGCAATCACAAAGCCGATTGCTACTTGCCCCTTGAGTTGATCCTCCACGCCAACGACCGCCACTTCAGCGACATTAGCATGGCTTGAGATACTCTCTTCGATTTCACGGGTTCCCAATCGATGCCCGGCGACGTTAATCACATCATCGGTGCGGCCCAAGATGAAGAAGTAACCATCCTTGTCTTTAATTGCCCAATCAAAGGTGGAGTAGATTAATTTGCCAGGTATAGACTGCCAATACGTTTTAATAAACCGCTGATCATCGCCCCATACGGTTTGCATGCAACCGGGTGGCAATGGTCCTTCAATTGCAACTACTCCTTTTTGATCAGAGCCCAGTTCATTTCCAGTAGTCTCATCCAAAATTTTCATGTTGTAGCCATAGACCGGCACTCCCGGGGAGCCAAACTTATGCGGCATGACCTCAACGCCGCGTTGAATCGCCAAAATCGGCCAACCGGTCTCGGTCTGCCAGTAGTTATCCACCACCGGTTTCTTCAATGCATCATGAATCCATGAAGCCGTTGGCTCATCAAGTGGTTCGCCAGCCAAGAACAGGGTGCGTAGAGTCGATAGGTTGTATTTGCTCAGAAACGCTGGGTCTTGTTTCTTAAGAACCCGTACCGCCGTAGGGGCTGAGAACATCACCGATACCTTGTACTTTTCAACCAAACTCCACCAGATACCCGCATCGGGTCGCAGTGGCGTGCCCTCGTACATGATGGTCGCCATGCCATTAATGAGTGGTCCATAAATAATGTAGCTATGCCCTACCACCCAGCCAATATCCGAGGTGGTAAACATGGTCTCACCCGGAATACCACCAAAGATGAGACGCATCGAGCTTGCCAGTGCCACCGCATAACCTCCCGTATCGCGCTGCACACCTTTGGGTTTGCCAGTGGTGCCCGAGGTATACAAAATATACGAGGGATGAGTTGCATCAACCCACTCAACGGGCACTTTGGTATTGAGGTGCTTCTCACGCTCTGTGGCGTAATCCAAATCGCGATTGGCTACTGTGGTGTATTCAGAGAGGCCTCGGTTCACAATCAACACTTTTTCAGGTTTGGCAGTTGATAGCGTGATCGCTTCATCGAGTAGCGGCTTGTAAGGGACTGCCTTACCACCGCGCATTCCAGCTTCTGCAGTAATGATCATCTTCGGCTTCGCATCATCAATGCGTGAGGCCAAACTATGCGATGCAAATCCACCAAATACTACTGAATGAATGGCACCGATGCGGGTGCATGCGAGCATCGCAAAACAGGCTTGCGCAATCATCGGCATGTAGATCAGGACACGATCACCTTTTTTTACGCCGTTGGCTTGCAAGATCGCAGCCATGCGATTGACCTCATCGTGCAACTCAAGAAATGTGTAGGCGTGCTCCTGATTGGTTTCGGTGGAGACTGCAACCAATGCGATTTGCGATGCACGATCTTTTAAATGCCGATCAACTGCGTTATGGCAAAGATTGGTTTGTCCACCAACAAACCACTTGGCAAAAGGTGGTTTGGAGTAATCAAGAACTTGTGAAAACGGCTGATGCCAATCAACTAATTTGGCCTGCTCGGACCAAAATACTTTTGGATCCCGAATGGAGTTCTCATGAAATGATTTGTAGCCAATACTCATCCTGCATTCCCTTCACAACAAAATAATCAATGGCTTCGAATTAAGGAGCCGTTTTTACACTGGCGTTCACTCCAGAGCCAGAATTATTTCCTGTTTTCGCTGATTTTGTGGTGTTTGTCGATGGGGATTTTTGCTGAGTGCTGGCAGCCTTGGAATTGGTGGCCTTCTTCGGGGTGGTTTTAGCGTTGGCGCTCGCCTGAGATGGCTTACTGGCCTTCGGTTTGGCGGGAGCTGTCCGATCAAGCTTTAACTGACCATGGTCAGCTAGATATTGCGGAATATCCGACTCTTTTCCTGGGGGTTTCGGGATTAAAACGGTTGATCCTGCCCGAATCCGCATACCACGGGGAATATTATTCACGTCGCGAATGGTCTCAGGATTTAAAGCCAGTCGGGTTGCCAATTGTTCAGGAGTCTCGCTTTTGATGACCTTCAGTGCAGTCCACGATGACAAGGGCTTCGTATAGCTTGCTAAGTTCATCTGAAAAAGTTCAGCGCGTGCGAATGGCAAAAGCATTTGCTGATCGGCAGCCGCCAAGATCACGGGTTTATTAAATGCGGGGTTGAGATTACGAAAGTCTTCCAGGGACATCTCGGCCAATTGGGCAGCAACATCCACATCAATATCACGGGTCACATCAATCGCCACAAAATACGGATGGTTCTCAAGCTCAGGTAATACGATGTTGTACGCCCCCGGATTTTGCACAATATTTTTGTATGCCATCAACTTGGGCACATACTCACGAGTCTCGCGCGGCATCGTGAGACTTTGATAATCGGTGGGCTTGCGCAGCGCTTGATTGCGTTTAATTGCCCTGGCAACATTCCCCTCGCCCCAGTTGTATGCAGCCAGAGCCAATTGCCAATCCCCAAATTGTTTATAGAGTCGCTGTAAATAATCCAGTGCCGCATTCGTTGATTGCAATACATCGCGGCGCTCATCCCGAAATACATTCTGCGTTAACTTAAAGTCTTGACCGGTTCTCGGCATGAACTGCCAAATCCCCATCGCCTTCGCAGTGGACTTAGCCTCTGGATTGAAAGCGCTCTCAACAAACGGCAAGAGAGCGATCTCAGTGGGCATGTTGCGACGGTTGACCTCTTCGACAATATAGAAGAGGTAGCGCGAGGAACGCGCCATTGAGCGATCAACATAATCCGGGCGCTTCACAAGCCATTGGGTTTGTTTCTCAACCAAAGGGCTATCGAACTCAGGCAACTGAAAGCCCTGACGAATCTGGATCCACAGGTCATTTGAGGGTGCCATGAGATTGCTCACCGATTCTTTACTGAGGTCTACACGTGGGGCTTTAGCAGCACGTGGATCGCGCCGAGTATCAGCACTCGAGGAGGACCACTCGGGTGAGGTACTGGCACAACCACTCAAGACCAGAATGGCTGCACTTCCGATGAGAAGAAGCAAACGACGCATCATCTTAGAACCGATCCTTCCATGCCCGCACGACTGCCAAAACCTCAGCCGGACTTTTAAGATCTTGCCCAATTTGAGAGCGTGCGGCAGCAATCACCGGAGTTTGATCACATCGCATAAATGGATTGACCCGCTTCTCATGCGCAATCGTGGTGGGGAGCGTGGGTTGATTGCGCTTGCGCATGGCATCGGCCGCTTGGGACCACTCAATTAAAGCTGAATTATCTGGCTCGACTGCAAGTGCGAAACGAATATTCGATAAGGTGTACTCGTGGGTGCAGTACACCAAGGTATCGGGAGGCAAGGCCAAGAATTTCGCCAACGAACTCGCCATCTGGGTAGGCGTTCCTTCAAAGAGGCGTCCACATCCTGAGGCAAAGAGCGTGTCGCCGCAGAATAATCTCGGGGTTTGTCCAGCGTTCGCTTCGCTACGCGCTACATAGGCAATATGGCCTAAGGTATGGCCTGGAACCTCTAGAACCTGGAACTGAATCTTCGGCGCATCAAATGCCACGGCATCACCCTCAAAGAGCGCGTGACTGCGTAAGGCAATATCCTCGCCAGCGGGGCCATACACCGGTACCGAGAATCCGTGTTGAGTTGCCCACGTGAGGATCTCTGGTAATCCACCAATATGGTCAGCGTGGTAATGAGTGATTAGAATTCCGGTAAGGCGCAGGTTCTGTTGACTTAAATAGTCAATCGCCGGCCTTGCTTCACCCGGATCAACCAAAATAGCCGATTGTTGATCGTGAATGCACCAAATATAGTTGTCGGTAAAGGCAGGTATGGGCCACACTTGTAATAAGGAATTTGAAACCATGGCAACACCTTAGGACACAAGATAATCCGTCTATGATAACAACGACCCCACCGAACGTGCAGACCGACACTCCGCCAGAGAGTTCATGGGAGACTTGGCTGCAATCCCCGCCCGGACAATATATCCTCAAATCGGAGCAAGAGCTCTTTAATCAAGCGGTTGTCGATGTGTTTGGCTACTACGCTTTGCAAATTGGTTTACCGCAAATCAACACCCTTGCAGAAAATCGGATTTCACTGAAATTGATACTCCTTCCCCATGGGCTTGCTAAAGCAGATGGTGATCTCCCCTATCAGCCGATTGAAGGAATTCCAGAAGAATTACCATTTGCCGATCAATCCATTGATTTAGTGGTTCTGCCCCATGTCTTGGAATTTGCCCAAGACCCGCACCAGATTCTGCGCGAGGTCGATCGCGTCTTAATGCCCGAGGGCCGCGTTGTGATCTCGGGCTTTAATCCAGCAAGCCTTTGGGGCTTGCGGCAATATGCCGGTCGCTTGATTGGTAAAAATTATTTGCCGCGTGAGGGTCAGTTCCTTAGTTTGTTGCGTGTAAAGGATTGGTTGAAGTTGCTCGACTACTCCCTCGACCGTGGTCACTTTGCCTGCTATCGCCTACCATTGCGGAAAGAGAAAAATATGACCCGCATGGCCTTTCTTGAAAAAATGGGGAATCGCTGGTGGCCAATCTTTGGCTCCGTATTTTTAATCTCTGCCATTAAGCGCCATCCGGGTACGCGTTTAGTGGGGCGAGTTCCTAAACAAGCTTTGGCGCTTCCACAACTCAACCCAGCTGCTCAGCAAACTTCCCACAAAGTTACCGAAGAGGTATAAAGAGCGTATGAGTAAACCCCACATCACGATCTATACCGATGGTGCCTGCAAAGGCAATCCTGGTCCAGGTGGCTGGGGGGTGGTATTGCGATCTGGTGAACATGAAAAACACTTACATGGCGGCGCACCCGATACCACCAATAATCGGATGGAAATCAGTGCGGTGATCCACGCACTCAAGGCGCTCAAGCAAGCCAGCGTGGTGGATCTTTATACCGACTCCCAATACGTCCAAAAAGGGGTGAGCGAGTGGCTCTCTGGCTGGAAAGCGCGCGGCTGGAAAACCGCTGATAAATCCCCGGTCAAGAATGTCGATCTTTGGCAAGAGCTCGACGCCCTTTTACCCCTACATGAAATTCAGTGGCACTGGGTCCGTGGCCACAACGGTCACCCCGGAAATGAATTAGCAGATCAACTCGCCAATCAAGGTGTGGAAGCCTTTTTGTCCAATAATTGATCTGCGCCCCGCTTAGGCTTGTGAGAGAATGCTTTAACTCTTTAAATAACAAAGCAATTTAGACTAGTGCCGTGACCAAACCTCCATCCTTTATTGCCCGCATCAAGCAGACCATTACGGCGTGGGGTCGCCAATTGATCAACCGGCTCCAGAAAATCGATCTCAAGCAATTTGTGGCGTTTCTAATGAAGCGCAAATGGTGGCTCCTTGCAATTGTGGTCTTGGTTTATGCAGGCAATAAAGCCTACGATCATTTCTTCCCAGCGGAGAGCAAGCGTGGTGGGCCACAAACGGTTGTTACCCTAGTCCTCGAGAAACAAGATATTCCCATCATCATTGAATCAACTGGAACCGTTGTGGCAGCCAATATCGTGGATGTCCGTCCGCAAGTTAGTAATGTGGTGAAAGAGATTCATATTAAAGAAGGTCAAGAGGTAAAAAAGGGGCAACTGCTCTTCACCTTAGACGATCGCAATGACCGCGCCAATTACGATAAAGCCAAAGCCGTAGCCGACGATGCACAACGACAGTTGCAACGTGCCAAAGAATTGGTAGCTCAAAACTTTATCTCCAAAGCAGGTTTAGATACTGCTGAAGCCAATGCTAAATCTACTGCTGCTACCGCACGCGCTGCCGAGGTGCAACTCTCTTTTGATTACATTCGCGCACCGATTGATGGGCGTGCAGGCATTATTAATGTATTCCCTGGCTCCTTGGTAGCGCCGGGTAATATTGTGACCACAGCCTCCAGCTCCACCGCGACCACTGCTTTGGGTGCGATGGTCACAATCACTCAGCTAGACCCCATCAATGTGCAATTTATCGTTGGTGAGGACAACATTCCCTTATTGATGCAAACCGATCCTGCCAACTTAAAGGTATCGGTGACGGTGGGCGACAACCGCACCCAGGTCTACGAGGGCAAAGTCTTGGTGATCGATAATCAGGTCGATCCAGCAATTGGGGCAGTCAGGGTGAAGGCACAAATTGCGAATGACAAACGCACTCTACTGCCTGGACAATTTGCTCGGGTCAAACTAGAAGCCAACACCTTAAAGGATGCCATTTTGGTTCCGTCCCAAGCGGTAGTGATTAATCCGCGTGGGCGCTTTATCTATGTGGTGGGGGCCGAAGATAAGGTCAGCCTCAAACCCATCAAAGTAAGCTATGAGTACCAGGGTAAAGCCGCAATCACTGGCATCGATGCTGGTGAGCGCGTGGTGATTGAAGGTAAACAGAACCTGCGCCCTGGCGCCAAGATCCGAGAAGACAAAGTGGCACCTGCAAAGCCCGCTGACGCCCCCAAACCTGAATCCAAACCCGCTGACAAAAAATGACGCTCTCTGAGCTTTGTATCCGACGGCCCGTTATGACCGTCCTGCTCTCAGTAGTGACGGTGATTGCTGGTGCAGTAGCGTACACCCGCATTCCGGTCGCAGCATTACCCAGTTTTAATACGCCGGTGATCTCTGTATCGGCCTCTTTGCCAGGAGCCTCGCCAGAGAATATGGCAGCGTCTGTTGCCCTGCCCCTCGAGAAAGAGTTCTCGACCATCGATGGCATCACGGTGATAAGTTCCACCAATTTCTTGGGTACCACAAACATTACCCTTGAATTTAATAACGATCGCGACATTGATAAAGCCGCGGTCGATGTACAAGCAGCACTGTTGCGCGCCCAGCGCCGTTTACCAATCGAGATGACCGTGCCGCCCTCCTATCGCAAAGTCAATCCCGCCGATGCACCGGTCCTCATCATCGGCATGACCTCGCCGTCGATGGATTTATCCGAGCTTAATGATTACGCAGAGAACCTCATTTCTCCAACGCTGTCCACGATTGATGGAGTAGCCCAAATTATTGTGTATGGCATTAAACGTTATGCAATTCGTGTTCAGGCGCGGCCCGACTCCTTGGCAACGCACAACCTCACGATGGAAGATCTCTCGATTGCCATCAATAAAGCGAATTCCAATACCCCAGTGGGTGTTTTAGAGGGACCTCGGCAGTTTTTAACCATCTATGCAAACAAGCAATTGGTCACTGCCTCTGAGTTTGCCAACCTCATCATTGCCCAGAAAAATGGCTTACCGATTTATCTGCGTGATGTTGCTGATGTGGTTGAGAGTTATGAGAACGTTCGTACCCTCTCCACCACCAATGGTGAGCGCTCGATTGCACTAGCCATTCAGCGCCAGCCCAATGCCAATACGGTCAAGGTGGTGGATGCGGTAAAAGCAATGATTCCCCAGTTTGAGAAGCAACTACCTGCCTCGATTAAGCTCACGCTCGTCAACGATCGTTCCAAATCCATCCGCGAGGCGATTGCTGACGTCAACTTCACTCTCGCATTAACCGTGGCTTTGGTGGTATTGGTGATATTCCTATTCCTTAAGCACCTCTCAGCCACCATCATTCCGTCCTTAAGCCTACCCATTTCACTGATTGGTGCCTTTTTCCTGCTCTACTTCATGGGCTATAGCTTGGATAACGTCTCACTATTGGGCATTACACTCGCCGTGGGCTTAGTGGTTGACGACTCCATCGTGGTGCTTGAAAACATCGTGCGTTATGTCGATCAGGGCATGAGCCCCCTCAAGGCTGCTCTCAAAGGCAGCCGTGAAGTAGGCTTTACGATTATTTCCATTTCACTCTCCTTGGTGGCTGTTTTTATCCCACTCTTTTTCATGGAAGGTCCAATTGGACTGCTCTTTCGTGAGTTTGCCGTAGTGGTTTCACTCGCTATCTTAGTTTCTGCTGTGGTATCGCTCTCCTTAGTGCCGATGCTTTGCAGCCGTTACCTTCCAAAACCTGGCCAGCATGCTCGCGAGTATGCGATCAACCGTCACTTTGATCGTTGGTTTAATTGGACCCAAAAGACGTATGCACACTACTTGGATCTAGCTCTCGCAAATCGCCAACGGGTGTTGTGGTTAGCCATTGCAACCTTTGTCATTACGATTGCAATGTTCATCTATACCCCGAAGGGATTTTTCCCGGAAGAGGATATCGGACAAATCACGGCAACGACTGAAGCTGATCAAGATATCTCCTACAAGGCGATGCTGGAGTTGCAGGATCGTGCTGCTGAGATTGTGGCCAACGATCCGAATGTAGCAAGCTTTGTCTCAATTCTGGGGGGCGGTCTTAGCGCGGGTAGCAATACCGGGCGCTTCTTTATTGTGCTTAAGCCCCGCGGCGATCGTGAGTCC